>Ga0187804_10000204_pt1 | contig 13673 bp, 8 predicted proteins | sample NC_wetland_sal_i_3_FD_132961 | JGI IMG/M metagenome (GOLD analysis project Ga0187804, IMG submission 132961) | Wetland sediment microbial communities from Neuse River Estuary, North Carolina, USA - Control_4 | ecosystem: Environmental > Aquatic > Freshwater > Wetlands > Sediment | place: USA...
CTTCCTCGTTACCAAAACCCACTAACGGGAAAGTGGTTGACTCGGCCACCACGCCTTCTACCCCTCCTGTGGCAACCAGTCCCTGCGCGCTGGAGCCCGTTACTGCCACGTCAATTCCGTTGCCGGTGCCGGCGTTGGAAACGACGAGGCCGTAGCCCGAATTGTTTACGCCCACTGTGTTGGTATTGGTGAACAGGTTCGTGGTCGCGAGTTGCGGGACCTTGGTGGTATCAAGGTTTACCGTTGCGGTTGGGCCGGTTGGGTTGGTGACGACGATGTCGGTGCCCGAGGCAACATTGTTGACCGTGCCGACGGGAATGTTTACGCAAGTCCAGGCGCCTCCGGTGAATTCCAGGATCTGGTTGGAGCCGCAACTATTCAGGCCGATGCTCCTGCTGCCACCTAAGGCGATGCTGCCGCCACCGCTCAGAGGAGCAGTGGTGTTGACCGACAGCGTCGAGTTCTGCAACATGGCGTTGGTCACTCCACCAGTAGCCACGCTCAGGGTTCCGCTAGCAGTGATGGGTCCGCCGGTCAGGCCCGCTCCGCTGCCCACGCTGGTTACGGTGCCCGTGCCAGGGAAAGTCTGGCCCGAGACGAAGGTCACCAGACCGGTGCTGCTAACTGCAAAGGCAGTTCCGTTAACCGACAGCGTGGGATGGGTTAAGTTGGGAAACAGCGACAGAGTGTCCCGCACATCTTCTGTGCCTTTCACATCAAGGTTCGCTGCCGGTGCATTGGTGTTAATGCCAATGCTGCCGCCGGCATTCTGAAAGACTTTGGAGTCCTTAATGACTTGTGCGGCGGTGAACATGGGAAGGAAGCCCTTCACTCCGGTCCCGGTAATTGTGCCCAAAGGCGGAGCCGAGGAGGACTGAGAAGATGAGTTGCTTGCACTGGGGCTGGTAGCGGCTTGCATGAAGGCCGAAACTGGCTTGCCGCCGAGGGTTTCAGCATCCAGGGCCTTCAAAGCGTAAGGCACGCTCATCAGCAGGACGCGCGGCTGTTCGGCCTGTCCCTGAGCCTGTACCCCCAGCCAGCGGGCCTCGCCTGCGGCAAAAAGGCTGGCGGGCAATCCCTGGCTGCTGGTTGATCCGAGCGCGGCCGAATAATGTCCGGCCTTGTCGGCCTGCACGTTTTGCGTTTCCATCCAGAGCGGTGCCCCGCCCTGGGAGTCTTGATACAGGTAGAAAGTCACCCCGACGGCGCCGGTTAAGGGCTTGCCGTTCACGTCGGTCAACACGCCGCTGAAGTTCACCATCGGCGGCACGGCTAAGTTAGCGGAAGCGGCTGCCGGTTGCTGTGCATCCATCGGCAGAACGCAGCACGCGAGCAAAAGAATCACACCCACACAAACGCTGATGCGAAACATAGAAACCTCCTTTTGAATTCCGTCTTAATTCCGGCTTGTACGCCAAAAGCCCGGGACATTAGCAACGCTCGCGCGTTTTATGTTCGGGGTCCTAATTCACCGTCACATTGACTGCAGGGGACGGGATACCGTTGGCGACTACGACCAAAGTACTGGCGCCCGTTTCAATGCCGCTCGGGACGTCGAAATTCGTGGACACGAGACGGTTCCCGGTGGCGACGGCCATGGTGCTGTGGCCGTGCGTCCTGCAGTAAAAGACGTGGCCGGTCCCGTTATTGCGAATGCGGACCAGGGGATAGTTCGACGCCATCTGGGCATCGTCCCCGTAAGCCGCGCCTTGAGACAGACCATTGAATCGGAAGCCGGTGATTGGATAGGTAGTGCCGTGAGTGAGCGTGGTCGAAACGTTGGTAACGATTGGCGCCCAGGCTGGGTTGTAGCTTCCGGCTGGCGTGTAGATTTCCACGTTCGAGCTGTAATCGGTGAACAGGATTTGTCCGCTCGGCAGTTCCAGCATGCGGCCATAATAGGAATCATCGTTGACCGCGTTGGGCGGGGCGGGAACCGGGTTGAAGTTGAAACCATCAAACTCAAAAAATGTGGACGGCGTGTTGAAGAAGGGGCTGGTGTCGACCAGCACATTGCCGTTTATCAGCAGGGCCGCGGGAGCATCCGCCATAACTCCGGTCGGAAACGTCGGACCCGGTATCCAAAAACCCGTGCCCACTTTGCTCGCGGAAGGATAATACAGCGCGCTGTTCTCGGTTGCTCCCCCTACGAAGACGGTTCCGTCAGGCCGCAAGATTGCCGGCCCGAGCTCAGGGACGATGTTCATATTACCGTTGGAGGGAAGAACCACGAAGGTGTTCCCGGCGCTTCCCCACCTGCCATTTTTGGGGTTGTATCTCTCGGCGTGGGTCCCATTCTCCGTATCCACGACCATCACATCGCCGTTCGGCAGAAGGGTCAGCCCCTCTTCGGAGAATCCGTCGATCTTTCCCGTGCCCACATTGGTCCAGGTCAAATTACTTTCATTGAACAGGACCTGGTTCGTGGATGGACTTGCTCCCTGGCCCATCATGAAGGTGCCGTTGGGCAGGACGACGGAGGGAGAGTCGCCGATGTAGGTCCATCCGCTGGGCGGGTTCACGCTTGTCCAGGCATTCGCGACTGGGTCGTAGATCGCGCCTAGGGTGACTTCGTCGCCGCCGCAACAGTTGTATTCCCCGCCTTCGAATATCACCTTGCCATCGGGCAATACCGCGGACGCATAGTAAAGAGGCCCGTATCCCGAGGGCAAAGAAGCGAGTTGTGACCAAGTTCCATTGATATAGCTGCCAGTATTGTCAGGGGTCAGCGCCCAGATACTATTGGACTCTTCGGGCTGCACCAGAACCCTGCCGTCGGTGAGCAGAAGAGCGGTGCTGGCGCCAAAGCTAGGTTGGTGATTCAGCGGAGTCCACGACTGCGCTGCCATGGGCAGTGCGCAAGAAACGACCAGAATACACATACACACCCAAACGCTGATGCGAAACATATATCCTCCTTTTTTGATTTGCTGACTTGGTACTGAAAGGGCTGAAGATTGCCCACGATGGCGCACACCGGACAGAAAACTGCTCAGTCCAACTACTAGCTATTGACTGTCGTGTATGAGCCTATGGTTGGCGCGTACTCCGGCCCCACATCATCAGAGATCCAGTGTTTTTCCCCGATTCGAATCACGGCCCCGGGCTGCTACCCGGGACCGTATTGCGTCTGGGAAGGCAAACCTCTCCCCCGAGAGTTTGTCTCTCCAGAAAATCAATGGTGCATCCATCCCTTTCTTACTTGGGTGATGCACTCATGCTTTCGTGTCATAGTGTCGCGGTTGCGGATTTCGTTTCACCCCCTACTCTTTCAAAGCGCGAAACCGAGACAGAAAGGGTCAGCCAAGCGAAAAAAAATTCAGCCGCTGTCCAGTCCGCTTGTTCCGGAGGCGAAACCGGTCTTAAGGTCGTGAGTGAATTGCAGGTAAATTGGCAGCGGGTGGTTACGTCATTGAGAACTTAGCGGAAAAACTTACCCCTGCGGCGTCAATCTATCGCTCGGGCGCTTCTTCTTCTGAAGAACAACCCGCCGCAGATCGTGTAGAGCGGACACTCCTGTCCGCTGCCTGGGACGTGGAAGTGGACTTTCCCCAAAACAAGCTCCCAGCCGCAAAGCGGCGTAAGAATGCAGCCCACGGTGTAAGCCGTGGAAAAAGTGGAAGACAGACCACTCCGTCCGCGAGATTCGCGAGTATTTCATCCCTGATTTCAGCAACTGGAAGAACCACGACTCCCATTGGGAAGTGTTGGAGCGTTTGCTCAAAGACCTGAAGGCCCAAAACTTAGAGTGCAGGCTGGATCTCCAGGCGCTGGCGTTGCTTACTCGAGCACGCTGTCCTCCAGCTTTTTTCTTCCCCAGTCGGCGGCGGCTTGGACGAAGGCGAGCACCAGCGGATGCGGCTTGCCGAGCTTGGAAGTGAGCTGCGGCTGAAATAACGTTGCGATGTAAAAGCGGTGAGTGGGAGATTCAATGGCTCGAATCTCGCCCTGAGCGCCGCGGGCTACGACGGGAAATCCCGCTTCCATGGCCGCCCATTCGTAATCCGGATTGACTTCAAAATTACAGAAGAACTCTTCGGTGATTGTGTCCTTGGTATAGAAAGACTGCAGGTATGATCCCGGGCGCAGGCGAATTTCTGGAATCAGGCCGGAGAGTTTGGGCGCATCTTTTTTGCGGCCCGGGACCGCGCACGCCACCGGGTAGATGATGATGTTCTTGGAGCCGGAATTATTTTCGGCTGTGTCTGCATCCTTGATGCCGAGCACGTTGCGGGCGCACTCGATGAGCGCGTACTGAAAGCCTGCGCAGGTGCCGAGAAAGGGCCAGTCGCGGCGGCGCGCGAACTCGATTCCCTTCAGTATGCCGTCGAAGCTCTGGTAAGGGCTGCCGGGAGCGGCCCAGATGCCATCCAAGCTTTCCAGTAATTTCTTAGCGTCAGGCAGCAGAAGGGAAGGAGTTGCGATCCAGGGTGAATCGAGCTTGATTTGCAACTTCGCGGCGCAGTGCTGTAACGCGTCATCGATCGCCTTGTGGCCGCGCGATCCGGGGTCGAGGTCGCCTAGGATACCGATGCGAACTGGGTCGCTCACGGGGTCAATTCTAATTGAGAAGGTTTGGTTGTGCTGGTTACGCAGGTGTGAAGACTGGTGACCAGGCTAATGCAAAGCGGCTTGGCTGTCGAGCTTTGCTCGGCCTGAGCGGGTCAAAGACCCAGTCCCACACAGTTTAGATACCCGGTTCCACACAGTTCTTGCGAGATTAGTTTGCGGCGCCGAAGGTCATGGGGACGTCAGCTTTGTCGGCTTCTCCTACCTTGAACATCGGGCGTGGAGTGAGGTTCATGAAGCTGGCTACGAATGTGTCTGGCATCTGCTGTATTCGGATGTTGAATGTATTCACGGAGTCGTTATAGAACTCGCGGCGGTCGGCGATCTGGCTTTCCAATTCTGTGATTCGTCCCTGCAACCGCATGAAGTTATCGTTGGCTTTCAGCTGAGGATAGTTTTCGGCCACGGCAAAAAATCCGCGCAAGGCTGTGGTCATGCTTTGGTCGGCTTGCGCTTTTTGATCGACGCTGACAGCCTGCTGGTACAGGCTGCGGGCCTGCGTGATTTTCTGCAGGGTGTCGCGCTCGTAGTCCATGTAGCCCTTGCACACGTCGAGCAGCTTGGAGAGTTCGTCGTGGCGCTGCTTGAGCAGAATGTCAATGTTGGCCCAGGCTTTGGAGATGTCATTCTTCAGGGCGATCAGGCCGTTGAAGATCGTGACCACGTATGCGATCAGACCGAGAATCGCAAACAGGAATGCCAGTGAGACGATAGTGTTCATATTTTCTTTCTCCTATTCCTCACAGCCAATCGAAGTATGCCGCCACGATGTAGACGCACAACAGGGTGAGCGCGGGCCCTCCCCAGATCATCAGTGTGGACTTCCAGCTTAGCGAACTGACGACATCGCGCTGGCTGTGCCAGGAAATCAGAAATGCCGGGTTGTGTGAGCCTTTCATCAGTACGACTGGGGGGTGCAGATCAAATTGTTCGAGTGCAGGCGCGGCGGCGGCGCCGACTAGGGTAGCGGACGGTGTGGCTACGACCGAGGGGTTCAGGCCGGCTGCTGCCCAGGCGGCTGGATTGGTGATGCCGGCTTTCATCAATGCGGCCGTGATTTTTTGTTGCTGTGCCGAGTCCGAAACCTGGGCGGGAAGGTGTGGACCCAATAAATGGCTACCCGCAGGGGCGACGGGTTCATTTGTGAACGCGGAGAGCAGCATTTTCCCCGCAGAGGTCACGTCCGTGTTGGGGGACAACCCGGAGACATCCGGCATGTGAAACGGAAGAGCGTGCTGCTCGGCGGTTAAGCTGAGCACCGGGGTTGGGCTGACCGTTAAGCCAGGATTCTGCGCTAACGTGCCCAGGATGAAAAGTGCATTCTTTGGCTTGATGCAGTATTCGTCGATTTTAATTTTCTTGTCGGTTGAGACTCCGTGACGTGCGAGGAAGTTGGAGATGTTGGAGGGAATCTCCAGGCCGCTGGAGAAGAGGGATGTGCTGAATTCATCGTGGAAGTCGCGGTGGATATCCAGCTCGGCGCCTTGCGGGTCGACCAGCACGCGTCCGGTGTTGTCGTCGAGAAAAAAGGGAACATGCAGACGCTCGTCGGCGACTTTTACCCACGCCTTGTTCTTGCCCTCCTGCTGCCATTGCCAAGCTGCGGTATGGAAGTAGTAGCAAGGGACGCCGGTAATGGGCGCAAGTATGGTGTACGGGCCAGCGGCCAGGCCGTTGATTTCAACCAGGCCCATGGAGGCGCTGCGGATCTTCGAAGCGGGAGTGTTCAGGATCAGCCGCTTGCGTTGTAAGAGGCGGAAACCACGGTAGAACAAGTAGACACCGGCAAAGGCGCCGACGACGGCGAGGGCGACGCCGTCGTTTCGTGAGTAGCGGAATAGTGCCAGTAGCGAGATCACGTGAGTGGTCCGACACGCCTCCTTTGAGCAGGACGGAGCCGTTTCGAGCATAACGGAGGGAAAAATCGGGTGGCAGCAGAAAACTTCGTTTGCGACTTACCTTGGTAATGCGCGCGTCGATTAATTGCCCGCGGTACTTATTCCGCTGCTTGGTGACAGTCTGAATTTCATGTGGTGGCCGCACGGGCGTGCACGCCCGCGCCTACATTCGGCAAGCAAGCTTGATTTACTTGACTTGAGCAATTAATATAGTTGACTTAAGCAAATGAATCGATCACTCATCTCAAACCCTCGCGGTACTGCGGAGACCCATCTCCGCCAGCGCATCGCGGCGGTGCGGCACTTCAATCGCTTCTACACCCGTCAGATTGGCGTGCTGCGAGAAAAACCATATCAGAGCTCTTTGTCTTTGACTGAAGTTCGCGTGCTGTACGAGCTTGCCCATCGCGAGAAGCCAACTGCTGCCGAGCTCAGTACCGACTTGGGGTTGGATGCTGGCTACCTGAGCCGAATGCTGGCTGGTTTCGGCAAGCGAGGATGGCTGGAAAAGAAGGCTTGTGCTGCCGATGGGCGACAAAGCCTTTTGTCGCTGACTGGGCGGGGGCGGAAAGTACTTGTGCCTCTCGATGCTCGCTCCCGTGAAGAAGTCAGTAAGATTCTAGGCGGCTTGTCGGCGGCGGAACAGAGCCAGTTGATCGATGCGATGCGCACGATTGAGAAGTTGCTGGGGGATCAATCCGGGCGAAAATCCGCTTACATTATTCGCCCTCATCAACCGGGTGATATGGGATGGGTTGTGCACCGTCACGGAGTGCTTTATGCGCAGGAATACGGATATGACGAGCGCTTCGAGGCACTGGTGGCGGAGATTGTGGCGAAGTTCGTTCAGAAGTTTGATCCTAAGCGAGAGCGCTGCTGGATCGCCGAGAAGGATGGCGAGATTGTTGGTTTTGTATTCCTGGTGAAACATTCGAAGACCGTGGCCAAATTGCGTCTTCTTCTGGTCGAACCGGCTGCGCGGGGTTTGGGGATTGGAAAGCGATTAGTGGACGAGTGTGTGCGCTTCGCGCGGCAGGCGGGTTACAGGAAAATTACCTTGTGGACGCAGAGTTCACTGCATGCGGCACGGGGGATCTATGAGAAAGCTGGGTTTCGCCTGGTTGGGCAGAAGAAACATCATAGTTGGGGGCATGATCTGGTGGCGGAGACCTGGGATCTGGTGTTGTGACCTACTGCTAGATAGCTAACGTTTGTTTCCATTCGAGCTTTGAAGCTGCTTCTCCACCAAAATCGCTGCGGAGCTTTGCTCCGCTTGACCGGGTCGAAGACCCCGTCCCACATGAGTCTGGATCGCGTGACACCCTATCTCGCTGCTACCGTACGCTCCCGCAGGATTTCTTCTACAGCGTTGATCGCTGTCTCCAACTCCTGGTCGGTGTTGTAGAAATGCGGGGACATGCGGACTCCGGCTTTGGGGCGCCAGTCGACCATGATTTCGCGCCTCAGCAGTTCGCGGCAGACTTCTTGGGAATCGGGCATGTCAATGGATACGGTGCCGCCGCGTTTCTCGGGATCGCGGGGAGTGTTTACTCTCCAGCCTTGTTTGTCTACCAATTCGATCAGCCGGGCGGTCTGGCGTTTTGACTTTTCGCGGATGCGCTGCACACCAACTTCGGTGATGATTTTCAGGCCTGGCCGGGCGGCTTCGAGCGACGGTATGTGTGATGTGCCGTTCATGAAGCGGAACGGTGGATCGGTGTAGCGGATACGTCCGGTTTCGAAAGCCATCGAGTCCTGATGTGCGAACCAGCCGGTAAACTTGGGCTCCAGTTTCTTGCCAAGCTCGGGACGGACGTACAAGTAACCGACGCCGGGACCGCCGCAAAGCCATTTCAAAACCCCGCCGCAGGCAAAGTCGGTATCGAGAGCCTGAACGTCCACGGGCACGGTGCCGAGCGACTGGAAAGTATCCAGCACGACGTAGGCGCCGACTTTGTGAGCCTTTTCGATGATCGCCCTGGCATCGTTGATGTAGGCGCTGCGGAAGATTACATGCGAGATTGGAACCAGCAGGGTGTGTTCGTCGATGGCATCCAGCAGGCGCTCGGTGGGGACGGTGATTCCGTCGTCCGTCTTTACCATGTGAACTCGGGCGCCGTAGGGTTGTTGCGCCTCCCAGAAATACATCACCGAGGGGAAGTTCATGTCGGTGTAAACCACTTTGTTGCGCTTGCCGGAGAGATCGAAGCAGGAGGCGACCACGGCCTGGCAGGTAGTGACATTCTGATGGGTTGAGACCGAACCTTTGGGCGCGTTCATGAGGGCGCCAATCTCGTCGCCAACTTCGGCGGCCAGCATCCACCATCGTTCTTCCCAGGCGCGAACGCCGCGAGTGGCCCAGGTATCAGCGTAGCCTTTTATGGCATCGTAAACGCCGCGCGGCATGGCTCCCAGGGAATTGCTGATCAAGTAGGTCGAGCGCTCGAGGATGGGGAACTCGGAGCGGTAGCGGAGTAGTTCATCAGTCATTGCGATATTGTACCGCTCGGAGTGGGCTTGGATGTCGCAAAGCTGTCTGACTGGTCGCGTGAGATCCGGGCAGAGTTCGAATGTCCGCAAATAATTTGGAGGCTTGAAAAAGCCGCACTTCTTAACAACTTGATCGGCACGGCTGCAGCCCCGCCCTCCCACGAAAAATTTACGCACGCGCTCTACATCCTTGGCCTTCACGTTGAAGTGTTGCCTGACCTTAGGAACAAGTAGGCCACGGTGAGTATTAACAGGCTGGACACGCCGCTCAGCAGGCTGACGCGCGAGTCCCACCAGGTTTTCAGAATGGCGGCGGTTACGAGCGTAAGTCCCAGCATCGACCCCCAGGCGCCGAGCGGCGAGCGCATGGGTAGCGTGGCGACTTTGGCCGAGCTCATCTGCCTGCGGAACGAAATGTGTGCGGCCAGCGATACCAGCCAGGAGAGCATCAGGCCGAATAATGCGCCGGTGAGGATGTAAACGAAGGCGTTCTTGGAGGCCCATTTTTCCAGAACCGCTGCCACTACGATTCCGTAGGAGGATGCCACCAGAGCCAGCTTTGGCGATCCTGCCGTATTCAGCCGACCTAGCGGCGCGGGTGCCCATCCCCGACGGGCCAGCGAGAACAGCATGCGGGACGCAGAGTACAGGTTGGCGTTCGCACCCGAGAGGGCAGCGGTCAGGATCACGAAGCTCATCAGGCTACTGGCCGCGGGAATTCCTACCGTGCGGAAGACGGTGACAAACGGACTCTCCGTAACGCCCACCCGGTTCCACGGCATCACTCCCACTAGCACTACGATGGCGCCCAGATAAACCACGGCCAGTGTGACAAAGGTCCACTTTACGGCGCGGGGAATCTCGTCTGCGGATTGGGATTCCCCTGTTGTGATGGCCACGATTTCTATGCCTCCGAAGGTGTACAGCGCAAACGTCATGGCCAGAAGGGGAGCTAGGGCCCCTCTGGGAAAGAAGCCTCCGTGAGCGGTGTATTGCGCCGGAACACGCCCTCCGGTCAACAGGATCCCGCCGATCACGATGAACGTCACCATGGTTACCAGTTTGACCATTGCGAACCAGTATTCAAAGCGGCCGTAGTCGCCAACGGGGCGAAGATTGATCACGATCAGCAGAAGCGAGAACACCGCTATCCACACCAGAGCCGGAACCGTGGGGAACCAATAGCGCATGTAGGTTGCGGAGGCAACCAGGTTGGCGCCCACTGAAACTGAGATGGCGATCCAGTATCCGGTGCGCGAGATGAACCCAGCCCACGGGCTCAGATAGAGATCAGCGTACAAGCCGAAGGAACCGGCGGCGGGATGCGCGCTGGACAGCTCACCGACCGCCATAGTTACGGTCCAGCTGATGAATCCGGCCAAGACATAGCTCAGGACGACGGCGGGGCCGGCGATCTCCATGGCGGCGGCGGAGCCCAGCAGTAAGCCCGTGCCAATGGAGCCGCCGACGGCCACCATGGCCATTTGACCGGCGCTGAGCTGGTGGCGGAGTCCGCTTTCCTGGTTAGTCCCGTTTACGGCAGTTTCGGTTTGCTGGGGCATTCGGGGACGTATATCAGAAAGCTCTTATTTCCCAAAGAGTTATTCGCCTATGACCTTCGTAATCGCGTCTGGTCGTTACTTCGTTGCCCGCCCGGTAACCTGCTCCTAGACTTTCTATGGGTTACTCCGCGCGGCGCCAGCTCATGTCAGACACTGTCAAGCGAATGGATCGGGCCGAAATCACGAAACGGGTGGAGCGGGCTGAGAAGCTTCTCCAAAAAGGAAAAACGGCAGAGGCGCTGGATGACTATCTGCAAGTTCTGGCGGCGGAGCCCGGCAATGACACGATATGCCAGATGGCGGCCGATCTTTGCCTTTCCCTGCAACGCATTCCGCAGGCGGTAAAGCTGTTGGGCGACCTGTTCGAGCGCCAGATCGAGGCAGGCGACGCCACCCGGGCGAGCCTTACCTACAAGAAGTTGGCTCGCTTTGTAACGCCGACTTGGGAACAGAAGCTGCGGTTCGGAGAGTTGCTGGAGAAGTCGCATCCGAAACAGGCACTCGAGACCTACGAAAGCGTCTTTCAAGAGCTGACAAAACAGGGGCGCAAACCAGACTCACTTCCGACTTTGAAGCGGATTCTCGTGCTTGATTCCAGCGAGCAAAACTTGCAGCGCCTGGGAGAACTTTCCTCCGAGCTTGGAGACAGCAAGGCAGCCGCGGCGGCATTTCTGAAAATTGCGCAGCTAACCCAGGCTCCCGGCGGGAACTCGGCGCAATGGATGGAACGTGCCTATGGGGAAGATCCTGCCGATCCGCAGATTGCCTTGGGTTACAGCAAGAACCTGTTGGACCAAGGGCAGAGCGGCGCCGCGATTTTCGTGCTTGAGTCTCAAGTCAACACGGGCACGGCGTCGGAGGAGTTGCGCGATACGTATGCGAAGGCTCTGCTGGCGGCCAATCGTTTAAGCGACGCCGAGCCTCTTGTATGGCAATTGTTCGAGGAAAATCCGTCGCGGGTACAAGATGTAGCAAACCTTATCGGGCTCCTGATCGACGGCCAGCAGGACGCGGAAGCGGTCGCTTTGGGAAGGAAGCTGGAGCAATACCATCGTCGCAAGGGTGATCGCCGGGCTTTCCTGGCCATGATTCAGGACATCTCTGCGAAGCACCGCGCGTCACCGGAAATGCTCGAGTTCATGGGCGAGCAGTTCAATGCGTCGAATCGGGAGAGCGACTATTGCCAGACTCTGCTTAAGCTGTTTGATCTTTACTGCAGCGTAGGCAACTATGCGAAAGCGGCGGATTCCCTGGATCGCGCGGTCGAGGTGGATGCCTACGAATCCGGACACCAGAAGCGGCTGGAAATGTTGCGTGGAAAAATTGACGACAACCGCTTCAAGGTGATTGCTTCGCGCTTCTCGAGCATGGCCGACACCGCTGCCGCGACGCCTCCCGGGCAGGAAAAGATGCTGGGTGCGGCGGCGCTGCAGGATCTGATGCTGCAGGCGGAGATTCTGGTGCAATACGGTATGCGGTCAAAAGCGGTGGAGCGCTTGCAGCGCATTCAGGAACTGTTTCCCCGTGAGGAGGAGCGAAACGCGGATCTGCGGCAGTTGTACATGACGGCGGGATTGAATCCGCGCTATGCGGGGTCAGCAGCGACGCCGGCGATGGCACCGTCGGTTCCTGCCGAGGTACCAGTGCCGCAAAATGGAGGCGTACCATCCAGCGACGCCACGGATGTCAGCAGTTTTGCGCGCGTGGCGGAAATCACCCGCAAGCTCTATCGCCAAAGCAATGCAGATGCAGTGATGTTGACTGCGGCCAAGGAAATTGGAGCGCAATGGAAGGTGAGCCGGTGCGTAATCGCCATGCGTAAGCCCGGGTTGCACACCACCAGCGTAAAAGAATATTTCGGCGATAATAGCAAGCCCGCGGAAGCACGAATGTTGGAGAAAATTGCGACCACAGTTCACGACCTGGCCATCGACCGCGGCGGCACAGTCACCATTGCGGACACGCAATCTGGTTCCGAGCTGCAGGCTGTCCGCGAAGCCCTGTCGCAATTAGCGGTCACTTCGCTCCTAGCTCTGTCTCTTACAGATGGGGCGGAACACGTTGGCCTCCTGCTCTTGATGGACAGTAAGCCGCATGCCTGGGGCTCGAACGACGTGATGGTGCTAAAAACCATCAGCGACCAGATTGTTATCGCGCTGAACAACGCTGGGCTTCGCCGCTTGGTGAAGAATCTTTCTGTTACCGACGAGCGGTCGGGCCTGCTGAAACGAGCTTCCTACCTCGATTTGCTGATGGCGGAAACCCGGCGCAACGCGCAGCAGAGCACTCCGCTTACCGTCCTGCTGATGCAGTTTGGCGAAAAAGCCGCAATGGTGAAAGAGTTTGGCGAATCCGCGGTGGAGGCCTTGATGCAGCAGATCGGCCAGCTCTTTGCCGCCAATATCCGGCAGAACGATCTGGCCTTCCGCTACGAGACCACGACCATTGCCATCGTTCTCGGAGAAACGCCGGAAAAAGAGGGCGTTATGGCAGCAGAGAAGTTACAGAGGCTGCTCGCCCAACTGCGGCTGCCGGAGAAACAAGAGTCCGTGCACTTCAGCGCGGGGCTCGCGGAAGCGGTGGTGCGCGGGGAGTACGACGCAGTGGACATCGTCACCGAAGTGATCAATCGCGCTGAACAGGCGCTGCAAACGGCCAACGCGCAGGGTACGGGCAAGATCGTAGCCCTGGCCGCATCGTTCGCAACCGTTGCGGTTGCTTGATTGTGTTGTAGAACGGTGCCGTTTCCATCTTTAGCTGATGGAGGCCGGGCGTCCTCGAATCACCCAGCATCATCAGCCCGCTTCCTCTCCACCTTACTCGGTTTACGCTTCCCGGTCTGCGCTGTTAAACTAGCAAGTTTAGTTAATCCATTCAGAACTCTTCTGATTACACGAACTCATACTCGAAGCTAAGACTAGGAAGCCAATGTTGAAACCAGGGGACGTTGCAATTGTGAGTGGGGCGCGCACGCCCTTTGGACGTTATTGCGGCAAGCTGAAAGATTTCACGGCGCAGGAACTCGGCGCCATTGCCGGCAAGTGTGCTATTGAACGCGCTGGGCTTGAGCCGAAGGATTTCGATCACGTAGTTTTTGGCAATGCGCAGCAGACTTCCGGTGACGCTCTGTACGGCGCGCGCCACGTCGGCCTCC
>Ga0187804_10000205_pt1 | contig 13615 bp, 10 predicted proteins | sample NC_wetland_sal_i_3_FD_132961 | JGI IMG/M metagenome (GOLD analysis project Ga0187804, IMG submission 132961) | Wetland sediment microbial communities from Neuse River Estuary, North Carolina, USA - Control_4 | ecosystem: Environmental > Aquatic > Freshwater > Wetlands > Sediment | place: USA...
CCTCGCAGGCGCGGCGCTCGGACGGATCAGCGCCCGACGCCTAGGCCGGCTGCCGCTTGCGCTGGCCTGCGCGCTCGCGGCGCTCGGGGCGAAGGAGATCATGAACGTCTACACCTGGACGATTGGTGCGAGCCATGCACCCGCAGCGTTTCTGGCGGTCGCAGGCGCAGCGCTTCCGTTCGACGTCACTGACACGATCGCCACACTGCTGTTCGCGCTCGCGTTCGGTCCGGAGCTCGCGCGGCTGCTCGCGCGCACGCGCGAGCGCATGACCGTGCGCTGGGAGCGCGCGGCTCCGGAGACGGCCGCGGGTGCGCTCGCGATTCTCGCGCTCGCCGCCGGCGCGACCCTCGCCTCGGGCGCAGCGCCGGCGCACGCCTTCGCAGCGCCAGCGCACGCCTCCGCAGCGTCAGCGCACGCCTCCGCAGCGTCAGCGCACGCCTCCGCAGCGCCGGCGCACGCCTCGAGTCTCACCTCGCGCCGTGTGCGCGCACGCGCGTTACGCGTCACCGCGCGCGCCGCGTCGCTTTCGAGCGAGCTGTCGTTCCTGATCTCCGCCCAGAACCGCGATGGCGGCTTCGGCGCCGCCCCCGGGCAGGGCTCCAGCGAGCTGTACACCGCCTGGGCGGCGATGGGCCTGGCCGCCGCCGGGCGTGACCCGGCGTACGTGCGTCGCGGCGGGCACTCGGTGCTCGACTCGCTGCGCGGCGAAGCCTCGACGCTGCGTGGCCTCGGCGACGCCGAGCGCACGATCCTCGCGGTGCGCGCGTGCGGGGCGTCTGCGTACTCGTTCGCGGGCCGCGACCTCGTCACCGAAGTGCTGCGCGCGCGCGCGCGCGACAACTCGTTCGGTGACCAGGTCAACCTGACGGCGTTCGCGATCTTCTCGCTGCGCGCGGTCGGACACGCGAGCAGCTTCAGTCCGATCCGCGAAGCGGCGGGCTGGATCGAGCGCCAGCAGAACGGCGACGGCGGCTTCGGCTTCGGCGGGCGTGGCTCGAGCAGCGATGTCGACGACACGGGCGCGGCGCTGCAGGCGCTCGCGGACGCGGGCGCGCGCAACGCGCGCGTGCTCGATGCGGCCGCGAGCTACATCGCGCGCGCGCAAAACCTGGATGGCGGCCTTCCCCAGCAGCCCGGTGGTGCGTCCAACGCCAAATCGACCGCCTTGGCGGTCCAGGGCCTGATCGCCGCGGGACGCGACGTCGGCGCCGTGCGCCGCCGCGGCAGCCGCTCGCCGATCGGCTATCTGGAAAGCCTGGTCACCTTCGGCGGCGTCATCCGCTACTCCCGCACCAGCGCTCAGACGCCGGTGTGGGTGACCTCGCAGGTTATGATCGCGCTCGCGGGCAGGGTCTTCCCGGTCGTCTCACACCGAGCTTGAGCTCGCGTTAACAGACCGGCGTACCCTGTCGGGAGCATGTCCACGGCCTGCATATCGACCGCCGAGGGCTCTCACCAGCCCGGCGCCGCCGGTCGCGGGGGCGCGGCGCGGCCGCTCGGGGTGGCCGGGCTGTGCCTCGTCGCGCTCGCCCTGACGTGGGTCGTGACGGCGCTGGTGCCGGCGGGTCAGTTCAAAGACGCGGTGGCGCTTCACGACTTCACGCTGCTGCGGCACACGGACGCGCGCACGGTCGGCAGGACGCTGTTGGCGCTGCTCGAAGCGCCGCTATACATCGCCTGGGGCGTGGCCGTGATCGCGGTGGCGCTCGTCCGCGAACGCAGGCGAACAGCGCTGGCGGCCGCGGCCGTGTTGACGCTCACGCCTCTCACCGCCGAAGCGCTCAAGCCGCTGCTCGCCCACCCCCATACCCGCATCGGCGCGATCAACGTCGGACCGGCGTCGTGGCCGAGCGGCCACTCCAGCGCCGCGCTCGCGCTCGTGCTGTGCGCGGTGCTCGTCGCGCCGGCCGGCCGGCGCGCGATCGTCGCGGCGCTCGGCGCGGGGTTTGCGGTGGCCGTAGGCTGCTCGCTGCTGATCCTCGCCTGGCACATGCCCAGCGACGTCCTGGGCGGCTATCTGGTGGCCCTGCTGTGGACCGCGCTCGCAGTCGCGGCCTTGCGCGCCGCCGACCGCCGCTGGCCGGCCGCTCCCCTGGACCAGCGCTCAGGAGCTTCCCCGCCCGGGCCCGGGTCGCCCGGGGTTCGCGCCATGCGTGCCGGGGTCCCACAGTGACTCGGGGCTCTCCGTGTCTGGGGCCTGGATGTTGGCGGCGCGGCTGAGGATGAAGAGCAGGTCCGAGAGCCGGTTCAGGTAGCGCACCACCTCGGGGTTGCCGTCCTCGCCCACGGCGATCGCGCACCGCTCGGCGCGACGGCAGACGGTGCGGCAGACGTGCAGGTGCGCAGCCGCGGAGGTCCCGCCGGGGATCACGAAGGAGCGCAGCGGCTGCAGCGTCGAGTTGACCTCGTCGCAGGCGCGCTCCAGCCAGACGGTGTACTCGGGGGTGACCCGCAGCCGTGGACGTTCGCCTGTGCCCGCCTGTCCGTCGTCCGCGCCCCGCGCGCCCGCATCCGGCGCCGGGCTGGGGGCGGGCGCCGGGCTGGGGGCCGGAGCCGAGCCGGTGACCGAAGGCGCGCCGGGGGCAGGCGCCGGGCCGGGGACCGACAGGTCGGCGCCCACGTCGAGCAGGTCGTTCTGCACGCGCCGCAGCCACGCGGCGAACGCCACGGGAAGCCCCGGCTGCAGCAATGCCACGCCGAGCGTCGCGTTGAGCTCGTCGACCGTGCCATAAGCCTCGACCCGAGGGTGCAGCTTGGAGACGCGGCTCATGTCCCCGAGGTGGGTCTCGCCGGAGTCCCCGAGCTTGGTGTAGATGCGGGTCAGGTTGATGGTCATAGCTCGAGCCGGCCTCCAGCCGGCTCCTTGATGGTATAGGCCGCCTTCGTGGCGGCCTTGACGGGCCTTCGGCCCTTTCGAGCCGGCCTCCAGCCGGCTCCTTGATGGTATAGGCCGCCTTCGTGGCGGCCTTGACGGGCCTTCGGCCTTCGGCGCTTGTTCGAGTCGCGCAGCCGTCACGCGGCCGGGCTGCCGCTCGTCCGTGGGATCGGATACGTTCTCGCACCTCAGATGCGGATCGGCGTTCCTAAGGAGACCACGGCGGGTGAGCACAGGGTTGCGCTCGTGCCGGAGGTCGTGAGCAAGCTCGTGGGCAAAGGACTTGACGTCCTGGTGCAGAGCGGCGCGGGCGCCGGCGCGCTGCTGCCAGACTCCGCATTCGCGGGCGCGGGCGCGAAGCTGACCGACGACGCCGAGGAGGTCTGGCGGTGCGATGTGGTCGTCAAGATCGCTCCGCCCGACCCGCAGGAAGTCCGCGCGCTCGGATCCGGCTCGATCCTGGTCGGCTTCCTCGCGCCGCTGACCAGCCCGCAGACGACGCTGGCCCTGGCGGACGCCGGGGCCACCGCGTTCGCGATGGAGGCGATCCCGCGCATCTCGCGCGCGCAGTCGATGGACGCGCTCTCCTCGCAGAGCAACGTCGCGGGGTACGAGGCTGCGCTGCTCGGCGCGATCAACATGGGCCGCTTCTACCCGATGCTGATGACCGCGGCCGGCACGATCCCGCCCGCGAAGGTGCTCGTCCTCGGCGCGGGCGTCGCCGGCCTGCAGGCGCTGGCGACCGCCAAGCGCCTGGGCGCGCGCGCAACCGGCTATGACGTGCGCCCGGAGGTCGCCGAGCAGGTCCAGTCGCTCGGGGCGCAGTGGCTGGATCTCGGCCTGGAGGCCAGCGGCGAGGGCGGCTATGCGCGCGAGCTGACCGGCGAGGAGCGCGCCGCCCAGCAACAGGCCCTGACGGACGCGATCAAGGGCTTTGATGTGGTCATCACGACCGCGCTCGTGCCTGGCCGGCCGGCTCCGAAGCTGGTCACCGAGGAGGCCGTCCGGGGCATGAAGCCCGGGTCGGTGATCATCGACCTCGCGGGCGAAGCGGGCGGCAACTGCGAGCTGACCGAGCCGGGGGAGACGGTCGTCAAGCACGACGTCAGGATCGTCTCGCCGCTGAACCTGCCATCGCGCATGCCCGAGCACGCCTCGCAGCTGTTCGCTCGCAACGTGCTCGCGCTGCTGGACCTGTTCGTCGGGGAGAACGGCGCCCTGAAGCTGGACTTCGAGGATGAGATCGTCGCCGGCGCGTGCGTCGTGCGCGACGGCGAGATCGTCCACCCGGGAGCCGAGGCGACCGTGCAGGCGGCTGCATGATCCTCGCGAGCACGCTCACCACGAACCTGGCCATCCTCGTGCTGGCTGGCTTCATCGGTTTCGTGGTGATCTCGAAGGTCCCCAACACGCTGCACACGCCGCTGATGTCGGGCACCAACGCGATCCACGGGATCGTGCTGCTCGGCGGCCTGCTGCTGCTCGGCCTCGCGGGGCTCGGCGCGCTCAGCAAGGGACTGCTGGTGATTGCGGTCGCGTTCGGAACGATCAACATCGTCGGCGGCTTCCTCGTCACGGACCGCATGCTGGAGATGTTCAAGTCCAAGCCCAAGCCGGCGCAGCACGACGAGGCCGAGGACAAGGAGGCGGGCGAGTCGTGAGCGCGCTGATGCCGGCCACGGTGTTCCTCCAGAGCGAAAGCTTCATCTACGTCCTGTACATCGTGGCCTTCGGGCTGTTCATCCAGGGGCTGCGCGGGCTCGCCGGACCGAGGACCGCCGTGCGCGGCAACCGCACTGCCGCCGTCGGCATGGCGATCGCGGTGATCGCGACGCTGCTGAACCGGGGCGAGGGCAACTGGGGCCTGATCGCGCTGGGGATGGCGCTCGGCGTCGCCGTCGGCGTGCCTGCCGCGCGTCAGGTGAAGATGACCGCGATGCCGCAGATGGTCGCGCTGTTCAACGGCGTCGGCGGCGGCGCGGTCGCGCTGATCTCGTGGGTGGAGTTTCGCCACTACGGCTCGACCTACGGCTCCCACCCGATCCAGGGTGGCGTGGAACTGGCCCGCGGTCTCGCGGTCGAAGGCGGCGGCGCCACCATCCAGGTGGGCGGCGTGCCCACGTACGTGGCGATCTTCTCCGTGTTCGCTGCGATCGTGGGTTCGGTCTCCTTCTGGGGCTCGAACATAGCCTTTGGCAAGCTCCAGGAACTCATCCCGGGCCGGCCGATCTCGCTCGGATCGGCCCAGCAGGTGGTCAACCTGGTGCTGCTCGTCCTGGCGGTCGCCGCCGGCGTCGATCTCGTCACCGGGGCGCACTCGGAACTTGTGTTCATCGGGATGCTCGTCCTCGCAGCGCTGCTCGGCAACGCGGTCGTGCTGCCGATAGGCGGCGCTGACATGCCGGTGGTGATCTCGATGCTCAACGCGTTCACCGGCCTCTCCGCGGCTGCCACCGGGATGGCGCTCAACAACCCGGCGCTGATCGTCGCCGGCATGATCGTCGGCGCCTCCGGCTCGATCCTGACGAAGCTCATGGCGACCGCGATGAACCGCTCGATCCCGGCGATCGTCGCCGGCGGGTTCGGCGGCGGCGGCGCCGTCGAGGGCGCGAAGGGCGCCGGCGAGCACGCGGGCTCGGTCCGCTCGACGAGCGCTGCCGACGCCGCGATCCAGCTGGCCTATGCCGGGCGCGTCGTCGTCGTCCCGGGTTACGGCATGGCCGTCGCTCAGGCGCAGCACGCGGTGCGCGAGCTGACCAAGGAGCTCGAAGATCGCGGCGTCGAGGTCAGCTACGCGATCCATCCGGTCGCCGGGCGCATGCCGGGGCACATGAACGTGCTGCTCGCCGAGGCCGACGTTCCCTACGATCAGCTCAAGGAGATGGACGATGCCAACCCCGAGTTCCAGCGGACCGACGTCTCGCTGGTGATCGGCGCGAACGACGTGACCAATCCCGCGGCCAAGAACACGCCGAGCTCGCCGATCTACGGGATGCCGATCCTCGAGGTCGCCGACAGCAAGTCGGTGATCGTCATCAAGCGCTCGATGAACCCCGGCTTCGCGGGCATCGAGAACGAGCTCTACTTCGATCCGAAGACGGCGATGCTGTTCGGCGACGCCAAGTCCGCGGTCAGCGAGATCACGACGGAGCTGGCGCAGATCTGATGACGCTGGGGCCTCGACAAGGCGGGCGTTCGCTGGACGACGCCGGCGAGGGTGGCGCGCGCGCTCGAGCCGGCGGCCAAGAAGACCAGTAAATAGAGAGCCCGCAGCCTGGGCGCTCCCTGGGACCGCCCGCGGCCTCTGCGAGACTGCGAAGCGTGATCGAGCGCGCCCAGGCTCTCGCGGCCCTGTCCTGCAACGAGTTCGACCTGGTCGTCGTCGGCGGCGGCATCACCGGCGCGGGCGTCGCGCTCGACGCCGCGACGCGCGGCTTCAGCGTCGCGCTGATCGAGCGCGCCGACTTCGCGGCCGGCACCTCCAGCCGCTCGAGCAAGCTCGTGCACGGCGGCCTTCGCTACCTGCAGAACTTCGACCTCGGCCTCGTCCGCGAGGCGCTGCTCGAGCGCCGGCTGATGGTCGCGCTCGCGCCGCACCTCGTACATCCGCTCCCGCTTGTCGTGCCGGCGTTCGATGGCGCCCGCCCGGACCGGCTCGTCGGCGTCGGTCTCAATCTCTACGACGTCATGTCCGTCGATCGCGACCGCCTGCGCCCACGCCGCGCCCGGCGCGCGCGCGAGGCCGGGGAGGGCGGGACCGATGAAGATCTGCGTCCGCGAGCCGGGGAGGGTGAGTCCTGGAGCCCCGAGCGCCACCGCGTGATCTCCGGTGAGGAGGTGTGCGAGCTTCTGCCTGCGCTCGCTGGGCGCGAGCCGACCAGCGGCTATCTGTTCTACGACTGCCAGACCGACGATGTCAGGCTGGTGCTGACCGTCCTCGGCGAGGCGGAGCGCTTCGGCGCGGTCTGCGCCAACCGCCTGGGGGCGACGGGGCTGCTCGAACGCGACGGACGCGCGTGCGGCGTCCGCGCGCTGGACGGCGAGAGCTGCGAGACGCTCGAGATTCGCGCGGCGAACGTGGTCAACGCGACCGGCGTCTGGGCCGACCGGCTGACGTCGGCCGCGGCCGGCGGCGAGGAGGCCGAGCACTCGCAGGGCGAATCTCGCGACGGGCGCGACCTGCACCGCGAGTGCTCCGAGCTGCCCCGGATCCGCCCCAGCCGCGGCACTCACGTGGTGCTGGCCCGTGAGGACCTGCCGCTGAACGGCGGCGCGATCGTTCCCGCCGGCGGTGGCCGCGCGGTCTTCGCGCTGCCGTGGCTCGGGCGTACGCTCGTCGGCACGACCGACCGCGACTACGACGGGGAGCTCGACCACGTGCGCCCGCCCGCCGAGGACGTCGACTACCTGCTCAGGGCGGTGAACGAGTTCTTCGGGACCGGCCTCTCGGTGCACGATCTCGCTGGCGCGTTCGCGGGCGTGCGGCCCCTGATCTCGACCGGCGATCCGAAGAAGTCCGTCGACATATCGCGCAAGGCCGAGCTGTATGAGGCGAGCTCGGGGATGCTCACGATCACCGGCGGCAAGCTCACCACCTGGCGGCGCATGGCGAAGCTCACCGTCGACCGTCTCGTCGAGCGCGACTCCCGCGACGCGCCGTGCCGCACCCACGAGATCCCGCTCGGCCAGGCGATAGCCGTGGACGAGCTGCCCCAGGTGGAGGGGGTGCCCGCGGATGCCTACCCCGCGCTGGCGGGCCGGTACGGTCACGCGGCTCACGAGGTCCTCGCGCTTGCAGCCGAGCGCGGCGAGCTGGCGCAGCCGATCGTCCCCGGCCTGCCCGACATCCTCGCGGAGGTCGCGCTCGCTGCCCGGCGCGAGCAGGCGCGCAGCATCGGCGACGTGTTCTTTCGCCGCACCCGCCTCGGCCTGCTGGCCGCGCCCGAGCTTCACGCCGGGACTGACGCGCGGGACTCCGGGATGGACACGGCGGCGGATCCGGTGCGGCGCGTCGCCGGCGTGCTCGCGCGAGAGCTCGCGTGGGACCCCGAGCGCGCACTCCTGGAGATCGAGCGCTTCGTCGCTGAGGCCGGCGCCGAGGGCATCGGCGGCGAGGGCATCGGCGGCGAGGGTGTCGGTGGCGAGGGCGTCATCGGCGAGGGTGTCGGTGGCGAGAGTGTGCGGTCGGGGGAGATGCGCCCGGCGTGAGGGCCTCCACGCTTCGGCTCGACGCCGGCGGCCGTTCGCTGCAGCTCGGCCGGCGCCCACTGCTGATGGGCGTCGTCAACGCCTCGCCGGACTCCTTCAGCGACGACGGCTCCGCGCCGACCTTCGACCGGCGTCTGCGGCTGGCGCGCGAGCTTCTCGGCGCGGGCGCGGACATCATCGACGTCGGCGGCGAGTCCGCGCGAACCGGCCTTGCGCCCGTGCAGGCGGGCGAGGAGATCGAGCGCGTCGTGCCGCTCATCGAGCGCGTCGCCGGCGAGCTCGACGTGCTCGTTTCCGTGGACACCTACAAGCCGCCGGTCGCCGCCGCCGCGATCGACGCGGGCGCGAGCATCGTCAACGACGTCTCGGGTCTGCGCGACGCCGCGCTGGCGCGCATCTGTGCGCAGACCGGCGCGGCTCTCGTCCTCATGCACACGCGCGCGGCGCCCAAGCAACGGCTGCAGGACCCAGACCTCTACGACGACGTCCTCGACGAGGCGCTCGCGTTCCTGCGCGCCCGCATCGAGCTCGCGCTCGCGGCGGGAATGGCCTTCGAGCAGCTGATCCTCGACCCGGGACCGGACTTCTCGAAGACACCTGCCCAGACGATCGCGCTGCTGGCGCATGTCGAGCGCCTGCACGAGCTCAACCGTCCGCTGCTGATGGCGATCTCGCGCAAGGACTTCATCGGCGCGCTCACCGCTCGCGCGCCGCGCGAGCGGTGCGCCGGGACGCTCGCGGCGCTCGCCCACGGCCTGGATCGTGGCGCGCAGATCTTCCGTGTGCACGATGTCGCGGCGGCCGCGGACTTCATACGGGTGCGCGCGGCTCTGCGCGGCGAGCTGGATCCGGGCAGGGATCTCGCGCTGGCCGAGGAACTCCGCTCCGAGCGCTAGCCGCTGCCGGGACGTTCCGGGTTCGCGCTACGCTGCAGGCTGAGCTCGTGGGTGCCGGCCGCTGTCCAACGCGGCGGGACGCCAACCGCCCGATTCCAACCGAAGGAGAAAAGCGACCATGGCAGTACTCGACCGTTCCGAGCTGGAGGCCAGTCCCCTGGCGGACCTGCACGCGATCGCGGACCAGCTCGGCCTCGAAGGCTTCCGGCGGATGCGCAAGGCTGAGCTGATCGAAGCGATTCTCGGCGGACCAGACGCTGGGCAGGGTGACGGCGACGAGGCCGCGCAGGCTTCAGCTGACGATGCGCAAGACGATGCGCAGGAGACCGAGTCCGAGAGGGACGGCGCCGCCTCGGCGCGCGCCGCTCGCCGGCGGCGTCCTGCGCGTCCGCGCCGCTCCAGGGCGGAGGCGGGCACCGAGGAGGAGCGGGGCGGCAGGAGCCTCCGACCGGCGCTTGCGCGCGGCGGCGAGGAGGAGGGCTCTCGCGTCGCTGAGGGTGTGGTCGAGCTGCTCGGCAACGGCTCGGCCTTCCTGCGCGTCGATCCGCCGGAGGCCTCAGACGAGGACGTGTACATCTCCGCGGCTCAGGTCCGTCGCTGCGAGCTCGTCTCCGGCGATCGCGTCGCCGGACCGGTGCGCACGCCCCGGCGGTCCGAGCGCTACCCCTCGCTCGTGCGCATCGACACGATCAACGGCGTTCCCGCGGGCGAGGTCTCCGAGGGCGCGCGCTACGACGAGCGTCCGGTCGCCTACCCGAGCGAGCGCCTCGCGCTCGACGGCGGCGATGAGACGCTCGACGCGGTCGAGTGGCTCACTCCGTTCGGCCGCGGCTCGCGCGTGGTGATCACCGGCCCGGCGCGCTCCGGCAAGACCGAGCTGCTGCGCCGCCTGCTCGCGGCGCTCGCTGGCCGATCTGCTGGCCGATCGGAGATCGGAGGACCTCCGATCGGTGGTCGCGAGGATCTCGAGTTCACGCTCGTGCTCGCCGGCGTCCGGCCCGAGGAGATCGCCGAGTGGAGCGAGGGCGCGGTCGCGCCGGCTGCGGCGCTCAGCTTCGCGGCCTCCGCCGACGCCCAGGGCCAGGCGGTCGAGCGCGCGATCGAGATCGCCAAGCGCACCGCAGCGCGCGGCGCGGACGCGCTCGTCCTGATCGACACGCTCGACGGCCTGCAGCCACAGGCCGCCCGCAAGACGCTCGCGGCTGCGCGCAACCTGCGCGACGGCGGCTCGCTCACGATCCTTGCCACCGCCACGCATCCGATCGGCGGCGAGACCACCGTGATCGCTCTCGACCCTGAGCTCGCAGGCGCCGGCGGGCCGCCGCTCGACCTCGGCAGGAGCGGCACGCTGCGCGCGGAGCTGCTCGTCGGCGAGGAGGGCGCGCAGGCGATCGCCGAGGCCCGCGCTGCCGCGCTGGCGCAAGCTCGCGCGGGTTAGGCTGGGCTGTCTCCGAGTGCCCCCGGCAGTTGGGGGTTCGATAAGTCTTTGAGGTGGGACGGGTAAGGCTCGCGCGGGTCAGCGCCGGTAGGCGACTCTGCCCCAGGAGGGCTCGCGCGCGAGCTGGATCGGCTCGCCGTCACGCTGCGGCTGAACGTAGGTGAACCCACCGGTCTCTTCGTCGAACGCAACCCCGAGCTCGCCCTCGTTGACGCGCTGATCGAGCCATGCGCCCCTGAACACGAGGCGCCGCAGCCAGTGCACGAGTGAGCGCTCGGCCGGCCCGACCAGCTCGGGCCAGCAGTCGTTGACGTGTTCGCCGAGCGCCGACGCAGGATCGTAGACCTCGCCGTTGACCGCCAGGTTGACCAGGTCTTCGAGCTCGTCCTCGCCGAGCCTGCCTCCGACGAAGCCGAGCTTCAGCGCTGCCTGCTCGCAACGCTCCGCGAAGTCCTCCTCGTTGAACGTGAACCTGAGCTCTCCGTATTCGAGGACGAAGTCCTCACCCGAGTTGTAGTTGCCGCGGCGCTTCGACGCTCTTTCCATGATGTCGTTTCCTGCCGGGAGATCGCTTGGGGCCCGGGCCGTCGTCGAGATCATATGGCTCGTTCCTGCTTTTGCTGGTGCTGTGCACGGGATTTTGCATGCGCCGCGGCCTTCACAGGCCGATCTCCCGGATACGCTGCCGCTCAATGGCCCGCCTGACTGAGCACGGACTGCGCCGTTCCGTCGGCGTCCCCGGCCTGTTCGCCACCGCCTACGGCAACGTCGGCTCCTCGATCTACTACGCGCTCGGCCTCGTCGCCTTCTACGCGCTCGGCCTCACTCCGCTGGTGTTCATGCTCGCCGGCGGGCTGTTCGTGCTGACCGCCAAGACCTACGCGGAGGGCGCCGCGATGTTCCCCGAAGCGGGCGGCGCGTCGTCGTTCGCACGCCATGCCTTCAACGAGGTCGCGTCGTTCTTCGCCGGCTGGGCGCTGACGCTCGACTACATCATCACGATCGCGATCTCAGCGTTCTTCGTGCCGCACTACCTGGGCGCGTTCTTCCCGGCGCTCGTGCACAACCCGGGAGGCATCATCGGCGGGCTGGTCACGATCGCGCTGCTCGCGGCCCTGAACGTCCGCGGCCTGGGCGAGTCGGCGAAACTCAACCTGATCCTGGCCGTGACCGACCTGAGCACGCAGCTGCTGCTGGTCGCGCTGGGCTTCGTGCTCGTGCTGAACCCGTCGCTGCTGGTAAACCAGGTGCACCTCGGCACGGCGCCCACCTGGTCGCATCTGATCTTCGCGCTGTCGGTCGCGATGGTCGCGTACACGGGGATCGAGACGGTCTCCAACATGGCCGAGGAGGCCAGGGACCCCGGCCACGACGTGCCGCGGGCCGTGAACCTGGTCGTGATAGCGGTGCTCGGCGTGTACGCGGGCATCTCGGTCGTCGCGCTGTCGGCCCTGCCGGTCGTGCATCACGCCGCGGTCGCGCATCACGCCGGCCACTACGCGACCGAACTCGGCACCACCTACGAAAACGACCCTGTGCTGGGGATCGTCAACCACCTCGGCCTGCACGGCACCGTGCTGACGGTCGCGCGCTATTACATCGGCGTGCTGGCTGCGACGATCCTCTTCATCGCCACCAACGCCGGCCTGATCGGCATCTCGCGCCTGTCCTGGTCGCTCGCCGAGCACCGCCAGCTGCCGGGGCTGTTCTCGCAGCTGCACCCCAGCTACCGCACCCCGTGGTTCACGATCGTCTTCTTCTCGGCGCTCGCCTGCCTGCTGATCCTCCCGGGCCAGACCAAGCTGCTCGGGAACCTCTACTCCTTCGGCGCGATGCTCTCGTTCACCACCGCGCACGTGTCGGTGATCGCGCTGCGCATCAGGGAGCCCGGCCGCGAGCGGCCCTACCGCCTGCCGCTGAACGTCCGCGTCCGCGGTCATCTGATCCCGCTCACCGCAGCGATCGGCGGCATCGGCACGTTCGCCGCGTGGTGCACCGTGGTCGCGCTTCACGGCGAGGCGCGCACGATCGGCATCCCCTGGATGATCGCCGGGATGGGCGGCTATCTGATCTACCGTCGCCGCCAGGGCCTTGACCCGTTCAAGAGCTATCGCATCGAGCGCTCCGAGCGCCCGCCGGACTTCCAGGAGCTCGGCTACCGCACCGCGCTCGTGCCGATCTTCGGCGAGGACGTCTCGGCCAGTGCGCTCTCGAGCGCCGCCAAGCTGATCGGCGAAGACGGCGTCGTCTATGCGATCTTCGTGCTCCCCGTCCCCAGCCAGCTCCCGCTGGACGCCGGCCTGGAGGAGGAGGAGGCCCAGGGCCGCTCGGTGCTCGAGTCCGCGCGCATCCAGGCGCGTCGGGCCGGGATCAAGATCCATACAGGCCTGATTCGCACGCGCGAACCGGGAGCTGCGCTCGTCGAGGAAGCCGAGCGGGTCGGCTCGGACGTGATCTACTGGTCCGCGATCCACGCGCCCCCGGGCGAGCAGCGCATCGGCCCGACCGCCGCATACCTGCTCAGCAAGCGCCCGTGCCGCGTGATCATCGAGACCGAGAACCGCGCCCCGCGCGCACGCGAGGCCGAGCCCGCGCACGCATGAGCGCACTCAGCCCGCGGTCGGCTGCAGGCCCAGCACCAGCGAGGCCGAGCCCGCGCACGCATGAGCGCACTCAACCCGCGGCCGGCTGCAGGCCCAGCACCAGCCGCAGTCGCTGGATGCCCCCGCCGAGGCTCCTGCCGCCGCCGGAGAGCGTCGTGGAGGACTGCCCCAGCTCAATGTAGCCCAGGCCCACGTCCACCAGCGTCTGTAGCTTTTGCCGCACCTGCGGGATGTTTTCCAGCACAGGCAAGACGTCGGCGACGGGAGTCTCCAGCAGGTCGGCGATCGAATACCCCTTGAACTTCACCGTCAAGGTCTCGTGGTTGTAGCGCTTGCCTCCGCAGATGTCGCAGAGCACATACACATCGGGCAGGAAGTTCATCTCGATGCGCTTCTGGCCTTCGCCCTGGCAGGCTTCGCAGCGCCCGCCCGGCACGTTAAATGAGAATCGTCCCGCCTTGTAGCCGCGTTCGCGCGACTCCGGCAGCATGGCGTAGAGCTCGCGAATCTGCGTGAATACGCCCGTGTAGGTTGCAGGGTTCGAGCGCGGCGTACGCCCGATGGGCGATTGGTCGATGCGGACTATCTTGTC
>Ga0187804_10000206_pt1 | contig 13546 bp, 12 predicted proteins | sample NC_wetland_sal_i_3_FD_132961 | JGI IMG/M metagenome (GOLD analysis project Ga0187804, IMG submission 132961) | Wetland sediment microbial communities from Neuse River Estuary, North Carolina, USA - Control_4 | ecosystem: Environmental > Aquatic > Freshwater > Wetlands > Sediment | place: USA...
GCGGCCGACTCACGGTGATGGGACGGGCGTGGATTGTGGCAGGAGGGTGATGTCCGTTTCGCTATGGACGCGGCCCTTGTATAGGAGACGGGTGCCCGTGAGGGCGCTGAGGATTTGGAAATCCATTTCCTGGGAGCTGGTTTGGGTGGAGGAGGCGACCATGCCCGTGGAGAGCGAAATGGAGTCGAGGCTCTCGCCTTTGCCGGTCCAGGTGCCGGAGGTACGCAGGCCGTTGCGGCGGTAGTCTTCTGGGGTAGCGTCGTCGCGCGAAGGATGGTGGAGGATTTCGAAGCGGGTGAGAATTACGGCGCACGATTCGTCAGTTGCAGCAGATGGGGGCGCGGCGTTTTTCACTGCGGGAAGCGCGTTTGTGAGCGGCGTTGCGGGCGCCGATGTAGCTGGCGGCGAAGCGGCGCGGCAGGGTTCGTTGCGGAGATAGATGGCTTCGGTGCGCCACATCAGTCCGCCGAGCGGGGTGCCCGTGAGCGGCTGCTCGTTGGTCCATTTTTGGCCGATGACGATTCCGGCTTGTGGGAAGCTCGCGCCAGAGGAAAGGCCGGACATCCAGGAGCGGACCGATTGTGCGGCCGTAGGATTCGAGAGAATGTCCTCGAGACCGGTGATGCTCGAAAGTTTTCCGTCCGGCTCGATGGTGAATTCCATGGAGTGGCCGCCGAGACGCGTGAACTGGTCTTCAAGGGCGGCTGCCTGGGGATCGTAGGCGTCGGTTTCGGACGTGGCCGTGGATTTCTCGTAGGTCGCGCGGAGGCGGACGCGTCCCATGCCCGTAGCGGTGCCGGGTTGCGCATCGAGAACGTCGAGCCGGACGAGCATGGACACCGTCTGCTTGAGAAGCGACGCACCCTCGGGATTGTCGATGGGCGTGGTGGTGGTTCCAGAGATCGTCAGGCGCGTCTCGATTTGGTAGCGCAAAGTTTGGTGAGGCGTGAATTGCGGGAGGAGGCGGACGCGCTGCTCGGGTTTTGCAGCGAGCAAGAACGTAAGGAGTGGCAAAGCGGCAGCGATGGCGAGGCGGAGTGCACGCGCTTTCAAGGCTGTTCCGCGGGCGCGGTTGCGCTTGCGATTTCCGGAGCGGCGAGCGGGCCGGTGAGGAGGTAAGTTTCTTCGGACGCGCCGCCAGCACGGACGTTGTGCACGCCGGCCTCGCGAGCGAAAACGTTTAGACGAAGATCGAGATGGTCGCTGAAATCAACGCTGCCTAGGCCGTTGAACTCCGCGGTCGCGCCCAGGAGCAGCAATTCCTGGAAGCGCACTTTGCCATCCGCGCACGTGAATGCGGCGGAGGCATCGCGAAAAGAGGTTGTGCCGGGGTGCGGGGCGGCGTCGCGAAGCGATTCAGCCAGGTTGAGATTGCGAAGTTCGGCGCCATTCACGCGCGCGGTGCCGCGGCAATCGAACGATGCGAGGAGATCGGAGCGATTGGCGCCGCGGGTCGTTATGGAGATATTGCCGGTAGCAGAGCCGGCGAAAAGATTCGCAAGACCGGGTGCCGCAGCCGTGAGCGCGGCTAAATCCACATGCGAAAAATTGAGGCCCATGCGGTAGGCGGGCAGCGCTGCAAGAGTGGTATCGAATGAACCGGCGAGGTCGCCGCCGTAAAATTGGGCTCTTGCATTCGCGAGCTCGATGCGGCGGCCTTCGAGCTTCAGGTCGCCCTGCAAGTGATGGACCGCGAGCGGGGCGACGGAGAATTGGTCCACGGTGATTTTTCCACTGGCGCGCAGATTTTCCGGAATGGCAATCGCGGCCGAACGCGAGCTCAAAAACGGGAGGATGCGGTCGAGAAGGCTTTGACGCCAGCGCGGGTTGAGCCAGCGGTCGAAATCGGCGGCGGCGAGATGGTCGGCCGTGAGTGCAAATAGCCATTCGGGATCCGACTGGCGGCGATCCAATGTGCCGGTCCAATGTGCGCCGAAAGCTGCCGCGGAAGATACCGTAATGTGACGCGCGCCGGGCTTCAAATCGGCGTGGGCGCGAATCTGCTCGAAGGGCTGATTCAGGAACGGCGCGCGGAGGGAGCCTCCGGTTGGCTCGCCGCCCCAGTCAATCGTGCCCATCGGCGGCCCGATCAGAGATCCCATCGACGATCCAAGTGGCTGCGACGGCCACGCCAATTGTTCGGCGTCCCAGCGCAAGTCGCAGCGGACGGGACCCGCGAGATCCCATCCGCGCGAGATATTCCAGCCGAGCGCCGCGGCAGTCGCGATCAGGTCGCGGACTTGTTTCAAGTTTCCGGTCAGACGCAAACCGGAGAGGGAGTTGGTGCGGGTGTTGCGCGTAGCTTCAAACCGCAGGGAGCCCTCTGAAGCGCCCAAGGAAAGGGTGAGCGGATTCAGATAATCGAGCCCGCGATCGTACCGCAGGGAGACTTCTCCCAAATGGACAGGGACTCGCAGGGTCGGGGCAGTGAGCAAGGCTGCGTCGTTCTCACCGCGCGTATTTTTTCCGCCGGCACTCTCGATGCTGGCGTTCTCGACCCGCAGCGGCCAGCCCGCGATCAGGCCGCTCGCAGCCACTACGCCATGTACCGAAACTCCATCGGCGACGCCGGGATGGAATGCGCGGAGCCAGGCAAGCAGGTCGCTCAAGTCAACAGCGGAGGAATGAACCTGGACGCGGAATGGAGAGGGCTGGGGGGTGCGCGAGGCTTGGCGCTGCTCCCACGACAATAGGGCGCGGAGGCTGGCATGGGAATGGGGCGCCTCGAGCGTCGCTTCCTCGAAATCCAGCCCGGATTCGAGCGGATACCAGCGCATTTTTGCAGTTAGGTTGAGGGCTGGATTGTCCGCTCGCAGGGGAAGATCCCAGCGGTGAATTTGCCGCAGCTCGGTGCGTCCTTCGACGAGCCATGCGTCGGCATCCGTCTGCGCGTGGAGCGAGAGGGCGAAGGCGCCGCGCACGCCGTAATCGTAGCCGCGCGCGAGCCGAAGCAAATCGGAGATGGAGGCATCCGTCCACGAAAGATCGAGCGCCGCCGGGCGCAGCCGGGAAGATGTGCCGCCAACGTGGCCGCTGAGATGAAGCATCCCGGCCTGTTGGAGCACGACGGCGGCGCGGGAAGGAACAGCTTCGAGGTCGAAGCGCCAGCGGCCGGCGCCGTCGGGCTCGAGGAAACCATTCACACCGGTGAACGCGAAGGGGATCTTTTCTTCGCCGCGCTTGAAATTGACCCGGCCGGAATCGACCTCGACACGCGTAAAGCGGAGAGGTGAAGAGGGAGGGCGGGACGGGCCAACCGGGATTGCCATGGAGGAGGAACCGGAAGAAGGCGCAGAGGGGCGGGGGAGCCACTCGGCGAGATTCCAATCCCCCTCGGAGTTGCGCACCAAATTCAGGCTGGGGTGGTCGAGCAGAAGCGCGCCGAATTCCAGGCGCCCGCGCAACAGGCCGAACCATCGGAGCCGCATCGTGAGCGAATCCGCGCGGAGAAAATATTCCTGGCCGAAGCGCGGGTCTTCCGCGACCGTGACGGAATCGGCCGTGAGCGTGGGCCAGCCCCAGAGGGTGAAATCGTAGCGGGCGACTTCGACGGGACGGCCGAACACGGATTCCAGGCGCGCGGTGATTTTTCGATGCAGGCGGCTGTGCTGGATCAACAAGGTAATCGCGGCGCCCGCGATCCACAGGAAGGCGAGAAAGAGCAGAATCCGTTTCGGCCAGCGGGTCCACGCGCGCCGCCGCGCCGGAGCGGCAGCTTCCGGCTCAACGCGAAGGACCGTCTCTGAAAGTGTGTCAGCCAAACTAGTGACTCGTCTCCGGGATTCCGAACGCGGCGTCGGGGAACGTTTAACCCATCGAGCCTAAGCATGGCCTCGCCTTTTCGCAAGAGCAAAGGTGGAGTTGCGCGCTGGACGATGGGATTGTTTGGGAGTACTCTCTTGATACGGTCGCTGTGGATATATGAAGCTTCGACTCCTCCTCGCGTGCTCCGCCGTTTCACTTTTTGGCGCGTTCGCTCTCTCGGCTCAGCAGGCAGCACCCGCTACAGACTTTCACGTGAAGTATTCCGGCCAACTCCCCTTCCTTACTCAGGAGGAGTTGAAGCAAGTCATATCCGAAGCGCAGTCGGGTGAACGAGAAGCGCAATATTGGCTGGCAATGATACATGACGAGGGAAAGCTGGTTGCGAAAAGCCACCAGCAGTTCATTCAGTGGTTAAACAAATCGGCGGAGCAGGGCTATGCGCCTGCTCAGGAACTCCTTGAGTACATCAATTCACCTCGCACGGAGCGGGATAACGTCAAGGCCGAGATGTGGCTATTGCGCGGGGCGGCGCAAGGAAACGCGGACAGTCAGCTCTGGCTGGGCGTCGCATACGAGCAGGATTGGTTTGGAACCTGCGACCTTCAGGAGGCTGCGAAATGGTATCGAGAGGCTGCCGAACAGGGCCAACCGGACGCGCAAACGTCTTTCGGCAGCCTCTATAAGGACGGTGATGGCGTTGAGCAGAATTATGCTCTCGCAGCCGAGTGGTACCGGAAAGCGGCGGACCACGTCCCGGATTTGGGCGGGGCTGGACAAGGGCGGTGGCATTTGGCGGAGCTTTACGAGGAGGGGCTGGGAGTGCCCAAAGATCTTGTCCAAGCCTACATGTGGTACAGCATACAGTTCGGCGAGTCAAACCTTGGAGAACTACGTGCAAAGATGACTGCGGCGCAAATTCAGGAAGCGCAGCGAATGACGGAGCACTGGAAGAAAGTTCAACCGGAACCGCAGATCCCCCCTGATTATAAATAGTGACCCAGTTGCTGGAGACCATGGCGCAATGCTAAATAAGCGCGATGAGTTCCTAATCTTTGGCCAAGGCCGGCCAGCAGCTAATTGAAGTTGTAGCCAAGCTCGTAGAGGAACATATGATTGCCCGCCGTGACGCCAGCATTTCCGATTTGATAGGCAGCGTAGGCGGTCAGTTTTGAGGTGACCTTGAAAATAGCCCCGGGGTTGACGTACCCGGCCGCGTGATTGCCGGTGTACCATTCGGCTGCGAGCGTCAGGCGATTTGTGATTCTTTGCTCAAAGGTAAATTGTCCGCCGGCGCGGTTCGCGGCGGCGACAACGTTTCGCGTGAAATCGTATCCTCCTGCGCTAATTCGCGTCCCTTCCTTCCATTCCTTCACCAAGGCCGAGTAGAGATAATTCCCTGCGTTGTAGGTTCGATTCCGGATGGGGAAAAACAAATCGTCGCCAGCATAAATGGACCATCCGGACTCTTCCCTGCGCCATATTCGCCACTTAATCGTCGGTGAAAGCGCAAGGTGGTTTGATTTGAACGCATTCAGCCCGTCGAAATTCAGGCCGATTTCGATTTGATGGCCGATTCCAAGGACCACACGCGGAGTGAACGTGTACATGGAATCCATGGGGTGCACGGTGCCGTCGAGTTCTCCGTAAACCTTTCCTTTGTCGAGAACGTCGGGGCTGGGGACGTCGAAGACGGTTTCTTGTCCGTAGGCGCGGGCCGCCGCGAAGAACGCAAGAAGGAGAATGCCAAGCTTGAGCAGCTTAATGTCTCCTAGTGGGAACAAAATAGCTCCTTCTTTCTTACGCTTCTCTTACTAATTTGGTAACCTGGGCGCCAAATGCCACGTTTCATTGTCGACGGCCGCTGGCGCTTGGTTGTTTATCACGATTTTGGATTAGGGAGGTAAACGTGGGGAAAATTCTGCTCGGTGTGTTCCTCTTTGCGCTCTTCGCAGCCCCGGGTTTTGCGCAGGACGAGGCGGCTGCCGCTCGCGCCGCGGCCGGGTGCGGGCCGAGCGATGTGAATTTCAACGTCAAAGTGAATAAGAAGCAGCACCCGGCCCCCGCGCCGGAATCCGGGAAAGCGTTGGTATACGTTTTCGAGGCGGAGAAATCGAACCCAAATGAGTTCAAGATCGGAGCGGTGACGATCCGAGTGGGCTTGGACGGATCGTGGGTAGGCGCAAATCATGGCAGCTCGTATTTTATCTTCCCTGTTGAACCGGGCGAGCATAGCGTGTGTGCCGCCTGGCAATCCAGGCTTAGTATTTTCTCGAAGCTAGGCGCGGCGGCCAGCCTTACCGCGGACCCGGGGCAGAGCTATTACTTCCGTGTACATGTGGAGGAACGCGAAGACAGGCAGAAATCTGTGCGCTTGGAGCCAATCGATCCCGCTGAGGGACAACTCCTCATCGGTTCGTGCGGGCTTAGCACCTCTCACCCAAAGAAGTGAGCGACGTTCGGAGCGGAGTAGAGCTTTCTCCGGCTGATTGATACGTCTCGGATAGACTCTAAGCTTTGGCCGGCTTGCTGCGCGCTGTTTTGGTTTCCCACGCCTTGCGCAGCTCCTCGCGGCGGGCCAGCACGTACGACTTGGCCTCGTCCATGTCGCGATAGACGCGCTTCCCTTTGATCATGTTGCATGGCCGGCAGCAGGCGACCAGGTTTTGCGGATCCTTTTTTCCTTTTTTGGCGCGCGGAACGACGAAATCAACGGACATGATCAGTGCGTTTTCGAAGCTGGCCTTTCCATCGAGACCGCAGTAGCGGCAGCGGTACTGATCCCTTTCGAGAATTTGCAGGCCCTCTTCGAGGGTTACCGGCCTATCCACGACTGTGAGCGTTGTAAGGTCTAACGGCATCGGACACCTCCCAATTGAATATCCGCAGTGAATCGCCCGGGGGCTACGATCTCGACCTTATCGTTGTCCTTGCGCAAGACCATATGGCAGGCGCAAGCCGGTGTCAAGCGCCGGACAGCGGCCCTGCGGGCACGCGCAGGAAGTATGGGTCAGGGATAGGCGCGTTGAATAAATCAGCAGACACGCAATAAATCAACAGGCGCCGTGAGCCATGCAGAATGATGCGAGGCGACGCATCCGAAGCAGTCACATGCACATGCGCGCTTCTCGCGGCGGTGATGGACAATGGCGCGCGACTTGCATATAAGGTGGTAGCTCCTATGGGGGCAAACACCAGCGAGGAGAAAACGCATGGCCAAGAAAAGCAAAGCGACGAAGCGATTGAAGAAAGGGAAGAAGCTCGAAACGACCAAGACGCTCCGTCAGAAGATTTGAACTGAATCGCAGCATGGAGAATGCCACTGCGGGGTTTCCGTTCAGTTTCCGCGCTTGCTGCGGCGAGTGGCGGAACACGCGGACACATTTTGGGGGGATTTAGCACCCAGACAGCAAGGGCTGCCGGCGACCAAGCGGCGGCCCTTCTCATTTCATGCATTTGGACAAAGATGGCAACCCGGCAAACGGATCTTCCCTCCATTGACCCTCATTGCGCAGAATTTCCCCTCCGCGTAGGCCGCTCTCGAATCCACCGCTTTGGAGTCTTCGCTGTGAAGACGATTCCGCGGGGACAAAAAGTTATCGAGTACACCGGAGAGCGGCTGACTCTCAAGCAGGCCCAGGCTCGGCAAACAAAGAACTGGAAGCGCGGCGGACCAAGGATGGATACACTGTTCCGGCTAAACAAGAAATGCGTCGTGGACGGAGCTGTGGGCGGAAGCGGCGCGGAGCTAATCAACCATTGCTGCGACCCCAATCTCAAGACCCGGAGGATTCGTGGGCATATTTTTTATTTCAGCCGGCGGCGGATTCGTCCGAGAGAAGAGTTGACCGTCGATTATCGTTTCCCATCGCAAGCCGAGCGCGCTCTCTGCCGTTGTGGCTCACCCAAGTGCCGGGGAACAATTAACCGGAAAAGGGCCCGGCGGTGAGAAAACCGCGACCCTTCCTAGGGTTTCAAGCAAACCAGACTGTTGCTAGTGGACTTCGTGCAGCATGCGATGCCAGCGCGTGCGGCTGGGGAGATGGAGGAGTGTCGAGAGAATGCCGCGCAGGGCGCCGGCGAATCCGCGATTGGTATAGTCTTCGGAGGTCGCTTGTACGGACCAGTAGATCAGCATGGGGCGGCCCATGATGGCGTCGCGGTCCACGAATCCCCAGTAGCGGCTATCCCAACTGCGGTCCCGATTGTCTCCCATCACGAAATAATGGTTCGCGGGGATGATCAGCTCGCTGTGCTGGACGTAGCCGAGGATGGTTTGCGCCCATTCCGGGCGCAACCCGACGGAACTAAAGTAGGGTTCACTCGGCGGAAAATTATCGCCGAAAGAATCTTCCCCGGCGGGATCGTGGACCACATAGGGCTCCTTGAGGCGGTCTCCGTTGATATAGACCTGCTGGTTGACGATGCGAAGACGGTCGCCAGGCAAACCGATCACGCGTTTCACGTAGTGGGGATGATCGTCGAAGGGAAACTTAAAGACGATGATATCTCCCTGCCGGACCGGCCGGTACGGAAGAATTTTTTCATACCAGGCGCCTCGGCCTTCGAAAATAAATTTATTCACCAGCAGATGATCGCCCACCAGCAGCGTGGGCTCCATGGATTGCGAAGGAATCTTGAAGGCCTGAACGATAAAAGTGGTGCCGAAGAGAGCCAGTAAAATGGTGACAAGAAGCGATTCGACGTATTCCGCGAACGTGCTCTTGCGAACTTCGTGGCGTTCGTGAACGGGCTCTGGCGCCGCTTCAGTGGTCGTGGTTTCCAAATCCATGAATTCCCTTCAGGAAACGGGGTGGCGGGCTTCGAGCGCGTCCATGGCCAGCCTCGCCGCTGCCTGCTCGGCCTCTTTCTTGCTGCGGCCTTCCGAAGCGGCCAGCTTTTCCCTGGCGAGCCACACTTCCACTTCGAATGTCTTTAGATGATCGGGCCCCGTCTCTTTGTGGAGGCGGTATTCGACCGGGCCCATCCCGCGCTGCTGGAGCCACTCCTGGAGAGCGGACTTGTGGTCCGCGCGCTCTAGGCCCTCGACGTGTCCGGCAAGCGCGGGCGCGAGCAGGGTTCGCTCGAGAAAGGCCGCCGCCGCGTCGAGACCACCATCGAGATAAATGGCTCCCAGGATGGCTTCGTAGGCATCCGCGAGAAGCCGCTTCTTTTCACGGCCGCCGGTCTTCTCTTCCCCGGGCCCCAGGCGCAAATGAGTTCCGATTTTCAGGCGCTTGGCGGCCGAGTGAATCGAAGAAGCGCTCACCAAGCGCGCCAGGCCCTTGGAGAGCTTGCCGGAATCCCACTCCGGAAAGGTCTGGCAGAGGCGTTCGCTGGCAACCAGGCCTAGAACGCGATCGCCCAGAAATTCGAGCCGCTCGTTATCGGAGCCGTTGTCGTGCTGGCGGTGGGAGCGGTGCGTCAGCGCGCGTTCCAGCCTTTCGGGGCGCTCGAAGCGATGACCGAGAATCGCCTCCAGCTCGTTACGCTCCACTTCGGTCATGGCTCGATGGCCTCGGTCAGGGCTTCGCCGTCGGCTGGGATGCCGCGAGTTTCTTCACATCGTTCTCCAACAGCTTGCAACGATCCTGCACGCCGCCCGGGAGTTGCGCGCACTTGTGATAAGCAGCTTGGGCATCCGAATAACGCTTCAGCTCTTGCAAGTCGCGTCCGAGCACGAAGAGGTCCACGCCATCAGGGATGCTGGCTAGACTGACGGCTTGTTGGAGCTCGTTCGCTGAGTTCTCGATTTCTTGCTTGCGAAAATAGACCAGGCCGAGGCCGCTATGAGCCATGGAGAGTTTGTCGTTCTTGGCCTTCGTGAACTGCTCGTCCGTCATGGTGTCAGGTTTGGGCAAATTGGGGATGAGGAGGAGGGCGTGCTTTTCGTACTCTTCAGCTTTGTCCAGGCGCCGATTGGCGTCCATGTCGTTCGGGTCGTAATTGTGAGGAATCACCCAGCCGATCAGGACCAGAACATCGGCTTCGTCGGGATTCAGGCCCAGGGCCTTGTCGGCAGCCGCATACATCCTGTCGTATTGCTCTTTGGAGTAGTAGGCGTGGGTGAGGCCTGCGTACACGCTGCCGGCGTACTTGCTGGTGGGATATTTCTGAAGGAAAGGTTCCCCGAGCTTAATGACTCCATCCGCGTCCGTAAGTTTCGTTTCGTAGAATTTCTTGTAAGCGGCCTCCTCCTCCGGGTCCACCTTGGGCGCCTCGGGTTGCTGCGGCGCGGCGGCGCCCGGAGCGGGCTGGCCCTGTTGAGCGGCCGGCGCAGGAGGTTTTTGCTGCTGCGTGTCACCGCCGCCGTACTGCGCAAGCAAGGAGGGGGCGGCGGAGAGGCTGGCAAGAATCAAAATGGCCAGGATTCTGAATCCACAGCGGAGTGACGGGAGTTTCATTTCGTTTACCTTCCTTATTTTGAATGTCCCCAAGCACGCGATGGGCGCGGTCTCAGGGATTTTGAGGTCCCTTGGTATTGCCATCTGCATTGCCTTGATTCCCACGCGCGCGCGGATTATACGCTTCCTCGACGCCGTGTTCTGCCGCCACCCGCGCTGCTTCGGGCGCGCCCTTGACGGCAATTGCGGCGCGATATTCAGCCAGGCCCGCCTCTCGCTCGCCTTCGAGGTCATAAATTCGCCCGAGATAAACGTGCGACCACGCGAGAATCCCGGGGTCCGCAGGCTCGGCCGGCTTCTGCGCATCCGGCGGTCCGGAGGCCGGCGCCGAAACGAGCATCAAAAATAAATCCTTGGCGCGAGCCGCATGCCCACCGAGCACGGAAGCAATGGCCAGGCCATAGATGGCCCGCGGTTCGGCCGGGTACTTTTCCAAAATTTTCTCAAACGTTCGCGTGGCCGCCGCCGCGTCCTGCAGTGCGATTTCATGATTGCCTTGAGCCAGCCAGGCATCCAATTCCGAAGCCTGAGTTGCGGCCGCTTCCGGCAGCTGCGGCTCCGGCGCAGGGATCGCGGGCGCAAAGCGGATGTTTTTCAGCCGCTCCTGCTCGGCCTCGAGGTCAATGTCCTTGAGCAGGTCCGAGAAATAATACGACATCGCAGGCTCAGCTTTTTCGAATTTCTGCAAGCCGGCCACAAATGGGCGGACGAGGACAAAGCCGGCTTGGTCGGCGTCATTCAAAGAGGCATCGAGCTGCGCAGGCCCCAGGCGGCGGAGACGCAATTCGACGGCCTTAATCAGGCACTCGTCGGCGAGAGCGAGAAAATCGTTTTGATATTCCACGGGCAGGCGCGGGGCGCGCGCGGCAATGTTCAAGAGCACCCTTCGAGTCATAATGTCATCGCGATACTTCAGCGGGAGAGGATCGAGCATGAAATGCAGGTAGGCGTGCTGGATTTCGTCCACCGGGATCTGCGAGGAGGTGCCGACAACGATGGCGTACCGGTCGCCATAGTTTCGGAAATTGGTGCGATTGCCGACGAGCGGCTCGACGTAAACCGTGAAGCTGCTCCCCGGGCGTGTCTTGATCACTTCCCGCAAATAGGCATTCGTGACCGTGACGATCTGCCGCACCGGCGATTGGTAACGCCTGGTGGCCCGGGCATACTCGGGTTCGATTTGCGACCAGCGGGCGTCCAGATGCGCTTCGCGAAAGAAATTTACGAGCACATCCTGAAAGCCCTCGATCGAAAGAACATCCGGCGGGAGCAGTTCGTGATCCACCAGAAAACGAAATTCCGGCGGGGGGCCGACGAGCAACGCGAAGGTGATGTACTGCGAGAGCGTTTCGCCCGGATCGGCCAGCGCGTGGTCGTTATAGAACTGGCGCAGGGCGTCCGTCGCGGGGCCATGCATCTTAAGCAGATCCTCGCGCAGTCCCAGGCGCGAAGGCATCTCAGCGAGCGTGCTTTCATCCGCGCCGAACCCGGCCGCATCGAGCGCGCACATGGTGGCAAACAATGCCGGGCTGGCCTCGACGCTGACTCCGGAGATATTTTGCGGCGCGGCCTGCTGGGCTCGGGCTTTCGCGGCATTCGCGCTGCCCAGCAGAATCAATCCAGCAAGCGGCGCCAGCGCGGAAAGCAAATAAATCAACTTTCGGATGAGCGAACTCCTCGGATCATCGGGCTTTGAATCGCAGGGAACCCTTTATGGTTGTCTTCATTCGTCGCGCGATGTGGACCCCGGCACGCGCTCCCCGTGCGCAATCCGCGCATGCAAACAAACTCTAACGGGCGGCTTGAGCGGAGTCAAGGAAGCGCGGGTGAAGCGAGGGACGGAACGGTTGAACGTCTAGCTAGCCGCGGACGCGCACTTCGCTGAAGCTCAGCATCACGCGGCCGCCGTCCGTTGGACGGCCGAAACTGAATTGCGGGCGGAATCGAGAGAACATTAGAACCTGGTCGAGCTGGCGATTGACGGCCATATCGCTCGGGCCGGAAAGAACCTTGTAAGTGACCACCTGCCCCTGCGCATTCAGCGTGGCCTCCACCAGCAGCACCCCGGAACCCGAATGCCCATTATTCGCAGCAGGCTCGGAGACCGGGAAAGGCGCCAGGCTTTCAAGTCGCGCGGGCTGAACGATATTCAGCGGCAAATCGTTTTCTACGACACCGCCCAGCGGCACGCCGACCAGAATATTTTGAACCAGGAGAACGAAGACCACGAGAGCCGTCAGAACTCCGCCCGTCGCGGGAACCGCCAGCGGCTCGAGGATATCCTCGAAGACCAGCACGGCGCGGGTCCACATGCGACGCACGCGGGCGGAGAGCGGGAGGGCCTGGGCAATTTGCATGCGAATGAGGACGGGCATTGCTGCCGGGGGCGCCACGGGTTCCAACTGGCCGAGATGAGCCGACAAGCTGTGATAGCTCTCGAGTTCCTCGCGGCACGCTTCGCAAGAGGCGAGATGCTCGCGCAGACGTGCATGGTCGCGCGAGTTGATCGCGCCGTCAAGGTATCCGGGTAGGTGACGTTCTGCTTCGCGGCAATTCATCGCCCGCCTCCATGGGATCGCACTGAGCCATAGAGAATCGCGCGAGCAGCGATGGGAGCCGCGGGCGCCGGAGCCGCTGGTGTGAATGGAATAGGCGCCGGGCGGCGCGGCGGCAAATTTTGCGCCGTAAGCTGCAGGGCGGCAGCGACCGCGGGCTCTGCTCTTGGCGCGCGCAAAAGCGGGTCGAGTATTTCCTTCAGCATGCGGCGTCCGCGCAAGATGCGAGATTTCACGGTTCCAACGGAAACTTCGAGCACTTCAGCTACCTCTTCGTAAGATAGGCCTTCGAGATCTCTCAAAATGACTGCGCTGCGAAACACGGCCGGCACCTGCGCAAGTGCCCGGCGCACGGTGGCTTGCGTTTCGTCCGCGGCGTATTGCTCATAGGGCGTTGCTTCCCCGTCCTTCAATTCCAAGGCCGGGCGCTCGCCCCCTTCTTCCGCGTCAATCGAAACTTGCTGGCGCTGATGCCGCCAGAACCAGCGGCGATGATTCAGCGCCTGGCGCACCGAGATACGGTAGAGCCAGGTCTTCAGTGAACTGCCGCGGCGAAATCCGCGGATGCCGCGGAACGCGCACAGGAATACGTCCTGGGTCACGTCAGCGGCGTCGGCTGAATTCGCGAGGATGCCGTAGACCAGATTGAACACACCGGCGTGATAATACGTGACGAGCCAGTCAAAGGCTGCGTCGGATCCCGCTTGAAGCTCCGTTACCAGCACCGCTTCATCGCGGCCCCACGATAGTGGTTGCGCCAGGTCGGACATGCCTTCTGCCGTTCTCCTCTCGGGCGTGTCCCTGATGATGATTAGACACCGCAAC
>Ga0187804_10000207_pt1 | contig 13520 bp, 12 predicted proteins | sample NC_wetland_sal_i_3_FD_132961 | JGI IMG/M metagenome (GOLD analysis project Ga0187804, IMG submission 132961) | Wetland sediment microbial communities from Neuse River Estuary, North Carolina, USA - Control_4 | ecosystem: Environmental > Aquatic > Freshwater > Wetlands > Sediment | place: USA...
CGCGACCGGGCGGCGCTACGGACTAATCGATTCGTACCTGATGGACGATGCTGAGTACGCGATTGTCGCGATGGGGAGCATGGCGGAGACCGCGATGGCGACCGCATCGTATCTGCGCGATAAGCGGGGAGTCGCGTGCGGAGTCGTGACCGTCACCTGCTTCCGCCCGTTCCCGGGACCGCAACTGGTTGCGGCGCTAGCGCGATGCCGCCGCGTCGCGGTGGTCGAACGGATGGACAATCCGCTCGCCCAGTCGAATCCGCTCGCCGCCGAATTGAAGGCGGCGTTCGCCGACGCGCTCGGCGGCGATCCCGCTTACGGCAAGCTCAAGGCAGCACCGGAAGTCTTCTGCGGCTCGGCGGGACTCGGCGGGCGCGACATTCGCCCCGGCGATTTCGCCGCGGTGTTCGACAATCTGATCGCGGGCAACAAGCGCTACTTCGTGCTCGGTATCGCCCATCCGCTCGCGCTCGAGCGCGAGTCGGATCCCGACGTGAGGCCGGCCGGCGCGTTCAGCATGCGCGGCTACTCGGTAGGCGGCTACGGGTCGGTGACGACCAACCGCTTGATCGCGACGCTGGTCGCGGAGATGCTCGGCCTCAAGGTCCAGGCGTTCCCACTGTACGGTTCGGAAAAAAAGGGCCTGCCCACCAATTACTTTCTGACCGCCGCCGCCGAACGAATCCGCACGCACTGCGAACTCGAGCATATCGAGTTCGTGGCGCTCAACAACGTCAACGCGTTGGCGCTCGGCAACCCGCTTTTCGGTATTGCGCGAGGCGGTGCCGTCTTTGTCCAGACCTCGAAGACCGAGCCCGACGAGGTGTGGCAGGGAATCCCCGAATACGCGCGGCGCATAATCCATGACCGGGCGCTGCGCGTGGTCTATCTCGACGCGGCCCGAATCGCTGAGGAGCTCTCGAGCCGGGAAGACCTGCAGATCCGGATGCAGGGTATCGTACTGCTGGGCGTGTTCCTGCGTTCGATGCCATACCTGCAGCAGCTCGCGATGCCGGAGAGCGAACTGTTCGCGCGCGTCGAGAACGCTATCCGCCGCTACTTCGGACGCCAGGGTGAACAGGTCGTCAAGGACAACATGTCATGCGTGCGGCGCGGCTTCGACCAGCTCCAGGAGGTCCCGCGCGCGTTAATCATGGGCGGCGCGACCGCCGGCGTGCTCGCGGCTACGAGCGGGGAGTGAAGCGATATATATGGTTGATCAAGAGACACGGCTGCCAGCCGATCCGGGGCAGGAGAGAGACGGTGCTGAGGCCGGCACCATCAAAGCACAAGGATTCGCGCTTGGGCCCGAGGCGGACCCCTTCGCGGCGAATCCCGCGCAGTACGTCGCCGACTTCAACCTGCGCATAATCGATGCCTACGCGAAGAGCTCGGGGTCGTCGGAGCTGCCCGCCGACGCGGGCACCGCGCGCTCGTTGATTCCGCCCGGGACCGCCGCGATGCGCGATTTCTCCTATGTCGGCACCGAGTTGCCCGAACTAATCGAAGGCGCGTGCGTCGGATGCATGGAGTGCGTGACCGAGTGTCCCGATACCGCAATCTTAGCCAGGGTCGCCGACGAGCAGACGCTCGAAGCGGCGCTCGCCCGCGTCCAGGATGCCGGCGAGCGCGAGTGGCTGCGCAAGCAATGGACCTCGACCACCAAGTATTTCGACGCGGTGAAGAAGCGCGGCGAGCAGCCGGGGCTGTTCGGGCTGTTCATCGATCCGACCAAGTGCAAGGGATGCGGCGAATGCGTGACCGCATGCGGCGCGCATAAGGCGCTGCAAATGATCCACAAAGAAAACGGCGACGTGGTGCGCCTCCGGCGCGCCTTCGACTTCTTCTCGCGCATCCCGCAGACTCCCGCCCATTTCATCCGCGAGAAGGTGCTCGCGGACATGATGCTGAGCCTCGATCGCACCATGCTGTACATGGGCGGCGCCGGTTCGTGTCCCGGATGCGGCGAGACTACGGCGATCCGGATGATGCTCGCCGCGACGGGTTTCGTATACGGTCCCGACAGCGCCGCGATCGTCGCAGCGACCGGATGCAACACGGTTTACGGCTCGACCTATCCCTACAACCCGTTCAAGGTGCCGTGGACCAACTCGCTGTTCGAGAATGCGCCGGCGGTCGCGATGGGGGTGCGGCTCAGGTGGGACCAGATGGGATGGAAGTCGAAGCGGGTCTGGACGATCGGCGGCGACGGTGCGCTTTACGACATCGGCTTCGGCTCGTTCAGCCGGATGCTCGCGTCAGGGATGGACGTCAAGGTGCTCGTGCTCGACACGCAGGTCTACTCGAACACGGGAGGCCAGACCAGCACCGCCAGCTTCACCGCGCAGCCCTCCAAGATGTCGCCGTTCGGCAAAGTGATCCAGGGCAAGCAGGAGCAGCGCAAGGAGCTGGGCGTGCTCGCGATGATGCATCCCGACACCTTCGTCGCGCAGACCACCTGCGCGAATATCAATCATTTCTATCGCGCGATCATGGAGGCGAACTCGTTTCCGGGGCCCGCAGTGGTCAATGTTTACGCCACTTGTCAGCCCGAGCACGGAGTGGGCGATGAATGCGCGGTGACGCAGGCCGCGCTCGCGGTCGAAGGCCGCGCCTTTCCGCTTTTTGTCCACGATCCGCGAAAGGGCGCCAAGCTGAGCGAACGCCTGAGCCTCCAGGGGAATCCCAACCCGTCGGGCGACTGGACGATCGATCCGAAGACCAAGCAGCCCTTCACGTTCATCGATTTCGCCAGGACCGAGGCGCGCTTCGCCAAGCATTTCGATCGCGACGGCAATCCGTCGGAGATGTTGCGCCGCGCCGAAGCGGAACGGCTGGCGAGCTGGCACCTGCTCCAGGAGCTGGCGGGAGCGCGGTAAGCGCCTCTTCCCCTCGCCGCTTGGCGTGCGGCGGACTCTCTCGATGCGCACCGGTAAGCGATCAGCTCTCGCAGGCGGGCAGGTGCGCGCCGCGAGGAACGATGCCGCCCACGTTACTGCAAACGTTGAGCGATTTACGGGATTCGCGGAACTCTACGACCGCCATCGGCCGCGTCCGCCGTCCGCGATCGTTGACGTGCTGGTGCAATTGAGCGGCCGATCGCGTCCCAAGGTGGCCGACATCGGTAGCGGGACCGGAATTTCCACGCTGATCTGGGCCGAGCGCGCCGCGGAAGTCATCGGCGTGGAGCCGAGCGCCGACATGCGCGCGCAAGCCGAACGCCGAGCCGCCGGCGCCGGCGCAACCAACGTCCGGTTCCTAAACGGCCTGTCGACTCGCACCGGATTGACCGACCGATACGCGGACATCGTAACCTGCTCGCAGGCGCTGCACTGGATGGAACCGCGAGGTACCTTCGCCGAGATCGCCCGCATTCTGCGCGAAGGCGGAGTATTCGCGGCATACGATTGCGACTGGCCGCCGACGCTCAACTGGGAAGCAGAGCAGGCGTACAAGGCGTGCATTGAAAGCGCGCGCGAGATTAATCGCAAGCGGCGCCTCGCGCCTCACCTCAGAGAATGGAGCAAAGAGGGACACCTCGAGCGGATGAGGAAGAGCGGGCGCTTCCGCTACGTGAAAGAGATCGTGTTCCATCATGTCGAGTCCGGCGACGCCGAACGGCTGGTGGGGCTGGCGCTGAGCCAGGGCGAGATCGCGACGTTGCTCAAGGCCGGTCGCAGCGAAGACGAGATCGGCATTACCGCGCTGCGCGAGGCCGCCCGGCGCGTGCTGGGGGAAGCGAGCCTGCCCTGGTTCTGGAGTTATCGGGTGAGAGTCGGCGTGAGATGAATGGCCGGCGGGCTTCGTCTCAGAACGAACCTCTGTCACGTCTCAGGCAGGTTCAACCCGCAAACCCCGGATACCGAGGGTCGAGTCTCCTTGGCATTCGGATACTCAGCGGCTTGAGAATATCGCCTCGGCTGATATAGTGCGCAGCCAATCGTCTTGCAGCGGAGGAAACCGGGATGCCGAGGAAAGCACAAAGCGCGTTGACTTCACAACTTCACCGGATTCAGGCGCTCGCTCAAAAGGTTGTAGGCAAACTGAGCAAGGAAATCCGGTCGAAAGAAGCCGAACTCGCGCGAGTGAAAGATGAATTTGCCAAACTGATTGGCTTCGCTGGACGTCGCAAAGCTTCGCCGGCGATGCGGCGCGAGCGCAAAGCTCGATCGAGCGGCGGACCTTCCAGGAATCGCAGGAGAATAAACTGGAGTGCGGTACTTTCAAAGCTCCCGAAGCAATTCCAGACGTCCGATATTCGTACCGTGTGGGGCCTCAAGGATAAACCTTCGGCGGATCTGTTTGCCGCGATTACCCGCTGGATCGATGGGGGAGTAGTCAGGAAAAAAGCGCGGGGGGTTTATCGGCGGCTGAAGTAGATCATACTCGTGCCGAATCCTTCAATGGATCGCCGCTCGGACGGAGGCGAAAATGGCAAAGCAGGGACGTCTGAGTCTTTCCAGATTCGGATACTCGATGCCGGTCGATGCGCCTGCGTATCAGCGCCCGCCCTTTTACTATAAGGGCGCGCGCTCCATCACGGTCGCCTTTGAGACCGACCCCGACGCAGCGCTCGAAGCGATTCCCGCGCCGCTCGCGCTCAGCGAGCCGGCAACTGCGGTGCTCTCCTTTTACGAGTATCCGTGGACCACGCTGGGGCCTTACAACGAAGCGATTCTGTCGTTGCTGGTCGAGCATAAGGGCAGACCGCTGACTTATATCCAGCAGATCATGGTGACGACGGAGCCGCCGATGCTGGCCGGGCGCGAGATTTGGGGCTTTCCCAAGAAACTCGCGGCGATCGATTTCAAGTCCGAGCGCGACATGATCTACGGCACGCTGGAGCGGCCGGCCGGAATCAGAATCGCGAGCGCGGTGATTCGCCCCGAGCGTCCCGCCGAGCCGCGCGGCGGGCCCGCGCGATCCGGCGTCAGCCTGCGCGTGATCCCGGCCGCCGATGCGGATGCCGAGCGGCCCTTGTGCGCCGAGATCATCGAGACGGTCACGGAGAACAAGACCCACGAGGCATGGGACGCAACCGGCTCGGTGGCCTTCGCCGAGCATTCGGCCCTGGATCCGTGGGGACGATTCCCGGTCAAGCGCGTGCTGGGCGCGACCTACATGGTTTACGACATGGTTCTGCCCTGCGGGCGAGTAATCGACCGCCTGTAGGCATCGAGCTCTGCCTTTCCGTCAGTCCGAGCCCCGCGGCGCTTCTCTTGACAACAGCGGTGCAAGAGTTGTTTGAGGTTAAATGCGGAGATAGCGCCCGGCGGCTCGCGGCGATCGCGCGGGGCCGAACTCGGCGCGTGCGGAGCAGGAAGACTTCAAGAGATGCGAGGCAGGTTTTTCCGTGATGCGGACGCGGAGTAATTCGTCCGAAGCCACGCGGAGAGGACAACCAATGGAATTCAAGGAAGTCATAGGTCGTCGGCGGTCGATCCGCTACTTTCAGTCGTGGCGCCCGGTCGAGCGCGAGAAGATCCAGATAATGCTCGAGGCCGCGCGGCTCGCCTCGTGTGCGGTTAACGCCACCTTCATGAGAGCGATCGTGGTGGTTCGCGACGATCTCGATCGCGCGACTCTCGATGCGCTCAAGACGCCGGTCTCCGGCCTGAATATCGAGCTCGCCCCGGTGCACATCTATATCTATGTCGACATGGGCGCTTACGTGGGGGCACAGGCTCGGCTGAAGAAGCTCGTCGATGTCGGAGCGCTGAACAGCACGCACGGATGGAGCCACAAGTTTGTCGACGATTTCGTCTGGCCCAATATCCTGAAGCCGCTGGCCGATAATCCCGGTCGGTCATCCGTGGGGGCCGCGTCCGACGCGGGAATCGCAACCTGCCAGGCGATGCTCGCCGCGGTCGATGAAGGTCTCGGCGTTTGCCTGTCCGCATTCGTGGCGGAACCGCTCAAGAAGATATTGAACCCGCCCGCCGACTGGATCCCGCTCTGGGTGCTTCTAGTCGGCTATCCGGCGGAGTCGTGGGAGGCGGGCGGACAGCGGCCCCGGCCGCCGATGGAGGAACAGTTCTTCGAGGGCAAGTACGGCAACCCGTTCAAGCCGGATCCAAAGGTGGTCGAGAAGCTCAAGGCGGCCAAGATGATCCAGGCGCCGGCGCCGCTGCCGTGGCGCAAGGAGGAAATCAAGGCGCTGGCCCGGATGTTCGGGTTGCCGGAATAAATTTGGAAGACGATTAGGCGGCGCGAAGCGATTCCTCGATTCAGTCTGCCGCACTGTCGCGACCGGATCGCAATTCGATCAACTAGATGAGCGCGCTTCAAAAGCCGCTGGAGAGTCACGAATCAGTCCGGACCTGGTTCAAAGGACTGCGCGAGCAGTCCGGAATCGAACCGACCGATGATCCGGCCAGGCTGAAGCTGCTCGGCGAGTTTTGCGCGCTCGTCGAACTCGATCCCGACGAGGTGGTGAAGGCTTGTCTGCTGGTGAAGGAAGGTCGCGAAACCAGGATCAGCATCAAGGGCCGGCGGTCGATGGCCGAAAAGATTGCGGAATTTCAGGCGCTCGGCTCGGCGGACGACTCGCGCAACCGCGCGAAGCGCGGCAACACCATCAGAAGCTTCCTGATCCATAACGGAATCCAGCTGCAGGCGGGAGTTCAAATCTGAGTCGCTGCGGCTTCATCCTGAGGACCCGGCGATTAGCCGGGAGAAAGATTTCGGATGGCGGAGCGATTTGACGTCGCAATCGTAGGAGCCGGACCGGGGGCATCCATGGCGGCCTACCTGCTTGCCAAGGGCGGGCTCGAGGTAGTCGTCTTCGAGCGCGGCGATTATCCTGGCGCCAAGGCGATGTTCGGCGGGGTGCTTTACACCACTGTCCTGAGCAAGTTCTTCCCCGAATTCCCGCAAGAGAATTGCGTCGAGCGCCACGTCGTCGAGAAGAGATTCTCGATGCTGGCCAAAGACGATGAACTGGCCTTGTCTTTCAAGTTCCTCGGCTTCGAACCTCCCTATTACAATCACTCGTTCACCGCGCTGCGCGCCGTGTTGGACCGCTACCTGGCGCGAAAGGCGCAGGAGGCCGGCGCCGTCATCGTCACGCAGACCGTGGTCGATTCGGTGCTGATGCGCGACGGGCGGGTGACGGGCGTGCGTGCGCGCCGCGAGGGCGGCGAGGTGGAGGCCAACGTCGTTATCGCCGCCGACGGCGCGAACTCTCTCATCGCGCAATCGGCCGGGCTGCGCGGCGAGCTGCCGCTCTCCGTGATCCTGGGGATAAAGGAAGTCCTCTCTCTGCCGCGGCCGGTCATCGAGGACCGCTTCTCGCTCGAGGGTGACGAGGGCGCGGCGTACGAGTATCTCGGCGGCGAGGCGGTCCGAGGTGCGATGGGAGCCGGGTTTCTCTATACCAATCGCGACACGATTTCGATCGGACTCGGAATCACTTTGGACTCGCTCAAGAAGCTCGGCGCTCAGCCCGACGAATTGTTGAACGAGTTCAAGATGCATCCGGTGATTCGACGCCTGTTGCGCGGCACCACGCCGCAGGAGTATTCGGCCCACCTGATTCCCGAGATGACCCCCCAGGACCTGCCTCGGTTCGTGGGTGACGGAATCCTCGTGATCGGGGGAGCCGCCGGACTCGTCAATGCAAACCCGCTTTTCCACGAGGGCACGAACATGGCCATGGCCTCGGGCGTGCTCGCCGCGCAAACGATCCTCGAGGCGCAAAAGAAGGGCGACTACTCGGCGGCCGCGCTGGAACCCTACGCCGCCAGGCTGCGCGAGAGCTTCGCCTGGCAGGACTACGCGCGATACCAGCGGCTCACGCGGATGGCCGAGACGCATCCGCAGTTCTTCGCCAAATACCCGTACGAGTTCGCCGCGATGGCGCGGAAATTATTCTCGGTGATTCCAACTGATGACGGAATGCAGGTGCCCAAGCGCAAGCTCGAGCTGGCGGTTGCCGATCACGCCCTCGCCGAGCTTGGTCTGATGAGCTTCGGCATGGATCTCCTGGACGCTGCCAAGGCGGCGGTGATTTGAGTCCTCGCGCGGAAACTGGCGGTGGCCGGGCAAAAGCATGAACGCGGAAGGCAAAGATCGCGAACAGTCGCCGGCGCCGGCCGATCTCGGGAACTACTTGGGACCGCCCAAGCTGATAAGCCGCGATGACAAGCTCGCGACGCTCGCGATCAAGGTCCACGAAGGCAGCCCCCATCTGAAGATCGTCGATCAGAAGGTGTGCCTCCAATGCCTGGAGAAGCCGTGTACGGTCACCTGCCCGGTCGAAAACTACAAGGTCGAGGAAAACGGGCATACGACGATCTTCTGGAGCAGCTGTATCGAGTGCGGCGTCTGCCGCATCATCTGCCCCTACCACAACATCTCGTGGCGATACCCGACTGGCGGCTTTGGCGTCACCTACCGTTACGGCTGAATGGAGGACCCATCTGATGCGGATCAGATCGCGCGCCGGCAACTTCGCCATGACGATCGAAGACGTTACGGTCGAGAACGGCGAACTCGTAATGACGGGCAAGATGGGCGTATGGTCGGCAAAGACGATGCTCAGCGTGGAAGAGCTTCGTCAGATGCTGCAGACAATGAATGTAAGCACAAAAGTACTCGACTTCGCGGCATTGTTCGCCTTCCGTTATCTCGTGGGCCTGGTCGAGGAGGACCGCGCACGCCAGGCGCAAGTTTCAGCTCAAACCGCCGGCCTTGAGCCGGAGAAAAAGTAGTTCTATGGGCCGCCGAGGAGGAAATGAAAATGGCTGACGAAATCAAGATCAGTAAACTCGAACAGGTGAACGATGCCTGGAACTTTCCGCTCTTCGACGCGATCTTCAATCGCCGTTCCCGCCGTTTCGGTTACGGGATGGAGATCAAGGAGGGACCCAACAAGTTCAAGTCCGCGCACGATCCGCTTCCGCTCGACGAAGTCGAGGACGCGCTTCTGATCGCGGCCGCGACCGGAGTGTCGGGGCTCAATCTATCCGACATGCCGCATGCGCCCCGGCCGGACACCCTCGACCAGGTCGCCACCTGGGAGGGGATGTGCAACACGATGGTCGAGCACGTCGGGCGTACGTGGTCGAGCCCGTGCGGGAACCACGGCACCGAACTCTTCTACACCAACGACGATGGCGTCTATCTGATGAAGCTGCGCGATGTGCAGCCGGCCGGGATCCAGGAGATCGGCTCCAAGGATGACCGTGACAAGCTCATTACCTTCGTGCACAACAACCGCGTCAAGCTATTCGACGGACGGCTCGACGTTCCGCGCAACACCGGCGCGATCATGTCGTTCAATATGTGGAACGCCAACATGCCCGGCACCACGCTCTTCATGCCCGTCTCCGACGTCACCGAAGAGCTGATCAACGCTCTGATGCTGTCGGCAGACCTGGGGCAATACCTCGTCGACGATCTCCACGGCATGAAATCGACAATCGATGAGCGGTGGATCAAGGAAGGATGGGTCGACACCCCGATTCCGCTTACGATGTTCGAACACAGCCTATCGCTCGCGATAGGCGGCGCCGAAGGCGCGTTCATCGGACACAATATACTGCTTGCCGAGCAGGCATTGGGTCTCGGCGGATGGCTGTTTGGCGGGATGACCGGGATGGTGGTGATGGGTGGGACGCCGATGGGGCGCGGCCTGGGCTTCCGATTTGAAGCGAACCCCAAGAATCCTGCCGCCTTTCCTGTTCCAGTCGGCGTCGATGGGGCTTTCGAGAGCTTCCGGCCGCCCTACTACAAGAATATGGACGCGGCGGTCGATGCGGTCGTGGCGAAAAAGTTCGGTCCCAACGGGACCTTCAACCCGTTCGCCAAAAAGCCGGCACCTTACAAGAACCGCGCGGACTTCCTGCGCCAGGTGCCCCGCACACCCGAGAAGACGATCGAAATCTGCAAGCAGAGCTGCCGGTACATCTGGGACACTTTTGGGACCTTTCCGGCGATCGTCCCGCCGATGTTGCTATACGTGTACATCCAGGCGCAGCACATCGAACTCGACTTTTACGACAAGTATTACGATGGCCCCGCCTATCTGAAGACTCACAAGGAGCACATGAGCAAGTGGCATAAGAGCGAGGCGGCGGGCAGAAAGGTGGCTTGAGCGCAGCCGCCGCGCGGTTGGACAGATAGTGATCTGCGCCGTCCGGGACGCGCCCACGCCGCCGGCACTATCCCTAGGCCGGAATGATCGCCGGCTTGGGGCCCGCGGCATTGGCGGGGGTGGTCGCTCTCGGCTCTGACGCGGAGACAGGAATTCCGATTCTAGTACTCAGTCGATGAATGCGGGAGGAGGTGTCAACCTCAAATGCGCATCCTTGAAGAAGGCAAAGCCGATTTCCTCAAAGTCGATTCCGACGGCTACCGCGCCTACGTCCGTGATAACAAGCCTCACCAGATGGTCTCCAAGTTGATGACCGAAAAGGAGGCGGTCGAGCGTTTCGTCCACGATGGCGACTATCTCGCGTACGATTGCAACTATTTCCAGCGCGGTCCGGCCTCGCTCATCCGCGAGGTCATTCGCCAGAGGAAAAAGAACCTCTGGCTCTGCGGCAAGTTCACGTACGTGGCGTGTGCATTGCTGGTGGAAGCGGGATGCGCCGATCGGATCGATATCGGCTTCGTCGGCTTCGGTCCCTGGATTTCGCGCGCGGTGCGTGAAAAGAAGGCGGCCATTTACGAATACTCCAACGCGGTCATAACGCTCAGGCTGAAAGCGGGCGCGATGGGACTGCCCTTCCTTCCCGCGCGCAGCTTCGGCGGTACCGAGGGCTTCGAGCGATCCGGCTGCAAGGTCGTCGAGGATCCCTACACGCACAAGCCCGTCCTGGTCGTCCCCGCTCTCAATCCGGACGCGGCGCTGATCCACGTCCACCAGGCGGACGAGTATGGCAACGCCCGCGTCTTCGGCACCGGCATCGCTCACCAGGAGTGCGCGCTCGCGTCGAAGCGGGTCATCGTCTCGGCCGAGGAAATCGTCTCCACCGACGAGCTAAGGCGCGACCCCGCTCGCACCTCGATCCCGCATTTCGCCGTCGATGCTGTCGTGCACGCGCCGTTCGGCGCATATCCCGGCACTGTGCAGGGATACTACGCCTCCGATCCGGCCGGGGTGGTCGAGGCGATGGGCGCGATGTATCGTGGCGACTTCCGCGACTATCTTGCGAAGCACGTGTACGCGGTCGCCTCGCACGAGGAATATCTGGAGAAGGTAGTCGGCACGAAAAAGCTGGTCGAGATTCGACGCCGTGAATCTATTCGGGAGGGTTATGACTCATGAGCTCACCAGCTACCCAGTTCAGTGAACGGGAGTTCGTGATCTGCCAGATCGCGCGCCTGGTCGAAGACAAATTCATCTACTGGGTCGGCGGCGGCGGCGAGCCGCTCAGCGGCGTGCTGCTGGCGAAGCGGACGACTGCTCCTAATCTCCAGTACCTGACCGAGGACGGCGTAGTCGGGCCCGAAGCGCTGGTCCCGTTCGACCCGCTGATGACGATGATCAGCTCGCGCGCGAATTACCGCGCTCTTCAGTGGGGAACGATGAACTATGCCGCCGAACTCGCGCATCTGGGCTACGTCGACTACGGCATCCTGAACACGCTCCAAGTGGATCGCTATGGCAACATCAATTCGACCGTGGTCGGCAAGTACGAGGGCGGCGAGGGCCGCCGGTTCGGAGGCCCGGGCGGCGCGGATAGCATCGCCGCGCTCGCGTGGCGCACGGTGCTCGTGACCGACCAGCAGAAGCGCAAGTTCGTCGACCGCGTCGACTTCATCTCATCGCCCGGCTTCCTCGACGGTCCCGGCGCGCGAGAAAAACACGGCTTGCCTCCCGGCACCGGCCCGTGGCGCGTTTACACTCCCTGGGCGGTTTACGGGTACGCCGAGGATTGCCAGCTCATGCTGCAGGCCGTCGCACCTTACGTGACTGTGGAACAGGTGCTTGGCGAGATGAGCTTCAAGCCCAAAATCGCCCCAAGAGTCGAGGTACTGGAGGTCCCGACCGACGAGGAGCTGCTTGTGCTGCGGACCCAAATCGACGTCGCCGGGCAGGTGACCGACCGCGGACGATGGGTAGAGCTCAAGGACGGCAAGTATCGGTTCGCGGAAACCTGAGAACCGCAACGATCGGGTCCGGCACCGGCCGAAGATTTGGCACGGCTGAGAGTATCGCGTGTCGGTATATAACTGGCTCCGGCTGTTACGGCTTGTCCACATTTACGCCGCGATAGTCCTGGTCGGATCGATCATATTCAATACGGTCGTTCTCATGCCCGCGCTCAAGAGGATCCCGCCGGCGCATGCCGCGGTCATCGGTCAAAAGATCGGCGCGGGACTGATGTGGCTTGGCGGCACCGCGCTCGGCCTTCTTGGAGTAACCGGCTTTGTCAGACTCTGGCTACTCGACGATCTTGGCACTCTTTTCTCGATCCAGGCACTGCTGGAACCGCGCCTTCGATGGATGAGCGTGATGGCGGGCTCGTGGCTCATCCTGGCGATTGCGGCCACCGCGTCGGCATTCTGGTTCCGGACCGTGCTGACGGCTAAGTTGCCGTACTCCGCGGGCTTGCGCGAACTCGAAGAGCAGCGAGCCGCACAGGAACGGCTCTCCCGCTGGCAGGATTGGCTCGCATACATCAACCTCTCGCTCGCGATCATCGCCGCGCTCGGCGGAATCATGGGAACGTTCTAGCGCGGCCATGGCGAACGCTCAGCAAGACCTCGCGCAATATCCCTTCTACCGGGAACGACTGCAGGACGACGGAAGACCCGCGCCCTGGACGCTCACCGAACTCGAGGAATTTGCGCGCGCCCATCCTGGCGATCCATTTGCCGGCCGGGCCCTGCCCGGCACCCGGCCTAAAGTCGCTCTTCAGATCGAAGCGACCGCCGAGCCGCCCGTCTGGACCGCACTCAACCCGCCTGAACCGGACGCTTGGGCGAAGGTGCTCGCGCGAATGTGGGCGCGATGGGGCGTGACCGAGCGAGAGACGGTCGCCTTCTTCGACTATGGCTCGAGTCCGCTCGTGCTGCTCGCCTCGGGGGGCTACGTGGGGTACCTCGGCCGCGGTGCGGCCGAGCGGTTGGGGCTCGCGGCGATCTGCAATGACGGCGTTGCGGCGATGGCTCCGAGGATGGCCGTGATCGTTGAGATGGTGAAGCCCGCGATGATTGTGTTGCGATGCGATCTTGTGGCTCCGCTCGCGTCGGCGCTGGAAGCGGCCGGGCTTACACTCGCCGGATGCGCGCGATGGGCCGCGATTGCGGAAGTGGAGGGAGTGCCGACCCGCGCCATCGCGTTGCGGGCCGCCGAGAGCCTCGGCGTACCCGTCCACCGGATTTTGCGCTCGGATGCGGCATTCCTGCTCGCGGGCGAATGTCCGTCATGCGGGTTATTTCATCTCGATCGATCGTACCGGGCCGAATCGCTGCCGGCCGGAGAGGTTGCCGTCACCACAAGATTCGCCCGGTCGTGCCCTGCGGTTCGGTACAATATCGGCGCCGCCAGGCTCGCAGGCCATGGATGC
>Ga0187804_10000208_pt1 | contig 13520 bp, 14 predicted proteins | sample NC_wetland_sal_i_3_FD_132961 | JGI IMG/M metagenome (GOLD analysis project Ga0187804, IMG submission 132961) | Wetland sediment microbial communities from Neuse River Estuary, North Carolina, USA - Control_4 | ecosystem: Environmental > Aquatic > Freshwater > Wetlands > Sediment | place: USA...
GAAGCTGCGCAAATTTCCGAAGGAGGAGATCCGCAAGCGCGTCGACCATGCCGCGCGCATCCTCGACATAACCGAGCTCCTCGACCGCAAGCCGAAGGCGCTGTCGGGCGGCCAGCGCCAGCGCGTCGCCATGGGCCGCGCCATCGTGCGCAATCCGAAAGTGTTCCTGTTCGACGAACCGCTGTCGAACCTCGATGCCAAACTGCGCGTCCAGATGCGCACCGAGATCAAGCGCGTGCATCAGCTGGTGAAGACCACCACGGTTTACGTCACCCACGACCAGGTCGAGGCGATGACGCTCGCCGACCGCGTCGTGGTCATGAATAACGGCCGTATCGAGCAGATCGCAACCCCGCAGGAACTCTATCATCATCCGAAGACGCTGTTCGTCGCGGGCTTCATGGGCTCGCCGGCGATGAATTTCATGCGCTGCCGCCTTGAGCAGAATGGCGTCGGGCTGCACGTGCGCATTTCAGACAAGGTCAGCCTACCGGTGCCGGCGGGGCAATCGGGCCGCTTCCAGCAGCTGACCGGCAAGGAGCTGATATTCGGGCTACGGCCCGAGCACATCACCGAGCCGCGGCGCACCGATCGCGACCCAAATTGCGAATTCGCCGCCACCCTCGACGTCGTGGAGCCGATGGGCATGGAGACGATGGTGTTCTTCCGCGTCGACGGCCAGGAAATCTGCGGCCGCGTCGATCCCGGCGCCGTCGCCGGCCCGGGCGAGCCGATGCGGCTCTACGCCAGTATGGATCATATGCATTTGATCGATCCGCAGACCGGCGCGGTGCTCTAATCGAGCAAAAAAGAAGAGTCCCGTTCTGGCGGCGCCGGAACCGGGCTTGAGGTTTGCGGACGGGCATTGGCAATGCCCGCCATTGTCAGTCTCTCGCTAATCCTCGCTGTACGCGAGGTCCGAAATGTCCTTGCCGGTATAATCGGGCATCAGGGCCGTCGCGATGAAGCTGATCACTGCGCAGAGCGCGATGTAAGCCGAGATCGCGTAGCCGGTGTGATAGGCCGCGAACAATGCAGTCGCAATGATTGGCGCCGGACCTCCGGCAATGATCGAGGCCAACTGATAGCCGAGCGAAGCGCCGCTATAACGCAAGTTCGGCGTGAAGGATTCCGCGATCAGCGCCGCCTGTGGTCCGTATTGCATATCGTGCGGTATCAGCGATAGCACGATCGCGATAAAGACCAGCGCAGGGGTCGCCGTGTCCACCATGGCGAAATACACGAAACCGAAAACGCCCATAGTGACAACGCCAAGCAGGTACATATTCTTGCGCCCGATCTTGTCGGACAAGTGGCCGGCAATCGGAATGCTGAAGAACGACACGCAAGCGGCCGCCATGACCGCAAACAAGATGAAGTCACGCGACATTTTGAGCGTACCCACCGCATACGCGAAGACAAAGGCGGTGAACACGTAGAACGGCGCCTGCTCGGAGAGTCGCAGCAAGGCGGAGAGAATGATCTCCTTCGGCTGCCTCTTAATCACCTCAAGGACAGGTGCCTTCTCGACCTTCTCCTTGGCGATGATTTCCTGGAACACCGGCGTCTCGAGGATACCAAGCCGGATCCACAGGCCGATTCCGACGAGGATGATCGAGAGCGCGAACGGTATGCGCCAGCCCCAGGTCAAGAAGTCATCGCCGGCCCAGGCGCTGAAGCCTAGGACGGCGAAGTTCGACAACAGCAACCCGCAGGGGACGCCGAATTGCGGCCACGAGGCCACCAGACCGCGCTGGCCCTGCGTGCGGGACCATTCCATCGCCAGCAGCACGGAGCCGCCCCACTCGCCGCCGACGCCGATGCCTTGAAGCGCCCGCAGCACAGTCAACAGCACCGCGCCCCATATGCCGATGGATGCGTAGGTCGGCACGAAGGCGATCGCAAAGGTCGCGAGCCCCATGCACAGAAGCGTTGCGATCAGTGTCGCCTTGCGGCCGATCCGATCGCCGTAATGGCCGAAGATCGCCGCACCGATCGGACGACCTACGAAGCCGATGAAATAGGTGCCAAAGGCGGCAAGCGTGCCCGCTAGCGGCGCCTCGTTGGGGAAGTAGAGTTTGCCGAAGATGAGGCCGGCCGCGGTGCCATAGAGAAAAAAATCGTACCACTCGATTGCCGTGCCGACCGTTGACGCGATCACAGCTTTACGAAGCTGCGCGCTGTGTTCGGCCTCGGGCAAGGTGCCTACCGTCGTCGCCATAGCCATGGGCTGTCTCCCCGTCCCTTCGTTGCGCGGAGCGGGCTTGTTTGCCACCCGTTCTCCCAGTGCCAACGATAACTTGGAGTGAGGCCTAAGGCTATAGCGAACAGGTCGCATGGGGCGCGCAGTCCCCTGGCCTGCCCGCTCGGATTTGGGCTGGGTTCGGCTGATTACTGGCTTGGCCGGCTCGACGCCATCACGGTGACCGGCGTGTCGCGATAGTAGTCCGGAAACACCTGCTTGAGGTTATCGAGCTTCGGTAGATCGTTGAAGACGATATAGGGATAGCTCGGGTGCAGGACCAGAAAGTCCTGGTGATAGTCCTCGGCCGCATAAAAACCGGATAACGGCTCAAGCTTGGTAACGATCGGCGAGCCGAAAACATGCGCCTGTTGCAGCTGGGCAATATAGGCGCTGGCGATCCCCTTTTGCTCATCATCGGCATAAAAAATCGCGGAGCGATATTGCGTACCAAAATCTGGGCCCTGGCGGTTGAGTTGGGTCGGATTGTGCGCCACCGAAAAATAAATCTGCAGGATTTTGCCGTAGGAGATCTGCTGTGGGTCGTAGGTGATCGACACTGACTCGGCATGCCCGGTCCGCCCGGTGCCGACCATCTCATAATGCGCGGTGTCCTTCTGACCGCCGGCATAGCCGGACAGCGCCTTGGTCACGCCTTTGGTGTGTTGATAGACTGCTTGAACGCCCCAGAAGCAGCCGCCTGCCAGCACCGCGGTTTGCAGCGTGCCAGTACCCGCCAGTGGCGAATCCAGGGCGGGCGGCGGAATGACGACCGCGGTTTCGGCGGCGGCAACGAGCCGCCCGGCCAGGCCGGTCAAGGGAATTGCCGCGAGCGCGACGAGGCCGCCCTGCAAAATTCTGCGGCGCGCGCGATGGGTCTCAGTCATGGATTGGGTCGCTGAAAAAGACCTGCCCGGCATTGATTTCCTCCTACCAATTCGCTCTTCGGCGCCGCTTTTCGAGATGGGTACATAATCGGACCACGGTTGGGGCGCCAATCACAAAGCTGACGAGGACCAAACACGTCATCCTCACAAGCTCGTGTCCAGCCGCGCGATTGCGGGTGGCCAGCATCAATGGGTCCAGGGCGTACGCCGCGTGTATGCGAAATTATCGGAATAAGAAATGCGCTGCCGCGGCGATGGCGGGCTCTCGAATACCTGGTAGGCAATGCCGTTTCGCTCGCAATAGGCGGTGGCTTCTTCCTTGGTGTCGAACTGAAGCCGTAGCTGCTGCTTCATATCGCCCGAACTGGTCCAGCCCATCAGCGGCTCGACCGCGGGCGGTTGTTCCGGCTCATAATCCAAAACCCATTCTTTGGTCTTCGCCGCGCCCGATTGCATCGCGGTGCGGGCCGGCTTGTAAATCCGCGCGGTCATCGATGAACCCTTCCAATCGTGGGGCTGAATTCGTGGGCTGAATTTGCAATTGGATTACAAACCCGTTCGCGGCCACGAAGCGACGGAACCCGCCGAACAGCGGCGGCGAGTGGTCGGGGCAGCAGGATTTGAACCTGCGACCTGCAGTACCCAAAACTGCCGCGCTACCAGGCTGCGCTATACCCCGCCTGTTCGCGGAACTGGATAGCTGTTTCGCCTTCGCCCAGCAAGCGACGCCGGTTCAATCTACCGGCCCCCACCCTTCCCGAAAAACGACCCGGTGACACGGTCGCCGGCCGCAATGCCAAATTTTCGCGCGGTGCCGGCAATGACCTCGAGCACGGCCCGCACCGGGCGTCCGGACGGGATCAACTCGTCCGACATCGGCTTGGCATTTTCCGCAACGCGCACCACACGTCCATCGCCGGCGATGAAGATCATGTCGAGCGAAATATAGGTGTTGTGCATCCAGAACTGGACCGGCTGCTCCTCGTGGAAATCGAACAGCATGCCGCGGCCTTCGGGCAGTTCCTTGCGGTACATCAGTCCGACCGCGCGCTCGGCGGTATTGGTCGCGAGCTCGACCGAGAAGGCATGCACGCCCGTCCGGCTCACGATCTCGATAGTGTCTTGCCCGCCGGCACGGGCCGCGGGTAACGCGGCGAGGAGCGCCCAGCAGGCTACCAGCGACGCGGCCGCGAGCCGCACAACGCGCTCCAGCGCGGCGCCAAGCGGCTGTGAGTTTGGCGTTAGTGCGATGCCGGGCCGAGCGGCCCGCTCTCGGGGTGAACCTCGGCTGCCATCATTCCCTTGGGCCCAGGCCCGTAGCGCACCAGCACGAACTGGCCGGGGCGCAATTCGGTCATGCCGAAGCGGCGCAGCGTTTCCATGTGCACGAAAATGTCGGGACTTCCCTCCCCTCGCGTCAGGAAGCCGAAACCGCGAAGCCGATTGAACCATTTGACCTGTGCTCGTTCGAGGCCGCTCGTTGGCGCAACCGTAACATGGGTGCGCGGCGGTGGCATCTGCGCCGGATGGACGGCCGTGGATTCGTCCATGGATATGATGCGGAAGGCTTGAAGTCCCTTCGGCCCCGCCAGCACTTCACAGGCGACCCGCGCGCCTTCATAGGCGGTCTGATAGCCGTCGCGGCGCAGACACGTGACATGCAAGAGCACGTCGGCCATGCCGTTGTCCGGCACGATGAAGCCGTAGCCTTTGGCGACATCGAACCACTTGATCACGCCCGACACTTCGATGACACCGGAAGCGGTTTCATCAGCGAAGGCGGATTCGGGTCCGATACCCGATTTCGCAGTTTTTGGTTCGATCCCGTCCGACGCCATGACGCGTGGCCGCCGCCGCTTTTCTGCTGGCGCCCGACGGGCGCTTCACGAATCTTTTCGGAATCGAAGATAACACCGGCATTCCGACGGGAAAGGACAAAAATGCAACACCGCGCCAAAAGCGTCATTACCTGTGTACAATGTGCGCGTTAGGCGGCGGATGGTGCGGCGACGAACGGTTCGAGAACCGTTCCTATGTCGGCGCGCACAACAAGATCGGCAATCTCGTCGAAATCCGTGGCTTCGCGATTGATAATGACGAGTGTTGCGCCGCTGCGCTTCGCAAGCAGCGGAAGTCCCGCCGCGGGCCAAACCACGAGCGACGAACCAATCGAAATCAATAGATCGCACGATTGCGCAAGATCCTGCGCGCGCCGCACGGCCGCATCCGGCATAGCCTGCCCGAATGAGATGGTTGCAGTCTTGATGTAGCCGCCGCAATCCGGACAGTCGGGCGCACAACCATTGCCCGCCTCCATGCGATCGCGCACCCACGGCAACCCGTACCGCTTATTGCAGTCGAGGCAGGCTGCGACCGTGGTGTTGCCGTGCAGTTCGACGATATCTTCTGCCGGAATTCCCGAGGCTTGGTGCAGATTGTCGATATTTTGGGTGACCACGGCAGGCACTTTGCCGGCGCGATAGAGATTGGCGATGGCGCGATGGCCTCGGCCTGGTTTTGCGCTCGCAAACTGCTCTTCCATGGCGAAGCGCCGCCGCCAGGATTCGTTACGCGCTTCCTGGCTTGAGAGAAATTCGTCGAACGGTATCGGCCGGTTCTTTGTCCATAGCCCACCGGGTGAGCGGAAATCGGGAATGCCGCACTCGGTGGAAATCCCCGCCCCGGTAAACGGCACGATGCTGCCGGCGGCGTGGACGATGTCCTCCAAGCGCGCTATGGCACTGTCGACGTCAGGTGCGATCATTCTTGATGAGCCGATCTTCTTAACCACCAGAAGCTGTCATACATTTTCGGTCCCTATCCGACTAGCGGAGGTCTCTCAATGCGGTACCTGCATACAATGCTACGCGTTCGCAATCTCGATGCGGCGCTCGACTTTTACTGCAACAAGCTCGGGCTCAAGGAGGTCCGCCGCCGCGTTGACGACAAGAACAAGTATACGCTGGTGTTCCTGGCCGGGTCCGGGGACGACGACCTCGTCGCCAAGGGACCGGACACGCGTCGAGCGCCGCTGGTCGAGTTGACTTACAATTGGGACAGCGAAGATTACGGCGAAGCGCGCTATTTCGGTCACCTCGCCTATGAGGTCGACGACATCTACGCGCTTTGCGAGAAACTAATGAAAGCCGGCGTCACCATCAACCGCCCGCCCCGCGACGGCAATATGGCCTTCGTGCGCTCACCGGATAAGCACTCGATCGAGCTCTTGCAGAAGGGCTCGCCATTGCCGCCCAAAGAGCCGTGGGTTTCGATGCCGAACAGCGGGAAATGGTAAGTCGAAATGCGATTTGCCGGAAAACGCGCGCTCGAGCCTAAAACCTTGTGATCCATCAAAACGCTAGGACACGATCTTCCAGTTTGAAGCGATTGCGTGGGCCGGGAAAGGTCTTTATACCTCGCGCGTTCAAAGCGTGATCCCGAAAAAGCCTGCCCCGGACTTGATCCGGGGTCGGTACCGGTTTTCGGAAAAGATCACGCGAAGAAAATAAAAGCAGCGGCTTTCGCCGCTGCTCTGCGCCCTTCGTCTAGCGGTCCAGGACATCGCCCTTTCACGGCGGAAACACGGGTTCGATTCCCGTAGGGCGCGCCAGTATAATCAATGGCTTAGCTAAATCTGGCAATTTCATATTCAATAAATGTTCAATATCGGGAGCAGGTTTTAGGCGCAGAGGGCGGGGCAAAGAGAAGGCGGGCCAAATGGCGTCTGCCAAGCCGGGACAGTGGTACCTCGTCGTCGATTGTGCGGGCTGTGGCGAACCTATTCCCCTTGCCGAAATAGCTTCGCCGAATGAGCAGCCGGATCCGCTGCAACATCGAACGATAAATCTTACTTGTCCTGAGTGCGGTCACGTTGACACTTACGCCCCAGCGTTGATGTCGCGGCGACGGGTGGAGCCAAAAACTTGAACGTAGATGCCCGGCGTATCGATGGCGCCGGCCAAATGCTCCCAACGAGGAAAGTTTTCAATATGACCGGCGGTGATGACGAATATGGTGATGCGTTCAAAGAAGCAAAACTTGAACATGAACAACGACGGCAAGGTTCGAAAGAGGAACAGCGTTTGCAGGCGGAAGCCGATGCAGACGCCGCCGCATTAAGCGATGTGGTGCTGCCTCAACTACAGGCCGCTGCAGAGAAATTGGAGCGGCTTGGCGGCAGAGTAGAAATTCGGCGGTACGGTCGCACTGGGAAATCGCTTCGGCCCACATCGGTTGCGTTTCGCATAACGGATCAGGAGGGCCATCAAAGCCGCGTCTATTTGATTGTCCCACGTGGGGGAACGGTCACCGTCACAAGCGGTGATAGTTTCGGCCTTACAGGGGAACCTCAACAACCGATGAACGTAAGCAAGAGCGTTGGTATCCAGCAACGCGATGATCTCACAATCGAGAATGTCAAAAAACTAATCTTGGGCGCGATCGAGGAATATCGAAACGATCGCAAACGCAACAAGCGCGCGGATGACGACGACCCGAAATAAATCGGACCTGCTCAGTGTATAGAGCTGTAGATGAGCAAGATTACAATGATGGCACCCAGAACGATCATCCAATTTGAAATTTGAATGCCTGCTATCGATGTTTTCCCGCTAAACCATTCCATGTCTTTCCTCCCGTAAAGGCCCCATCAGTTGCAGCGAGCGTCGTTTTACTCGCCGAGTATACGGCGCCGGTGCTCCTCGCGCATTTCATCCGCAATGCTCGTTCGCGATAGCCGCACGAGCTCGGCGAACGGCGCATTCGGCTGGCATGATCGGCAGGACAATGCGGGAATGAGACTGGTCAACTGCCGCGTCGTGGTGACGGTCGAGCGCAGTTTTTTGATGCAAGTCAAAGAATTACCAACCAACAATCTGTTCATTTATTGCTTCGGGCGTCGAGTGAGGGGCCAAGTTTCGCCACGGAGGAATTTATGGGCAAGCTTGTTCTCGGAGTGGCCACTTTGGCGCTTTCAGCGGGTGCCGCGTCGGCCCAGGCGGTGTACCCCGGTTACGGCTATGAACCTTATGGCTACGGCTACACAGCTACGGCTCCGCTCTACGATTACGCAGGTCCAGCCGATGTGGCGCCGGCACCGCATGGGTATGGACCACTGGTTTACGCAGCACCAGTCTACGCGCCGACTCCTGCCTACCCAGCGCCGCCGGCGGCGCCCGGCTATTACGCAGCGCGGTCAGTCGTGGTTTCGCAGCCGTTATATGACTACGCACCCGGTTATTGGGGGCGCTAAAGACCTCACTCGCCCAACACTCTCCACTGATGCGCTTCTAGCGTGCGCAGGTCGACGGCATTGACTGTCCGGCAAGCCGGGCAGCGCACCCAAACGAACCAATATCCCGCAGCAATGGCTGCGCCGATCGTCGGCGAGAACAGCATCGGTATGCGCTTTGCTTGGCGCTCATTCCAAGCGGCGATTAGCCGTTCGGCATCCTCACGGCCCCACTCGGTATCGGGGACATAACAGTAGGCATGTGGATTTGACCGGCGAAGCGATGATCGAGCGGATGCACCTCTTTCTGCACGCCCTGCATCGCGCTCTGATCATGTCGCCGCTGGGACTGCCGTTGGTGGCAAACAACACCACGCCGTTTATCAGCGAGCCGCAGATTTAATCGGGACATGGGCTGCGCGCACGCCAGCGGACGCAGCTCTGTGGGGCTCGGGCGGCTTAGCTTCTCCGATGGCTGCCCGGCTTCCCCACCTTTGCAAGAACGACCTGAAATGGACGGATTGCCCGCGTGCATGATTGTGGCTGATAGTCCATGATTGTGGCTGATGGATGGATCACAACGGTGAACCCCGACGCGCAATACGTTGAAACTGGTGTGATATTTTTACGTAAGCCTTGCCGGCGTCAACTTCAGCTTCAACGGCACGCGCGTTTGGACTTCCGGTCAGCAACGCGACAAGTCGCACGCTCTCGGATCGCGTCGTTCGTGTCGGTTTAAACCGGCACGTCGACTGATAATCAGATTGCCGAGCGCGTGCACTTCGCCGGACCAACAAAAGCTGGCGCGTTAAGCCGACTTGAAGCCGCGTCTGGGAAACGCCGCGCTACGCGGCGCGACGCCGCTTTGTAAATATCGGACGCTCGAATCTGATTTTTTGAACGATTTCGACGCCGGTGCCGTCGGGCCGCTGGGCTCGTAACAACCCCTCCCAGCGATATGCCAAGCGCAGCCAAAACTCTCGATCGTTTTTGTCATGCGCGTCCGCGGCGAGTTTTCTGCACTGCTTGACTTGATCCTGGAAGAAATCGGTTGTTTCGAGCATTTGCGTCACCACAACAAAAGCCCCGCTCACCGGGGCTTCGACGAAGCAAAAACGCAGCAACTCGGTAGTTGTTCCGAGAGATCAAAAGAATAGGCCGTCCACCCGACCGGCCTCGCAGATTGGGGGATGCAAGATCGCTTGGTTGAGGCTACCGGCGATTGCAGAGCCAAGACTATTCAATCGCCCGCGGGAGTCGCCGGCAGGCGCGCCGTTTACCTTTGATTAACCATACAAGTCTATGGCTCGGCGCATGGATGCCGACGCTCCGCACCCGCACTGCCCGTTCTGCGGCCTGCCGATGCAGTTCCGGCGCACAGCTCCCAAGGACAATCTGGGTTCCGTCTTCCCCAGCTTCGACTGCAACTGGTGCGGCGTCGTACTCAACGTCTCGCCGCGGGCCGAGGTTTTGGAACTCGCGGCGCCGGCGCTCGCGCCCATCTAATTGCCAACGATCCGCAAGCGGCATTCTCGGCGACAGCAAAGTTCAATACGGATACCGATAGCGCCTTAGTGGGTGCGGCCCCGGCGGCGGTACATATTGCGTGTTCCGCACACAGAACTTACCCAAACCACTAGCGGTGGCCATACACTGCTCAAAGCTGACGAAACCGCAGTTCGTCCCACCGCCCACGCCGCCCCCGCTGTAGAGCGCGCACCAGGGATAGTTCTGCGCATGCGCTGGGGTGGCAAGCGTCACTGCGGCGGCGATAAGGGCAAGCGCCGATAGCGATAATTTCATGAGCGCTGCTCCTTTTGAAAATGCGCCCGCGTTCTGCATTTTCTCTGCGTTTTTCGGCAAGACGCGCGACGCATACCTTGATCTCAATCAAATTGCCCAAATTGCAAATTGCCTCCCGACGCAGCGCACAATTTTAAAATTTAAAAAGCTATTGCAATGCAACGCGAATTTTCGGTGAAGCGCCCACCGTATCGACGCAAATCTGTCTTGCCGCCGCCACGGAATGCCTCTAGCCTGATTATGGGCAGAGGGTGGTTCGGGTGCAGGGAGGACTGAATCATGGCTCTGCATGCCGAGACGGCGGCACGGACCCGCTTGGCTACACACAGCAAGAACCATTGCCCCCAATGCGGCGAGTGGCTGCTGGCTCCCGACTGGTCTGAATATTTCAATGAACGCTGCGTGCGGCACACGTGGGCGTGCCAAAGCTGCGGCTATGAATTCGAGACCGCGGTATTCTTCGCGCCGCGCGAGGACATTGCAGCTTAGCCGGGATTGCGCGGTGGATAGACGTGCCGCGCGCCTTTGAAATCGGTGATCTGACTACCGTCGGCGCTCAGATAGATGGGCCCGATCGGCGATTTGCCGTGGCCGCCGGGAATGTCGAGCACATAATTAGGCTGACATAGGCCCGAATAGCGGCCGTGCAACGCGCGCATCAAAGCCTGACCCTCAGGGATCGACGTGCGCAGATGCGCGGTGCCGGACGCGAGATCGGCATGGTGCAGGTAATAGGGCTTGATCCGGCATTCGACCAGTGCGCGCATCAGCGCGCCGAGCGTTTCCGCATCATCGTTGATGCCGCGAAGCAGCACCGATTGCGACAGCATCGGAATCCCGGCGTCGATCACGCGTGCGCACGCGGCACGCGCTTGTTCGCCGAGCTCGCGCGCGTGATTGGCGTGTAACACCATGAAGGTGGCCTTAGTGCTGCGCAGCGCGCGCACTAGCGCGGGCGTAACCCGTTCCGGCGCCGCGACTGGAATGCGTGTGTGCAGACGGATGACTTTCACATGATCGATCGCCGCAAGCCGCGTCATCACGTCTTTTAAGCGGCGCGGCGGCAGCAACAGCGGATCGCCGCCGGTCAGAATCACTTCCCAAATCTGCGGCGTGCGCGCGATGTAATCGAGCGCGGCGGCGAGTGTCTTGCCAGTGAGCGCGCCGCGTCCCGGCCCGACCATTTCGCGGCGGAAGCAGAAACGGCAGTATACCGCACAAACATTCACGACTTTGAGCAGGACCCGATCTGGATAACGATGCACCACGGCCGGGACCGGACTGTGCGCCTCGTCGCCGATCGGATCGGTGTTTTCTTCCAGAAGGGTTTCCAGCTCGCGCTCATCGGGAACAAATTGCAGCGCGATCGGATCGTGCGGGTCCGCGGCGTCGATCAGATCGACGATCGCCGGTGTGATCGCCACGGCGTAACGCGCTGCGACATTCTGCAAGGCCGTTAGCCTATCGGGTCTTATTAGCTGCGCGCCGACAAGATCGGATGCGCTACGAAGCGTTTTACTTCCTGCCGGCATGACCGACCTCGTTCCTTACTGCCGCTCGGAAAGAACCTGCCGCGGCGTTTGCAATGCTCGCTTATTGCGACGGATCATCGAGCGGTGTCCAGAGCACCTGGTCGATCCGCGACGCGCCGGTCGCCAGCATGACCAGCCGGTCGAGGCCAAGCGCGACGCCGCATGCTTGCGGCATATGCGCGAGCGCGGCGAGAAAGTCTTCATCGATCGGGTAGCGCTCGCCGTAGCGGCGCTCCTTCTCCGCCATTTCCTCTTCCAGCCGCCGGCGCTGCTCGGTCGGATCGGTCAGTTCGCCAAAGCCGTTGGCGAGTTCCACGCCACAGACATAAATTTCAAAACGTTCCGCCACGCGAGGATCGCGCGTGCGTTTTGCTAGCGCGGAGAGCACGGCGGGATATTCGTCGAGGATCGTGGCGCGGCCAATACCGAGATTGGGCTCGATCCACTCTACCAAGACGCGGCTGAATATATCGGCCCAGCGATCGTCCTCGGCGACCCGGATGCCGGCGTCCTGCGCCGCGCGCGCAAAGTGGTCGCGATCCGCAGCGTCAATCGCGAGCGTCGCGAGAATGTCGATCTTGGCAAAACGCGCGAAGGCTTCCGCGACGGTGAGCCGCTCGGGTTCGGCGAATGGATCGGCCGCGCAGCCGCGAAAGCTGAATTGCCGCGTTTGCGCGACATGAGCCGCCTCACGTACGATTGCGATGCAATCGTTCATCAGCACATCATACGGCTCGCCGGCGCGGTACCATTCGAGCAGCGTGAATTCAGGATGATGCAGCGCGCCGCGCTCGCGGTTGCGAAACGATCTGGCAAACTCGACGATGCGCCGCTCGCCGGCCGCCAATAATTTCTTGCAGGCAAATTCCGGAGACGTGCGCAGATAAAGCCGCGCCGAGCTGCCGTCGGTCGTTATGAGCGACGTGGCGAAGGCATGCAGATGGGTCTCGTTACCGGGCGAGATCCGCAAGCTTGCGGTCTCGACTTCGACAAAGTCGCGCGCGGCGAACCAAGCGCGCAAGCTGGCCACAATGCGGCCCCGGGCCAGCAGGATCGGCCGGCGATCCGCGTGAATCTCGGGGGACCAGAACGGCGAGGAAGACGGCGGAACGTGCGGCATGGTCCTGTCGAGCATGTTCCTTGCCTGGCGGCAATTGAGAAATAACTAGAACCTATCTCAAAATTGTCTGAAGAGGATAACGAGGCAGGCGAGTTGGACGAAGCCGAGGAAGTTCTGAGTGTGGAATTCCCAGCGGACGAGTATGCGGCGCTGCCATTGTATCCAGGCGAAGAAACGCTCGACGAGCCAGCGTCGCATGTAGCGGCTCAGCCGTCGTCGATCTTGCGTCGGCGGCTTGATGCGATTGGCGCGGTGTGGCGCGATCATCTCGACACCATCTCGTCGCAATTCCTCGTCGAGCGGATCGCTGTCATAGGCACGGTCGCCGATCAGGTTTTCTGGCTTGGCTTCGATCATGTAGAAGTCGAAGCACAACTGCACCAAGCGGACCTCATGGTGGTTGGCGGCATGCGTGCTGACCGAAAGCGGTAGCCCATGGCGATCCACAATTGCCATGATTTTCATGCCTTTTCCGCGCTTTGTGGTTCCGACCTCTGCCCCGCCGCCTTTCGCCATAACGAAGGTAGCGTCAATGAAGCATTCTTCTTCATCGAGTGCACCTCTGTCGCGAAGTTCGTTGGCAACATCCGTCAGCACTCGACGCAGAACTTCATCGCGGCACCAAGTCTGAAAGCGCCGATGTACGGTTTTGTAGTTCGGATAGCTCTGCGGCAGCATGTGCCACTGCGCACCGGTGTTGAGAATC
>Ga0187804_10000209_pt1 | contig 13509 bp, 12 predicted proteins | sample NC_wetland_sal_i_3_FD_132961 | JGI IMG/M metagenome (GOLD analysis project Ga0187804, IMG submission 132961) | Wetland sediment microbial communities from Neuse River Estuary, North Carolina, USA - Control_4 | ecosystem: Environmental > Aquatic > Freshwater > Wetlands > Sediment | place: USA...
ATCAATTTCCGGAAAAGCCCGTAGATTTTCGGGAGCTGATTGACGATCTCGGTGATGCCGACAACGGCAAGATCTTTGGCGTCAACCACGATCTCGCATCCAGCTGCCCGCATGCGCTCGCCGCCCGCGCCCAAGAATTGCAGGGAGGGATCGCGCCGGCGCAGCGCTTCGATCAGCTGCGCGCCATACATTTCGCCCGAAGCTTCACCGGCTGAGATCAGGATGCGCAAGAGTGCATTGTAAAGCCGCGACCTCACGACCCGTGAAGGGGTGGACTCGCGCCCTGGTGTAGAATCAACCCCGCAGGTTCGCCAGAGGGCTAAGGCCCAGCGGCCTTGCGCAGCGCGATGACAGGCGGACGGCCCCGTAGCTCAACTGGATAGAGCATCAGACTTCGGATCTGAGGGTTGGGGGTTCGACTCCCTCCGGGGTCGCCATTCCCTGCCCCGCAAGCTTCTCGACGGCGTTTCTGATTCAGGATACTAGTCGTCCGCGCTAACCGTGGATGGTTGTACGCCGGGCAGGCCAGCCGGCATTTCCTGGTCCTTGTACTGCAGTTGGTAAAGCTTGTAGTAGATACCGCGATTCGCCAGCAGTTCCTGGTGCGAGCCCATCTCGCGAACCTGACCTTTGTGCATCACGATGATCTTGTCGGCGCGCTGGATCGTCGAAAGCCGGTGCGCGATGATCAGCGACGTGCGGCCTTCAACCATGCGGTTGAGCGCGTCGCGCACACGAAATTCGGTTTCCGTATCCACGCTCGAAGTCGCTTCGTCGAGAATCAGAATCTTCGGGTCGTGGGCCAGCGCGCGGGCAAACGAGATCAACTGCTTCTGCCCGGTGGAGAGCGTCGAGCCGCGCTCGCGGACTTCTTCCTTGAAGCCTCCGGGGAGAGTGCGGATGAAGTCGGCCAGGTTCACATCCTCGGCCGCCTGCTCGACGTCTTCATCCTGAATCCGTGTCGTCCCCAGGCGGATATTGCCTTCCACCGTTCCGGTGAAGAGGAATGGATCCTGCAACACGACGCCGAACCGGCCGCGCAGGTCCTTCAGGTCCATCTCTTTGATATCGACGCCGTCAATCCGGATCGCCCCTCGCTGCACGTCGTAGAAGCGCTGCAGCAGCGAGATCAGCGTTGTCTTCCCCGCGCCGGTGTGGCCGACGACGGCAGCCGTCTCCCCGGGTTCGAGTACGAAGCTTACGTCGCGCAGCACCCAGTCGGGCGTGGAGTGGGCGTCCTCGCCCGCGTTGGTCGCCGAACTGCCGTCGACCTGGACGGGCGCCGCGCCCGTCCCCACACGAGCACCGTAGGCGAACCATACATGGTCGAACTCGATCCGCCCCGGTCCCTGTGGCTGTTTGGGTACCGCGGGCGATGTGATCTCGACTTTCGTATCCAGCAGTTTGAAGACGCGCTCCCCCGCCGCCATCGCCGACTGCAGAATGTTGTATTTCTCGCTCAGGTCCTGGATGGGCCGGAAGAAGCGCATGGCGTACTGCATGAACGCCACCAGCACGCCCAGCGTCATCACGCTCTCGACGACGCGGAACGTGAGCAGTTGTTTCCATGAAAACGTGATGGCCACGCTGAGCACGCTCGAATGCTGAACGATTCCCCTGCCCCCAAACCAGATAATGCACGCGATCGCGATCGACGACAGAATCTCCACCACCGGGTAATACACGGCGTACGCCATGATGGCGTCCTTGAACGCCTCCATGTGGCTGGCGTTGATGTCGGAAAACTGCCGGAAGGCGCGCTTCTCGCGGTTGAACAGCTGCAGCACCAGCATGCCCGAAACCGCTTCCTGGAGGTAGGAATTGATCCGCGCAATCGCGATACGGATCCTCCGGTAGGAATCACGCACTTTGTCGCGGAAAACCTTGGTTGCTGCCACGATGAACGGCAGCACGGCAAAGGTGATCAGCGCCAGCTTCCAGTTCATATCCAGCATGATCGCCAGGATGAAGATGAGCACGAACACATCCTCAAAGATCGAGACCACGCCTGCGGTGAACATTTCGTTCAATGCGTCCACGTCGGTGGTGACGCGCGTGACCAGGCGTCCCACCGGGTTCTTGTCGAAGAAGCCGACGTGCAGGTGCTGCAGGTGGCGAAAGATCTGGCGGCGCAGATCGAACATCACTTTCTGGCCGGTCCACTGCATCAGGTAGGTCTGGACGAACTCCAGCGCGAAGGTGAACAGCAGAAGCCCGACATAGAGGCCGCCAATCTGGGCGATGCCGGTGAGGGCTCTGTCGCTGAGGTGGTCACCGATCCAGGAATGTGAGTTGGCCGCTTTGGCCAGATATTTATCAATGGCAACTTTGGTGAGGAAGGGCCCGAGGACGTCCGCCACCGACTTGAGTATGATGGCCGCCAGCGCAACAATGACGTGCCACTTGTATGGGCGCAAGTAGGTGAGCAGCCGCCGCATCAGCCGGCTGTCGTACGCTTTGCCGAGTATTTCCTCTTCCTGGTTGGAGGCCATCGTGACGCGAGAAAACCGGTCCGAAAACTAAAGATTACCCTAAATAGATGGCCCAACGGGCGCGGAGGATGGAAAAGATCGGGGGCGGGTCACAGCCGCCGCAGTACCAGCGCCGAGTTCTTCGATCCGAATCCCACGCAGTTACAGACCGCATGTTCGATCGCGGCCCGCCGTTCCAGATCGGGGACGTAGTCGAGGTCGCATTCCGGATCGGGTGCTTCCAGATTGATGGTCGGGGGAACCTGTTCGTGCTTCATCGCGATCAGCGTGGCCGCCACCCCAGCCGATCCCGAGGCGCCCTGTGGATGCCCGGTCTGCGATTTCAGAGCAGACATCGGAATCTTCCGCGCCCGCTCGCCCAAGGCCAGCTTGACCGCCCGCGTCTCCACCCGGTCATTCAGTTCGGTCGAGGTGCCGTGCAGATTGACGTAGTCAATCTGCTGCGCCGGAATGCCGGCATCCTCCAGCGCCAGAGCGATCGCGCGCGCCGGTTCCTCACCGTTTTCTTCCAGCCGCACGCGATGGAAAGCCTCGCACGTGGAACCGTATCCCGCCAGCTCGGCGTAGATGCGCGCGCCTCGGGCGCGGGCGTGGACGTAGTCTTCGAGCACGAACATCCACGAGCCCTCGGCCAGCACGAAGCCGTCGCGGTCGGCGGAAAACGGCCGCGAGGCGCGCTCCGGCGCGTCGTTCCACGAAGGGGTGAGAGCGCGCAGCAGGGTGTAGCCCTTCACCGCCGCCGGACTGATGGGCGCATCCACACCGCCGACCAGCAGCATCGGCACGGTTCCGATGCGGATTTGGTCCAGCGCGTAACCCAGTGCGTCCGTCGATGAGGTGCAGTTGGTGGTCACCACGTGGCTTGGTCCGCGGAAACCGAAGCGCATGGAAATCTCGCTCGAGAGTGTGCCCATCGTTCCCGACGGAATGCAGAACACACTGGCTTGCTTCTCATGCCCGGAGTACCAGAGTCGATAGTGCTCCTCGGTAAACTCCTGGGCTCCGCCGCCCGTGCCCAGCAGGACCCCGATCTGCTGTTTTTCTTCGCCTGACATCGATCGCGGGTCGAGCCCGGCATCGCCCAGCGCCTCCGTGGACGCGGCCAGCGCCAGCGGGACCGCGCGTGACACGTGCTTGCGCTCCCGCGCCTCCACCCAGGCCAGTTCTTCGAACTCGGGAATTTCGCCCGCGATGTGGACGGGAAGAAATGAAGAATCGAAGCGGCTGATCTTCTTCACTCCGGATTTGCCCGACAGGATGGCGCGGCCGAAAGCTTCCTGGCCGATGCCGTTGGGACTGACCACGCCCATGCCGGTGATCACCACGCGACGATTCATGCCGATGAGATTACTCCTCTGAATTTGGCCACCCTTCGAAGATCTGTCATCCTGAGCGAGGATTGCCGCTCACGAAGGGAGCGGCAACCGCAGTCGAAGGACCTCGTGTTCCCCCGCCAGTTGGTCAAGGGTTCAACTCTGCAATCTGACCTCTCATCCGCCCAGCCTTCCATCAGATGTCATTGCCCCGTCGTTGTCACGTAAAATTATGGTCAACAGAATGCCTCTGGGCCTCTACATCTCCGTTCCTTTTTGCCGCACCAAGTGCAGCTACTGCAACTTCGCCTCGGACGTGTTCTCGAAGGCCGCTTACCAGAGCTATGTCGCCCGCGTGCTCGAAGATATCAGCAATACGCGCAAAACCGCCTCTGAATTTGGATGCACCTTGCCCGAGTCCGCCGATTCCGTTTACCTGGGGGGTGGAACGCCTTCGATTCTCGACCCCTCACAGTTGATTCGCATCTTCGACGCGGTACGCGAGCATTTTACCGTCGCGCCTGGCGCGGAGATCACCGTCGAGTGCGCTCCCGGCACCCTCACCCCCGCTCTAATCGAGACCCTGCTCCGCGGTGGCGTGAATCGGGTCAGCTTGGGCGTCCAATCATTTGTGGGCCAGGAAGCGGCCTCGGTCGGGCGCCTGCACAATCGCGCCACGGTCTTCGAAGAGATGGCGCGCCTGCGATCCGCTGGCCTCGACAACATCAACCTTGACCTGATCGCCGGACTGCCGCACCAGACTGCGGAAAGCTGGGATTTCTCGCTTTCGGAGACGATTGCGGCCGGGGCTCCCCACGTCAGCGTATATATGCTCGAGGTGGACGAAGACTCACGGCTGGGCAGGGAGCTGATCGCCGGAGGAACACGCTACCACGCCCATTTTGTCCCGGACGACGACGCGACCGCCGATTTTTATCTGGAAGCTTGCGATAGGCTGAACGGGGTTGGAATTTCGCAATACGAAATCTCTAATTTTGCCCTCTCGGGCCGGGAGTCGCGGCACAACTTGAAATACTGGACCCGCCAGCCCTATCTCGGCTTTGGCGTGGACGCGCATTCCATGCTTCCCTCGAACCGCGCTCCTGGCGAGGCTTTTCGCTTCTCGACCCCGGACTCGCTCGATGCCTATATGGACCGCGCGCCTCGCGTGGTGACGTCGGTTTCGGCTCAGGCGGCATTGGAAGAGAGCTTTTTCCTCGGCCTGCGGCTGAATCGGGGCGTGGATCTGGAACGGCTTCGCGCCCAGTTCGGCCCGAACAACGTGGCCTCCAGCGAGTCCACCATCGAAGAGTGCGGCCGCGAAGGATTGCTGGAGCGGCAGGGCGCTACCGTCCGGCTTACCTCGCGCGGACGCTTGCTGTCCAACGAGGTGTTTGCTGGATTTCTTGCCGGAAAACGAATAGCGGGAACCAGATCCGCGTGAGTCCGCGTTGATCCGCCGAAACGATGCCGTCGGCTGTGGCTTATCCGGTTCCCGCCATCTCCAAAGTCTTTGGCAGCCCGACTCCCCAAATGCTCGGTTCGGAGGGCAATGCCTGAATTCCCGTTTCTCCCGGCCGGGTCCAGACCACTCGAAACTGGGCCCGCTGGGCGCCACGCTGCACGTCGAGAAATTCGCCGGCACGAATCTTGGAGCGCACACCCAGCAGAACCGCGCCGCCGGTGCTGACGTTCGCGACCCGCACCACCTCGGCGAAGGGACGCGCCATCCGGTCCACTCCCCAGATCCGCACGGGCAACGGGAGGTTGATTCGGGACTCTTTTCGCCGGTCCATGCCTGATGCCAAGGCGGATCATAGGACGGAACCCTCCGCCGCGAAAGATCACAGCAGTTACCGCGCCAGGGTCTCTGAAGTCACTGCGTCGATTCGACAGGCTTGGGTGCCTATATCTTTAGGATATAAGAACACTCTTTTCGCACAAATGTTCCACGTGGAACATTTTTGAACGCAAACAAAGGACTTAGTCGAGGTCCTTCAGCGAGCAGGAGCCGGGACCATCGGGGTGCCCGCATGACCCGCAGGGCCCCGCCGCCATCGAGGGCGACGAACCGCTCTTCGCTGCCACCGCGAAGACCGAGAGCTGAGGCTCCAGTTTCCTGCTCTGGCACTTCGGGCATTTCGGCTTGTCGTTGCCGAAGACGAGCGCCTCAAACTGGTGCTGGCATTCTTTGCAGACGTACTCGAAGATAGGCATGAACGACTCCGCCGGAGCAACTTTGCTGGTTTCTATTCTAATATCAGGTCGTGGCCGCTTTGCAAACCCCCGGAAAGACAGGAACCTTCGAGCCCCGCCGCGGGTTCGGTGGCGGACATGTCCAGACCGTCGCCAGTTTCCTGATCAAGCGCCGCTTCCGGCTGCCCGCGCCGGAAGAGCGCCTCATCGAGGTTGCGCCTGGCGTCCGGGTGCTCTGCCACTGCCACTGGCAGCCGGATCGTACCCGGCCGCTGACCGTCATCGTTGTGCATGGACTCGAGGGCTCGAGCGATTCGCAGTACATGCTCGGCGTCGCCGAGAAGGCTCTGGCCGCGGGGATGAACGTCATCCGCTACAACCAGCGCACTTGCGGCGGCACCGACGCGCTCGCGCCCACGCTCTACCATTCCGGCCGGTCCAACGATGTGGCGGCGGTGGCGCGTGAACTGATTGCGCGCGATGGCATCTCGCGCCTGGCGCTGGCCGGATTCTCCATGGGCGGCAACTTAGTGCTGAAACTCGCCGGAGAGTGGGGCGCGCAGACGCCGCAGTTTCGGGCCGTCGCGGCCTGTTGCCCGGCGATGGATTTGACGGCGTCGGCCGACGCGCTGCACGAGCCGGCCAACCGGCTTTACGAGTTGTACTTCCTGTGGAACTTGCGCCGCCGCATGATCCACAAGGCACGCCTGTTTCCCGGACAGTACGACGTGACTCGCATGCGGGGCATGAAGAGTCTGCGCGACTTCGACGACAAGGTGACGGCCTACTACAGCGGCTTCACGGGAGCGGACGATTACTATGCCCGGGCTGCGGCGGCGAATGTGGTCGGGACGATCGCCGTGCCGGCGCTCATCCTGCACGCGGCAAACGATCCGTTCATTCGCATCACGGCGGAGACGCGGCGGAAAATTGCTTCGAACCCCAACATCACTTTTGTCGAGACCGCAGATGGCGGGCACTGTGCGTTCCTGGGAGCGCGCAATGGCGCGGACGACGGATACTGGGCCGAAAACCAGATGGTGAATTTCCTGAGCAGGTTCTGATGGATGCCGACTTCTCAATTGAACTGGGCCACGACGATCCGGCGCTCGATTTTCCGTGGAGCGATGCTTCGGGCAAGCTCTGCTATTACGATCTGAAGCGGCACCCGGAATCGCTGGCGCAGGTCGAGGAGGCGACGCGGTTTCCCGAGCTCGCCGGATTCCTGCACACGGTGAACTCCCCGCTCAGCCTGCTGGAGAGCGCGAAGTGCGATGCCTGGGCGACCCGCGAGCTCGGCCCGGAAGAAGAGATCTACGGGGCGTCGGACAAGTTCATGAGCTACGTGGACCTGATTTTTTCGGACATCGATCAGCGTCTATCTTTCGCCTTTCATGAACTTTTCGCGAAGCGGCTGGTGGAGTTGTTGCGCCGGACCCCGGAGACGCCGTCAGCGGCGGAAGTGTGCGTTCGCCGATGTCACTTTGAAGCCGATGGCGGCACCCGGGAAGGTTTCTGTTGCACCCTGTATGTGAGCGGCTACGGCACCGACGAGCCCCAGGCGCGCCAGAATTGGGGCATTGCGCTCCGGCTGGCCGGAAATGCCGTGCTGCAGTTGTCGGCGGCGGGCGTGGGGTGAGGCGCCGCCCGGGCCGAGTCCGGGTCGCAGACGCCGCAAGCGAACCGTAGAACCGCTACCCGCTACTCCGCCGGCTTAGCTTCCGGGGCAAACCACGCGCGAAGCGAGGCGATCAAAGCTTTCCAGTCAATCCGCGTGCGCGCCAGCGACAGCGCCAGCATGAACAGAGTGATGGCGAGCAGTCCCAGGGAGGCGCTACGGATTCCCACTGCCCGTTTCGGCAGCAGGGAGAAGCGCCCATAAACGAATTCGATGTGGACCCAATAGACGAGCAGGGACGTCTGGCCCAGCTGAATCAGGGGGCTGAAACCCCACGCCCCAAGTCCCCAGCGGCACCAGGCGAAGCTCAGGAAGACGATCACCAGCAGGATCCCGACGCGGGTCAGAAGGAAGTTCGGGCTGGTGTGCCAGTAGTCGTAAACGGCGTAGAGCCGGGTGGGAAGATGGTCAAGCCAGCGCGCCGCGAGAATCATGGCGGAGCCGGCCAGGCCGGAGAGCGTCAGCGTCGCGGTGGTGTGCGCCCGGGCCCAATCGCTGAAGAAAAGAAATCCTGCGGCCAGCCCGGCAAAGGCGAAGGCCATCCACGGGAAGGCGGGAAAAAGCCAGGACTGCGGGTGTCCGAGATTGTGGACCCCGTTGAGGTAGGACTCGAGCGGCCAGGGAAGCCACGCTGGACGCCAAGTCGTCCAGAGGAGCGGAGTCAACAAAGAGACCGCGGCGCCGGCCAGAACCGCCACCGCCACCAGCGTCGCACGCCGGTGCTGTGGGCTTGAAAAGCGCAGTACCGCGCCGCAAGCCAGCGCCATCAGGACCATCGAAAGCCCGATCATGTTGAGGATGTCCACCCGGAACAGGTCTGACCAGGGAGCCCATCCCCAGGCGATCAGGTATTCCTGAAGACGAAGGAGCAAGCCGAAGGCAACGATCTCAGCGCCGCGGCGGGCCATGGCGCGCGTGACTTCGGCGGCGCTGAGGTTCTTGCGAACCAGCTTGTCGGTGACGAACGCAAAGGAGATGCCCGCCAGAAAAAGGAAGAGTGGGGCGGGGAGGGTACCGCCGAGTTGCGACCACATTAGGAAAGCGCCCTTGCGCGCATCGCCACCCAGCCAGGAGTCATAGCAGTGCGTCTGGAACATCAGCACGCAGGCCAGCCCGCGCATCCAATCAATCCAGGCGAGGCGGGAGGCAGGGGCGGAAGCCATGTGCGAGAGTCTAGCGGCAAGCGAGTCAAGTTAAAAGCATTTCGTGGGAATTTCCCGCGGCGCCTCAGATTCGAATCAGGGTCAACTCCGGGAACGCTGCCCGATACAGGCGGTCGTCGAGAGTAAGCAGTTGGTATCCGCGGCAGAGCGCATAGGCGCCGATCAGGAAATCGGCAAGGATTCGCCGCGGTTCCGAAGCGGGCTGCCGCGAGCGTCTTCGCACGTAAGATTGGAAGGCGTGGCCGGCGCTGCGCCAGATTTTTTCTTCGAACTTCCAGTCCACATAGATGGCGGTATCGGCGAAAAATTGATCCAGGAATGTTTCGGTGCGGCCAGGCAGGGCCATCAGTTCCGCGTACACTGGCGCGGGCACGACCAAGCCTCCCAGAACCTGGGCCCGCTCGAATGCCGCGAGCGCAACCGTATTGAGCGAATCGTCCTCGTCCCAAAGGGCGATGAGCACATTGCTGTCGACCGCGGATTTCATTGGCCGCGAAGCTTCCGCAGCCAGGCGACGATGGCTTTCCGTCCCGACGGCATTTTGGGGTTGCCGATGCCGCGATACTTCGCGAGCCGACTGGAGCGCGCCGCTGCGCGGAGGTGGATGCTTCCGGAGTCATTGTCGAAAACCAGGTGGTCGCCGGGGCCGACTCCGAGCGCCCGGCGAATCTCGATCGGAATCGTGATCTGGCCCTTACTCGTGACTTTGGCCTGTTTCTTCAAACATCTCTCCAGATTCCTTACTTTATCATAGAGATCCTTACTCTAGGAGTTGCGGCCAAAAGCCGGAATCGCAACGGCAGCCCCTGAAGGGGGCGGTTGAAGGCGAGGGACTTACGGCATCGCTAAAGCGATGCCCTGATACAAAACGTCAGTTTCTCATCAGCCTGTTAGCGGCCCCGACCTGTTTTGGCCAGAACGAGGACCACTCCCCAAGGGGATGTTCGTGAACCGCGGACGTGCTAGCATTTTCCCGTGTCCCGTTTCCACCGCAGCAGGCGGCGCTCGATTCTCGCGAAAGCGGGGCTGCTCGTCCTAGCCTCATGCCTCCTCGCACATTCCGCCTTCGCCGGCGATGAGTCGAAGTGGGTGGAAGTGCATTCCACGCATTTCTCCGTGCTCACCGACGCGGGAGAGAAACGCGGGCGCGAGGTTGCCCTGCGCATGGAGCAGATGCGGAACGTGTTCGGCCAACTGCTCCTGAAGAATAAGCTGAAGATGTCGGTGCCGGTCACCGTGGTGGCCCTCAAGAGCGACAAGCAATACGGGAACATCCCACCGGCCAAACAGAGCATGGCAGCAGGTCTATATATTCCCGGCACGGACCGCATTTACATGGTCCTGAATCTCTTCGAAGCCGAACCGTGGCGGGCGGTGGCGCACCCGCTGGCCCATTATTTTCTGAATTACAACTATCCTCCGGCGCAGGGCTGGTTCGATGAAGGGCTGGCGGAATACTTCGGGGCCATGCAGGTGGACGACAAGCAAGTTGAGATCGGCGGCGACCCCGAGCTTGCCGGCGAGTGGTACGACGAAGACAGCTTCGACCCGGGGCGGCTCGGCAGCCTAGTAGAAGCAACTGGGCCCACGCGCAACCCGAATGTGCCGCAATCGCTGACGCAGCTAGTGAGTTCGCCGGTCTGGCTCTCGATGGTGGACCTCTTCACCATGAAGCATGACACCTCGGGCCTGAAAGAAGGGACGCATCACACCCTGTACTATGCGCAGTCCTGGATCGTCATCCACTACCTGATCAACAAGAACAAGATGCCGGAGACGGGCACGTACTTCGACCTCGTCCTGAATCAGAAAATTCCCGTCGACAAGGCGATGGTGCAGGCCTTCGATCTCTCGCCCGCGCAGATGGAAGAAGCGGTCCGGGGCTATTTCAATAGGCTGAGTAGCCTGGGCATCAACCTGGACAAGTCGAAGATGCCGGGTGAACAGGTGCAGCTTCCGCAGCCGTATCATTTCGCCGCGCCGTTCGGCCCGGATGAGATCGGCATGGCGGTGACGGCCGTGCCGGATGCGGAAGCCAGGGCGGTGATCGCCGACGTGATGGCGCGGGTTCCGGAACATCGGGACCAGGCCCTGAGCGATCTGCAGACACTGGTGGCGAATCCGAAGGACAACGAACCGGCACGCCGCGCGCTCGCCTGGGATCATCTACAGCAGAAGCAGTTTGACGCGGCGGCGGACGAATTGGAGAGGGCGGCGGAGCTGAACCCGCGCGATCCGTGGATCTGCTATTACCGTTCGGTGCTCAAGTACCGCAAGGCGCAAAATGCGGGGCAGACGATGCAGAGCCTGGCCAACTTGATGATGGACCTGCGCGCGGTGCTGGATTGGTATCCGGAGCTGGCCGAGGCCTACAACATACTGGGCATGGCGCGGGTGGAGGGAGGCGGGATCAATTCGGCGCTGGAGGCCGAGCGGCAGGCGATTGCACTCTCGCCGCGCAACCTCGAATATCAGTTTAACCTGGGTCAGATTTACGTGGCGGGCAAGAAGTGGGACCAGGCACGGGAGGTTTTTACCCGCCTGAAGGCGGGTCCGGACGCGCGGGCGGCAGCGGCAGCTAAGCGGCAGTTGGAGGATCTGGCCACGCTCCAGAAGTATGGCATCCGCCCCGAACATGCGGGGGAGACGCCGGCTCCGGCGGGGGCCGCGAGCGCCCCTTCGGCGGCGAAGAACTCGGCGGACGATGAAGATTCCGAAGAGAAGCCGAAGCCGGCGCCGGCCAAGCCCGGCGCCACCGGTCCGGTGCAGTTCCTGAAAGGCAAACTCGTCAGCAGCGACTGCTCGAAGCCGCCGGATGCGATGGTCACCATTCTGGTGGGCATGAAGACCTACAAATTGCATACGCCGGATTTCAAGGCGTTGCTGGTGATCGGCGAAGATAATTTTTCCTGTGACTGGAAGAACCGGATCGTAGCCGTGAACTACCGTCCGGTGGGGAGAAGCGAAGGCGAACTGGTATCCCTCGAACTGCAGTAGCCGGGCGCGAGCAAGACATCGACATGACCTGGCTGACGGTCGGCCCCCACAGGAGATAGTTGGTTCCGCCACGCTTTTGTCGCCGCGGTGGCGGCGAGCAGCAACATGGACCAGCCCTTGCGCCATGTGTCAGTCACGGACATGGGCGGGGCTGCGGCTTTCTTCCAGGTCAGGTTCACGCGCCGCACTCGGGGAAAAGCTGTGATCTCCGTCGATCTTTTGTTTCCGCGATGGCTTCTTGGTGTCGGGCAAGTCCGGGCTGCTGGCGACATCGGCGAGGGTTGTGCTCTCCAGGATCCGAGCCGCCGCGTTGCGCACGGCGAGGAACACTTTGTACAGGGCGCGGTGGCTGGCATCGTGGCTAATCAGGTCGCGCAAATGGTCGGCATCGCCAAAGGGCGCGAGCGGGCCGTCAATGAGGCGCATCACTTCGCTAAGATGGATGTCGGATGGGGCCCGTCGCAGCCGATAACCGCCCCGGGCTCCGCGCGTACTCTCCACCATGCGCGCGTTCTTGAGTTCAATCAGGATGATTTCAAGAAATTTCTCCGGAAGACGCTCTTCCACGGCGATTTCGCGGATCTTGATCGGGCCCTGTTGGTGGTGTCGGGCAAGCATGATCATCGCTTGCAGTGCGTAAAGCCCTTTTTGTGAGATTTTCATGGTTGCACCCGCGACTTTTTGTCTTCCGCGCCAGACTATGGCGCCGGCGCGGTGACTGCCAACTCAACCTGGCTGGCGCTGCGCCAGGACGCCTGACGAGAATTTTCCTTTGTCTACTTTCTCTATCGGGATGGCTAGCGGCAGTGTCGCTCGTCACACTTTCGTGTGATAACGGTCACCGGCTAGGTGTGGTGGGTAGGCTCGCGTTCGAGCTCCGGCTCTGGAACCGCCTCGTCGGGGCTGCCGGGTTCAGGCCCTGACAGATCAACACTTCCTCGGTCTTTTCCCCGCGGCTTGCGCCAGGAGCGGCGGCGCAGCCGAATGGTGAGCGCGTCGATGGTGAATCCCGCGAGAATGGCTCCCAGAACCGCGACTAGACCGTAGGCCCAGGGACGCCCGCTCGCCAACGCCGCCATCTGCGCCGGAAACCCGACCTCAACGACTTGGAGCAACGCCGTCGTTCGAGCCGCCACCGAGCGATTCTTACAGGCGTACACTTCCACCTGGTAGGAGCCAGGCGGCGCGCTCCTTGGCCAATCGAAATCCACGCGGTAACGGCTGTCGTCGGCGGTTGCGTTTAACACTGCGTTGGTCATTCGAACCGCGTCTGAATGCGTCTGGTAACGCCCCTCGCGCGTTTTCAAAGCCAAGTAGTAGCTGCGAATGAGCTCTTGATACTGCGGATCCGGTTCCACCCCAGCACACTGAGCGATCGCGCCGGACCTGGTATGGTGCCGGACGGTTGTATCGCACTTGCAATGACTGCGGCAAGCGAGCCGGTTCTTGATGGCCTGCTCGTCAAGCTGATAAGCCTCGATGCTGGCGGGGTCGAGCAGTGCAGTCACGTCCGCACTGCTGAAAGACAAGAAGAGAGAAGGCGTAAAAGCGACATGGATCCTGTCGGTATTGACCCAGATGGGGCCCACCCGTCCCTTCTTGTTAAAGAGTTCGTCGTGCTCCTCACCGCGGATTACGACCAGGACTTGTGAGCCGGAGGGGGCGGTGCC
>Ga0187804_10000210_pt1 | contig 13471 bp, 9 predicted proteins | sample NC_wetland_sal_i_3_FD_132961 | JGI IMG/M metagenome (GOLD analysis project Ga0187804, IMG submission 132961) | Wetland sediment microbial communities from Neuse River Estuary, North Carolina, USA - Control_4 | ecosystem: Environmental > Aquatic > Freshwater > Wetlands > Sediment | place: USA...
CGTGGCTGCCTCGGTCGCCGACCAAGCGGCGCGCGGGACCAGCTACGGCATGCTCTCGCCGCTCGAGATCGAGCTGGGTGAGCAAATCGCGCGCGCGCTGCCTTCGATCGAGCGTATCCGATTCGTCAGCTCCGGCACGGAAGCAACCATGTCCGCGATTCGCGCGGCGCGCGGTTTCACGAAGCGCGACTTGATCCTCAAGTTCGAGGGCTGCTATCACGGCCATTCCGATAGTTTTCTTGTTGAGGCCGGCTCGGGGCTCGCGACGCTTGGCATTTCATCGAGCGCCGGAGTGCCGGATGCGTTTGCCAAGATGACTTTGAACGCGCCCTACAATGATTTGGAATCGGTGGAGGAGATTTTCCAGGAGCACAAGGGCAAAATCGCCGCGGTGATCGTCGAGCCGGTTGCCGCCAACATGGGAGTGGCGCCACCCACGTTTGTATTTCTGGAGGGATTGCGCGAACTGACCGAGCAGGAAGGCGCGCTGCTGATTTTCGATGAAGTGATCACCGGCTTCCGCATCGCGTATGGCGGCGCGCAGAATCTTTACAAGATTCGTCCAGACTTGACCACACTTGGAAAAATTATCGGCGGCGGATTGCCTGTCGCAGCCTATGGAGGGCGCCGCGACATCATGGAAATGGTGGCGCCGCTCGGGCCGGTTTATCAGGCGGGAACTCTTTCGGGGAATCCGCTGGCGATGCGCGCGGGGCTGGCCACGCTTCCGAAGCTGGAAGCGCCCGGCTTCTACGATAGCCTCAGCCGGAAATCGGGACGGTTGGGCGAAGGGCTCCGGCTGGCGCTTCAGGAATCTGGCGTGACCGGGCAGGTGAATGTAGCCGCGTCACTGATGACGCTATTTTTCAATGCCGAGCCGGTCCTCGATTACGCCGACGCGAAGAAATCGGATACCGCGCGCTATGCGGGGTTCTTCAACGAGATGCTCAAACGCGGCGTTTTCATCGCGCCGTCGCAATTCGAAGCGCTCTTCGTTTCCGCCGCGCACACCGACGAAGACGTCGACCGCACGATTGAAGCGGCGCGCGATAGCCTCGAAGCCATCGCCGCCAAAAATTCCGCCGCATAAATTCCCTGTTCTTGTGGGGATGCCGCCTACTTTGGGATGTCGTTCCGGACGATCTCACCGCCCTTCATCACGAATTTCACATGCTCGAGCTGCCCGATGTCGTCGAGCGGGTCGCCGGTCACGGCGATCATGTCCGCGAATTTTCCGGCCTCGACGGCGCCGATCTGGCCGGCCCAGCCCATTAGATCGGCCGCGTTGATGGTGGCGGATTGAATCGCCGCCAGCGGTGACATGCCGTAGCGCGTCATCCATTCAAATTCAATGGCCTGGGTGCCGTGCGGAAACGGGCCCGCATCGGTGCCGAACGCGATTTTCACGCCGGCGGCGAGCGCCTTCTTGAAGCTGGCTTCGTGGAGAATGACGCGGGTTGTTTTCCCGCCCGACTTTTCGAGGTCAATTTTTTCGAGCGCGCCGGCATAGACATAGAGCGTGGGAACGAGATAAGTGCCCCTTGAGAGCATGTGCTGGATGGCTTCGTCGTCGAGCTGGATGCCGTGCTCGATCGAGGCCACACCGGCATCGATGCAATAGTGCAGCCCGGGCCCATCGTAGGCGTGGCAGGCGACCTTGATGCCTTTCAGGCGCGCCTCGTCCACAATGGCCTGAACTTCCTCGAAAGTGAAATTCGAGATGCTCACTTCCTTTCCATCGGGCGTGAAGCTGTAGCGGTCCGTGCCGTAGATCTTGATCAAGTCCGCGCCGTAATTGAATTGCTCGCGCACGGCCTTACGCGCTTCGACGGGGCCGTCAACGGTCTGCACACCGATGGGGACCGTGACTTCCGGCGAATAGCCTTCGAGCCCGTAGCCGCCGGTCGAAGAGATTCCGCGCGTCGAAACTTTCAGGCGCGGGCCTGGAATCAGGCCCTGGTTGATGGCGTTGCGCACGTCCACGTCGCTGTACATTGCGCCTTCGGTTTCGACGTCGCGCATGGCGGTGAAGCCGGCCTCGAGATCGCGCTTCACGTTGAGGGTCGCGAGAATGGTCCGGTATTGCCAGGACTGCTTGAGCAGGATGTCGTCATAGTGCGAATCATCGGTGTCGGTGAGCATGATGTGCGTGTGGCAATCGATCAGTCTGGGCAGCATGGTCGCACGGGTGAAGCCGACCACCGTGACGCCTGCGGGAATGGTTACATCGCTGCTTGCCGCGACGCGCTCGATGCGCTCGCCGCGGATTATGATCACCTGGTTCGTGAGCATTTTCCCGGCACGCACGTCGAGCAGTTTCCCCGCGCGGACGTAGGTTTCCGGCGGGTCTCCTGCCAGGAGCGCGGGGGACGGAAATAGAGCGGCAACGAAGATCAAGACGAACAAATTCACAATTCGACGCATGTGGCCTCCTGAAACTTGCAAAGTGTGCGGGGGATTCTAACTCGGATTGTGGAGGGAGAGAGAAGTCGTTTCCTGCGGCTACGGCGAGAAGCGAGGAATTAAATTGATACCAATTTGCCTGTTGAGCGTCAAAGTGTGCAGCGGTGTGTCTGCTTTAGTGTCCGTAGGATAGAATTACCGATTCTCGTGCTTAGCCATGTCAAACATTTGAACGCGCGGGACGAAGGGAGACTTGCGGAATGGCTTTGAATCCGAGCGGTGGGCGAATGAGGCGGGGCGGATTGCTGGTTTTGATAGCAATGGTCGCGTATGGCGGCGCTGCACTGCGGGTGATGGGCGCGCCGCAGGAGGACAAAGCAGGAGCGTCCGGCCAGGCCGAGGCTAAGAGCGAGAAGAAGGACGAGGGCCTGCCGCTCAAGACTACCCGGAAAATCAGCTTCACCACCGACGAGGGCACCTGGATGTCACTCGATCCCTCTCCCGACGGCAAGGAGATCGTTTTCGATTTGCTGGGCGATCTCTATATCGTCCCGATGACGGGCGGAGAAGCACGCCGGCTCACGGACGGGCCGGCCTGGGATTGCCAGCCGCGATTCTCGCCGGACGGAAAGCAAATTGCGTTCATCAGCGACCGCAACGGCAGCGACAATCTCTGGCTGATCAACGTGGACGGCAGCGGGCTGAAAAAGGTGAGCGACGAAACGGACGATCAGCTCGGTTCTCCCGCGTGGGCTCCTGACGGAAACTACATTGTGGTCCGCAAATATGGCCCCTACCCGGGCGCGACCGATTATCTGCGCTGGACTAGCCTGTGGATCTTTCACAAGGATGGCGGGAAGGGCATCGAGCTGGTGAAAGGAAAGGGAGAGACGGAGATCAGCTCCGGCGCGGTGTTTTCTCCCGACGGCAAGCTGGTCTATTTTTCGAGTCACTCGGGAACCTACAAGTACAATGTGGATATCGGGCGCTTTCAGGTTTACACCTACAATCGGGATACGGGCGAGCTCGAAAAAATCACTTCGGAATATGGCGGCGGCTTGCGGCCGATCGTTTCGCCCGACGGGCGCTGGCTCGTCTACGCCTCGCGACACGACGCGAAGACGGGACTGCGCATTCGCGACTTGACCACGCGCGAGGAACACTGGCTGGCGCTGCCCATCCAGCGCGACGATCAGGAAGGATTTGCGGTGAACGACTTGCTGCCCGGTTATTCGTTCACACCGGACTCGAAAGCGGTCTTGTTCACGCACGATGGGCATATTCAGCGCGTGGACGTCGCCACTCATGAGGTGGCGACGATTCCGTTCACTGCCAACGTCGAGCAGAGTCTTGGCCCGCGCGTGCACACCGATTGGCCGATTGACGATGGGCCGCTCACGGTTCGGCAGATGCGCTGGACCAATCAATCACCCGATGGGAAGCAGATCGTTTTCAGCGCGGTGGGCAAAATCTGGCTGATGGATTTGCCGGATGGGAAGCCGCGGAGATTGACGTCGGGAATTTTGCGCGAATACTGCCCGACGTTTTCACCGGATGGGAAGTGGGTAGCCTACGTCACTTGGTCGGATTCAGACGGAGGCGAGCTGTGGAAGATTGCGGCGTCGGGTGGTGCGCCGGTGAAGCTCAGTGCTGTGGCCGGCTACTATTCAGCGCCGCAGTGGTCTCCGGATGGCAGCAAACTTCTCTTTGTGATGGGCTCGAGGCGCGGATGGCTTCGCGCGGACGAGGCGGATATTCAGGAGGTCCGCTGGATCTCCGCCGATGGCGGCCCGAGCCATACGATTGTGGCGCTCTCGGGGAATGGCTACCAGCAACCGACGTTTAATAGCGACGGGACGCGCGTCTACTACATGGAAGATGGCCCGCGCCCGACCGAAGGGCCGGGATTCCCGCCGCGCATGCTCCGCTCGGTCCGATTGGATGGCGTGGACAAGAAAACACTTTTTCATTTTGACGGCGAGTTTGTTCTCGCGATTCCTTCTCCGGACGGCGAATGGATTGCGATTCAAGACCGTTACGATGCTTATCTCGCCGCGTTTCCGAAAGTCGGCGACACAGTGGTGAATCTCAACTTCAAGGCTCCGGCGGTGCCGCTCCGGCGTGTGACCAAGGAAGGCGCGAATTATCTTTACTGGGCGGATGGCGGGAAAACGCTCACGTGGAGTTTTGCGAATGAATTTTATCGCGTGAAGCGGGAGACGGTACTGCAAGCCGAAGCGATCGTTGAAAAAACTGGTGACAAACCGGCGGAAAAGCAGGACTCCAAATCGGATGCGAAGCCGGAGGCCAAGCCCGAAAGCAAGGAGCCTGCCTGGAAGCCGGAGACGTTCTCGATCGCCCTGCAAGTGCCGCGCGATATTCCGCAGGGCGCGCTTTATCTGCGCGGCGCACGACTGGTGACGATGAAGGGGGAGGAAATCATCGAGCGCGGGGACGTGCTTATCGAGAACAATCGCATCAAGGCCATTGGACCATCGAGCGAAATGCACGCGCCCGCCGGCGCAAAAGTGATTGACGTCCGAGGCAAGACAATCATGCCCGGCTTTGTGGATATTCACTCGCACCTCCGCACCGAGCGGCCCGAGATGACGGAGGAGGAGTGGTCCTATGCGGCGAACCTGGCCTACGGAGTGACGACCACTCGTGATCCTTCGATCGAATCGAATACGGTCTTCGCACAAGGCGAGCTTGTCTCCGCGGGCGACTTGATCGGGCCGCGCATTTATTCGACCGGGACGGCCATCACCACGGAAGCCGCGAGTTTGACGAGCCTCGAGGAAACGGAAAACCTGGTGAAGCGATACAAGGCGCACGGCGCCGATTCATTGAAGGAGTACATGCAGCCGCGGCGCATCGAGCGGCAGTGGTTGGCCATGGCTGCGGCGAAGGAGGGAGTAAACATCACGGCCGAGGGTGGCGGCGACTTGAAAACGGATCTGACCATGGTGCTCGACGGGTACACGGGCGTGGAGCACGGGCTGCCGGTGGTCCCGATTTATAAGGACGTGATCCAGCTTGAGGCGCAGGCCGGCACCACTTATACGCCGACGTTGATCGTTTCCTACGGTGGCGAGTTCGGCCAGTTTTATTGGCGCCAGCGGATGGACATCCATGCCGATCCGAAGGTGATGCGCTTTACCCCGCACGAGCAGGTGGATAGCGTGGCGCGCCGGCGAGTGCTGCTCTTCGATGAGGAATATACGTTTCCGTTGATGGCCCAAGGTGCCGCGGGAATCGTGCGGGGGGGCGGCCACGTGGCGCTCGGCTCGCATGGCGAGCAGCAGGGGATTGGCGCGCATTGGGAGCTGTGGATGTTGCAATCGGGGGGCATGACGCCCTGGCAGACTCTCTACTGCGCCACGATGAACGGAGCCGAGAGCATCGGCCTTGAGAAGCAGGTGGGTTCGCTCGAGCCGGGGAAGCTTGCTGACTTACTGGTGCTCAATTCGAATCCTATCGACGATATTCACAATTCCCGGGACCTCCTGTACGTAATCAAGAACGGAAATGTGTATTTGGCTGACACTCTAAATGAGATTTGGCCGCAGAAAAGGACGTTCAAGCCATTCTACTGGATCAAGGATGATGATGAACTTAGGGGAGTTCCGTACTGAACGATGAGTAGAAGCGGCGGATTTGTGAAAACCATGGCAGGTTACAGAAAACAAGTGGCTTAACTCAAAACGAGGCGAATTGGAGCGAAAGAGAAGCCATTCAGGTCTCAAGGGAATGGGATTTCCTCCCAATCCGCCCCTACGGGCCTTTTCTTTTGCCACGTTCGAGCTCCGAATCTTCTATCTGCTGTAAATACAATACTTAGCATGGCTAATAGGGATGGTACTAGCCGTGCTTTTCTCCTCGTTGTCAGGGATTCACGAGGAGACCCCTTCGATGGTTTTCGCGATTGCAGCGCTCTTTCTTCATCTAGCCTCCCCCCCGGCAACCGCACCGGCGACATCCGGCAGCCAGCCCGTAACCACTCGATCCGAAGCGACCGAGGTCGTAAGTGCCCCGGATTCAGCGAATACTGCCCATTTCAACCTCGACAGGGTTAGCCTGAGCAACACGGCGACCGGAAGTAGTGGAAATTCCGCACCTAAATTGACTGCCATATCTCTCGGATCCACCGAAAATGCCTCCACATTATCAACGGTTCGCATCCCTGAAATTCACACCGGCAAGCCCGAGGGCGTGACGGCGGCCGAAATCAAGCCCTACAAGCGCGAATGGCTGGCGCTCATGGTGGTGGAGCATGGTGCTGCGGCATTTGACGCGTATTCGACGCGCCAGGCCATTTCGAGAGGCGCCGTGGAAGACGATCCATTCATGAGGCCCTTTGCGCACTCCGGGGCGATCTATGCGGCCACGCAAGTGGGGCCGGTGCTGTTCGATCTTGTCGCGCGGCACATGTTGCGCAGCGAGAATGGCTTCATCCGCAGGATGTGGTGGATCCCGCAAACGGCGAGCGCGGCAACGTCTATATTTGCAGGGGTGCACAATTTGAACGTCGCGAGCCACCAGTAGCAGGAATTCAGCCGCAAATTTTCTTTCTCCCTGGCGGGAAGATTGAACAAGGACATCCGGACTTTCTCCTCGGATGTCCTTTTTTTATTGGCGAGAGACGCCGGACTATTTCGGGAAGCCCGCGGCAGCACCGGCCTCGGAGAGCGAAACGCCAGCCATTCGCTTGTTGACCCATTCGGCGGCGCGCTTCGCGGCATCCACGGCGCCGTAAAACACCGACTCGGGACCGACGGAATCCGTATTGGCAAAGACAATGCGTTCCAGGGGCGCGTTCGCAGCCGGAATTATTTTTGTGTACGTCCCGGGGGAGGACAGGAAGATCCCATGGCCGCGTCGATAAAAGTGTACTTCCAGGGGTTCGGCATTAAATTCCGGGAGAAGCTTATGGAAATCGCGCAGGACATTCCCTGCGATTTGGCGGCAACCGTCGATCCTGAGGAGCTTGTTGCGGTCCAATTCTGAGATCGGAGTGTAGAAAGTAAGGATGCTGTTCTTCTGCTGGTAGCCTGGCTGCTTGAGCTCCACCCAATCCGCGACAATCATGTCAGCAAAAGAATTCCCAGGGCACCATGTGTCGTAGGCGCGGGTGTAGACGGGTTTGTCGAAGATCATGTTGATAACGGCATAGGGGCAATAACGGAACGAGCGCATTGCATCCGTCTGATCATCCGAAAGTCCGGAAACGAGGCGCGAGGTGATTAATTTGGGCGTGGCCATGATCACGAATTTGGCGGCGACCGTGCGTAGCGCACCTGCGTGAGAATACGTGAGGTTTACTTCTGTTTTCTGCGGATCGACAGCGACAATGGTCGCGTCGGAGATCATCCTTTCGGCATATTGTTCACGCAGCAATTCCGAGAGCCTTTGCGTGATGACCGCGTTCCCGCCCGGCAAGGTTACTCGGGTGTCTTCTTTTGCCGATTCTGATTGCTCCTTCAGTTCGATGAGAGCGACCATCGTGGACGTGTCTACTGCCTTCGCGCCGTAATTCGAGGGGCCGTAGCAATCCCACCATTGCTTCACTTCGGGAGCGTAGGATTTCAGATATTTCGTCAGGGGAATACCGTCGAACTGCTCCTGATTCTTATCGGCGGCGAGCGCCAGCATATCGCCGCGGAATTTCTTAAAGCTGGCGCGGACATCGACGGGGAAGGGAAGCTCGTCGAGGCCTGTGCCCCAGGTGTCGGCGACCCATTTGTCGTTGATGATGGTGGCGTCGGGGGAATTGATGGGGAGCTGGGTCAAACCAATTTCGCGGGCGAGTTCGTCGCCTGCGGCCCCTTTATAGTCAAAAGCAGAGCCCGTACAAAACCGCTGGCCTTGATATTCCTCCATGGTGGCGTTGCCGCCCCATTGAGGCTCTTTTTCGAGGAGCAAAAAATCGCGGCCGCGCAAGAAATAGGCGGCGCTGAGGCCGCTGGCCCCGCCGCCGGCAATCACAATGTCATAGCGCTTGGAAACGGGCGGACGCGCAAAATTCTGGCCGTCGCGGACCTGGTGGCATATTTCGAAATGATCGCCTTCGATTTGTGGCCTGACTTCCTCCGGCGCTGCCAGGAGAGAAAGGTCTATGGGACATCCGGCCGCCACCGATCCGGCAACAATAAATTTGAGAAAATCACGACGGCTGCTGCTCATGACGGCTGTCCTTCGAGCGTTGCTTGCAGCAAGGAAGCGGTGTCCTCGCTCCTGCGCGCGCTACGGGTGCGCAGCCGGTACCAGATTAGAATCGTCAAGATCGAAAAGAGCAGAATCAACGTGGAGATGGCATTGATCTCCGGGGTGATGCCGCGGCGGAGGCGCGACCAGATTTCGAGTGGCAGCGTATTGTCGCGCCCGATCAGGAAAAAGCTGACCGCAATTTCGTCGAGCGAAAGCGTGAAAATCAGCAGGGCGGCGGCGATTAGCGAGACACGCAGGTTCGGGAGTGTGACAAGCCAAAATGTTCTCCAGTGATTCGCGCCGAGGTCGAGAGAGGCTTCCTCCTGCGCCCGGTCGAGCTTTTGCAGCCCGGCGAAAATTTCGGTGGTGGCGACAGAAATCAGCGCGGTTCCGTGGCCAAGAGTAATGGTCACGAGACTCAGTTTCATTCCCACGCCGACGAACAGCATCAAGAGAGAAAGCCCGGTGATGATTCCCGGAAGGATCAATGGGAGCAAAACGAGACGTCTGAAGAATGCCTTGCCCGGGAATTGCGCGCGATCGAGGGTCAGTGCAGCTGGCAAGCCGAGACCGAGCGAAATCGCAACGGCCACGGCCGCGACAATCAGGCTATTGAGCACGGCATCCCACAGCGATGCGTCGGATAAAAGCTGGCGGTACCAGTCGAAGGTCCACGAGGCAGGTGGAAAACCCCCAACACCGCCGCCGTTGAAGGAATACACCACGAGCACGATGATGGGGAGGTAGAGAAACGCGTAAACAAGGATCGCGTAAGCGGTGAGCAACAGAGCGCGGCCGGATATGGAACTTCCGCTCATGAAAGGGTGAGCCTCCTTTCGATCCGTTCGGTGACCATGAGCAGGCCGACAACGATAAGCAGCATGCAAAGAGAGATGGCGGCGCCCAGAGGCCAGTTGTAAGCGGCGCCGAACAGGCTCACCACGATATTCGAAATCATGATTCCGCTCGGCCCGCCGACGAGCAACGGTGCGAGGAAATCGCCGAGGGTGAGAACGAAGGCAAAAGTGGCGCCGGCAAGAATTCCCGGCAAGGAAAGAGGCAGCACGATGCGGCGGAACGTGGCCCAGGGCGAAGCGCCGAGGTCGTGCGAGGCCTCGATCAGATTTCGCGGGACATGCTCGAGGGAGGCAAAAATCGGAAGAAACGTAAACGGGGTGTAAATGTGAGTCAGAGTGAGGACCACCGCGAACGGGCTATAGAGAAAGAACTCCACCGGATGATGAGTGATGTGCATGTATTGAAGAAAACCGTTAAGGACGCCCTCACTTCCCAGAATTGTTTTCCACGCGTAGCCGCGCACGAGGTAGCTTGCCCAGAGCGGAATGATGACAAGTTGGTAGAGAAGGTCTTTGCGCTTGGCAGCGTGAAAAGAGACGTAGTAAGCCAGCGGATAGCCGAGAAGAAGAGCGAGCACCGTCACGGCGCCGGCAATGCGCATCGAGCGGAAAAGCACGCTCAGATAAATGGGATTGCGCATGAGCTGCAAGTAATTCTGCAAGTTCCAGTTATGGACGATCGCCTGGAACGCGGAGACGGACCAAAAGCTGTAACAAAAAAGAATGGCGTAGGGGACGAGCAAAAAGACCGTGACCCAAAGGAGCGGCGGAATCGCGACGGATGCTTTGTATGCCCTTGTATACATCCTTAATCCTCGTTGCCGGGGCGGACGCGGATCGCGTCGCTGGCGCTGAATTCAAAAGCCTGCTCGCCGCTCAATAGGCCCGGGGCGGGAATTCGCGCGCGAAGGATTTGCGAATTGCCGCAATCAATTTCAAGCAAATCCATGGCGCCGCCGAAAGTCTGATTACGGATACGACCTCGGAAACGAGCGGTGGCTACATCGGGGGATTCTGCCAGCGCGCCGGGCGAGGCCAGGCGAATGCACTCAGGGCGCAGCGAGTACGTGACTTTCCCTGACGGAGCGAAGGACCGCCAAATGATTGCGCCGGCGTGCGCGATGCCGTCGCTTACCTCCGCGAGAAGCAAGTTTGTCTGACCGATGAATTGCGCCACGTAGTCCGTCGAGGGGCGGCTGTAAATCTGGCGCGGCTCGGCGACCTGCTCGAGCAATCCGGCGCGCAGGAGCGCAATACGATCCGAGAGCGCCATGGCCTCTTCCTGATCGTGGGTGACAAAAATAAATGTGATGCCGACTTCGCGCTGAAGGGACTTCAGCTCCGTTTGCATTTGGCGCCGGAGATTCGCATCGAGCGCGGAATGCGGCTCATCGAGGAGCAGGACGCGCGGGCGGTTCACGAGAGCACGCGCGAGCGCCACGCGCTGTTGCTGGCCGCCGCTCAAACGCGCGGGAGCCGACTGCGCGAACTCCCGCATCTTGACCATGTCGAGCGCATTCATGACGCGCTCAGGAATTTCACCCGTGGGGGCGCGCTTGGCTCGGAGCCCGTAGGCAACATTTTCAAATACCGAAAGGTGGGGGAAGAGCGCGTAGCTTTGAAACACGGTATTCACCGGGCGGCGGTGGTGCGGAACGTTGTCCAGCCGTTCACCGGCCATCCAGATTTCGCCGCGGTCGAGTTGCTCAAAACCAGCAATCAAGCGCAGGAGGGTGGTTTTTCCGGAGCCGCTTTCTCCGAGGATGGTTAGAAATTCGCCCGGCGCGACATCGAGAGAAATTCCGCGCAAGACGCTGCGTCTTCCAAATTGTTTGACCACATTTCGAATGGAAAGCAGAGCGTCGGGCGGTGCAGGCGGCGATTGCCGGGCATCCTGCGTGACGGGAGAACTCACCGAGGCGCTCCGGCAGTGAGGCGGGGAATCCGCTGGGGAGCTAGCGAGCGAGGCGCTTGCTGCGATGAAAGCGCGTGATCGGAGGTATGAATTCTCATTGCGCGGCTTTGACCTCGTTCCAGATTTCGTTGTACTTGTCACGCCGGGGAACTTGCTGCCAGAAATAAATGTGGGTCATGTATTCGTCCACGTTATCGAGGTGAAGAGATTTCTTTTGCTCATCGCTCAAAAATTGGCCGGCCTGGGGATTTGCTGGGTCATATCCGGTGACGTCGGTGACAGCCTTCTGCGTCTTCGCCTCGATCATGTACTCGAGGAATTGCGCGGCAAGTTCCTTGTTTTCGCTGGCGGCAGTGATCATTAGGTGGTCGATCCAGCCTGTCGTGTTTTCCTTGGGGATGGTTTCGCCGATGGGAAAGTTCTTTTTGCGAAGCTGATTGGTCATCAGGGGCCAGCCCATGGCAGCGACGATTTCGTGGTTTTCGAAGAGATTGGTGAGCTCGCCGCCGGTGGCCCAGATTTTTCGGATGTTGGGTTTCAGCTCGAGCAATTTCTTCTTTACATTTTCAAGTTCTGCGTCGCTGAGGTTATAGAGATGAGCGGGGTCGGGCTGGTCGTAGCCTACAACTTGGGCAGCCATGTAGAGAGTTGAAAGCTCGTCCCAGACGGAAATTTTTCCCTTCAGCTTGGGATCCCAGAGAGCCGCCCAACTATCGGGCGTCTTCGGGAAAGCAGTCGTGTCGTACAACAGGGGATTCGGCCCCCAAGTGAACGGCACGCCATACACATTGCCATTGACGCGGACGAGCGGCATCGAGCGCAGCCGCTCGGAAAGCTGCGGGTAGGAGGGAAGTTTCGAGAGATCGAGCGGCGCGGCCAGCCCCGCGGAGGCGATCATGGTGGCGACGTCGCTTGAAGGGGAGATGACGTCGTAGTTGCTGGCGCTACCGCCGCGCAATTTGGCCACCAGTTCGTCGCTCGAGCCCATGTAGGAGGCGCTGATCTTGCAGTTGTGGGATTCTTCGAATGCATGCACGAACGAGGGATCCGCGTAACCCTCCCACACGAGCAGGCTGAGCGATGGCGCTGGTTTCTTGCATCCGCCAAACGGCAGCAGCAGAAGAAGACAGGCGATCGCAATCTTCGAGGCGAATTTTCTCATGGTCGGAATTGTGCGCGCTCCTTTTAGAAAGTGGGCGGCGTATTGACCCACAGGACCCATGCTTCCTTCTTGCCCGGGTTCGACCAACGATGCTGCGTGCTGCTCTCGAAATAGAAGCTGTCGCCCTCCTCGAGACGGAGAGCTTCGCCGCCATCGAGCGAGATTTCCAGGCAGCCGCGCATGACGAAAAGGAACTCCTCGCCTTCGTGGGCGTACGATTCTCCGCTGCCGGAGTCCGGGGCGACCCGAAAAAGATGCGGCTCCATCACAGTATTTCCCCACGAAAGCAACTCCATGCGAACGCCGGGCCCCGCTTCCAGAACTTTTCTTTCTTGAGGGCGGACGCGGCCCGGGTTCGCCTGCGTGGGATCGAAGAGCGAAAGAATATTGAGGCGGTAGAATCGCGCGAGCCTGCGGAGAGTGGCGACAGAGGCGCTCATCTGGCCGCGTTCGAGCGCAGACAAAAATCCAACCGAAACGCCGGCGGCGTGGGCTACGCGCGCGAGCGAGTAGCCGCGGCGCAGGCGAAGGCGCCGCAGGCGCGGCCCCACTGGGCTGGCCTTTGCGCCGGCGCGGCTCGCGGGGGAGAGGAGACCCTGAGTCTTGAGCATGTGCACGATGGCGGGCGCATTCATGCCGCGGGCGCGACGGAGGAATTGGGCGCGTTTCAACAAGCGCACATCGGAATGCGAGTAAAGGCGGTAATGGCTGCGCGTGCGAGCCGGGGCGATGAGCCCGAGATTTTCCCAGGAGCGGAGAATCGAGGGAGAAACGCCCACCAATTGCGCGACATCACTGATGCGAAGATAGCCGTTTGCGCGCACAGTCTTCGCCGAATGCTTCCGGGACGCGGCCAAAACAGTTTCCCCTTGACAACCCCTGGGCCTTCCACTAACGTTCGCGAATTATAGTAAGGTTTTTCCATGC
>Ga0187804_10000211_pt1 | contig 13462 bp, 10 predicted proteins | sample NC_wetland_sal_i_3_FD_132961 | JGI IMG/M metagenome (GOLD analysis project Ga0187804, IMG submission 132961) | Wetland sediment microbial communities from Neuse River Estuary, North Carolina, USA - Control_4 | ecosystem: Environmental > Aquatic > Freshwater > Wetlands > Sediment | place: USA...
ACGCGCTGCGAGGCCATCCCGTGGTCGGAGGTCACGACGAACAGCGTCGATTCGTAGAGTCCGCGCCGCCGGAGAATCTCGAAGATCGTCCCGATGCGCCGGTCGGTGCGGTACAACGCCTCGCGAAGCGCGTCGTGATGCGGCCCGTAGTCGTGGCCGGCCGCATCGGTCAGCAGGAACTCGTGCGCGACGAACACCGGCGGGCGATCCCCGCAATGATCGAACAGGTTCACGACTTGCGCCATCCCGCGGATGTCGATGATCTCCTCGTTGCGCATTCCCGGCTTCCCATCGGCCATCCAGCGCGGGCTCACGTCGGAGGAAAGTTCCGCGGTAATCGCCTTGAGGCGCGACTTGTCGCCGACGAAGCGCCGCTCGAACACCGCGTGATCCGCCCCGCGCCCCTGCGGCTCATGGATCGACGCGGTAACCACATGCGGGCCGTGCACGCGCTTGAACGCCTCGTAGAGCGTCTCGACCTCCGGACTCAGGTATCGCTCGGTTTCGAAGATGTCACCCTGGATCGGAACAGTCTCGCGATGCTCGCGGAGATGAAAGGTCGGATTGACCACATCGTGATGGCCGCACCAGGCGCCGGTCAGGATCGTCGAATGGCTCGGCCACGTGATGCTGGGGAAATTGACGATCGATCCGTGCGCGAGCATCGAGCCGGCGGCAACCAGCGCGGCGAGGTTCGGAATCGCAGCCGGGTTGCGCTCGAGCTGCCAGACCAGCTCGGAGTGCGCAAGCCCGTCGAGCAGAATCAGGTAAACGCTGCGCGCCACGGCGCCATCGGGGGAGAGAATTTCGCCGAGTACGCGTCCGTCCTGGCGCTTGAGATAGGTGCGCGCCGAATTTCGGGCGGGACCGACGCCATCGATCGCCGGAAAGCCCATCAGATGCGCGATCGTCGGGGCGATGTCGACGTGGCGCGCAGCGAGCGCGAATCGCCCGGCTTTGACGCGCGGACCGCTGAACAAAAGCGGCGCGCGCGACTGCACCACGTCCAGCGCGCCGTGCTGCCCCCGCTGGATCCCAAACGCGTACGCCTTGGGGCTGATGAACAAGTCCGGTCCACGAGGGCTATCGAACACTTGCGCGATCCGCTCGTACGCGTCGGGGTGGCTCAGCGCCCCGGGCTCGAAGAACGCGCAGTTGGGATCATCGTAGGGATTGCCGCTGGCGCGGGCGCCTTCGAGCTCCTGTTCGACGGTCGCGACCGCGAATGGATCCTGGTTCGCAACCGGGTTCTCCGCCACCTGCTCGATCACGTCGAACTTCAGTTCGCCGTGCTCATTCGCATACCGCTTGAAACGAATCATCCCGCGGCGCGACCAGACTTCGTAGGCCCCATCGCGGAAGGTCGCGACCAGGTCGACCTGGTCGGCGGCGGGGGTTTCCGCCAGCAGCGCGAGAATCGTGCGGTCGCCGGATTCGTACTGGTTGGGGTCGAGGCCCTGGCCGCCGCGCCGTTCGGGTCCGTGTTCGATGAGCATGCGGTTTGTCCCTCAGCCGCTTCATTGTGCCCCGAACCGCAGCGGCGGGCAAAAGCTAATATTAGCGCTGCCGGCAGCCCGGTTAACCAATCTGTAACACCGCGGGCGATTGCGCGAGGGTCCTTTTCCACTAATATGGGTGCACGTAGTCGGCCGGGGGATTTTGTAATGGCAGCGCAGGATGAAACCGGATTCGAGTCGCGGATTGGCAAGGGCGCCAAGGCGTCGGGCAAGCTGACTTTTCGCGGGGCGGCGAAAATCGAAGGCGAGGCCGACGGCGAAATCACCGGCGATGAGATCCTGATCGCGAGCGGCGCGGTGGTGAGTGCGCGAGTCTCCGCCACCCGCGTCATCATCGCGGGATCGTTCAACGGCGAAGTGACCGCGCGCGAGCGCGTCGAACTGATGCCGACCGCGCGCGCCCGGTGCACGATCACCACCCCAAGCCTCGTGCTCAACGAAGGCGCGACGTTCGACGGCGATTGCAAGATGCCGCGCAACAAAATGGCGGCGTGAGCCGGTCGCGCGCCGGGCGCATCACGCGCCCGCGGCGCTTATCAGCACGGTATCCGTGGCGCGGCTGTCGCGGCGGCGCACGATGCGCCCCGCGGCGTCGATCTCGATTTCCTCCGAATCTCCCATCCGCAGCTCATACTCCCACAGCCGCCCCTCGCCGTCGCGCCGCCGGCACGACTGTTTCTGCGACGCCGCGACGAGCGTGTTTGGATCGATCGCGGCGACCCTGCCCGTCCAGCGCGCCTGCCCGCGCGCCCAGACGTGGGCGATCGTCAGCGCGCGGAACAGCACGAGGTCGGCGTCGACTTCGCGAAAGCGCCCGAGCTTCGCGGCGACATCGTTGCTCCCTGCAAGTGCGCTTACGCTGCCGCGCAGAAATTCGCCGACGGCCTCATAGCTGGCGGTGCGCGTGAACGGGCCGCGCGCATAGCGCACGGCGACTTTCCAGATGCGGTCCTCGTCGTCGAGTTCCGCCTCGACTTCATGGCGGTTGGCCCCGTCGGGTGAACGGCGGATGCCGGAGAGCTTGCGTCCGTCGACGCGCTCCTCCTCGATCGCGAGCAGCTCGCCGGAGCGGCGGATCTCGTAGCGATAGTCGCCCTGGGCGAGGATCATCGCGATGCTCTCGCGCAGTCGGCAAACGCTTGCGGGCAAAAGCCGCCGATCCATTGCCGGGAGCTGAATCGCGGCGTACCGATCCGAATCTGCTCGCCGTGGCCATCCACGCATGGCAAGCTATCCCCGCTCGGGCGGTTGGACAAGTTTGGACGCATTTTGCTAAAGCGCCACCTTGTCGGCCGTCCGCAACCAGCCACGCGGCACGTCCGCCGAGGAGGAGTCAGCGAGATGAACTGGCAGGAACATTACCAGTCGCGCCAGCGTTCGGCCGAAGAGGCGGCGGCGCTGGTCAAACCCGGGATGCGCGTGGATTTTCCGCTCGGGGGAGGATCGGTCATGCAGACGGCGCTCGGCGCGAGGGCCAAGCAGATCGGCGGCGCGATCGACCTGCGACTCTCGGCTCCGACCATCGATCCCGGATGGCTGGGGGCCGAACCCAACCCCGCGTTCAGAGTCGAATTCGAGTTGTTCATCGGCAATCTCGGCCGCGTCCCGCACGACAGCCACGCCGCATCTTACTTGCCGAATTTGTTCTCGACGCAATTTAAGACTTACGATGAGCGGCCGGCCGAGGACAAGCCGATCGACATCACGTTCGTCAACGTGAGCCCGCCCAACGCGCACGGCTTCATGTGCGTCGGGCCTCATCAATGGAACAAGCGCGGCTATGTCCGCCGCGCGCGATGCGCGGTGGCCGAGGTCGACGCCACCATCACGCGCACGCATGGCGATGTGTATCTGCACGTTACCGACTTCGCCTACTTCGTCGATGCGACTCCGCCGCCACCCGATGTGTCGATGCTCGAGGCAGCGCTGGCCGCGATGGATCCGGAGAAGCGCGAGGGTATGCGCGCGGTGATCGCCGAGGTTGGCGCCGAGCGGCTATTTCCGATGGTGCCGTTCTTGGGCCGGGCGACGGTGACGGTGAAGGATTTGCGAACGTTTCTCGGAATAGAGGAGCCGCCCGAGGAGTTCAAGACGATCGCCGGCTACCTCGCCGAGCTAATCGATGACGGCGTGACAATTCAGATCGGGGTCGGCGAGCCGAGCGCGCGGATGGTGCGGCTCGGGGCTTTCGACCGCAAGCATGACCTGGGACTGCACACCGAGATGGTCGCGCCCGGGATCGCAAAGCTCGTTGACGCCGGCATAATCAACGGAAAGCGCAAGACCATACACCGCGGCAAGGCGGTCGCGGTGGCGTGGTCGGGATCGGATCCCGATGACCTCAAAATAATCGATGACAATCCCGCCTTCGAGCTGTACGACCCCGAGTACGCGCTCAATATCGCGACCGTGCGAGCGAACTATCGTCAGACCTCGATCAACAACGCGCTCGCCATCGACCTCACGGGTCAGATAACCGCCGAAACCGTCACCGGCGCGCGCATGATCAACGGCACCGGCGGGGCGCCCGAGACCCAGTTGGGTGCATTCCTAAGCCCGGGCGGGCGCGCGATAACGCTGCTGCCATCGACCACGCTCAATGGCGCGGTCTCGCGCATCGTGCCGCAGCTCGAGCAGGGGGCGCTGATCACGGTGCCGCGCTTTTTCGCCGACACCATCGTGACCGAGTACGGGATTGCGCGGCTGCTGGGCAAGAACCATCGCGAGCGCGCCGCGGCGCTAATTGCGGTCGCGCATCCCAATTTTCGCGCCGAACTCCGCACGGAGGCGGCGAACCTGTTCGGCTGACGGCATCTTCATGGCCCGAGGGGGGGGCAGGCGGATTAGTCCGATATCGCGACTCTTGTCCCACCATAGGACTGAGCAGGTTGCCATAGCCAGTCCGGCGGTGACCCTTGTAGAGCGACGCGACTTTATGATATCTTATCTGTCGATATCGATATCGTAAGGAATTCTAAGAGGTATAAGCTTGCCATGCAGTCCTCGGCCAAGGTGCTAACGGTCAACGAGTTGGCGGAATACCTGCGCGTTCATCGGTCCACGCTCTACCGGTTACTCAAGAAGGGCCAACTGCCGGGCTTCAAGATTGGAAGCGACTGGCGCTTCAACGTCGAGGTGATCGACGCATGGCGCCTCAAGCAGGGCGGGACCGTAGTGACCGATCAGGACTCGAGCGCAGAGAGCCACAAGAGTCAGTCCGAGTAAGAACGCCCTCCAGCTGCTGCGGCTAAGTGGCGAGTTGTCGCGCGCCTGCACGTGCGCGTAAACTGGCCGCTCGATGCCGACCGACGTATCCCGAAAGTCCCGGCTTTTCACCGAGTCGGTCATCCGCGAGATGACCCGGCGCGCGCTTAAGTGCGGCGCGGTCAATCTCGCGCAGGGGTTTCCCGACTTTCCCGCACCCGCGCAACTCAAAGAGGCGGCCAAGCGCGCGATCGACGAAGATTACAACCAGTACGCCATCACCCACGGATCGCCGAACTTCCGCCGCGCCATCGCCGAAAAGGTTCGCTCGTTCAACCGGATTCCGTGCGATCCCGATCTCAACGTGACCGTCACCTGTGGGGCGACCGAGGCGATGGCCGCGGCGATGTTCGCGATGGTGGACCCTGGCGAAGAGGTGATCGTCTTCGAGCCCTTCTATGAGAACTACGGGCCGGACGTGATTCTGGCCGGAGCGGCGCCACGGTACGTCGCGCTTCGCGGCCCGGATTTTTCGATCGACCGCGCGGAACTCGAGGCGGCTTTCAGCGGGCGCACCAAGGCGATCGTGGTCAATTCTCCGCACAATCCGACCGGCAAGGTTTTTTCCCGCGCCGAGCTGGAAATGATCGCCGGGTTGTGCCAGCGCCACGACTCGCTCGCGATTACCGACGAGATTTACGAGCACATCATATTCGGCGGCGCTCGCCACATTTCGATCGCGAGCCTGCCGGGGATGGCGGAGCGCACCATCACGATAAGCGGGCTCTCGAAGACCTACTCGATCACGGGATGGCGGCTCGCATACGCGGTGGCGAGCGAGCGGATCACATCCGCAATCCGCAAGGTGCACGATTTCCTCACCGTCGGCGCGCCGCATCCGCTGCAGGAGGCGGGCGCGGCGGCGCTGAGGCTGCCCGAGTCGTTTTACGCGGAGCTCGCCGCGATGTACGAGCGCAAGCGCGCAATGCTCTTCGATGCGCTCATGGCGGCGGGATTGAAATGCCACTCTCCGATGGGCGCGTACTACATCATGGCCGACATCGGCTCACTCGGATTCGCCGACGATCTCGCGGCGGCCGAGTTCATGCTCGACGAGGTCGGCGTCGCGCCGGTGCCGGGCTCGAGCTTCTACCATCGTCCCGAGCTGGGGCACGGCATGCTCCGATTTACCTTTTCCAAGAGCGATCAGACGCTCGCGCTGGCGGCCGAGCGCCTCGCGAGTCTGCCCGCGAAACTTGCCACGCGCCGGCGCTAGCGCGCGCCGCGGCCCGTGACCCGCGACGCGCTCTTGCCGCCGCTCCCGCGAATCACCTGCATCCGTGGACGTTCGATTCCGCCGGACACGTAGACGAGCATCGTCCACAAGCTTCGCGTGAACGGATAGCAGGCCAGCAGGCTCCCCACCACGACTACCGACATGATCACCCCCAGCGCGAGGTCCGAGAGCGACGTCAGCCACGCGAGCGCGGCCCAGGTGGCGAGAAACGATCCGCCGGCGACGGCGTAATCGAGATACATCGCGCCGAGCGACTCGCCGGGGTCCCGCCAGAACACGACATGGCAGTTCGGGCAGGTGCGGTTCATCGCGAAGTGCGATCGGAAGATTTGCCCGCGCCCGCACAGCGGACACTGGCGCTTGAGTGCGCGCTTGATGAGAACCGGTGCGCTCTCCTGCGCCATGATTCCGATTCTACTCGCGCGCCCGGTTGATGCCCAGTGAAAACGATTCGTGAGGCGGGAGCGGGCCTGCTCGCCGGGCCCCGCCCGGCTCGCTCGATGCTATTGAGTTTTGCTCGCGGATTGCTTTGCGTCGATCGATGGTGCGGGGGCGCCGGGATGCGATTCGAATCCATCGGGCAGATCGCGCAGCGGCGTGATCTTGATCGCGATGATTTGCGCGGAGGCGAATTTTTCTTTGGTGGGCCGCGCGAATCCCATCCGCGCGAGCAGATATTTGCGCGGGTACACCTCGGCGATTTGGCCCTGGATCGCGGGGTCGGCCGCAATTTCAGCCTTCCCGATGAAGGCGGGCCCCTGCTTCGATCCAATCCAGATTATCGCCGGGCTGCCGCGCTTGATTCGCCTCGCCTTCCAACTTTTGGGCGAGGTCTCGATGAGCACCTCGTTGTCCTTGGTCGTAATAAACCAGACCGGCGCCGGCTTGCTCTGGCTGCCGTCCTTGCGCACGGTCGCGATGTAGATGAGCGAGGATTTCCCAAGCGCGGCGACATCGCGCGGGGACGCCGCCGCATTCGCGAGCCGCGCCATCGAGCCCAAGCCAAGAGCGGCTATCACCGCCGCCATCGCAACAGCAGGTCTCCTTGCCAGGCTTCCGATCATCGCTTTTCTCCGCGCCGTGGCGCTGCTGGTGCCATTGCAACTCATCGGCCCGAATGCCGACGCGCCTCGTTCCAACCGCATTGGAACGAGGCGAGGAATCCTGCAAGCCGTCGCCGTGTAATGCACGAAGACTGCCTTGGCCCGAAAAAGTTGCAACGGCACTAGTCGCCCAGGAATCTCCGGCGCACGAAAACCTCGCCCAAAAAGAGCACGATTGCCACCGGAAGGAGCGTCCGGTCGGCGCTGCGGCGGACCGTCACCGTCGCGCCGGTGTGCCGCGTGATTTCTTCGGCGGATGCGCCAAATGCGCCGTGAGTGGCCCAGGCGAGATGCTCGAGCAGCCCGACATTGGGCGGCCGAATCCTCAGTTCCGCCGCATCCGACGGCAGCGAGCCGACCGATGCGAACTCGCGCTGCACGAGCACCCGCTCGGTGTCGACGGCCTTGATCATCAGGGTCGCCGTGTACTTGCCGCGCGGCAGCGGCCCCGCCTCGCCCGTGTAAAGCGAGGCGCCCACCTGCGTCATTGGCAAATCGATCGCGCGGCCCGGCCCCGTGATCCGGCACACCAGATTGCTCACCGGGTTGGAGTCGGATTTTTCGCCTTCGATCGTCTCTGACCCGTCGGCCGCGCCGGTAATCCTGACTGTGAACAATCCGGGATCGCCCTGGCGCATCGTCCAGGTGGAGAGCTGGGACCAGAACTGGGCGTAACGGTCCCAGCGGATCCAGCTAAGCGTCGCGAGCGAGTCTGGATCGGCGGCGAAAATCGCGCTGCGGCCGAGTCCGTACTGCCAGGCCGCAAGCAGCGGCGCGCTCTTGTCACCACGGTTCACCCTGAGCGCCACCTGCGCGCCATCCTTGGCGGCCGTCGATGCGAAGAAGTCGATCGGTGGAATATCGCACACGCCGATCCCCGAGAGGATCGCGCTCGATGAGCCGATCTCAATCGATGTGCGCTCCTGCTTGCGCCGGTTCATCGCCTCGCGCGTGAGCCCGACCAGCAGAAGGGGTAGCCGCTCGATGTCCTGGACGCGGTAGAAGACACCGCCGGTTGCCTGCGCGAAGTCCTCGAGCAGGCGCAAATTGGCGAGATCGGGCCCGATCCGGATGGTCGAGACGGGAATCCGTTGCTTGGCGAAATCCGAGATCAACGAATCATGGTCATGGTACTGGCGGTTGGTGTCGCCGTCGGTGAGCAGAATCACCTGGCGCACCGGAATTCCGGCCTGCAGGATCTCGCGCTCGGCGATCTCGAGCGCATCCTTGAAATCGGTGCCGCCGCCCGGCTGGAGGCGTTCGATGCGGCTCTGCAGGTCGGCGCGATTTTCGCCCAGCGGCTGCAAATGGCCGAGGACATAGGGCTGCGAGTCGAACGCGATCACGCCCACGTAGTCGGCGTCATCGAGCTGGCGCAGCAGTGCGATCGCCGCCTGCCTGGCGTAGCGGATGCGCTCGCCGTCGCGCATCGCAGGGTAGCGCGAGTCGTAGCTCATCGAGTTCGATCGGTCGATCAACAGGTAAACCGCGATCGGCTCGCGCGAGGGCGGTGGCGGCTGCTTAAGGAACTTAATCGGCAGCGTTCTCTCGAGCTCGCTCGACTGGAAATTTTCGTCGCGAAGGGCCTCGCCGGTCACGATCAGCCCGCCCCCCAAGTCGGCGACGTAGCGATTCAACGCATGCTGAACGCCATCGGTGAGCGAGCCTGCCGCCAAGTCGTCGAGGATCACGAGTTGATATTGCAGGTAGTCGGCGGATTTGTCGGAGAGGCCCCGCGGCGACACGATGTCCACCCGGTATTGGCGGAGTTCGAGCGCGCTCAGCAGGCTTTCCGGGCGGCTCGCCGATGCAATCAGAACCCGAGGCGCCGGAATAACTGAAACGGCGGCGTCCGCGCGCGGGTTGATCACATCCAGTGGCGGCGCGACCGCCACCTCGGCGCCCATCAGGTACGCCCCCGCCTTGTCGATTCGGTACGGGAGCTCGAACCGGTTCAGACCCGGCATGAGCGTCACGTGCCGGCCGCCTACTCCCACGCCGTCGCGCGTGAGTCTCAGTTGCGCATCGGCCGCCGCGGGCGACTCGCTCTCGATTCCGAGCCTGAACGTGAATTGCTGCTCAGCGCGGACCATCGCGGGCGCGCCAAAATCCACGAGCGCCACGCGCTTCGCCGCGGAGGCGGGAGGCGCCGCGGCAAATATCTTCACCCGGTCCTCGACCATCGCCGGAATTTCCGCGGCGGCGCTGCCCGCGGTTTCGTTCCCATCCGTCAGCAGAAGAATTCGCTTGTCGGCATCGGGGGAGAACAACCCCTCCGCGGCGGTAAGCGCGCCCGCGATATCGGTCGCTCCGCGATCAGGGGCAAGGACCGGATTGCCGGCCAATCGGGGATCGGAAAGTGGCGCGCCGAGCCGCGCGTCGCGGGCAAATCCGATGATGGCCGCACGATCACCGGCGGCCATCGCGGAGGCGATTTCCGCCGTCTTGCGGCGCATCCATTCCCGCTGATCGGATGCAATCGAGCGCGACTGATCGAGGAGTGCCACCAGTTCGACTCTCTGCGCCGCCATCGTGCCGGTGATTCGCAGACCCGCCAGTAACAAGACGAAGGCTGCGAGACATCCCACCCTCAGCGCAACCGAAACTGCGCCGGCGAGCCTCCTGCCGCCGCGAATCGCCAGGATTGCCGGCATCATCACGAGCGGGGCGGGCGCCAGGAGCCAGAGTAGCAACGGCCGATCAAACATGGCGCAACCCCCATCGGGCTGCATGCCGCAGCAGGAATGCAGACTCCGCCGCGAACGCGGCGAATGCGAGCGCAACCAACACCAGCACGAGCGGCGTCGCCTGCCTGGGCTCGTGGGCGGCTGCGATTCGCCCGGCGCCGCGCGCAGCCGCATTGTCGTTCGCAGGATGCGCGGCTGATAGATCGGATTCCGACGCGTCGAAGTAGTTCGCGAACACCTCCACCGTTCGCGGGCCCGATGCGATCGTATAGCGGCCGGATTCGAGCGGCCTGAGCCGCACGCGGCCCCATCGGTCCGCCGCGAGGGCGGTCACCTTCCCGCCCGGATCGGTAACCTGGACCGTCCCCGACGCGGGAACATCGACATAGCCCCCGGTCGGGACAATCTGAATACCTGGCGGCGCGGTCAGCTTTCTCAGCAGGCCGATTGTGACCACCAGCGCATCGAGGCGATCCGGATCGAGCAGAAAATGATTTCGAATGTCGAATGCGAGCAGGCCGATGCTGCCGCCGATGCTGCGGCCTGCCGCGGCGGCCACTATCGCCGCAGGACTCCCGGTGCGGCTGGCAGTGGCGGCCGATTCCATCCACTCCGGAATTTCGACAACGCGCGTGGCGCCGAGCATCGTCGGCGCAACCGCGCTCTCGCCATCGGGTCGATGCGGGCGCATCTCCGCGGACGGCGCCGTCGCGGTCACCTTGAGCCCGCCGGGGAGTGTTGACGTGACGGGAGGAAACACAAGCAGAGTCGCATCGCTATGCACCGCGGGCAGGTAGCAATCGTGCATTACCGCGAGTTCGTACGAACTTGTAGGCTGTCGGGCCGTGGCGGCATCGGGCCGATAGAGCCCCGGGTCAGCCGCATCGACGCGAAAGTTGGCGTTAAGCGCGAGCAGCACGCGAGCGAGATCATCGCGCACCGCCGGGTCGGGCGAGAGCACTAGCGCGCGCGCCCTGTCGGATGAAGGCGCCCATGCCCACCGTTCGTTGTCGGCCGCGATCGCATCGCTGGAGAGTATCCGCGCGTGCACCAGGCCGCCTGCGGCGAGCGGGCCGAATGGCACGAGCACCTGCTCGCGCGGCGACAACATCACCGGCTGATGAAACACCTCATGCCCCGAGACGTCGATCACGAACTCGAGGAGCCGCCCGCGGGCCGAGAAGTTCCGCAGCACCGCGCGGCCCTGGGATAATCCAACCGCGCCCGGATCCAGCGAGACGATCGCGGAATTGTCGTCGCCGAGGCCGATCTGATGAACGTGAACCCGGGCAAGGCCGGCGACATCGTCAAGCGCCCCCGGGGGCGGCGGGCGATCGGTGAACAGATCGACCTCGGCTCCGCCCTGCGCGCGCATCATCGCCCCTCTCAGAGCCGATGCGCGCGCCGGAACGTCCAGCGCGACAAGCCCGTCGATCGTCTTACGGAGCGCGGCGCGGTCGGAAGTCTGCGCGAGGAGCAACTCCGGCTCGAGCGCATACGTGATTACGCTGAATTCGGCCCCGGCCGCGGCGGCGTCGATAACCTGGTAAGCGGCGCGGCGCGCCTGGTCGATTCGCAGTCCCCCGCGTTCTCGCGCGGTCATTCCGGCGCCCAGGTCGAACACCAGCGCGTTGCTTCGAGCGAGTCCCGGCCCGCGCGGCATCATCATAATATAAAGCCCCGCGACGGCCATGGTCAGCGCCGCCAGCCCCAGCAGCTCGAACCAGAACAGGGGATCGATTCGCAGGTGGCGCACGCTCGCCACCGGCGCGGGCGTTTCCTCGAAAAGCATGAGGCTCGAAACCTCGATCGTCGGACGCGAGCGCGAGCGCAGGTAGATCACCACCAGCGCCGCGATGCTAAGCCCGTAGATGAGGCTACTTGGATTGAGGAAGCCCACGATTACCTGACGATTCCCAGCGCGGGAAGTTCGCGCTCCATGAAGGCCTCGAGATTGGACGCGCCGAATGCGCGCGCGTACACGATCGCGCGGCTGGTGCAGAATCCGAGCAGCCGCGCCGATAATCGGTCGACTATCCGGCGGCAGGCTGCTGCGGACTCCGCGCCGAGCACGGTCTCGCGCAGCTCGCCGGTCTCGGCGTCGCGCACGCGATAGAGGCCGGGCGGATAACTGCCGCTCGATTCCTGCTCCCCCATCACGTGGATCGCCTTGACCTCGTGGCGCGCGGCTTGAAGCCGCGACAGCGCGTCCTCGTAATCGACCTGGTTGACCAGGAAGTCCGATATCACGATTACCATTCCAGCCGGCCTGCGCTGGAGCAGGAACTCGTCGACTGCGGCGCCCAGCCCGGTTTCGCCGCCGCACCTGCAATCCCCGGCGAACGTCCTGAAATCGCGATACGACTCGCGCCGGCGATGGAACGGCGTCGTGTCGAGCCGCATCGCGCCGCGGCGCACCGCAAACGCGCCGAGCCTGACCGCATCGTTATCGCCCATTGCGATGTACGCGAGCGAGGCGGCGATCGCCAGCGCCAGTCCGAGCTTGTCATCGCGCTCCGGATAAGCCATCGACGCGCTCGCATCGACCAGCATCGTGACTTCGACCTGCCGATCCGCGCGGAAAGTGCGAAGCGTCAGCTCATCGAGCCTTGCGTACGCATTCCAGTCGAGCAGCCGGAGATCGTCACCGGGGGCATAATCGCGGAAATTCTCGGGTTCGATTCCGGCGCCTTGGACCCGGCCAAGTGTGCGCTGTCCGGAGCGGACGGTGCGCGCGCGCTTGATGCCGAGCACCAGCCGGTCGAGCCTCTGGAGGTACTCCGGCTCGAACGCACGAGCTTCAAGCATCGATGTGCCCTCAGCTGCGCGCGGCGTGGACCGATTTGAGCACGCGCTCGACCACCTGGGCGGCGTCGATGCTATCGGAATGCGCCGCGTAGTTGAGCATGATGCGGTGGGCCAGAGAGGGAATCGCGACCTGGTCGATATCCTCGCGCGCGATGTTGGCGCGTCCGTCGAGCAGCGCCTGGACCTTGGCGCCGAGGATCAGCGCCTGCGCTCCGCGCGGCGAGGAACCGAACATCACGTAGCGATTCACCATCTCATCGTGGATCGCGCTGGCCGAATCGGCCACGAAGCGCGAGTTCTGCGGCTGCGTCGTGCGTACCAGCCGCGCCGCGTATGCCTCCATCGCGGGCGCCGCGATCACCTCGCGCACCAGGCGCTTGAGCGCTTCGATCCGCGCGGCCGACTCTGCCGCCGGGAATAGCGGCTCCACGCCGGCATCTTCGGGCCCGGTGGTGGTCGAAATGATTCGCACGAGCTCGCTCTCATCGGGGAAGTGCAGGCGGACCTTGAACAGAAAGCGGTCGAGCTGCGCCTCGGGCAGCGGATAGGTTCCCTCCATTTCGATCGGATTGAGCGTCGCCATGACGAAGAACGGCGGCTTAAGCGCGTAGGTGGTGCCCGACGAGGTCACCTGCAATTCCGCCATCGCCTCCAGCAATGCCGACTGCGTCTTGGGCGTGGCGCGATTGATCTCGTCGCCGAGCAGAATATGGCAAAAGACCGGCCCGGGCTGGAAGCTGAATTCACGCCTGCCGTCCTCGCCCGAGACGATCACCCGGGTGCCGGTAATATCCGCGGGCATCAGGTCGACCGTGAATTGGATCCGGTTGAAGCTCAGGTTGAGCG
>Ga0187804_10000212_pt1 | contig 13459 bp, 10 predicted proteins | sample NC_wetland_sal_i_3_FD_132961 | JGI IMG/M metagenome (GOLD analysis project Ga0187804, IMG submission 132961) | Wetland sediment microbial communities from Neuse River Estuary, North Carolina, USA - Control_4 | ecosystem: Environmental > Aquatic > Freshwater > Wetlands > Sediment | place: USA...
AAGGCGACGTCGCCGCCGGATGCCATTCGATGGCGCCGAAATTTCTCGCCGACCAGCTCGAGCGCAGCAGGCGCAACCTCGGCGTTGAGACCGTGGACGTCTATTATCTGCACAATCCCGAGACGCAGCTCGGCGAAGTGCCGCGGGAAATGTTTGCGGGGCGCGTGCGCGCGGCGTTCGAATTTCTCGAGTCCGCCGTGGCCGCTGCGAAGATTCATTATTACGGCATGGCCACGTGGAACGCGTTTCGTCTGCCCGAAAACGCTCCGGAAGGGCTCTCGATCGAGAAAATGGAATCGCTGGCGCGCGACGTCGCGGGCGGCTCGCACCATTTCCGCTTCGTGCAGTTGCCGTGCAACCTGGGCATGACCGAAGCGCTGACGCGCGCCGGTCAAAAGCTCGACGGCCGGCTCGTGCCCGTGGTGGAGGCCGCCAGCCGGCTGGGGATCACGCTGATGGCCAGCGCCCCGCTGCTGCAGGGAAAACTGACGCGCGGTCTGCCCGCGTTTGTCTCCGACGCGTTCGGCTTGTCGAGCGACGCGGAGCGCGCGCTTCAATTTGCGCGCTCGACGCCGGGAATCACCACGGCGCTGGCCGGAATGAGCCGAGTCGAGCACGTGCGCGCTAACTTGAAACTGGTTGCGGTGCCACCGGCCTCGCGCGAGCAATTCTCGAAATTGTTTCAGCGCGGCGAAAAAGTGTAAATTATTCGTAGCTCGTTGCGCGAAGCCCGGGATGCCGCGCCACAATCCATTTCGCAATGGCCTGGTCCACTTCATCAAGCCGCCCGACAAAGAAGTGATCCGCTCCGGGAACGATCTCAACGCGCGTTTGCTCTTTCACCTCCGCCGGGAAATTGGAAAGCAGCGTTTCGAGTTTTGACGGCGGGCCGAATTGGTCCTTTCCGCCCTGGAGAATCAATTTCGGCTTCGCGCATTCCGCGAGATACGCAAACTCGCGATTGTCAATGTCGCCGACGGGCAGGCCGAGACCGATCAGTTCGGAAACGCGCGCATCGGCGCAGCCCACACGCAAGCCAACCCATGAACCGAAGCTGAAGCCCGCAACGAGAAGCGGCGTGGCGGGAAACTCCGCAGCCAGAAAATCCAACGCCGCCGTGACGTCGCCCTGCTCGCCGCGGCCGCCATCGTGCTTCCCGGCGCTGGCTCCCGCGCCGCGAAAATTAAATCGCAGCACGGGCACGCCGAACCGGTGAAGAGTTTTTGCGACCTGGTAGACGACTTTGTTGTGCATCGTGCCGCCGAAAAGCGGATGCGGATGGCACACGACGGCGGCGAGCGGAGGCGCAGCGCTGCCGACCGCGCGCGGCACGTCCCACAGCAGCGCTTCCAGCCGTCCGGCGGGTCCCGCGAGAAATAGGCTGCTATGCAGCGGCTTGGTCATCGGCGGAATCCATCAGACCACAAACAAAACCGCGAGAACAAGAACGACTCAAAGAGGAGCCCGGCTCCAATTTCAACGCCGTGATTGTTGCGTTCACCGCTATCCACGCCGCCTCGCAAAGCGAGTGCCAGCGCAGCCATTTGCCATTGCGAATTGCAGTCTGCGGTGCTACGGTGATGGCAATTCAGGCGCCTAGCGTGCCACAGAGCGATGTCCCAATCGATCGAACGACGAGCCTCGCGCCGCTTCACGATGAGCCTGCCTCTGCTTGTGCGGTCGAGCGGACCTCGCGGAAGCGTCGAACGGCAGGGACACACACGCGACGTCAGCTTTCGCGGACTTTACTTCCTGATCGATTCCGATTTCGAGCCCGATTCACCGCTTGAATTTGTCCTCACGCTGCCGAGCGAAATCACCATGGCCGGCGACGTCCACATCCGCTGCTTCGCCCAGGTGGTGCGCGTCGAGCCGCACAACGGCCGCCGCGGGATCGCCGCGCGCATCGAGCGGTACGAATTCCTCCCTGCCCCGGCCTGATCGCCGGCGCGAGCCCTCCATCTGATTCGCACAACGCCTGTGAGGAGGCGTCTGTTTTCGTCCCCGGCGCATTTCGCTGTAGAATCAAGGCTGGGGAACTGGCCGGGAGGAGCGATGTATCACTACGACGCAAAAACGGCTTTGGAGGAGCTCAAGGAGGACGCGGTGCTTCCGCATCCGGTCCGCCTCCGCGACATGATCCTTCGCACGCAGCTCGCCGCCGGCGAGGCGCTCGACCTCAACCGCGAATTCCAGAGTTACCTGTCTCAGTTCGGCGAGACGCAGAAGATCGGCCGGGAGATTCTGGAGAAGCTCGCCTCGGGCGTGCCGAAGAGTTCGTGAAGCCAGCCCTGGCGGAATTTCGCGAGCAGTTCGATCGTTGCTTCGCGTGCGCCGAAGGAGTGAGCAGGAAACGCGCGTGCCTCTCCACTTGCCATGCCTCGTGAAACCATCCTGATCGACGCCGACGACACGCTCTGGGAAAACAACGTTTTCTTCGAGCGCACGATCGAGGATTTCCTGGCCATGCTCGATCCGCTCGGCTATACGCGCGAGTACGCGCGCCACATCTTGAACGAGACCGAGCGGCGCAATATCCGGCAGCACGGCTACGGTGTGCGCAGCTTCGGCAGGTCGCTCGAGGAAACCTACATGAAGCTCGCCGGCCACCTGGCCGAGCGTAGCGCCGTCGAAGCAATCCATCGGCGCGTCGCCGAGCTCGAGCAGACACCCCCATCGGTTCTGGCCGGCGTGGAGGAGACGCTCGCTTATCTATCCGAACGGCACCGTCTGATTCTATTCACCAAGGGAGAAGCCGCGGAGCAGGCGGCGAAGGTGGAGCGCTCGGGGCTGCAAGTCCACTTCGAAGCCATCGAAATCGTCGTGGAAAAAGATGTGGGTACCTATCGCGCGCTGGTGAACCGGTATCACGTGGTGAAATCGCGCGGCTGGATGGTCGGGAACAGCCCGCGCAGCGACATCAATCCTGCGCTCGAGGCGGGATTGAACGCCGTGTTCATTCCGCACCCGGCCACCTGGGCGATCGAGCACGAAGAGGTGCGCAACGGCGCAGGAAAACTGCTCATCCTCAGCAGCTTCCGCGACCTTCGCGACCATTTCTGACACGCGCCTCAACAAGCCGCCGCCATATTGGCGCTTGCGGTGCGGCGCCTTCGTGCAATCCTGCTGGCCTTGAACAAGACCCCGGAACTGAGGATGACGCATGACCGACTGGCGCGAACAATGGTTTGATTTCGACGACGCGGCGTATCTGAATACGGCGGGACAAGGGCCTCTCCCGCGCGTCTCGATTCGCGCGGCGCAGCAGGCGCTCGACTGGAAAAAACTCCCGCACACGATGCCCGATTCCATTTACTTCGACTTGCCGAACCGCATCCGCGAGTCGCTCGCGAAGCTGGTCGGCGGGCGCGCCGATGAGATCGCCATCACCACGGGCGCCACGCAGGGTCTGGCCGCCGTGGCGCAAGGGCTGGACTGGAAACCGGAAGATGAAGTCCTCATCGCGCAAGGAGAATTTCCCGCGCACTTTGCGGCCTGGCTGCCGATGCAGGCCGCGGGACGCCTGAAAGTAAAAATCGTCGCACCGCGCGGCCGTTTCATCACGGCCGACGATTTCGTGGAGCACATCGGACCGCGCACGCGGCTGGTTTCGGCCAGCCTGGTGCGGTTCGACAATGGTGCGCGCCTGGACGCCTTGCGCGTGGCCAAGGCGTGTCACGCGGCCGGCGCGCTGCTATTGCTCGACGCCGCGCAGTGCGCGGGAGCGATGCCGATTAACGTTCGCGCGCTGGACGCCGACTTTCTCACCGCGTCCGGCTACAAGTGGCTGCTCTCACCCTACGGCACGGGATTTTTCTGGGCCCGCGCGGAGCTGATCGAGCAGATGCGCCCCGCGCCGTTTTACTGGATGGCGCTCGAAAACGCCGCGCAATTTCACCGGCTCTCGCTTGGCGAATACAAACTCGCCGCCGGCGCGCGCCGCTGGGACTCGCCCGAGACGGCAAGCTTTTTCAATCTGGCGGCGATGGACGCATCGCTCGAATTTCTGCTGCGCGTTGGCGTTCAGCAGGTCTGGGAGCACAATCGCCGTTTGATGGAGCTCATGGTCGAACGGCTGCCGCTCGACCGCTGCATGCTGGCAAGTCCGCAGTCGGCCGATGAGCGCGGGCCCTACGCCTGCATCGCCACGCGAAAGCCGGATGCGACCCCGGCGCTATTTGATAAGCTGCGCGCGGCGAAAGTGTATGTGAGCCTGCGCGAAGGCGCGCTTCGAGTCGCGCCGCATCTTTACAATTCCGAGCGCGACCTCGACCGCCTGCTGACGATCCTTGCAGTCTAGGTGCGCCGCGAAACACCTTCTCGGCCGTGTCGGACATGAACAAAATCGCGGTGATGGGCGCGGGCGCGGTGGGCTGCTACTTCGGCGGGATGCTGGCGCGCGGCGGCTTTGATGTGACGCTCATCGCACGCGGCGCGCAGGCCGAGGCGCTCGCCCGAAGTGGCCTCGATCTCGAAAGCATACAGTTCCGAGAACGCATCGCAGTCCACGCGGCCACTTCGCCGGCCGCCGCGCAAGGCGCAGACCTAGTTTTGTTCTGCGTGAAGACGCGCGACACCGAGGTGGCATCGAAGGCGCTGGGGCCGCACGTTTCCCGCGGAGCGGTCGTCGTGAGCCTGCAAAACGGCGTGGACAATTTGGAACGGATGCACGCGGCGGCCGGACTCGACGCGCTGGCTTCGGTCGTCTACGTTGCGGCGTCGGTTCCCGAGCCCGGGCATGTGAAGCACGTTGGGCGCGGCGATTTGATTCTGGGAGATCCGCTGCGAAAAGACGACGTTGCGCGTGTGGCGGCGGCATTCGAGCGCGCCGGCGTGCCCTGCCGCGTCACGGGCAATATTGAAGGCGAGCTTTGGAGAAAGTTAGTCGCCAATTGCGCGGGCAATGCGGTTTCCGCGCTCGCGCATTCCAGTTACGGCCGTGCGTGGGCCCTCGAGCCCGCGCGCGAAACGATGATGGCGGCGGCGCTGGAAGCCGTGGAGGTCGCGCGCGCCGCCGGTGTCGAGCTGCCCCCGGGCGACCTCGTCGCTTACGCGATGGATCTGATCGGCAAATTCGGGCCGGCATCATCCTCGACTCGGCAGGACATCGAAAATCACCGCCCGACCGAGATCGAGGCGCTCAACGGCTACATCGCGCGCCGCGGTCGCGAATTGGGCGTTCCGACCCCCGTCAATCACACCCTCTTTGCGCTCGTGAAATTGCTCGAGGAAGGTTTTCAGCAGAGCGCGTCGCAGGCGAGCAGCTAGTAATCCGGCCGGCGCGCGCGGAAGGGGATGTGCACGACGGCTTCGAGCTCGATGGGGGCGCCTTTTTCCTCCGCGGGACGAAATCGCCACTGCGCCAGCGCCGCAATCGCGTTCGCATCCAGCTCCGGATCCACGCCGCGCACGAGCTGAATGCTGTCCACCAAACCGTCTTTGCGAATAATGGCGTAAAGCACCACTTCTCCCTCGACGCCGGCGGCGCGGAGCGACGGGGGATATTTCGGATCCACTTTGTGCAGCGCCACCGGACCGATTAAATCCGGCGGCAGGCTGCGCTGCCGCAAACCTGCTTCGATTTCTCCCAGCTTCGCGAAATTCAGGATCCAGCTTCCGGTCGCGCTGGTCAGGTTCGGCATGTTGATCTGCATCGAATAGAATCGCTTCACGCCGAAAATGCTCTCCGGCGGGGCGCTTGGGTCCATCTGGGCGATCATGGGCTTGGATGCCGCAGCGGCGGACTCTGTGGCCGGCGTGGGCGGCGCCGGTGAATCGCTGCGAGTCGCCGCAGCTCCAAGGCCTGAAATTCGTGATGCGTTCCCTCGATTCCCTCCCGTGATGAAAATTCCGGGAGGCGCTTTTCCGCGGCCTGCCTCGCTCGGAGCATCGGGCAAGCTGCCCGGATTCGAAGCGGCATTCTTGCCGCCATCAGGCGAAATCGAGATTCGCGCCGAGAGATTTCCTTCGGGAATGACCGGAGGCGGAGCGGCAGGCCCCGGAGTGGCGGAAAGAGCGATCAGCGATGAATTCGCGACGGGTACATTTTCCGAAATCTGAGGAGCAGCGGCACTCTCCGCAGCGCTTTGCTCCGTTCTACGGGGTACGGACATCGAATGAAGTTCCAGCGCAGGCCTTTTCGGCTCGTTATCCGCCGCGGCAACGTCCATGGGGCCGAATTCTCGAAGCGGAGCCGCAAGATCGGGTGCAGTCGCGTCTTCGTGCTTGCGATGCAACGGCTCCTTGGGACGCTTCACGCGAAGCTCAGCTTCGGTGAGCTGCGTTTTGGGCTCGGCGGGCTGCGAATCGTCCCATTGCACGATGTTCGGCAGGACGGGCAGAATTTTCGGCGGCGCGGGAGGCGCCATCGGCCGAATCAAGGTTTGCCGCGGGTGAGTGGGATGCAACGGCGTCGAAAAAATGGATTGGCGCGGGTGAAACGCTTCGGCCGCGAGTTTCAACGGTCCTGTTTCTCTGCGGACGGGCGCGGCCGGCTTTGCCGCATGGCTGACCGGCAGCAACACAGGTAAATCGCGAATCGGCCCGTACCAGGCCAGTTGCGTATGTGCGAGCTCAAAGTCCGGGCTATCGCGCCATGGCAGGACTTTCCATAAAGGGGGAGGATAGACCACAAACAACACGTGACAGGCCAGCGCCGCGGCAAACGCGCTCTTGGGCAATGGTGAAACGATCCGGCAATCCCGAAAGAGTCTGTCGCCGCGGGTATCCGCCCGAGGTGGCGTTTTCTCCAGCAGCGCGCGCAGACTGGAGCGCACTCCGCCCCGGCGAGGCGCCCACGCCACCGCCAATTGCGGCGGGCGCACTTCCGCTGCATGACGCGCAGTCAAGTCCGCAAACGCGGGACGCGCGATGCGCACGGTTGCGGTACCGGATGACATGGTCTCGGGATTATACTCTGGCCGAGTGGTTCGCCAGCCGAGACTTTGGACCCGGCGCGGGTGGACGTGCCGCTTGCCGTTTTTCTTCGGATTTGCAAAGATGCTCCCTCAGACCCAGTGCCGGGCGCGGTTTTCTAACCTCGGGCACTAGAAAGCTTCCGAACTCCCATGCCAGACCAAACCTCTTCTCTAAAACCTGCGCGGCGCTTTCCGCGCTGGGCAAAAGTTCTCGCCTACGCCGTGGGCGCTCTCGTGGTGCTCGCGCTCATCGCGCCCTATTTCCTCAACGTGGAGCACTACCGCGGGGACATCTCCAGCGCCATCGAAAAGCAGACGGGCCGCTCGGTGAGCCTTGGAAAAATTCGCGCGCGATTCCTGCCGCACGTCGGATTTGTGGTCGAGAATTTTCAACTTGGCAATCCGAAAGGATTCGCCGCCGGGGAGTTCATGACGGCGGAAGCGATTCGAGGAAACTTGACGCTGTGGCCGCTGATTCATGGCGACATTCATCTCAGCTCGCTCGAACTCGTCCGCCCGAAACTCATGCTCATCACGAATGAGCGCGGGCAAAACAATTACACGTTCGCGTCGCCGGCTTCCGCGCAGGAAACCCAAGCCGCGCCCGAGTTGCGTCCGGTTGCGGGGTCGACGGCGCAGCCGAGCGCTTCGTCGTCGAGTTTTCAGCTCGACGCCATCGAGACGATCGAGCTGAGCAGCCTGGAGGTGATTCTCGGCGGCGTGGACCACGGCAAAGTCGCGACGTCGGCGGATGCGAAAGGCATCAACGTGACGCTGCACAACTTGGCCGTGAGTCCGATGCGCGTCCACGACTGGGTGGCCGATTGCGATCTCACAGGCATCACGCTGGCGCTGGAAGGTTGGAGCCAGCCAATAGCGTTTCGCTCGGGCCACATCTCACTGCAAAACGGAAAGCTCGATTCGCAATTCGCCGCGAACCTCGCCAAGGCTTCCGACATCAAGGGCACGCTGCACGTGGACGACGTCGAGCGCACGCAGGTGAATTTCGACATGACTTCGCCGCAGCTCGATCTCGACGTGCTGCTGGCAGCCGCCGGTGGCGCCTCCAGCTCGCCTGCCGCGAAGCCCGCGGCGGGTGACGACCCGCCGCAGGCCGCGGACAAGAATCAGCTTCTCGCGCAAGGAAAGATTCACATCGACAAAATCATCTCCAAACCGTACCAGGCCGGCCCTGCCTCTGCCGAGCTTCGGGCATACGCAGACCGCGCGGAGCTTTGGCCCGTCACCGTTGGTCTGTACGGCGGCACGCTGCAGATTTCCGCGCGCGCCGATCGTGCTGCGAACCCGCCGCGCTTTTCCTCCAACGTGCAGCTGCGCAATGTTGACGTCGGCAAGGCGCTCGAAGCTGCTCCCGCGGCGAGAGGCAAAATGGCCGGAACGGCTGAGATGGATCTGCAGCTTTTCGGAGCGCTGAGCGACGCGTGGAGAAAATCGCTTTCCGGCACGGGAAAGTTTGCGATACGAAACGGAAAATTGCCCGGCGTCGACCTGGGCGGCATCGCGGGCTCGCTTGTGAAGACCGCCGGTGTCGGCAAAGACACTCCGTTCACGGTGCTCCAGGGCGACATCAACATCGCCGACCAGCGCGTCAACAGCAAGCAGATTCACCTCGATTCGCCTAGTGGCCTCGTCGACCTTTCCGGCAGCCTGGGGTTGGACGGCTCTCTCGACTATCAGGGGCAGGTGACCATTACTCCTGGCGAGACCGCATCTTCGGGAGGTTCGGCGGGGGCGAACCTTTTGGGAGGAGTCGTCGGCGGATTTCTAGGCCGCGCGGTGGGAAAAATCACCGTACCGTTTGCGCTGAGCGGGACGGTGGCCGATCCGAAAGTCCGGCCCGGCAAAGCCCTGCCCACCGTCGGCAACTCCTCGAAGCCCAACAAGACTCCGCAGCAAAACACAAATCCGCTTTCGAATCTTCTCAAGAAACACAATTGAGGCGCGCGGCGGAGTTTTTTCAAGCGGCGAGCGTGAGGCGGTAGAAATCCAGGGCGGCGTCACCCTGTTCGACGACGCGCACGCGCTCGAGCGAGCCAAATCGCGGCGCCAGTTCGCGCTTGCGAAGGCGCTCCACAATGACGAGACCTTCGGGCGCGAGCGGCGGCGAATCGCCGAGCAAATCCAGCGCGCGCTCGTACTCTTCGTCCTCGGCGTACGGCGGATCGAGGAAGACAAAGTCAGCGTGCACGCGCCGCGCGACGAGGCGTTCGATCCCGCGCATCGCGTCGGTGGCAAAAATCTCCGCACCGGCCTTGATCTCGAGCGATTCGAGGTTCCTGTGAATCAGCTTGGCTGCAGGCGCGTGATGTTCGATGAAAATCACCTGCCGCGCGCCTCGGCTCAGCGCCTCGATGCCGACCGCGCCCGTGCCCGCGTAAACGTCCACGAACATGGCGCCCTCGATCCGTGCACCCAAGATATTGAAGAGCGTTTCACGCAGGCGGTCGCTGGTCGGACGCAGCGCCTGCCCTTTTAGGCTGCGCAGCGGACGGCTTCGATATTTTCCAGCAATGACGCGCATGGCAGCGTCACCCCACCGAGGACAGGCGATAGCGCCGCTGCCATTCGACGGGAAGCGACGCCAGCAGCCGCGCTCGCGCGGGCTCCGCGGCGGGGTTTTCCACCAGCGCGAGCGCCTCGCGCCGCGCCAGTTCGAGCAATTCGAAGTCGCGCAAGGGATTGGCGGCGTGAAAACCCATTTCGCCGTGCTGCCGCGTTCCGAAAAACTCGCCGGGGCCGCGCAGTTTGAGGTCGGTCTCGGCGATTTCGAATCCGTTCGTCGTGCGCACCATGGTTTCCAGCCGCATCCGCGCGATGTCGCCCGGTGTCTTCGGCGCGATCAGAAAGCACGTGCCTTTTTCTCCGCCGCGGCCCACGCGCCCGCGCAACTGGTGGAGCTGCGAAAGGCCGAATCGGTCGGCGTGCTCGATCACCATGACGGTCGCGTTGGGCACGTCCACGCCGACTTCGATCACCGTCGTCGTAACCAGAATGTTTATTTCGCGGCGCCGGAACCGCTCCATCACGCTATCTTTTTCCTCGCTGCGCAGACGCCCGTGGAGCAGCCCGAGTTTCAATCCCGGAAAAACTTCCTTCTGTAAGCGTTCGTACTCCGCGATCGCTGCTTTCAGCGAGCGCTGAGATTCGGCGGACTTCGATTGCTCGATCACCGGGTACACGATATAGGCTTGGCGCCCCGCGGCGATCTCGCGGCGCAAAACATCCCACACGCCGGGCAGATGCGCGTCCGAAGTCCAGCGCGTCTCGATCGGCGCGCGGCCCGGCGGCATCTGGTCAATCACGGAAAGGTCCAGGTCGCCGTAAATCGTAAGCGAAAGCGTGCGCGGAATCGGCGTGGCCGTCATCACCAGGACGTGAGGCGACTCGGCTTTTTCCATCAGCCCTTTGCGCTGCAGCACGCCGAAGCGGTGTTGCTCGTCCACGATCACCAGGCCCAGCCGCGCGAACTGAACCTGCGGCTCGAGCAGCGCGTGTGTCCCGGCGATGAGTTGCGCCGCGCCGCTGCGAATGCGCCCGAGCGCCGCTTTCTTCTCGACGGGCTTCATGCCGCTGACGAGCAATTCGACCAGGTAATTCGTGCGCGCAAAAATGCGCCGCGCGGAAAGATAATGCTGCACGGCGAGAATTTCCGTCGGCGCCATCAGCGCCACCTGGCAGCCGTTCTCGATGGCGATCGCCGCCGCTTCGAGCGCTACCATCGTTTTCCCGCTGCCGACGTCGCCCTGCAGCAGCCGGTTCATCGGCGCGGGCTGCTCGATGTCCGCGGCAATTTCCGCGAGCGCGCGCTTTTGCGCTTCGGTGGGTTTGAACGGCAGGATCCGCTTGAGCGCTTCGCGAATTTGCGGCTCGCGGACGCGAAACGCGATGCCGCGCCGCTGTTTGGCCGCGCGGCGGCGCAGCGCGACGCTCAACTGATAAAAGAAAAATTCCTCGAAGATGAGCCGCTGGTGCGCGGGTGAGCGGAACGCGTTGAGCGCGGCGACCGATTCCGTCGCCGGGGGAAAATGGACAAATGTGATCGCGTCGCGCCGCGGCGGGAATTTGTAGCGCGCCAAAATTTCCGCCGGCAGCGGATCGTGCAGCGTGCCGGTCAAATTCTCGAGCGCCTGGAACACGATGCGGCGCAGCATCCGCGAGCTGATTTCGCCGATCGCCTCATACACGGGCACGATGCGCCCGACTTCGGTTGAATCCGTCTCCTCGGCGCTCAGCAATTCGAATTCCGGATTGATCATCTCGACGCGGCCGGGCCGGTAGGGGTCGAGGTCCGCCTTGCCGTGCAGGACGATGCGCTGGCCGGGCTTGAGCCGCGATTCGAGGTAGCCGCCGTGAAAAAATTTACAGGAGAGCGAACCGGTGTCATCGCGGACCAGGAGGTGATATACGCCCCCCCGCGCGCGCGTATAACGAACAAGGCTGCCGCTGGAGACCACGGCCTGCACCGTGTAGACATTCCCCGGCGCGATGCTGCTGATTTTCGCGAAGGCGATGCGGTCTTCGTAGCGGAAGGGCAAATAGCCAAGCAGGTCTTCGACCGTGCGGATGCCGTGCCGTTCCAGCAACTCGGCGCGGCGCGGGCCGACGCCTTTCAAGTACTTCACCTCGCTCGAAGGCGTCAGTTGCATCGGTTCTTTATATCACCACGCGCGCTGCGCCGCCGAGGCTTGCAATGGCGCGGCGTGAACGGATAGATTGAGCGGGCGCGTTTTTGCGGAGGAATGTTTGTCCGGCGAGCGCGGGCTTGAAAAATTGAACGCGAGCGACGTTCGCGTTCTTCTGCTCTGGATCCTCGCGGGAATCATCGGAGCGGGCGTCGCATACAAATACTTCTACCGCGCATTTCCCGAAGCGTCGGTGGATTTCAAGGTGCCTCGCGATGAAGCGCTCGCCGAAGCGCGCTCGTTCGCTTCCGCTCAAGGCGCGCAGCTCGACGGCTACCGCACGAACATCGTCTTCAATGTGGACGACATGGCGAAGACTTACCTCGAGCGCGGGGTGGGCCTCGAGCAAGCAAACCAGCTGATGGCCGGCAAGATCAGCGTCTGGTATTGGGACGCTCGCTTTTTCCGTCCGCTGCAAAAGGAAGAATTCGGCGTCAGCGTCGATCCCTCCGGACGAATCGTCGGTTACAAACACGTGCTCGAAGAGGCCGCTCCCGGCGCGCGCCTCGAACGCGCGGCCGCGCAGGCCGATGCGGCAGCGCTCCTGAGCGACACGCTGCACGTTGACCTCTCGCGCTACGATTTTCTCGACGCCGAAGCCAATTCCACGGAGCGGCCCAACCGGCGCGACTGGAGTTTCACCTGGGAGCGCAAGAATTTTCGCGCCAAGGACGCGCCGTATCGCCTGAGTGTCCAGCTCGCCGGCGACCGCATCTCCGGCTATGACGAATTCCTCAAAGTTCCTGAAGCCTGGACGCGAAGCTACGCCCGCCTGCGCTCCTCGAACGATCTGGTTGAAGCGATTGCGCTGCTTCCCTATGGATTCCTTTTTGGCGCGTGCTTGTACGTGATCTTCGGGCTGGGACGGCGCGGAATGCTAAATTGGAAAGGCGCGCTCGTGCTCGGCCTCATTCTGACCGCGCTGTGGTTTGCAGAGACCATGAACGAGCTCCCGCTCAAGTGGGCCGACTACGATACGAATTCTCCAGCGGCGACGTTCGTTCTAATGCAAATCGCCCTCGCCCTCCTGATCAGCATCAGCGAAGCGCTCACCGTAGTTCTGGCCGTGGTTCCCGGCGAGCCTCTTTATCGCGTCTCGCAACCGGAAAAACTTCGGCTGGGTGTCGCGTTTCGCTTGTCGGGCATCCGCTCGAAGGAATTCTTCCGCGCCTGCGTGATTGGCTTGTGCCTGGCCGCGGTGCACATCGGCTACATCACGATTTTTTATATTGTCGGCGGAAAATTCGGAGTCTGGGCGCCGCAGGACATCAATTACACCGACATCGTGGCTACGCCGTTTCCATGGATCTACCCGCTGACGATCGGCGTCATCGCCGCAACGAGCGAAGAGTTTCTGTTCCGTTTCTTTTCCATTCCGTTTCTCCACCGCATCACGAAGTCGAAGTTTCTGGCTATCGTCCTTCCGGCGTTCGCTTGGGGATTCCTGCACGCGAACTATCCGGTCGAGCCCGCGTACATCCGCGGAATTGAAATCGGGCTGATCGGAATCGTGGCCGGCCTGGTGATGTTGCGCTGGGGAATTGTGGCCACGCTGGTGTGGCACTACACGGTGGACGCGTCGCTGGTGGGAATCGCATTGCTTAGCACGACGAGCCTCTACCTGCGCGTGTCGGGAGCGATTGTCGCGGCGGCCGCGTTGGCGCCGCTGGCGATCTCCGGCGTTTCATATTTTGCGCGCGGAGGCTTTTCGGCCGACCAAACGCTGCTCAACAAGGCCGAGCCGCTCACCAAGCCTGCTGCGAGCACGATGCCCACCGCGCCGGAACAGGTCGCGCAAGAGGATGGAGTCGCAGCAGCGACGGAAGCTCCCGCTGCGGT
>Ga0187804_10000213_pt1 | contig 13370 bp, 7 predicted proteins | sample NC_wetland_sal_i_3_FD_132961 | JGI IMG/M metagenome (GOLD analysis project Ga0187804, IMG submission 132961) | Wetland sediment microbial communities from Neuse River Estuary, North Carolina, USA - Control_4 | ecosystem: Environmental > Aquatic > Freshwater > Wetlands > Sediment | place: USA...
ACTGTGGGCCATAGCTCGCTCTACAACTTTTGAAGATGGAATCCAGAGTACAGGAATTGAGTCATTGAATCATTGAATCGTTGAATCATTGCGGCAGGGGGATATCGAATCAATGATTCAATGATTCAATTTGCCCTCAACCATCTTCAAGATCTCGCGCCCGATCGGTAACGATGCAGTCGCCGCCGGCGACGGCACATTCAGCACGTGCAAGAATCGCTCCCGGGGTACGAAGCGGAAGTCATCCACCAGGTTCCCGTCCGGAGCGAGCGCCTGCGCGCGCACGCCCGAGCCTCCCGGCGTCATGTCCTCATCGCGGACCTCCGGCACCAGCTTCTGGCACGAGCGCACGAATTCACTCTTGCGCAACGATCGCCGGAACTCCGCCAACCCGTATTTCCACTGCCGACGCGCCATCTTGCGAAAGCCCGAATACGTGAAGGTCTCCATCGCCTCGCCCAATTCAAAATCGGTGCGGTGATAGCCCTCGCGCCGAAACGCCAGTACTGCGTTCGGCCCGGCATCCACGTTGCCGTGAATGCGCCGCGTGAAATGCACCCCCAGGAACGGATACTCGGGATCGGGCGTCGGGTAGATGAGCCCCCGCACTAACTCCCGCCGCGACTCGACCAGGTCGTAATACTCGCCACGAAACGGAACAATCATCAGCCCCGGATCATGCCCCGCCAACCGGGCAATCCGGTCGCTGTACAATCCCGCACAATTCACCACATAGCGCGCCTGGAAATCCCCGGCCTGGGTTTGAATGACAATTTCGCCGGCGGAATTCTGAAACCCCAGCACCGCTGCGCCCGTCTTCAGGTCCGCTCCTCGCGTGCCGGCGATTTCCGCATACTTCGCAGCCACCAGCGCGTAATCCGTAATTCCCGTGCCCGGAACCTGCAAAGCTCGCACTCCGCCGGCATGCGGCTCGATCTCCCGCATCGCCTCAGGACCCAGCAGTCGCAGCCCGGCGATCCCGTTTGCTTCGCCGCGCTCGCGCAGGTCCTCGAGGCGTCCCGCTTCTTCGGTGTCGGCCGCCACGATTAACTTGCCGCACACTTCGTGCGGGATCCCGTTCCGCGCGCAAAACTCCAGCATCGCGCGCGCACCTTCAACGCACAGCCGCGCCTTGAGGGACCCCGGCTGGTAATAAACCCCGCTGTGGATCACGCCGCTGTTATGCCCGGTCTGGTGGCGGGCCACGCCCGCTTCTTTTTCGAGGATCAGCAACCGCAGGTGAGGGAACTGCTCGACCGCCTGCATGGCGAATGACAGCCCCACGATCCCGCCGCCGATCACCGCAATGTCATAGGTCATAGAATTTGTAATCTGGTAATTTGTAATTTTGTAATTTGAAAACCATCCTGCAAGCGACCGGCTACCGGCCAAGTACCAAAGGCTGACAGCGAAACGCTGAAATCGAGGCGTTTGGACACTGCGCGCGTCCGCCTTTGATACTAGCGCACCTTCCTGGCCAGAAATGTGACGCACAAACAACAGGCGCGGATCGCTCCGCGCCTGAGTCTTAGGCCCGAGACTACCGAATTACAGATTACAAAATTGCCAAATTTTCCCTACTGCACAATCAGTGTGACCGGATTGGAGAGCGAAGCCGAGTTATCGGCTGCGGTTACGAGGATGTTGACGTATGTTCCGGGGATCGTCGCTGGGGTGAGCGTCTCCACGGCCGAACCCGCCTTCGACGGATCCGCCTGGGCGGTTGCCGTAATGGTGACCGAACCCGGCAGCCCCGGAGCCACGGTCGGGGCCGTGTACACGCCACTGGGGTCAATCGTGCCGTTGGCGGGCGAATCTACGACGGCCCAGTTCACAGCCTGGTTGCTGGAATTGTTGACCGTCGCCTGAAACTGCGCGGTTTGAGCGGGCCAACCATCAGCCGTATTGTTCGGGAACAGACTTGAAGGCTGTCCTGCCATGAGGGCGACCGTTACCGAAATCGAGGGCGGCGGGGGCGGTGGTGGCGGGCCCGAGCTTCCACCTCCACCTCCGCACGATACCAGTAGTCCCAGCAGTGCCAGAAAAACGCACAGGAGTGCCATGACAGGCTGTCGGCGCATTCTCCGCCCCATGATTCCAACCGCCACCACACCGGCAATCGGCGCTGTGAGCGGCAGCCAGGGACTGCGATTTCCCGTCCGGCGATCCTGGGGGCCGATTCCCGGGTTAGGGCCGGTGGTCGCGATAGTCACTGCGACGAGCTGTGCCCCGGCGGTGTGAATTGGGGTCGAAGGCGGTTTGAAACTGCAATGTGCTAATGCAGGGAGGCTGGCGCACCCAAATGTTACGTTGCTGGCGAAAGTTCCCCCGGAAGGCGTGGCCGTGAAGCTATAGCTCAGCGTCACCTGTCCGGCAAGCACCTGGTGTGAACCTCCACCGGTCCATTGGAAATCCGGCGCCGTCACCTGCACCGTGAAGGTCCGGGTCTTCGCGGCTTCTCCCGCCGTGGACGCCGAGATGGTCACCGGGTAGCTGCCCACCGGCGTGGCGGGGGCGGCGGTCACTGTTGTGCTCACCGTGACGCTCGGGTTGGCAGGGTTCAAAGCGATCTGCGACGATGGCGCGAAATTGCAGCTTGCACCCGTCGGAAGACCGGCGCTACAAGTCACGGATACCGAACCGTTGAACGGACCGAGCGAGCCCAGCGCGTACTGTGTCGCGTTCGAGGTCCCGCCCTGCTGCACGGATACCGTTGCCGGATTGGGCGTCCCCATGCTGAAGTCGGTGACGTTCAGAGTGACGGGGAAATCGTGCGTGAGAGTGCCGTCCGTACCATGGATGTTGAAGTTGTAGTTGGCAATTACCGCCCCGGAGTTCAACGAGGCGCTAAAAGGCGCTCCGCCCGGCGTCGGCGTGATGGAATTGCTTGGAGAAAACGTGCATGGCGCCGGCGTCGTCCCCGTGCAGCTCAGGGTCACCGGGGTGGCGTAACCGGAGATTGCGGTCAGCGTGCCGGTAAAAGTCACGGTCTGCTTCTGCAAAACCGTCTGCGGCGTGTTCGAAATCGTGATCCGGTAATCGGGCGCCGTGGCCAGGGGATATTCCCAGACGCCGCGGCCATAGGTCGAAACGCGCAGCTTCTTCGTGCCCGCGTGATTGAACAGCCGGATTGTCGTTACCGGCACATTGGGCAGATATCCAGCTTGCCCGCTGCCCGGCGCCGGCCCGACTTCGGTCCAGCTCGGACTAGTTGTTGGACTGACGAACATTCCCACGTCGGTTCCGGCGTACACCTGACCCGCTTGCGAATCCACCAGCAGGGCGTTGACCGGAGCATCGGGCAGTCCGCTGGCCACGGAACCGAAGGGTGACCAACTCGTGCCGGCAGTCGTGGTTTTCCAGATGTGAGTGCCAGTATTACCCACGAACCCCATGATGCCGACGTACGCTGTCTGTCCGCTCGGATCTGTGGTGTCCATTGCCACCGAAGAGATCGTGTAATTCGACGGATTGATACTGCCGGTGACCGGGGACATCTGTCCGCCCGCGGTCGTGACCCAGACCTCGCCACCGGCTGGAGCCTGTGCCAATGGCCCCGTGCCGGTGGTTGTGGCATAAACGACTTTCGACAGATGGCTAGTCGGGTCCACGGGTCCGCCCGCCGCCAGACCTCGTGCCAGGTCGGTCTCACCCCCCGTGCAGGGTACGCCAGTGTTGTCGAAGCTGAGAGTGTTCAACGGATTGAAGTTCGTACCGCTCGTCGTGCCCTGCCAGACGCGGCATGTCCCGACCAGCAGTTCACTGGAATTCTGGGGATCAAGGATGTACGGGGTATAGAAGGAGCCCTCATCCCCGCCTATGGTGGCGTTGTCCACCACCAGGCTGAAGGCAGGCCCGTTGCAGTTCACCCCCAGCTCACACACCTGAATGCTCACATAGGTGTTGGCGGTGAACCATTCGTTGCGATGATTGACCTGGTCGGGGTTGATGATGTTGTAGCCCCCGTCTCCTCCATTTGCGCTCTCCCAGGATTGGCTAGACGTCGCCGTGGCCGTCTTGGGAGAGCCATTATCCTGAGTGCCGCCCAGCAGGTTGTCCTGGTTGGTCGGGTCCACGGAAAAGGACACGAATTGGGTCATCGAACCGAGCGTCTGGTTCAGACTGTCGAATCCGTTGCTCCCCGGAATGCAGCTGCCGCTGGTCAGCTGGGTAAACCCGTCGAGCGTCCTGTAGATCCCGCCATCGTTAGCGAAATACCCGATCGCTTTACCGCTGGCCACCATGAACGCGATCGCATGTTCGTCAGGGTGGACGCGCGCGGGAGCGCCAAGGGGATTGCAACCGTAAACGTGGGTGAGGTTGATCCAGTTCGCCGAGGATGAACATGCACTGCTGCCACTGGGCAGCGAGCACTTCCAGAGGTTTACCGCTCCGGCGTACAGGTCGGTTCCAGAACCATTGGGGACGGCCCCGAGCTCCAGGTTGTAGAAACCCTGCTGCACGCCGCAGCCACTATGGCCGGGTCCGAAGGCGTTGTCGCCGCAGTTGGTGATCCCGCTGTTCGCCGGATTCTCAAGAAGGTCCCAGCTGCTCCCGCCATTCAGACTCTGGTAAATTCCGTAATCAACCGAGCCCGTCGGCGGTTCGTCTTCTACCCAGGCATATAGTTCATTCCGTCCGGTCCCGGACAGCACGGCGAGTTGGCCCCGATAAATCGGGCAGTTGCCTGAGTTTGAACCTGCCGGGCAATTGCTGGAGTTGATTCCGGAATACGGCTGGGTCGCCAAGGGAGTCCAACTGACTCCGTCGCTGGATGAGTACAGCCCGTGGTGACGAATGAATGCGTAAAAGGTGCCGTTCGTTCCTTGGCTGGCGTTGTAGGCAACGTCGGTTGCCGAGGCCGGAACCGCGTTGTCGGTGAGGGTGACGCGGATCCAGGTCTGGCCGGCATCTTGTGAGTAGTAGAGTCCCCGCGCCGTCGAGTTTCCATCTTCTTCCAGGCCGCGATTGAAGCCGATGTCGCCGGCTGCTGCCGCCACCACCAGGTTCGGATTTTTGGCGCTAAAGGCGATCTTCGTGAAGCCGAGGCCCAGGAAAGACTGGCCGGTTTGCGCCGCGGTGATCGGCTGCGACCATGTGATTCCACCGTCGGTCGAGCGCAATATGCCGACCCCGTAGTAGGAGTCGAGCGCACTGTTTGCTTCTCCCGTTCCCACCAGAATGACGTTGGAATTGCCGGGCTGGATCGCAACCGCGCCCACCGCGAGCGATGGCTGATTGTCCAAAAGGGGCTGCCAGACAACCGCCCCCGGGCCGCTCGGATCGGCTCCGTTCGCCGACTTCCACAGCCCTCCGAAGGCGCCGCCCACGAACACCGTGTTCCCGGAAGTGTCGGCTGGATCAATCGCCACCGCGATGGCGCGCCCAGCAGCTAAAAGGCAGAAGCCCAGTCTCCAACTCAGTTCCCAGCGTGATCCGCTATACTATTTACTCATGTCCGTGATCAAGAACATCGGAGCCATCGCCCAGGGTATGAGCATCACCTTCCGGGAGATGTTCCAGCCCACGATCGTCGAGAATTATCCCGACGGCCCGGGCGTGCTGAAGGGCGCGAAGTTTCAGGAACGCTTTCGGGGCATGCACGTCCTGCAGCGCGACGAAAACGGCTTGGAGAAGTGCGTGGCTTGCTTCCTGTGCGCCGCCGCCTGCCCCTCCAACTGCATCTACATCGAGGCGGCGGAGAACACGGCGGAAAACCGCGTCTCCGGCGCGGAGCGCTACGCCAAGGTTTACAATATCGACTACAATCGATGTATCTTCTGCGGGTATTGTGTCGAGGCGTGCCCGACCGATGCCATCACGCACGGCCACGGATTTGAGTTAGCCACGTTCAGCGCCAGCAACCTGATCTATCGCAAGGAACAGTTGTTGTCCATTGCGCCGGCGCACATGGGAGCGAATGCCGTGTTTGGCAAAGTGGATACCGATGTAGGCGCTCCGGCGACGTCGCAGCAGGGAAGTTAACGCGATTCGGCATTGGAATCCTGGATTATGAACTGCGCGCCGGTCCTCGCGGGCCGGCGTTTGTGTATGAACCGTCGTTGGTCGTTTGTCGCTGGTCGTTCGCCATTCGCTTAAGGAAGCGTAATGAGCAGCTAACCGCGAAAAGCGAACGACGAACAGCGAACGACTAACGACCAACGACTGATGCCTGACTTTCTCCAAACCGTAGCCGAGCGCGTCGTCGTCTACGACGGCGCCATGGGCACCAACATCCAGTTGCGCCAGCCCACGGTGGATGATTTCCGGGGCAAGGAAGGCTGCAACGAAATTCTGGTCCTCAGCCGTCCAGACATCATCAAGGACATTCACGCCTCGTTCTTTTCGGTCGGTTGCGACGTGGTCGAAACCGACACCTTCGGTGGCGCCCGCGTGGTGCTGGCCGAGTACGATCTCGAGGATAAGGTCGCCGAGATCAATATCGCGGCCGCGCGCATCGCTAAAGAAGTTGCCCAGCAGTTCTCCACCAAAGACAAGCCGCGCTTCGTGGCCGGATCGATCGGTCCCACGACCAAGCTGCCATCGCTCGGACACATCAAATTCGACGCCATGGCGCTTGCCTTCGAAGAGCAGGCGGCGGCCCTGATCGAAGGCGGCGTGGATGTGCTGCTGATCGAAACTTCGCAGGATCTGCTGCAGGCCAAGGCCGCGCTGGCTGGCGTGTTCGACGCCATGCACAAGGCCGGCAAGCGTTTGCCCGTGACCGTGCAGGTCACGCTCGAAGCCACCGGCACCATGCTGCTCGGCACCGAAATCGGCGCCGCGCTGACCGCGCTGGAACCCTACGACGTGGACGTGATCGGGCTGAACTGCGCGACTGGTCCAGTTGAGATGAATGACGCCGTCCGCTTTCTCGGGCTGAACTCGACCAAGATCGTTTCCGTGCTGCCCAACGCCGGGCTGCCCCAGAACGAAGGCGGGCAGGCGGTGTACAAGCTCAAACCCGAAGAGCTGGCGAAGTACCACAAACACTTCGTGGTGGATTACGGCGTGCGCATCGTCGGCGGCTGCTGCGGCACTCGGCCTGAGCACCTGAAGGCGGTGGTCGAGGCGGTCACGGGAGTCGAACCGGCGAAAAGGGAAGTGAAGCCTGCGGGCGCGGCGTCGAGCGCATACACATCGGTGCCGCTTGACCTTGAACCCAAGCCGCTGATCGTGGCGGAAGAGATGAACACCACCACCCGGGTCGAGCACTTCCGCAATCTGGTGCGCGCGAAAAAATACGACGATATTCTCGCCTTGGCTAAGAAGCTGGCGAACGAAGGCTCGCACATGCTCGACTTGTGCTGCGCCATCGTCGGCGAGGACGAGAAGGGCTACATCAGCTCGATTCTGGAAAAGATCGCGACCCGCGTTCCGGCGCCGATTCTTGTCGATTCGACTGAAGCCGACGTCGTCGAGGAGGCGCTGAAGCGTATTCCGGGCAAGGCCATCATCAACTCCATCAATCTGGAAGACGGCGAGAAGCGCACGTCCAAAGTCCTGCCCATGGCGAAGCGTTACGGCGCGGCCGTGATCGCGCTGACCATTGACGAAGAGGGGATGGCGCTCACGGCCGGCAAGAAAGTCGCCATCGCGCGCCGCATCTTCGACCTGGCTACCCGGAAGTATGGCATCCGCCCCGTCGACCTCATCTTCGACGCGCTCACGCTGCCGATCTCAACCGGTCAGGAAGAGTACCGCACCGCCGGCATGGAGACGCTGAATGCGGTAAAGCGGATCAAGCAGGAACTGCCCGAGGTCAAGACCGTGCTGGGCGTGAGCAACATCAGCTTCGGGCTGGACGCCTATCCGAGGCGCGTGCTGAACTCCGTGTTCCTCCATGAGGCAGTGGAAAACGGACTTGATATTGCCATCGTCAATTACAGCAAGATCTATCCGTTATACAAGATTCCTCAAGAAGAAGTTGAGCTTGCACGCAGGCTGATCTACCGCGACGAATCCAACGGCGATCCGCTGCAGATCTACATGCGGCACTTCGCGGGCGTGAAAGGCAAGCCGCAGGCGCAGACCGCGGCGCACGTCGAGACGCTCTCGGTCGAAGACAAACTGGAGTACGCCATCATCAATGGCGAAAAGTCAGTGGGCGAGGGCAGCCAGAAGCGCAGCCTTGAACAATTACTGGAAGAAGCGCTCGGGCAGTACTCGCCGCTCGACCTGATCAACACCGTGCTGCTCGGCGCCATGCGCACAGTGGGCGACCTGTTTGGCGCGCGCAAAATGCAGTTGCCCTCGGTGCTTGATTCGGCGGCGGTGATGAAGGCGGCGGTTGCCTATCTCGAACCTAAGATGGAAAAGAAGGCCCACTCGCAGAAGGGCACGATTGTGCTGGCCACGGTCAAAGGCGACGTCCACGATATCGGTAAGAACTTGGTGGACATTATCCTCACGAACAATGGATTCAAGGTCGTCAATCTTGGAATCAAGCAGCCCGGCGACGTCATCATTCGCGCCGCGCAGGAGCACAACGCCGATGCCATCGGCCTGAGCGGGTTGCTGGTGAAGTCCACGCTCGAGATGAAGTACGTCATCCAGGACCTGGAGCGGCAGAAGCTGGAGTATCCGGTGATCTGCGGCGGTGCGGCTCTGACGCGGAAGTACGTGGAAGACGATCTTCGGCGCCAGTATTCGCATGCCGTGTTCTACGGCGAAGACGCCTTTGCCGGGCTGCACGTGATGGAGGACCTGGCCGCCGCCGATGGGCCGCGCGCGGCGCGACTACAAGAAGGAAAGACGGTCAGAGAATATTCGAAAGCCGCGGCCGTCGATGAAGAGATCGGCCCGGTTTTTGCCGAGCGCAGTCCGGTGGTGACAGACGCGCCCAACATTCCCGCCCCGCCGTTCTGGGGCGTGCGCGTGCGCAAAGATTACGACCTGCGCGAAATTTTCCAGTACGTCAACGACACCGCGCTGTTCAAGAACCAGTGGCAATTGAAGACCGCGTCACAGGAAGACTACGCGCGACTGGTCGAGGAGAAGTACCGCCCGATCAAAAAGAAGTTGGAGGAAGAAGTACTGGCCGGCGGACTGTTCGAGCCGAAAGTCGTCTATGGATATTTCCCCTCGCAGGCCGAGGGGAACGATGTAGTTGTGTATGAACCGGAAGATCCTAACCACAGGGGTCCCTTCGACTTCGCTCAGGGCAGGCTCCGGGGAGCACAGGGGAAAGAACTCGTCCGCTTCAGTTTCCCTCGCCAGAAAGAAGGCCGCCGGCTCTCGATCGCCGACTTCCTTGCTCCAAAGTCATCCGGCAAGATGGACGTGATCGGGCTCTCGCTGGTGACCATCGGCCCCAAGGCCACACAGGAGTCGCAGCGGCTCTTTGAAAGCGGCGAGTACACGCGCTATCTCTACCTGCACGGGCTAAGCGTCGAGACAGCTGAGGCGCTGGCCGAGTATCACCACAAGAAGATGCGCGAGGAACTCGGCATCGCCGGAGACGACGCGCCGCACATCCGCGACCTGTTCCACCAGAAGTATCGCGGGTCGCGCTATTCCTTCGGATATCCTGCGTGTCCGAACCTGGAAGACCAGACCAAGCTGTTCGCGCTCTTGCATCCCGAAGAGAATGTCGGCGTGCGCCTGACCAGCGGCTTCCTGCTCGATCCGGAGCAGTCCACCTCGGCGATTGTCGTGCATCATCCCGCAGCGAAGTATTTTGTGGTGTAGGGCTGCTTCCGAGGCTAAGAGGCGTTCGGTGTGCTGACGCCAGAGTTACACGAGCCGTTCCTACTCCACGCTCATTTCGGTTCCCGCGTGAGCATCTCCAGTTCTTCCGGCGTTCTGGGCCAGTCCTCGCGCAGCAGGCGGGAGAGGGCGCGGTCGGCGAGCAGCTTGCCTCCGGTCTGACAGTTGGGGCAGTAATTGGTTTCGTTGGCGGCGTAACGAATGCGCTGAACTTTCGCGCCACAGCGCGGACAGGGCTCTTTGTAACGGCCGTGGACCGCCATGCCGTTGCGGAACGCCGTGACTTTCTCGGGGAATCCGTCGTCGGATTCCCGCCGCAAACGGTCGATCCATTCGGCCAGGCTGGTACGCACTGCGGTGAACAGCCGCTCGATCTCTTCCGGCTTGAGTTTTTGCGTCAGTGCGAGCGGCGAGAGCTTCGCTGCGAAGAGAATCTCGTCGGAGTAGGCGTTGCCGATGCCGCTGAAGAGCCGGGGATCGGTTAGAGCGCGCTTCAGGGTGTGATTGGCCGAGGTGAGAACTGTGGCGAAGTACGCCAGATCGGTTTCGAGAACCTCCAGGCCGCCCGGATCGAGCTCGCACAGCCCAGCTTCTCCGGCGACCAAGTGAAGCGAAGCGCGCTTGCGCGAGGCGGTCTCAGTCCAGAGCAGAGTTCCGTTCCCGAAATCGAAGGCCGCGAGGCCGCGGGGCGGCGAGACTCTGGCACCGCGTTTCTTCCAGTGCAGCCGACCGGCGATCATCAGATGCAGCACCAGCCAAAGGTCATCTTCGAGGCCGATGCAGATGCGTTTCCCCATCCGGCGTAGTTGAACGACGGCTTTCCCTTCCACGCTGCAGATCGGCGGAGCGACCGTGCGCAGCAAGAAGGGGCTGGCGATGCGGACGTCTTCGAGGGTCTGGCCGAGAATGCGTTTCTCGAGCGCCTCGATGTAGACGACGATGTCGGGCAGTTCGGGCACTGACGTGAGCCTGGCAGCAAGGCCCTGACAATCGTACATCGGGTGGGTGGCCGGACGACGGGCAAGAGCTGTGCGTCCAAACGTAAGGTGGTATGCGGCAAGGTTCCTGCCGCCGTCCCATTCTGCGGCGAGCGCGGTAGAATCCACCTTTGACGATTGGTTCCAGCTCGATCAGCGGATGGTCGGCCGGAACTCGATAGCAAAGGCTGGAGACGCAGGAGACGGCTGGCATGGCAAGAAACTTCAAGGAGTTATCGGAGCGCGAGATTCTGGCGCTGGCAGTTTCGCTGGAAGAGGAAGACGGGCGCATCTATGCCGATTTCGCCGACGGATTGCGCGAAGACTATCCCGCCACGGCCAAGCTGTTCGAAGACATGCGCGAGGAGGAATCGGGGCACCGGGCGGCGTTGATTCAGACCTACCGCGAGCGCTTCGGCGAGCACATCCCGCTGATCCGGCGGCAGGACGTCAAGGGATTCGTGCAGCGGCGTCCGTTCTGGTTGACGCGCCCGCTGAAAATCGCGGAGGTGCGCAAGCAGGCCGAGATCATGGAGCTGGAGACGCGCCGGTTTTACCAGAAGGCCATCACCCAGGTAAGCGATGCGGGGATTCGCAAACTGCTCGGCGACTTGGAAGAAGTCGAGCGCAAGCACCAGGTGGCGGCGGAGGCGCTGGAGGCGGAGATTACGCCCGACGTGGAGAAGTCGGAGGAAGAGGCGCAGCGGCGATTGTTTGTGCTGCAGATCGTTCAGCCCGGCTTGGCGGGGCTGATGGATGGATCGGTTTCGACGCTGGCTCCGGTGTTTGCGGCGGCGTTTGCGACGAAGAGCAGTCACGACGCTTTCCTGGTTGGACTGGCCGCGTCGATCGGCGCCGGCATCTCCATGGCCTTTGCCGAAGCACTTTCCGATGACGGGTCGCTGACGGGCCGAGGGCGTCCGGTGCTGCGCGGCGCGGTCACGGGCTTTATGACGGCGGCCGGCGGAATTGGGCATACGTTGCCGTTTCTGATTTCGAACTTCCATGTTGCATTTATCGCGGCAGTCATTGTAGTGGCCTGCGAGTTAGGGACGATTGCGTGGATCCGCAAGAAGTACATGGATACGCCGTTACTGTCCGCAGCGTTTCAGGTGGTGGTGGGCGGAGTGCTGGTGTTTATCGCGGGGATATGGATTGGAAGCGCGTAGGGAATTGGTAATTGAGTAATTTGGAACAATTTGTGTGGCGCGGGCATTCCTGCCCGCGTCGCGGCTGCTCCTTCGAAGTCGCGGGCGAGAATGCCCGCGCCACACCTACTTCGCCGTCATCTGATCGTGATCGTAATACTCATACGCCGACATCGGCTTTGCGCCGCATTTCTTCCAGATGCGGCTTTCAGCGGGGAGTTTGCCTAACACGCGGGCCATCTCTCTTACGTGCATGGCGACCGCGCCGCAGCAGGCGCCGATGTAATTGATGCCGATTTCTTTCGCTTTCAGGGCATAGTCCGCCATTTCTTTCCGCGTGAGTTGCAGAGGATCGAGCGCGTAGGGGAACTCAGGCAGGCTGGTGAAGTCCCGCCTCTCTTTTGGCGTGCGATAGGCGACGGGTTGACAGGCGAGATAGCCGTCCACAGCCTTCCGCATTTCTTCCATCGGACCGAGCATGTGCTCAGGCGGGCGCAGGCAGTTCATGCCTACGATGTCGGCTCCGGCATCGAGCAGAGTTTTCGCGGCCTCGGCGGCATTGGTGCCTTCGGCGGTTTCATCTTTGTTCTCGAAGCAAATCGTGACCATGACGGGGAGGCCGCTTTTCTTTGCGCGCTCCACGCACAGCAGCGCTTCGCCCAGCCACGAAAAAGTCTCTCCAATGATGAAGTCCACGCCTTCGCCGCACTGCACTTTCAGCTGTTCATCGAAAGTTTGCCGGACGCGGTCGGCGGCGGACGGGCTGTTGGGCTCGTACATCCAGGTGAGGCTGAGATTCCCAGCCACCAGGCATTGATCTCCAGCGACTTCCTTGGCGACGCGGACGGCGGAGCGGTTGATATCTTCGACTCGATCTTCCAGGCCGACGGTGGCGAGTTTGTCGCGACTGGCGTAGAAGGTGAGGGCCTGCAACACTTCGGCTCCCGCTTCGCGGAATTCGATGTGCAACTCGCGCAGCGCGTCGGGGTAGATGATCGCCACCTCGGGAGTGAACGGGCCGGGGCGCACCCATCCGCGCTTTTCGAGTTCGAGCAGGTAACCGCCGTCGCCGAGGACGGGACCTTCTTTCAGACGTTCCAGGATGCTGCGTTTTGCCATGAGTTCTCCTCGAAGGCGTCGCTAGTTGCTTTCCGACGGCCGCGGCTTGGGTTGCGATCCGTAGTCGCGCTGGTATTCAAATTCCGGATGAATGGGCCTGCCTTCGGCGAAGCGCGTGGGGCGGAAAGCGGAGATGTCCACCGTCGTTGCCGCGCCGTCCAGCAGCAGCTCCGACATCACGATGCCGATAGCCGGTGAAATTTTGAAGCCCATGCCGGAGAAGCCGGCGCAAATGTGGAGCCCATCAATTCCGGGGACCGGCCCGAGCAGCGCGCACGAATCCGGGGTGACATCGTAAACGCCGGTCGTGCCTCGGACAACCTCGGCATTCTCAAGTTTGGGGAGGCGGCGCGCCGCGCGTTCAATCATCTCTTCGAGGTCGGTTTCCGAGGCGCGCTGCGGAAAGTTGTCCGGATCG
>Ga0187804_10000214_pt1 | contig 13362 bp, 9 predicted proteins | sample NC_wetland_sal_i_3_FD_132961 | JGI IMG/M metagenome (GOLD analysis project Ga0187804, IMG submission 132961) | Wetland sediment microbial communities from Neuse River Estuary, North Carolina, USA - Control_4 | ecosystem: Environmental > Aquatic > Freshwater > Wetlands > Sediment | place: USA...
CAGCCCGTGCTGATCCCGGGCTCGATGGGAACGGCTTCCTATGTCCTGATTGGTACGTCGAAAGCCATGCAGCAGACCTTCGGTTCCACCTGTCATGGTGCCGGTCGAGTGATGAGCCGAGCGAAGGCGAAGAGGATGGTGCGCGGAGCAGAACTACGGCAACAACTGAAGAGCCGAGGCATTCTGATCTGCGCTGGATCGATGAGCGGGTTGGCGGAAGAGGCTCCTGCGGCGTACAAAGATGTGTCCCAGGTGGTTGAAGTGGTCGTCAGAGCAGGAATTGCAAACAGAATTGCACGACTCGAGCCAGTTGCGGTCATCAAGGGCTAACGATTAAGTTCGCGCCTTCAGCGAAAATGAAGAACTTCTACCCACGACCTCCCTTGGTCGTAGTAGCTAAACAATGGTACTAAGGTCGAATCCAAGCTCCCCTGCAAGGTAGTCTACTCGTCTAGAGGACACGCCCGGCATCTTTCGGAGCGGAGTATTTGCTCTTCGGACAGATTGATTTGACGTACCACGAATTTGCTTGACTGTAGTACGTCCGTCCGGCCTGCATCGGCCAGGTAGTCTCCTACCAATTCCAGGGCCCGGTATTTTGTGGGTGCAAGCACGTAGATGCTGTCGGTGCCGTGCAGGGTGACTTCATAAGCCTTCATAAGCTTCCTCCCCGTTATCTGATGCCATGGTGTTGCCGCGGGCCATAGTCAGCATGTCTTAGTGGGAATGCCCGTTCATCTCGGTTAAGACAAAACCGTTCAAAGCCGCCCATGGACCAAGGGCCGCTAACGACGGTCTGCTTGCATCAAGGCTGCTGCCTGTGTCGGCTGCCAGTAAGTGCGCCTCTACGGGAGGAGTGCAAGGCGCAGCCAAACAGCACAACTGTAGAAGCCATTACGATTCCAGGCGCGGCTGCACGTTGCCCTCATTGAGACTGCCCATACGCCGGGCTGCGGACATCCTGGTCATCGTTATCCTGAGCCTCTCGGTAACGCCCTCTCATCTCGTTGCCCTGGCCGACCGTCAGGACATGCTTAGGGCTGCCACACGAAGCCGTGATTCACGTTGCGGGCGTCAACGTACCAGCCGGCAACAGCTCCCCAAAGATTGTTCGTCGAAGGGCGAGTGCCTTGGCCCGCACCTCTGCCCGCGCGCGGAACATTGAAATTGGTGAACTTCCCGGAAGGGCCTCGTTCGAACCCGTGAGCGGCGAGATTCGCATCCCAGTAGGCCCCCGTGGTTGCCCCGAAGAGGTTGATACTGAAGGCGGCGGTGCCTGCGCCGGGGGCTTGGTTCGCCTTCGGATCATCGAACGTGGTAAACGAGCCGTCCAGGTTGCGCACGAAGCCGTGAGCGACGTTGTTCGAGTCCACGGAGTATCCCGTGATCACGCCTGCCAAGTTGATGCTCGCAGCCACAGTGCCCAGCCCGCTGCCGGTTCCGGCCCCAGGCGCGTCGATACTCGTCATGTTCCCATCGGGCGCGCGCACGAAACCGTGCACAACGCTGCTTGCATCCATGTAGAACCCGGTGACTGTGCCATCCAGGCCGAGGCACGTTTCCTCGCATGGGTAGGTGAAAACCGAGCTGGGCGGATCGAACGATGCGAATCCGGTCTCGGGCGATCCGACAAACCCGTGGTTCTCACCGTTTCCATCGATGTAACTGCCGGCCGTCGTTCCTAACAGGTTGATGTTGGTTGCCAATGTGCCTTGCTGTTGGCCCGTGCCCTCACCCGGAACATCAATCGTGGTGAAGGAACCGTTTGGGCTTAGCAGGAAGCCGTGATACATGTTGCTGGAGTCCTGGAAGGCTCCCGCGATCACGCCTAGGTCGTTAATGGCATAGGCCGCCGTGCCTTGGCCAGGCTGCAGGCCCGCTCTGGGAGCATCAAAGGAAGCGACGTTGCCGTCGGGAGTGCGCAGGAAACCGTGCAGCACGATCTTCTTGTCTGAGTAGGTCCCCACGACCGTTCCCAGGTCGTTATTGGCGAGCGGAGTGGTTCCACAACCTAAGAAGCCCAAAAAAGCGCTCGCGCACACCGGTGAGAACACCCTGCCTGCGCCGGGAACGTCGAACTCGATGACAGTATGCCTGCTCAGCTGTGCAATTGCTGGCACTGCCAGGCTGACCAATAACAACGCCAAGATGAGTCCTCTCGCTTGCCCTTTGTTGCTCATCGTCTTTTCCTCCTGGAATTCTTGCCGACCTCATATACTTAGTACTCACTCGCCGATTTTCGCCAGTCCTTCTTGAGTTGCTCGATAACCTCATCCGCCAGCCTGGTTGTATCAAAGGCCTCTGACTTTGTGGTTCTCCAAATGGGCTTCTGAGTGCGCCGGTCCAGAAGGGTAACCGTCGCGGTCGTGATCCGTACAATGGCTTTTGCGGGCACGATGGTGCTCTCAGTTTGACAAGTAAGAATCGCGTCGGCTTCCTCTAGCTTGGAAGTGATCATTACCGTATTCCACTTTTCGAGACGAGCTCTGACGAGAAGTAGAACCTCGTCCGAAGAGGGAGCCACATAGATCGTTCTTATTTGATGTAGCAGAGGGGGCCCAGCTGAAATTGTGGCCTGTGCGGCTAGGAACTCCGCGGAGAGCAGCAGCAGCAGTGCAAAGATTCGCAGAATCGTCCAGCCGACTCGCAGAGGTTCGCAAAGGGAGCGTTGGAGGTTCATAAGGTTCCGCCTTCCTTTCTTAGCGTTTCTAAGGGCCCACGGGCTGGCCAACCAAGTACGTACTCTTCCTGAAAGGTCACATGACTGCAAGACGATTCAAACCACCTCGTGTCCTCCGAAGGGGTCGAAACGAAAAACCTTGTCCGCTCAAGCCCCCTCTTACACTGCAGGTGCGATCAGTTTGCCACTCAACCCGCCCACGATTGCTCCGATGGCGACGCTAGCTAAGAATGTGTAAGAGATCTCGATCCGCAGCACGTCTTCTGGGATCCCAGTCCACCCTCTAAAAATCAAACCGGCTGCCGCGACCGCTGCCCAGAGACAAATCGAGGTAATGATTCCTTCCCACGTCCCTCTCCGCCCACGACAAGTGAGTAGCCAGGCCACGCCGTAGGCAAACAGGAAACAAACCGCCACGCTAAGGAGATGTGGACTCCACCACCGCACCATCTGCCGCAGCTCGGGTTGACTCAGTCCGAACGCATCACTCCAGCGGGGCCGAAACAGGTACTGCGCGTGCCAAACCGCTCCGAACACCCAAGCTGCAAACGCCGCGATCACCACGGGAATGTGGTAGATCTTTTTTGTTTTTGGCAGCTCAACCTCGCCTTGGGTATACAATGCCGTTCGCTCGGCCTCCGGAATGCATTTCTGGTCACAATGAATGCGTGCTGGCCAGAGAGTACAGTCTCCGAGGCGCAAATCGCATTTTCCGCTTAATCCGGTGAGGGCCGCGTGGATGGCATCAAAACTCACCGCAACCTGCCTGTGAGTTTCGGGGCACGTAACGGCTCGGCTTCCGCGGTAGTGGGTGTAAATTTCTCGTCCCCAGAGCGCTGGCATCAGAAGAACGAAGCAGGCCCCAACGACGAAGAGCAAGAGCCAGAACACAATCCACATGGCACACCTCCGGGCCTCGTTGCTGCGAACGGGCGTCTTACCATCTTTAGTTGTAGCCTACGGCGGTATGCACAGGTTTGCAGTGAGTCTGATCACGATAGCCGGTGAGATGCTTCACGAACTCGCGCTCCCTTCTTACTTAAGAAGCCAAGCAGCGACGACGTACATGTGTAGCGAGATCGAAAGCAAGTCGCGAAGAGAGAAAGAGACTCTACCCCCGGGCGAACCGGGTCTGGCTATGATCCATTTTCGTAGGGTGCTGATCTGGCTATAGTCCGCGGCAGATCACAACTGCTTGTGACCTCGATCACGGGTGCCGTTCTCCACAGGTGCGAGAATCGAAGTTGCGATTGCTGACGGAATGCGGACCTCTTTCCGTGCGAGAAACTCGTCATGATGTGGCTCGTAAGACTCGCGCTGAACCGTCCCTATACGTTCGTAGTGGCGTCCATACTGATTCTCATCCTCAGTGTAGTAGCCACTATGCGTACTGCGACGGACATTTTCCCCGATATCAACATCCCCGTCGTCAGCGTGGTGTGGGGCTATACGGGGCTGGCGCCCGAGGAAATGGAGAGGCGCCTGGTTACGCTTTACGAGCGATCCGTGACCACCACGGTCAACGATGTGGAGCACATTGAATCGCAGTCGTATTACGGCATTGGAGTGGTTAAGGTCTTCTTCCAGCAGAATGCGAACATTAACGGAGCGGTTGCGCAGGCAACGGCCATTGCCCAGGCGAATCTTAGGTCGATGCCGCCCGGCACTACGCCGCCGTTGGTGATCGCCTACACAGCCTCGAGTGTGCCGATTCTGCAGTTGGGATTGAGCAGCCCGAGTCTTTCCGAGGGGCAACTGTTCGACCTGGGCGTGAATTTCATTCGTATCCAACTGGCCGACATCGAGGGGGCGGCCATCCCGTACCCATACGGGGGCAAGCAGCGGCAGGTCAGCGTCGATCTTGATCCCCATAAGATGCTGGCCCGAGGAGTTTCCGGGGCCGAGGTAGTCAATGCCGTGAGCGCCCAGAATCTTATCCTGCCGCAGGGCACGATCAAACTTGGGCCACGCGAGTATGACGTCGCGCTCAACAGCAGTCCCGCGCAAGTGCCGGAGCTCAATGATTTGCCTATCAAAGTAGTGAACGGGAGCATGGTCTACATCCGCGATGTCGCTCACGTGCATGATGGCTTTCAGTTCCAAACCAACATCGTGCACGTGGACGGTCGCCGTTCCGCCGTGCTGAGCGTCTTCAAGACGGGTAAGGCATCCACTCTGGATATCGTTTCCAGGGTGCGCGCGGAGTTGCCCCGAATTCAAGCGGGGCTTCCGCCGGCGCTGAAAATCGACGCCATCGCCGATCAGTCCCTGTTCGTGCGCGGCGCTATCAAGGGAGTGCTCCGGGAGGCCACCATTGCGGCCCTTCTAACCGCCGCGATGATTCTGGTTTTTTTAGGCAGCTGGCGGATGACCTTTGTGGTATCGATTTCGATTCCGCTCGCTATCTTGACCTCATTGCTGGCATTTACTTCGCTCGGCGAGACCATCAACATGATGACCCTGGGAGGGCTGGCGCTGGCGGTCGGAATCTTGGTGGACGATGCCACGGTGGAGGTGGAGAACACAAATCGCCTGCTGCCTGAAGGCAGATCGTTGCGGGAAACGATTCTCACCAGCGCCAGCCAAATCGCCACGCCAGCCTTTGTGGCTACGCTGGCCATCTGCATCGTGTTTGTGCCCATCATGTTCTTGACGGGGATTCCTGGCTTCCTTTTTCGGCCGCTGGCAGAAGCCGTATCCTTTGCCATGCTCGCCTCCTATCTGCTTTCGCGAACACTCGTTCCCACGATGATGTTCTATTTCTATCGATCCGAGCGGCTGCTGGAGGCAAAGAAGAGAAATGAGCGGCATCGGGGACCGGGTATCTTCCGCCGTTTCCATCAAGGTTTCGAGGAAGGTTTCAAACGGTTCCGCGAACGATACACCCTTTTGCTTGAATGGTGTCTGCATCACCGTTTGTTGTTTGGTGCAGTTTTTCTCGGCTTCTGCCTGGCCAGCTTGGCCCTGGTTCCGCTGCTCGGTTCAGACTTGTTTCCTTACGTTGATGCCGGCCAGATCCGTCTGCACTTCCGGGCTCCTACGGGATTGCGGATCGAAGAGACCGCGGCGCTTTGCCAACGCGTGGAGCAGGCGATTCGAGAGGAGATACCGCGCAGCGAACTGAATACGATACTGGACAATATCGGAATGCCATATAGCGGTATCAACTTGACGTACAGCAACAGCGGCGTCATCGGTACCTCGGATGCAGAGATCCTGGTCTCGCTTAGTCCCAAGCATCGTCCGTCGCCAGAATATATCCGCAGTCTCCGGCGGAAGCTGCCGAAAGAGTTCCCTGGCACGCAGTTCTTCTTCCAACCCGCGGACATTGTCGGCCAGATTTTGAATTTTGGACTTCCTTCGCCCATCGACATTCAACTCGTAGGCGCGGACATGGCGGGAAATTACAAAATCGCCAATGACATGGTCTCCCGTATACGCCAGATTCCCGGAGCGGCTGACGTGCACATCCAGCAAGCATTAGACGAGCCGATGGTAAAGGTAGATGTCGACAGGACGAAGGCACAGCAGATGGGTTTCACCCAGGCGAACGTAGCCAGCGATGCGATCGTCGCTCTTACGACCAGTTTCCAGACCGCGCCGAGCTTCTGGCTGAGCTCGCAAGGCGTGAGCTATTCCGTGATGACCCAGACGCCGCAATATAGAATGGACACTCTAGGCGATCTCCGAAACATTCCAATCACCGGCGGTAGCGTCCCGCAACCAGAAATTCTGGGCAATCTGGCGAGCATCCGGCGAGGCCAGGCTCCGGCCGTAGTCAGCCATTACGACATTCAGCGGGTGATCGACATCTATGCGGCGAGCCAGGGAAGGGACCTGGGCGGCATTGCGTCAGACGTGGACAAAGTAATGGACGAGTTCCGCGAGAAATTGCCTCGCGGAAGTTATATGGTTGAGCGCGGCCAAGTGGAAACTATGCGCTCGTCGTTTTGGGGCCTTGGGCTCGGCATTCTGTTTGCAGTGATTCTGGTTTACCTGCTAATGGTAGTGAACTTCCAGTCCTGGATGGATCCCTTCATCATCATTACCGCGCTACCGGCGGCGTTGGCCGGAATTGTCTGGATGCTCTTCATCACGCGCACGACGCTCAACGTTCCTGCTTTGATGGGGGCGATCATGTGCATTGGTGTGGCCACGTCAAATAGCATTTTGCTGGTGACGTTTGCCACCGGGGAACTCAAGGAAGGTAAGAGTTCGGTGGACGCGGCGTTTCAGGCTGGCTTTGTGCGGTTACGCCCAGTGATTATGACCGCTCTGGCCATGATTATCGGAATGGTGCCCATGGCGATGGGCATCGGCGAGGGCGCGGAACAGAACGCTCCTCTGGGACGTGCAGTCATCGGCGGTCTCTTGATCGCCACTGTGGCCACCCTTTTCTTCGTCCCAGTGGTATTTAGCTTCCTGCACCGGAAGGGATATCACCGGCTTGCCACCGAGGAGGGAGAGCCGGAGATCGGGAGCTAGGCGAAAGCAGACGAACTGAAGTGGCCTCTTAATTACGAGGACAAAGGAAGGTAGCTGAGAGGATGGCAAAGGTCACCGCAGATGAGGAAGAGCGGTTGGAGGATCTGGCGATCAGTCCCACAGAACCTCGCACGCCATGGCATTGGTCGAAGGCGGGGAAAAGTGTGGCTACTGTGGCCGTTGTGGCAGTGGCCTTCTTTGCCGCAGCCTTGCTGTTCGGGCTCCTTCACCAGCGGGCCGTACGGGTAGAACTTGCCGCCGACGCGCGTGACCAGGCGCGGACTCCCGTGAGCGTCACTCATCCGCAGTCGAACTCCACCCAGCTTAGCGTCACATTTCCCGCCAATATCCAAGCCTATATCGAGACCCCTATCTACGCCCGCACGAACGGGTATATCAAGCGCTGGTTAGTGGATATCGGCGCCCGCGTGCAACGCGGCCAGCTTCTGGCGGAGATCGAGACTCCGGAATTGGATCGGCAGTTGCAGCAGGCGGAAGCGGCGCAGGCTCAAGCCCAAGCCAACCTGGATCTGGCTCGCATCACGGCGGTCCGCTATCAAGACCTGCTGAAGACTGACAGTGTCTCGAAGCAGGACACGGATCAGGCGGTCAGCACCCTCCATGCCGATGAGGCTAACCTGAAGGCTGCGATCGCGAGCGTGAATCAGCTGAAAGAGTTGCAGTCCTTCGAGAAAGTCACCGCTCCTTTCGCGGGGACGATCACGGCGCGCTACATCGATATCGGCGCTTTGATTGCATCCGGCACCAACACAATTCTTTTCCGGCTGGCTGACATTTCGACTTTGCGCGTTTACGCCAACGTCCCCGAGGCTGAGAGCAAGGGCATCGCAGTCGGGGCCTCTGTCGATCTTGAAATTCCCGAAGGGGAGGGAAAGAAATTTAGTGGCCAAGTTGTCCGCACCGCTGGTGCGATCGACCCCGTTTCTCGAACTCTGCTTACTGAGATCCACGTGCCCAACTCAAGTCTTGCGCTGGTGCCTGGAGAGTTCGGCGAGGTTACTTTCCATCTCCGGTCCAGCAAGTCCGTGCTGATCATTCCGTCCAGCGCGCTGCTGTTCCGAGCGCAGGGCACTCAGGTGGCGCTTGTGCAGGATAACGGCAGCGTTCGCATCCAGAACATCCAACTCGGCCGTGACTTCGGCAACAGCGTCGAGGTGCTCTCCGGCCTCACGCCGAACGACTCTGTTATCGAGAATCCCTCTGACTCGATCACCGGCGGCACTCTGGTTTCAGTTCAGCAGCCGGGAGTGAATAGGTAGAGGCCTTGCTAAGTCTAGTTCTGAGAAACGCCGCGACGCGCCGATTGTCGACACCGCGGTGACCAAATCCCTGAATTCCTTCACCAGTGACAAGTGAAGCGTACTTGCTACTCAAACGTCCAATCATGCTCCGTGGTGCAGCATGGCCATCGGATCGGCCGGCCCGTAGCCCTTCCCAACCGCGAGGCCCGCACGGATGGCCGCGGTGATGAACTCCTTAGCGGCAGTAACGCTTTCTCGTGTTGTTTTCTCTTGGGCCAAATTGGCCGCAATGGCCGAAGCGAAGATGCAACCGGTGCCGTGCGTGTTCTTGGTGTCGATACGCTCAGCGCGAAACTCAATGAATTCACGGCCGTCGTAGAGGAGGTCAGCGGCTATGTTTTCCAGATGACCACCCTTGACGACGACATTTTCTGGTCCCAGATCGCGAATCATCCGGGCGGCCTCTTTCATTTGCGCGAGAGTCTTGATTTCGCGTCCCGTAAGCGCCCCGGCTTCGTGCAGATTGGGTGTAACCACGGTGGCCTGCGGCAGCAATTTGGTCTTGAGAACCGCAATGGCCTCGGGTTTCAGCAACGGTGCCCCACTCTTGGCGATCATCACCGGGTCCACGACCAGCGGTTTTAATTTGTGGGCGAGAATTGTGGCTGCAACCGCGTCGATAATTGCGGTGCTCGCGAGCATTCCCGTCTTTACCGCATCGCAGCCGATGTCGCTTACGCAGGCTTCGATCTGCTTCACCACAAAATTCGGCTCGATCTCCAATACCCCGTAGACCCCAGTCGTATTTTGTGCCGTGAGAGCGGTAATTGCGGTCATGCCAAAAGCGCCTAAGACCGAGACCGTTTTCAGGTCGGCCTGAATTCCGGCCCCACCGCTGGAATCGGACCCTGCGATGATTAGAACGCGAGGAATCTTCATCGGTCACCTGCCTTTCTGTTGCGAGGGCGCACCCTTCATATCGGCCACCGTTCCATCGTCCAGGCCATCTCCCAGAACAGCCACTCGTAGCGGCTGCTGGTAAGAAACGCGGTCTCCAGCTTGCATAGGTCGCGCTCAGGCAGTCCTACAGTAAGACTATCGAGCAGATCACGGCACCATTGGGCCAGTTCGGCAAATTCTCTGGAGCTGTACATCGCAATCCACTTGGCATAACGTTCGTCGCTGGGGGCGGGTTGCTCGGCCAGACGCTGGCCGATTTCGCTGAAAGCCCACATGCAAGGCAACAACGCTGCAGCCAACTCGGCGAAATCACCCGTCGCTGCCACTCGCAACAAGAAATCGGTGTAGCCGCGAGTAGCAGGCGCAGGGAGTTCGCGCTCGAGTTCCTCCAGGCTGATTCTGAACTCGGTGGCGTAGGCTCGGTGCAGGTTCATCTCGGTTTCAACGGTTTCCTTGAGCAACATGGCGAAGCGGGTCATGGTCTCCAGGTCCGGACTGCGCGCAGCCGCGAGAGCGAGAAGACGCGCGTACTCGATGAGGAACACATAATCCTGTCGCAACCAGAACTTGAATTTCTCCAGACTTAGCGTTCCATCACCAATGCCTCGCACGAATGCGTGTTGGTGTTGTGCCTCCCAAATTCCAGCCGCTTTTTGATGCAGCCGCTCGGTGAATCGCTGTGCCATAGGTTCTCGCACCTTTCATCTTACTCGCGTGCTTCAAGCGCAGCAGGACTTCCAAGGTGCCGGACTTCGGCTCGTCCCGACGAAAATCACAAGCCGTTGTGTGCATCGTCACAGTGTCAGGCACTCAATCGCGCGTATCGTTTAAGTAGGAGAAGTGATGTTCTCTGATCGGTACGAAATCGCTTGCGAACAGGTCTTAGACTGTTCCCACACGCGACCTGGTCCTCTAGACGCGCTCCGGCCCATGGTGGCATCCGACTACGTGCCCTTCTTTTGGAGCGAAGGATTCGGGCGGGGGGGCGAACTGGATCGAGCCATCATCGCCCGTTCTGCCGAGGTCAAAGGGGCTCTTTACGATGGGCGAGTCTTTGTGATCGTCCCGATTTATGTGACCAGCATCTGCGAGGAGCAATGTCTCTATTGCAATTTTCGCGGAGGAAATAAAGGGATCGGGGTCGAGCGCAGGCGATTGACGGACGACGAACTCGAACAGGAGGCGCTCTATCTCATCGAGCAGAAGGGGCTGAGAGTTCTGGAACTGGTCTACTCCACCGATCCGCGGATGCGAGTGGATGCGATGTGTCGTCATGTGGAACTGTTGCGGCGTTTGTTGCACCGGCATGGTGGCGGTCTCGTCGGAATCAGCGCCGAGGCATTGGAAGAAAGCGATTACCGTCGCCTGATCGACGCGGGGCTGTGCTGGTCGGTGCTCTGGCAGGAAACCTACGACAGAGATCGATACGCCCAACTGCATCCTGGCAAAACCAAGAAGGCGAACTTTGAATACCGCCTGAACGCTTATGAACGGATGCTCGCGGTCGGGGTTGAGCATGTTGGCGTCGGAGTGCTTTCGGGCCTGTCGGACTGGAGACGGGACTGGGCCATGCTGATGCTGCATGAGGAATACCTGCAACAGCACTATGGTGATGGTGCCACCATTCTCGGTACTCCTCGTTTGAAGCTGGCTCCTGGAGCTCTTCTTCAAGAGTCGCCTTTCACGCCCACTCGCGAAGAGTTTCTGGTGACCGTTGCCCTTCATAACATGTTTTCGCCGACGACAGCGCCGTTTGTGAGCACGCGAGAAGACTGGGACGTATGCATCGAGCTGGCGCGAGGAGGCGGCTGTCTGTTCACCCTCAACTGTTCCACCACGCCGGGCGGTTATTCACTTCAGCATGGCGGATGCCAGTTCACGGCTCATTCCTACGATGCGCCCATCTACTCCACCAAGCTAAAGTCCGAAGGGCTCGAGCCTGTTTTCAATTGGAGAGCGGGAGATTTGTCCGGTGAGTACCGGCCTGATGCTGCGCTATGTGGAGGCGCTCAGAAGCGATGAGCCGCAGCTAGATTCCTAGCAGAGGACGCGGCGCTTTCGATCACAACACGGGCTGAGGTAGGTGTGCGGCCTGTGTGGGGCGAACAACATGCCGACCATCGCGAGTTGGGACAAACTGACGTCCAAGGCGAAGGAGGCGGTGCAGGCCGCCAACTATCTGGCCTCCAAGCGCGGCAACCCCGAGTTAATGCCCCTGCACATCCTGGCCAGCCTTCTCGCGGACCGCGAAGGCACGGTGATATCGCTGCTGAGCAAGCTTGGCGTCGACAGCCAGGCAATGCTGGCCGAGGCACGGCACCAGATCGACCGCCTGCCGGCGCTTTGGGCGGGCGGCGCCTTGAAGGCTGAGCCCAGCTCGGCTGCCAGCGCGGTTCTCCAGCAAGCTTTTCAGGAAGCGGCCGATCTCGACGATGAGCACGTGTCCACCGAACACCTGCTCTTGGCCATCACGAAACTGGAGAGCGACCTCGCCCAAGCCCTGCTGGTGCGGCACGGTGCTCATCACGACGCCATCTTAATGGCCCTGACGACGGTTCGCGGCCCGCAGCAGGCTGGCGGCCCGACTTCAGAAACCAACTCTGGGACGCTTGAACTTTATGCACGCGATCTCACCGACTTAGCTCGCCGCGGCAAGCTTGACCCGGTGATCGGTCGCGATGACGAAATTCGGCGTGTAGTCCAAGTGCTATTGCGCCGCACCAAGAACAATCCCGTGCTGATTGGTGAACCCGGCGTGGGCAAGACCGCTATCGTCGAGGGTCTGACCATGCGCATCGTCCGCGGCGATGTCCCCGAGTCGCTCAAGGCCAAGCGTCTGGTAGCCCTGGATCTGGGTGCGATCGTGGCCGGCACCAAGTACCGCGGCGAGTTTGAAGATCGCCTGAAGGCGCTGCTGCGGGAGATCGAGGACTCGCAGGGGCAGATCATCACGTTCATTGACGAGTTGCACACGCTGGTTGGGGCGGGAGCGGCGGAAGGCGCAATCGACGCGTCCAATATGTTGAAGCCGGCGCTGGCGCGCGGTGAGTTGCGTGCCATCGGCGCCACCACACTGGGCGAGTACCGCAAGCACATCGAGAAAGACCCGGCACTCGAACGTCGCTTCCAGACTGTCTTTGTGGCTGAGCCCAGCGTGGCGGACACCATCTCCATCCTGCGCGGCCTGCAGCAGCGTTATGAACTGCATCATGGCGTTCGCATCAAGGACTCAGCCCTCGTCGCCGCAGCCACGCTCTCACACCGCTATATCTCTGATCGCTTCCTGCCCGACAAGGCGATTGACTTAGTGGACGAGGCTGCGGCCGCCCAGCGCATGCAAATCGACTCCGTGCCGGTGGACATCGACCAACTCGAACGCCACGCCGCGCAATTGGTTATTGAGAAGCATGTACTCGAAAGGGAACACGATACCAACTCGCAGGAAAGATTGCGAATCCTGGAAGGTGAGCTGGCCGCAGTGCAGAACCAAGGCAACGTTCTGAAGGCGTGCTGGAAGAAGGAGAAGGAAGCGGTTGGCCGGATGCACGAGCTCCGGCAGACGATCAGGCAACTGAAGTTGCAGGAGCAAGCTGAGTCGCACGACGCAGGCTCACCAAAGGGGGGTACGAATGGCCATGGCGAGCTTCGCCAAGCTGAGAAGGAACTGCACAAGCTTCAATCCCAACTCGACCGGTACAGCTCGCGCATGCTCAAGGAAGAAGTGGGTGAAGACGAGATTGCACACATCGTCTCTAAGTGGACGGGCATTCCTGTGTCCAGGATGCTGGAAGGCGAAGTGAAGAAGTTGGTCGAAATGGAAGACCGGCTGCGCAGCCGCGTGATCGGCCAAGATCCGGCGTTGGAGCGGATTGCCAACGCCATCCGTCGCGCCCGCACCGGGCTCTCTGATCCCAAGCGCCCTATCGGTTCTTTCATTTTCCTGGGGCCGACGGGAGTAGGCAAGACCGAACTAGG
>Ga0187804_10000215_pt1 | contig 13329 bp, 10 predicted proteins | sample NC_wetland_sal_i_3_FD_132961 | JGI IMG/M metagenome (GOLD analysis project Ga0187804, IMG submission 132961) | Wetland sediment microbial communities from Neuse River Estuary, North Carolina, USA - Control_4 | ecosystem: Environmental > Aquatic > Freshwater > Wetlands > Sediment | place: USA...
CCCAGGCCGTAGGGTGCGGTGTCGGTGTCGCCCTCCTCGACGATCACATCGGAGGCTGGAATTCCCAGCTCCTGGGCGACGATTTGCGCGTACGTGGTCTCATGCCCTTGCCCCTGGCTCTTGGTCCCCATGCGGCAAATCGCTTTTCCCGTGGGGTGAATGCGGATCTCGGCACTGTCGAACATCTTGATGCCTGCAATGTCGAAAGAATGGGCAGGGCCGGCGCCGACCGCTTCCGTGAAGCTCGAAATCCCAATGCCCATCAGCTCGCCTTTCTTGCGCTTCTCTTCCTGCTCTTTGCGAAGCTGCCTATAACCAATCATCTCCAGCGCTTTATTCAACGCGCCTTCGTAGTTGCCGCTATCGTAAGTCCAACCCAGCGGCGTCTTGTACGGGAACTGCTCGGGCTGAATGAAATTTCTGCGGCGCAATTCGGCTGGATCGATCTTCATTTGGCTGGCCAGGACGTCCATGGCGCGCTCAATCAGGTAAGCCGCCTCGGTGATTCGAAACGAACAACGATACGCGATTCCGCCTGGTGCCTTGTTCGTGTACACGCCATCCACTTCACAAAAAGAATTTGCGAAATCATACGAACCCGTGCAAACGCTGAACAGGCCGGCGGGAAACTTCGTGGGCTGCGCCGCGGCATTAAACGCTCCGTGGTCCGCAAGCGTTTTCACGCGCAGAGCTTTCACTTTGCCGTTCGCGTCCGCCGCAATCTCCGCCGTCATGTGATAGTCGCGCGCAAAACCGGTGGATTGCAGATTCTCGGAACGGGTCTCAATCCACTTCACGGGCACGCCGAGCGTCAATGAAGCTACCACCGCACAAACGTATCCGGGATAAATCGGGACCTTGTTTCCGAAACCGCCGCCAATGTCCGGTGAAATGACGCGGATATTCTGCTCCGGAATTCCGCCGACAAGCGCAAAGAGAGTGCGGTGAGCGTGCGGCGCTTGAGACGTGAGGTAGATAGTCAGCTTTTCCGTTGCCTTGTTGAAGTCTGCAACGCAGCCGCAGGTCTCGAGCGGCGCAGGATGGCATCGCTGAGAGACGGCATGCACGCTGGCCTTCACCGTGGCGGATTGAAAGGCTTTCTCGGTGGCTGCTTTGTCGCCGACTTCCCAATGAAAAATATGGTTGGATTTTTGTTCGCGGTCCTCCCGGAGGATGGGCGCATCCGGGTCAGTCGCCTTATGCGGATCCACCAGCACGGGGAGCTCTTCGTACTCGACTTCCACGAGCTCGGCGGCGTCCGCTGCGGTATAGCGATCCTCGGCGACAACGAATGCCACCTCCTGCGACTGAAACAGCACCTTGCCCGTCGCCAGCACCATCTGCTTGTCGAAAAATAAAGTCGGCATCCAGGCGAGACCTGCCTTGGCAAGGTCTTCACCCGTGATGATGGCCAGCACGCCGGGGAGTTCTTTGGCCTTCTCCGTGTTAACCGACTTGAGACGCGCGTGCGCATACGGGCTGCGCACCATGTGGCCATACACCATTCCAGGAAGGTGGACGTCATCCACATAATTCCCCTTGCCTTGAATGAATCTCGAATCTTCCTTGCGCTTAATGGGATAGCCCATGCCACCCACTTCGGGAGTCGTCTTCTCGATCATCTTGCCCCTCCCTCTGCCAACTTGCCGGCGGCGTACTGTACCGCCTTCACAATATTTTGATAGCCCGTGCACCGGCACAGATTGCCGGAAATTCCCCAACGAATTTCTTCCTCGGAGGGCTGGGAGTTCTTCTTCAGGAGGGCGTAGGTGGACATCAGCATCCCGGGAGTGCAAAAACCGCATTGCAACCCATGCTCTTGCTTGAAGCCCTCTTGCAGAGGATGGAGCTTTCCATCCTGGAGAAGTCCTTCGACGGTAAGGAGCTCGGCTCCGTCAGCCTGCACGGCAAACACCGTGCAAGACTTGACCGTCTTTCCGTCGAGAACGACGGTGCAAGCGCCGCAATTGCTGGTATCGCAGCCGACGTGCGTGCCGGTGAGCCCCAGCACCTCCCGGATGAAATGAACCAGGAGCAACCTGGGTTCGACATCGGCCTGTCGCTCACGGCCATTGATCTTGACGTGAACCGTTTGCTTCTTTGCCATCGCTTACCCCCGATCGCCGCAAACCTCTATTTACTTGCCGGCACGCTCACGCGCGCGCGTTAGCGCCCGTTTAGCCAGCTCTTTTACCAAACCCTTCTTGTATTCAACGGGGCCGCGCAAATCCGCGCTCGGTTCCGATTCCTCGGCTGCCAATTGCGCCGCTTGCTTGATGTTGGCTTCGTCGAGCCTCTTGCCACGCAGGAATTCTTCCGCTTTGCGGGCCTTGATGGGCGTTGGACCAACATTGGTCAGACCGATACCCGCTTCTTGGCACACTCCTTGATCATCGAAAGTGATCTGAGCTGCCACCGCGGCGGTGGCAAAATCACCCACTTTGCGCTCGAGCTTGAAGTAAGCGCCTCCACTTCGGGGCGGGGGGATCGGAATGCGGATTTCGGTGAGAATTTCGTCCGGCTGGAGCGCCGTGCTGAATATGGACAGGAAGAAATTCTCAATCGGTATGACTCGTTCACCTTTAGGTCCGGTCGCCACCACCTGGGCGCCCAGCGCGAGCATGGTCGCGGGGTGGTCATTGGCAGGATCCCCGTGGGCGAGATTGCCGCCGACGGTAGCGAGATTTCGCACCTGAGGATCGGCAATGACGTGAGCGGTATCGACGATGATCGGATACTTTGAATGCACCACCGGCGAACCCTCAAGCTCCGCTTCCCGCGTCAGCCCGCCGATCTTCAAATAGCCGCCCTCCTCCTTTACGTAGGAAAGTCCCGGAACGCGGTTGATGTCGATCAGATAGCCCGGCCTTGCCAGCCGGAGCTTCATCATGGGAATCAGGCTTTGTCCGCCGGACAGGATTTTTGCGTCGTCCCCATGCTGTTGCAGCAAGCCTATGGCTTCGGAAACCGTTTTTGGTCTGAGATATTCGAAGGATGCCGGGATCATTTTCTGCCCCCTTATCCATTGCTGTAACCAGCGAACCTGGCGGAATTTGGCGAGTTACCGAGCTTTCCGGGTAACCTTATCACACACCCGTCGTCGCGCGGAAGCTGAGGGAAGGCCTGCAAAGCAGCGATAGTTCAGAACCGGAGAGAAAAATGCAGCCTACGGAGCTGCCGCTCGACCCGCCTCTCTCTCCCACCAATTCTCGATCGCTTTCCGGATGGCTTCCGGAGCAATGTTGCTGCAAAGCATCTTGTACTCGGGAATCCCGCCCAGTTTCTCTGCCACCTCTTCTTTCGTGATCTGGAAAGCCTGGTCCACGTGTTTTCCCAGTACCATTTCCGTAGCCACCGACGAACAAGCAATGGCCACCGCGCACCCCATGCATTTGAATTTCGCGTCCTGGATAATCTCGTTTTCAATTCGCAGCGTGATCAGGACCGTATCGCTGTCCACGGGACTTCTGACCATCGCTTTGCCGGAAAAATCGGCGATGGTGCCCACATTTCGCGGGTTGTTGTAATGGGCGTGAATCTGTTCGTTGTACAATCTTTGATCTCTTGGTTACATTGAGTTGCCGAGGCGCGGAAGAATATAATAGGCCATGTCATTCTTGATGTCCTCCGCTTTGTACTCCAAGGCCGTCGAGCTCGCCGGACAAGGGAAATCGTTTGCTGTGGCGACTGTCGTTCGCGTGGAGGGTTCTTCTTCCGCAAAGCTCGGTTCAAAAGCCATTATCGACTCGCGCGGAAAGATTCTCGCCGGTTGGGTGGGCGGAGGCTGCGCCGAGAGCGCGGTGAGAAATGAAGCCTTGAAATGCCTCGAGCTGGAAAGGCCCGAACTCATCACCCTGGACCTGACGGATGAGTTGCTCGGAGTCGGAATGCCTTGCGGCGGCAAAATGGATGTATATATCGAGCCCGTTCTCCCGCCGCCTGAATTATTGATCGTGGGCCACGGCCGCATCGCCGAGGTGCTGGCCACCATCGGCCGCCTGATGAATTTTTCCGTCACGGTGAACGATCCGGGCGCCGACCGCGAATCTTTTCCGAATGCGAATCTCCTGGTAAATGAAGATTTCGATCTCACCGAGACCCCCATTGGTCCCCGAACTTTCGTCGTTATCGCCACGCTCCACAAGCGGGACCACCTCTGGCTGCAAAAGGCCCTCGAAGGCAATGCGGCCTACGTGGCCCTCATCGCCAGCCGTCACCGCGCCAGACTGGTTCTCGACTATCTTCTTGCAACAGGGATGCCCGCGGAGAAAGTCGAGAAGGTGTGGGCGCCCGCTGGTTTGGATCTCGGCGCCGCCACGCCTGAGGAGATCGCCCTGAGCATCATCAGTCAAATCGTGGCGTTGCGCCGCGGCAGCTCCAAACCCCTCCCTCTGAAGGATTCCGGCATGGCCACTGAGGGGACCGCCGCAGATAAGGTCATCCACCAGTGCGAGACAGACGGCCTCTGATTCTCCATTCGTCCCGCGCCCTTCCAACCGCCTAAAAACCTATGGCTGAGCTTTTCTCGGCTTTATGTCGGCTCTCCGAAACGATCTCGGCCATGATGCTCAGCGCGATTTCCTCGGGAGTTTCCGCTCCTATATCGAGTCCAGCCGGGGCACGCACCTTCGCCCGTTTCTCCGCCGCCTCACCCTTTAACTCCAGCCGGCGATGGATCTCTTGCGCCCTCTTCCTGTTCGCCACCACTGCCACAGAGGTGCAGTCCGCCCGCAAGGCTTGTTCCACTGCCTCCTCGTCAAATTTTCCGCGGCTGGCCACCACCACATACCGGCCGGAGGCTGGCGGTAATTGCGAAAAGTCCAGCGAATCAAGAAATCGGTCCGCCTCCGGCAGATCGGAAATCTTGAGCAGGGGATCCACAACCGTCACCGAAAAGCGCAGCAGCCTTCCCAATTTTGCCAGCGCCATCGCCACCGGCTCGCTCCCCACGATGATGAGTTCCCGTTCCTGGCCAATTTCCCGAACGCCCGGAATTTCCCTTCCCCCTCGATTGGCTGCTTCGATCAGAGCCGCCTCATCCGCTGTGCCCTGAGAAAAATTCTGGAGTCTTTCAAAGTCCTCTTTGCTGTCCAGGTCAAGGAGTATTCCAATGTCCGCGACCGGCACTTTCACGATCCCCTCGGTGTGATTCCCGAAAATCGCGCGGCAGCCAATGTCTCCCTTTAGAGCCATCACCTCGCCAAAAACCGAGCGGTCCAATAGCACCGGATTACCGCGGAAGCCCTTATACATTGGAATCAGAATTTGGGCGTCGGACTGTTGATACTGATCCACTAGCTGGTTGAGAGTCGCCGGGCGAACGAATGGCTGGTCCGCCAAAACGATGAGTGCGGCATCCACGCCGGCATCCAAAGCGGAGAGTCCCACACGCAGCGAGCTCCCCATTCCTTGCCGATAGTCCTCGTTGATCGCGACCTTGAGACCCTCGATGTCGACGCTCTCCTTGATCGTTTCCGCTGCATGACCGAGGACGAGAACGATTTCATCCACCTCGGCGCCGCGAACGTTCTCCACCACCTGGCCCAGTACAGTATTCCCTCCCAGGCGGAGCAGTTGCTTCGCTTCTCCCATTCGCGAGGACATCCCAGCCGCCAAAATCACGGCGCCAATTCGCGAGTCGCGTTTTGCTCTCATTTCCCTGTCCGGATAGTCAGACCCAGCGAGTCTACACAGCAGCAGGAATTTTGTCCCCGAGAAAGGTGTCCCCGGCATGCCATCGCAAGTTCCAGCGGGGCATCACCATGCCAGCCCTCGCCGTTGTTGACGATCAGCTGGGCTGCTCCACGGGGAGCCGAATCTCGATTTCGAGGCCGCCCCCGGCGAATTCCATGAGTAACCCACCAAAACCTTCGTGCATCCAACTAGGCGTAGTCAAAAATTGAATTTCCCCAGTTCTCGCTCTCGGCCGCACCATCTCAGCCTTCATCATCCAGCCAATCTTAGAAAGGGAGGTAAGTCGTATGAAATTCGTAAGGCCGCTTCAATTCCTTCTCATCGCCACACTGCTCTGCATCGTATTCAGTCCTCGTGCCAGCGCGGATAGTTGGAACAAGGAAACCAAAATCGTCACCACGGAGCCCCTGGAAATCCCCGGACACGTCCTTCCGCCCGGCACCTACATTTTCGACCTCGCGGAAAATGGCTCCTATCGCCACATCGTCCAGGTCTGGAACGGCAACAAAACCCACTTGATCGCGACCATCTTCACTATCCCGGTCTACCGCGACGAGGTGTCCGACCAGCCCGTTTTCGAGTTGGATGAACGCCCCGGTAATTCTCCCGAGGCCGTGCGCGCCTGGTTCTACACCGGCGAACACACCGGCAATGAATTCTGGTACCCGCGCAGCGAATTCCGCTCCTATTCCGCCAGCTTGACCCCGTCCCGCTGACCCAACTTCACCATGCGGTTGCAGCATTCGGCCCACACCCATGAACGCCCCGTCAGAACCACGCTTCTGGCGGGGCGTTTCATATTTCATGATGATAGGTACACGGGCGCCCATAAGACGGACGGTCTCGAAATTGCACTCGCATGATTTTGTTTGGGTTAAGTGCTATTCGAGATGGTTGTGAGAGTCGATTAGGAAAGCAGCGGCGAGTGACCGATGGACCCCGGCGAGACCTCGTGCGCGCTGTGATCAGGTGGTCGGGTCCCGACGAGCTGCAATGCCGGTCGAAAGGCACGAATAGTACTTGCTGGAAAGGCCCGTTTGAGAGTCGATTCCAAAATGGCATTCGATTGATTTTGCGGGGGTTAACTGCTGTTCTTATCCGACACGAGAGTCGATTTAGAATGCAGCGATGAGTGCCCGAGGAAGCCCGGCGCGACCTCGCGCGGGCGCTCCTCAGGCGGCCCGCTCCCGACGAGCTGCAATTCCGGCGCGCGCCCTGGTTGTCATCTGCGACCATAAAATTCTCCAGTGCTAACATGGCATGGGGAAAAATGCAGCGCAAGGGATCCGGCCTGTGGACTTGGTAGACTCGGCAAAGGCACAGCTGATTCAGCCGTCCAGGTGGGAGCCCCCTGTTTAAACAGGGGGGAGCTGGACTTCTAGTCCAGCGGAATAGCATTCGATCTCCGAATCGGGCTTCAACCCTGGAAGCTCTCACTCCCCAGCGCTAAAGCGCACAATCAAAACTCACACTGTTGCCGGAGCGCTGAAGCGCTCCTTCCCCCGCATGGCCTCCCCCGGATTTGCGCGCCGGGGGCGCGCGGCCCGGCGAGCCGGGCCGTTACAAAGCGGCGGCAAGCCTCCGCACTCCAAATGGGCCGGCCTTCCCGACACAAGACATCGGGACCATCCCACGGCGGGCAGGCGCGCAAGGCCGTCCCAACAACGAAGCCGGGACGCAAAGACCGCGCCGCACCAGAGGAGAGGGAGGAAAGCGCTGCATGAATGCTGCTGCTAACGATGTCGCGGTTACCTTCGTCCATATAGCCACTGGCAGAATCGCGTTTGCCGCCTTTCGAGGCGCGCGCCATGGAGGGACATGTGGGCTCATTCGTCCAGGACCTGCGCTACGCGCTGCGCACCTTGCTCAAAAGCCCCGGCTTTGCGATTGTCGCGGTGCTGACTCTGGCGCTCGGGATTGGCGCCAACGTCGCCACCTTCAGCGTGGTGCACGCCGTTCTCCTGAGCTCGTTGCCCTTCCCCCAACCCGAGCAACTTGTGCGCGTCTTCGACGATCTGCGCGGGCCGAACGAGCAGGACGTGGGCATGTCCGCGCCGGAGCTTTGGGATTTGCAGGAACGCTCGGGCGTATTTCAGGATATTTCGGCGGTGGCGCCGAGCAATTCGGCGATCGGCGGCGGAGACCGCACGGTCCGCGCCGAAAGTCTCGTCACCAGCCCCGATTACTTCACATTGCTCGGAGCGAGGGCGCAACTGGGACGCGCGTTCACGGCGCAGGATACCGCCCCGGGATTCCTCGAGGCTGTCGTAATCAGCGACGGCTTTTGGCGCCGCTATTACGGTTCGGACCCGAACATTCTCGGGCGAAAAATGCGCCTCGACAGCGACCTGTACACGATTGTCGGCGTGATGCCCCCGGGATTTCGCCATCCGGGCCGCACGCTCGATACCGACGTGGATGTCTGGATCGCCACGGGCTTCAACGCGCTGCCGTTTCCGGTTCCAGCCGTCAGGTCGCTCAGATTTATCCCCGGCGCAATCGCTCGCTTGAAGCCTGGCCTAGGTGTGGCGCAGGCGCAAGCGCAGCTCGATGCCTATATCACGCAGCTCAGCCGGCAGTATCCCGCGGACTATCCCGCGGCCGCGTCATGGGGAGTGCGGCTTGTATCCGTGAAAGAAGACCTGGTGGGCCCGCAACGGACGGAATTGCTCATCCTTTTCGCGGCGGTCGGGTTTGTGCTGCTGATCGCGTGCGTCAATATTGCCAACCTTCTTCTGGCGCGCTCCTCCGGACGCCGACGCGAGATTGCCATCCGCCTGGCGCTGGGAGCGAGTCGCGCGCGCCTGATGGGGCAACTCTTGACCGAGAGCACGCTCTTGTCGGTAGTTTCGGGTGTCGTGGCCCTGGTCACAGTTCTCTTGTTGAAGAACGCGATCCTAAGCCTCGCTCCCGCGGATATGCCGCGCCTCAACGAAGTGGACGTCAGCGCCAGAGTGCTTTTTTTCGCTTTCCTGATCTCCATATTCACAGGCGTCCTGTTTGGCCTGGCGCCGGCGCTCGAAGCCGCGAATCCCAACCAGATTGAAAATCTCAGGGAAGGCGCCCGCGGGTCGGGAGCCGGCAGACGCCATACCCGGCTTTCGCGTGTCCTTGTAGTGTCGGAGATTGCGCTCTCGATTGTTTTGCTGGCGGGCGCGGGGCTTCTCCTTCGAAGTTTCTGGCGCGTGCTCGAAGTGCGTCCCGGCTACAATCCCAGCCATCTGACGACCGTGCAAATCTGGATTCCGGTATCCAATGACGCGGCGCACGATCCCTACGCCCTCGACGTGAATCGCGCCGCTTTTCTTCAGGAAGTCTATCGCCGCGTGTCTGTGCTGCCGGGCGTCGAACAGTTGACGATTTCCGGCAACGACACTCTGCCCATGAACTCGGGCAGAAACTACTCTCCCTTTTCCATTCAAGGCCGTCCGGCAGATTCCGAGCGCAACCCGATTGCGGACATTGCTGTGGTGGATACGGAATATTTTCGCACCATGGAAGTTCCCTTGATTTCCGGGCGCAATTTCACCGCTTCCGATACCAATAAGTCTCAGCCGGTTGCCGTGATCGACCAAACTCTCGCGCGCCGTTATTGGCAGGGCGAAGATCCGCTCGGGCAACAAATTAAGTTTGGGTTCGGCGCAGGTTTGCAAGGGGTCACGATCGTCGGTGTGGTCGGCGATATCAAATCCGACGGCTTTGAGGCTCCGAGCGTGCCCCATATTTATGTTCCCCTGGGGCTGTTCGCGCCGGTGAATGCAGTGGCCTTTATCCGCAGCCGGGGCGACGTGGAGCATCTTGGCGAAGCCGTCCGGCAGGAGGTTGCAAAAGTCGATCCGAATGTTCCGGTGCATAGCATCATCTCGATGGACCAAATCATCGCGCGATCCATGGCTGACCGGCGCTTTGCTCTTGAGCTTCTGGGTGTTTTTGCGGCGGTGGCGCTGCTGCTCGCCGCCGTCGGCATCTACGGCGTGATGTCGTACTCCTTCAGCCAGCGCACGCATGAAGTGGGAATCCGCATTGCTCTCGGAGCCCAGCGCCAGGATATTCTGCGCATGGCGTTGGGAGAGGGCCTGCGGATGATTATTATTGGATTGGCATGCGGTCTTGCCGGAGCCGCGATCGTGACGCGACTCTTCCGGTCTATGCTCTTCGGCGTCGGACCGGCCGATCCGGCTACCTTCCTTGCCGTTTCAGGGATTCTTGCGTGCGTCGCGCTTTTCGCTTGCTACTTTCCGGCGCATCGCGCCACCCGCGTGGATCCTCTCGTCGCTTTGCGTGAAGAGTGAAACGCTCCGCGCCTATCCGCTGAACTCTCCGCGCGCGTCTCCAAAAAGAAATGCCTGGCGGCTCGCATCGAACCGCCAGGCACGGCCTGGGGAAGGCCTTCGTATCTTTAATGCGCGAACGTTTCTTCAGCTTGGAGCTGCTTCCGGAGCGGAATCACTCCGGGGACCAGCCAGTTGTTCCACATGTCATCGATCTGGGACTGGAAGAATTTAATATCCTCGTCGATGAAATGGGCGAACCGTCCCTGTTTGAGCAGGTATTCCTCAACGGGCAGCCTCTTGAATCGGCCTTCGGCGATCTCTCGAGTCTTGCCGTAGAGCTTCAGCACACCCTTTTCGACTTCGTACAGCGGCCAGATGCCGGTGTTGACGGCCAGGTTGCCGATCTCGTGCGAAAGGATAGGGTCGAAGTCCCAGCCCTTGGGGCACGGGTTGAGGCAATGAATGAATGTCGGGCCTCCGATGGACAATGCCCTGCGGATGCAATTCATGGCCTGAAGCGCGTAGGAGGTAGAGATCGTCGCCACGTACTTGCATGTGGGATGACCGGCGGCAATCAGCGGCGCCATGTTCTTCTTCCAGCGGTTGTTCATGATGCGCTTTACTTTCCCCGGTGTGCTGAAAGAAGTGTTCGCGCCGTACGGCGTGGTCCCGGAAACCTGGATGTCCGTATTGCCATATTCCTCGTTGTCGTACATCAAAATGAGGAGGTTGTAGTCCGGGTGCGTCAAGGTAGCCGAAATCGCGCTTAGGCCCATGTCCGCGCCGCCGCCATCGCCGCAGAAGGCGATCACATTGATGGGTTCGTCCTTCATGCTGCCTTTGCGCATCTGGGCGCGAAACGCCGCTGCCGCTCCCAGCGCGCTTGAACCCGCGGCACCGAGTTGTGTATGCATCCACGGCACGCCCCACGGCGTGGTGTAGTACGAGGTGTTGGCGACGTACATGCAACCCGTGGCGCCAATCACAATCGTCCGCGGGCCGGCAGCCTTCGCCATGAGCCTCATGATCTGGGCAGACTCGCAGCCCTCGCAGGTACGATGGCCGGAGGTGAAGTACTCCTCAGAAGGGACCTTCTTGACTCCCTTGAAGGGTTCCAACTTTTGCGTTGGTTGTGTTGCTATGAAGGTGCTCATGGCTTCTCCGTCCTTTCCCGCTCTTGAAACGCCCCTTTTGGGGCGTTATCCGCGCAGACCGATCCATTGAGTCAATGGTTGCGCTTTTCCTTGTGCAGCCTGAAAGATGGTATCCGTCATTTTCTCCACATCCGGAACCGTGACTTCGCGTCCGCCCAAGCCGCAAATGAACCCGATCACGGGGGGCCGGGTGGCGGCGTTGGAGTACATCGCCGACCGGAGTTCCGTAGCCACAACGCCGCTGAGATCGGGCGAACCCAACGACAGGTCGCGATCGATCACGCCGATGGCGCGGAACCGTTCCAGCGCCTTGGCGATTTCGGGGCCGGCGAACGGCCGGAACCAGCGCAGCCGCACAAAGCCCACCTTCTTGCCTTGCGCGCGAAGTTTCCGGATGGCCACTTCCACCGGCGTGGAAAGCGTCCCCATCCCGAACAGCACGACGTCGGCGTCCTCCGTCATGTATTCTTCGAAGAACGGGTTGCCGTACTTGCGCCCGAATATGCGCTCGAAATCCGCATAGGCCTCGCGGATCACGTCGCACGCCCGCTCCGTCACCTCGTAATTCTGCCGGCGGATTTCCATCACCCAGTCCTCATTGCATTGCGGAGCGACGGAAATCACATTGTCCGGATGCAGCAGCAGATCGCCCCGATTGTATCGAGGCAGGAATTCCTTCACCTGCTCCGCCGACGGGACCTTGACCAGCGCTTGTGAGTGAGTCAGGAACGCGCCGTCGCAGCTAATCGCCAGGGGCACAAGTATGCGGGGGTCTTCCGCCACCCGGTAGGCGATCAGCGCCGTGTCCAATGCCTCCTGCGCCGTATCCACCCAATTCAAGAGCCATCCCAGGTCCCGCACTGCGAGTGCGTCATTGTGTTCCACACCGAAGGCGCCGGGATCATCCAAGGCCCGATTGCCCACCAGTGCGACCAGGGGCACCCGCAGTGCGGGTGCAACGGTAAGAACTTCCATCGCGTACATCCAGCCGATGCCGCTTGAGCCGCAAAACGTCCGAGCGCCGCACGCAGACGCCTGCTTCACAATTTCGAATTGCGAGTTTTCGCTTTCCGCCACGATGAATTCGCAATCCATTTCGCCGTCGGCGATCAACTGGCTCATGTACTGCATCACCGTGTCGTACGGCCGGATCGGATACGCCGTGACCACGTCCACGTTGGCCAATTTGCAGGCGACTGCAATGGCTTCGGCTCCCGTAATCAGGGCTTCCTCTTCGTGAAACCTCTTTTCTTCCTTTACCGGCAAAGTGGTTGTTGCCATTGCAGTCTCCTTTTTCCGGCTTCAGCCTTTCCGTGCGATCTCGAGCGCCTGGGGCACTTGCTCTTTGTACTGCCCGCGATAGCGGAACCCGTGTGTCCTCTCGCTTTCCTTCTCCGCCGAAGCAATCGCCGTGTTCAGCCAAGCGAGGTAGCCGGCCTTGTCCTTTTTGAACCACGCCCACTGGCTATTGTTGTCGCGAAACTTCGCTTCGTTCACCATGGTGATGCAGTGTTCGATGGGGCAAATGGCTTCGCAAATTCCGCAGCCGCAGCAGGCTTCCAGGTTGGCGTCGTAGGTTCCATCCGGGGCTAGGTCGAAGGATCCATCGGGGCAATTCAACCAGCAGAGAGTACACTTCGTGCAGGTTTCGAAGTTGACCACCGGCCGCGCCGACCGCGTTGTGAACTTCTTGAATTGCTCGTTGCGCACTGGCCGGAATCCGCCCAGCTTATGCGTCACCGGGTCTTCGTACGGACCGCCTTGCGGCTGGCCCTTGATAGCCACGCCTGGGCCCATTTCTTCCCACTTCAGCAAATCGAAATGGAGCAGCTCTTCCGGATTGCCCACGCCCGGCTGCACTTCCACGGTGTTGAACCGCTCATACGCCGTGCGCGCCGACGTGACTTTCAGCGCATCCTTAAGCTTGTTGTTGATGTACCTCTCCACCGACTTTTCGCTGACCAACTCCGGCAGCGCCTTGGCAATCGCGGCCAGCACGCGCACGTCCGTATGGTCGTTCTTGTACACCCACATGCCTGAGTTGCTGGCGATGCCCTTCACAATCCCCAGCTTGTAGGGCTGTTCCCGGCGATGGATCAGCTTCAGCAGCGCCTCGGCGTTTTGCGTCGAAGTGACGATCAGAGTTCCGCCGGGCTTCACCGCCTGATTCACCGCATGAATTCCGCCCCAAGCCCACGACTCGTAGC
>Ga0187804_10000216_pt1 | contig 13322 bp, 10 predicted proteins | sample NC_wetland_sal_i_3_FD_132961 | JGI IMG/M metagenome (GOLD analysis project Ga0187804, IMG submission 132961) | Wetland sediment microbial communities from Neuse River Estuary, North Carolina, USA - Control_4 | ecosystem: Environmental > Aquatic > Freshwater > Wetlands > Sediment | place: USA...
ATTGCAATCAGTTAGTCCGAATCTTGTCCGGGGCAATGTTGCTGGTAGAAATTCAGTGAATAGTGGCGAGTGGCAGGTGGCTAGAAAAGAGGTGACCGATGGCCGTTTCGCAATCTGGCCTGCGCCGGGAGGGGGTTGGAGGGAGGTAGACCGGGCCCGGTTCCGAATTGGGACGAAAATGAGGCCAAAATTCACAACAAGTTTGCTATTAGAAAATGGTGATGTTGTTTGTTTTCTGGGAGATGAGATGTGCGCTGATCGACCGAGTTTGCTATTAGAAATGTAGAAGTTCAGAGTTAAGAGTTGAAGGCCAAAAGGGGCGGGCGGACGGGGGAATCGGCGATCGATGTGAAGGGTTCGACATTTTTTTTCGTTAGCCACGGGGAATGCTAGCGCGAGGAAGGGTGAAATCCTACTGGTCAGGAGTACAGATTTGATTAGTACAGTCCTAGTACTGTACTTTTGGGGACGAGGGATTTTGCAAGGGTAAAACCGAACTGGAAGAGAAGGAAGCTGCGAACCATTTCAGAGGAAAAGGCGAAACACAGAGGCAGGAATCTTCGATCGGGCGGCGTTATCGGATGCCCGAAGGATTACAAGGGTGCGTTCGCCCGCTACTGAGGCCTGATTCGGCGAGAGGGTCACGGGCTCAAGGGATCTGACGGGCGGGGAATTCGATATCGAGGAGGGAGAGGTATTGCATATCGCATAGGGTTCCCAGGCCGCAGCGGTACTCGCTTCGATGCAGGCCTTCGTGGCGGAAGCCGAGCTTTTCCACCAGGAGGGTGCTTTCCTTGTTGGAGGGGATGATGCGGACAAAAATGCGCTTGAATTTGAGCTGGTGAAAGGCCTGATGCAGGACTTCGGAGACGGCTTCGGTGGCGAATCCCTTTCTGCGCGAAGAAGAATCGATGAAATAGCTTAGCTCGGCGGCGGGGACTTGCCAGGTGATGTTTTTGATTTGAAGCTGGCCGATTAATTCTTCGGAGTTCTTGAGCCAGAGCCCGTAGCAATAGAGCTTGCGGTCTTGCCACAGTTTTGTTTTGCCTTCGACGTAATTTCCGGCATCTTCTGGTTTCGAGAGGCCTTGAACTGTATCGGCGAAACTTTGCAAGAGAATTTCCTTATTCTTATCGACGAGGGAAAAAATGCTGGGGCAATCGGTCTGCGTGTATTTGCGGAGGAGAAGGCGGCGGGTGGGAATGATTTCTGGGAAAACGGCTTCGTCGAGCACGAAAAAAGTCTGGCACATCTTACGTGGTGATTCAAGCGGGCGGGGCGTCATCCTTTTAGTCCGATTTTTGATGGGTGGGTAAGGAGAGAGGGTAGCTCGTAAGAGCGCAGACAGGAGTGTGTGCGCCACTGGCTCATGTGGCCCCCCGTGCGTGAGTGGCACACCAATCAGGAGATTGGCGTTCCCGGGTTGCGCTACTTCACTTTATCGAGCTTGGGAATGAAGGTGGTGCTGGGGCCGATGATGGAGCCATCGTCGTTGATGGTGAAGATGCAGGGGTTGGGAATCATCATGCCGAAGTCGCCGCGGGCGACGATTTTCTTGCCTTCGATCGTGTAGGTGCCCGTGACGGCGTAGCCGCCGAGGGCGATATAGGCCTTGCCGCCCTTGAACTCGGCGTTGATCGAGCCGGTGGGGTCGCGGTATTTACCCTCGGCGCTGCTTCCACAGCCGAACGAGAGAAAGGCGGCGGCCAGGATGGAGAGGAGAATCGTATTGCGGAGGGTGGAGTTGATCACGGCAATCTCCTTGGCGCAGGGCCTTTTTCGTGCAAGCTCCCGGACGACGCCTATAAAAAGGGGACGTGGCTTGCTACTTCACATTGCGCAAAAACGAGCGAAAAGCCGTCATGGATGAGTAGTGGCGAGGCAAAGGCGCGGCCCTTGCGAAAGAGGGAGGCGTGGGGTAGAAAGGCGGAACGTAGCGAGGTGTGCAACCTATGAAGATCCTCCGAATCTGCATTCTGGTGTGGGCTATGCTGGCGGGCCTTGCGTGGCCGGCGCGCGCCGAGCGGGCTTGGGTGGAGATTCAAAGCCCGCATTTCACGATTATTTGCAACGGCAGCGAGAAAGAAGGGCGGGAAGCGGCCGTAGATTTGGAGCGGACGCGAACGGTGCTGATGAAGGCGCTGCCGAGCATTCGGCAGGATCCGAATGTTCCGATTATTGTGTTCGTCACGGCCGATGAGGACACGTTTGCGGCGCTGGTGCCGGTCTACCGGGAGCGGCCTCAAGGGAGCAAACCCAACAGCACGTTTCAGCCCGGGCGAGACCGCAATTACATCGCCATGCGCGTGGTATTCCGCGTCTCGTCGGAATACCAGCTGAAATTCGACTACGCGGGAATGATGGCGGGCCTGAATTTTCCGCATGCACCGCTGTGGTTTAGAGCCGGGTTCGCCGAATTCTTCGCCGTTTCGGAAATCGAAGATACCAAAGCAAAGGTGGGGATGCCGAGCGGGCGGTACGCCCGGCGGCTCGAACACGCGCCGCTGATTCCGCTGCCGAGATTTTTCGCGGTGCGAACAAACTCCCCCGAATACAAGGATCCGGAAAAGAGATGGGTTTTCGATGCCGAATCATGGGGATTGTTTCACTACCTGCTCCTCGGGGATCAAGGTGCTCACAGAGCGCAGCTCGAAAACTACCTCGACCTCCTCTCCCATGGGAAGAAGCAATTGGACGCCGCCGAAGAGGCCTTTGGGGACCTGGGAAAGCTTCAGGACAAGCTCGGGCCGTACTACGCGCTGAAGGGGTTCCCGTTCGCCCAAATGGAGCTGCCCCGCGAAGGTTACGCGGAACAGCTTAGCGTTCGGGCTCTGCCTCCGGCGGAATCGAACTCCTGGCTCGCGGAATACCAATTGCGATTTAAGAGGCAAGCCGTGGCCAAGCCATTGATTGATGCTGCGCTTGCCGCCAATCCCAACGAACCGCGCGCACATGAGGCACAAGGCCTGAACGACATGGAGCAGGCCGACTATGAAAATGCGTTAAAGGAATTTTCCACGGCTGCGGCCGGGGATTCCACCCTCTATTTGGCTTCCTACTACAAGGGAATTCTATCCAGCTACTGGAAGGCACCAGCCGACATTCCGGAAAGCAGCGAACGGGACTTGCGCCACGCCGTGGAGATTGCGCCGAGATATGCGCCCGGCACGCTGGCACTGGCAAGGCTGATCGTGAGGAGGGGCGGAAATCCGGCTGAGGCAGTGGCATTCGCGCGGCGCGCGGCGGAAGCCCAGCCCAGCGCTGTTCGCTACCAGCTTGCTTACGCGAATATCCTGCTGTTCGCGGGTGATGCAGGCCTGGCGGAATCGCTGGCGCGGCAAGCGCTCGGGAACGAACTGTCTGCATCAGAAGAGGAATCCGCGAACGCGATTCTAAAGCTGGCGGGAGATTGCAAGCCGGGAGGAGCATGCAAGGCGCTAGGGATCTCGGATTTCTCATCCGTGGATGAAACACCTGCTGCCGTGCCCTCCGGTAGCACCAGGTCGGTTGCGTCGACGCCTGACACGGAGACACCACTCTTGCGAGTGCGCGGGACCCTTCGCATGATTACCTGCAAAGACGAGGGGAGGGTGGCGACGCTTGCCTCGGCAAAAAAGGATCTCACGTTCGACATGGCAAAGACCACTCGCGTGAGTTGGCCGGAGACGTTTTGGCTTGACGGAGGGTACCTCGACGTCTGCAAGCATTTTGCAGGGGAGCCGGCGGCCATCCGTTACAAATCCGGGCAGGCAGAAGCGGCGTCTCAGGAGGCAACGGCATTGGAGATTCAGGACAGATACTGACGGGGCGTGGTGTTTTCGCCCACCCGTGCGATTCGATCCACTCGATTTGTAGGATTTGGCCGCGATGGGGGGCGGTGATAGAATTTTGGGTCTATGGCCAAGGAAAAGAAGGCGCGGAAGAAGAAGTTGTCGGCGAAGAAAAGGTCAGCGGCGAAGAAGAGGCCGGTGGCTAAGAAGAAGCCGAGCCGCAAGCGGAAGGCTGCACGGAAAAAGAAGCTCGGGCGCGCGGCGCCTGATTTGAACCTTGTGGCGCCGGTGCGGAAGGGGCTTGGGTCGAATGCGGCCGGACAATCCGGGGATGTGGAGGGATTGTCGGAGAGCGAAGAGGCGGATTCGGAGAGTGTGTCGGAACTAGTGGAAGAGGGGCAGGATTACGAGGCGGAAGTGGTGAGCGGCGTCGAGAATGCGCCAGATGCGGATCAGGGCGAGGTGAGGACGCACGAAGTGCCGGAAGACGATGTACCGCCGGAATATCAGGAGAGGGAGTAGCAGGATCGTTCGCGGTTCTTGGGACGACGTCGGCGGGGAATCGGGCGCGGGTGCGTCGATCCATGATTTGAGTGGTTTTTTGCGGGGCACTCAACACAGAGAACACTGAGAAAGACACGAGAGCACGGAGAAGAGAAAGGCGCGCCAAACCACATCATTAGGAATGGAAGCGCGGGACTTGCTTTGCTTGCCTACGCTCGGGTCAAATTCATCCTCGCGATTCGATCTCTTCATCGCGGCGATGTCGACAGAGCCGATAGTCACCCGCGCCGGGAAATTCGTAGCTGATTTCTGCTTGCGGTAAATTCCCACACAAAAATTGAGCCGCGGGGTCACGGCCAGAGGGCTGGGCGGTGCTGCTCTGGCCGCGACTCCGCGGGTTGGGAGAAACCGGTTATTGCACGACCCAAATTTTGAGGACGTTCAAGAAATCGTCGACGGCGGCGAAGACGAAACCATCACCATTTTCGAACGATTTCAGGGCCAAGCCGAAAGCGGAGCCGCCGTTGGGGTCGACTTCGACTTCGGCGACGAATTTGCCATTGGCGGTGAACTCGACCAGTTCGCTGACCTGATTCGGATCGGGATTCACGGCGTCGCCCTGGGCGGAAATTAAATCTCCGTTGCGGGAGCGCGTGAGGCCGAGAGGGCCGTGGAGATGAACGGGATCGCTGGTGATGAGCTGGCCCGTGCCGGCGTCGGAATGGCGATTGGTGGCGTCGTGAACGGCGAAGATGGCGTTGTCACCGGTGGAAGCGACGTAGAGGGTGTCCGTGTCTTCGTCGAGCACGACGCCGGTGGGGCCGACGACGAACGCGGCGGGATCGCAGCGGTGGACGTAGCCCGAGGCGATGATGGTTTGATTTTCGACGATGACGCGATCGACGTCGCCATCGTGGTCATCGTCCACGAGGCGCAAGTCAATGCGGGCGACCGAGCCGGAAAGCGCGTCGGAGACGAAAACACTGGCGGTATCGCCATTGTCGCGAATGGTGAGGTCCCACGGACCATTGAGGAATTTCGCGCTGGTGAGCGTTTTCATGACGCGGCCGTGGCGATCGATGATGGTGAGCGAGCCCTGGCCGACGTCGGTTTCCTCGCCATTGGATTCCGTGCAAACGCCTGAAGCATCCAGGCTCGGCAGGTTTCCTACCAGGACGAGACCGCGCTTGAGAACGCCAAGAGCGGTCGAAAGGCCAGGGGTGGCTGCGTTTTGATAGAAAAGCGACTGAGTGCCGTCGGGCGAGACACTGACGATGGTGGTGCCTGTACCCTGGGCATTGTCGCTGGCATTGAAATTAGCGACGAGGATATCGCCCGGACGGAGCGGGCCACCGCGGGGAAAATCACGCGGGACGAAGGCGACGCCGTAGGGGTTAATGTCGCCATTCTGAGGGACAGTCGAGACGGATTGCGTCGGGGTTGCTGTCAATTGCGGAACGATGGGGCGATCCTGATCGCCGCCATTCCCGGCGAAGACCGGAAGGGCTGCGATCGCCAACAGAGCTACAGCGGACATTGAAAGCAGGCTGCTTCTTATCACTGGTTTCCTCTCCTTTGAGTAGACACACGAATATTTTATGAGATGGTAAACAACACGACGAAGACGCAATCCGGGAGAAGCCCGGACGTTGAGAGGATAGAAACCCCCGCGCCGTATCTTTAGACCATCCCTTGAAATAGCTCTTTCGGCCGTTAGGCCGAATGCGGTTGATGTCATCCGAGTCCTTAGGTGGACTCGTTTGAATCGCTGACCAAAGCTCCCGCAAGCGTAAGGCCAAATTGCGGCGATTGAAATTTCAGGGGTTAGAGCGTGGCGGAGCGAGGAAAATCTGAAAATTCACATTTCGATATGTGAAAAAAAGGATAGTTACTATCAGTTTACAAACGCGGGGCGCGCGGGCAGGGGGAAAAGCGAAATCCGAGTGGAGTATGAGATGCACCGATTGCGGGCCGGATGCTAGAGAATGCCGACGGCGCGGGCGGCGAGGAGGGCGATGATGGTGAGGGAGATGAGGGACTGGAGCATCATGGCGACTTTGGCGCCGCGGGCGAGGACGGCAGTGTCGGTGGGGGAAAAGGCGGTGCTGGTGTTGAAGGCAAGGTAGAGGTAGTCGAGGAATTGGGGGGACCAGCCGGCATAGCGGGATTTGATGTGGGGGTCGGCGGTTTCTTGCGCGGCCATCATCATCTGCGGGAAAAGGAAGTTGCTTTTGATGAGGCCGACGGCGCGGTCGCGTTCGAGAGGGCCTCCGGCATCGAGACGCCAGTACCAGAGGGCGAAAACCAGGACATTGGCGATCCATAAGGCGCAGGCGGAACGGAGAAGAGTTTCGGGGGATTCGCGGTGCTTGGGGAGGCCTTCGATGAGGAAGCACAAGGAGCAAATCAGGCCCAACGTGATGATGGAATTGGCGATGAGGGTGAGGATGCGATTCACGTTGAAGTGGCCCTGGTGGTGCGCGATGAACATGGGAACCGTCAAGGCAAAGACGACGGCGAGCAAGAACCAGCGCGGGCCGACCGACAGGCTTTTGGGGAGCGCCAGGCAGAGAACTCCGTCCGCCAAGAGGGCGACGAACGCGGGCCATCTGGGTTCATGGGTTGTTTTGTGCGAGGTCATGGACGATGGCGCTTTCCCGCGCGCTGGGATGGCGGCTGCGGTGGCGGCTGCGATCGCGCCCCATACTATACTCGGGCGCGGCGGAGATTCCAGCAGCAGGCGGGAGGGCTTGTTTCCGCAGGAGACGGTAATCGAAGCGCGCCACTCAAGTTTGAGAATTGCGCGGGGTGATTTGTGCGGGTCTAAAATGGAGGATGTGGGGCAGAGGCGGGAGAAAGGTGTGCGGACTGTGCGGATTATGGGGATTCTGCGGATTATGGGGGCAGGAAGCGGGCTCACGTGGTGGTTTGTGGCGCTGGCGGCGGTGATTCTGGCGGGGGTAAGTGCGGGGTGGGGGCAGACGACGTCGAGCAAGCACAAGATTACCTTGACGTTCCATTATGATTTTCGCGCGACACCTGCGTGCTCCGAGAAGGTGCAGAAGAATTGCGTGGTGCAATTCAATGTTTACGATCTTTCCGCGGGGTACAAGCATCGGACGAAACTGTATTCGATTCCCGTGGGAACGGTGAATGAAGCGGGCGTCAAGGAGATCACCGGGACGAGCCCGCTGATTCTGTTCGAGACAGGGAAGCATTTGATCGGCATGGCGGCGCAAACGCCGGAGAACCTGGAATCGGACCCGAGAGTGTGCACGACGTGGGTGGAGGTGCCGCCACCGCCAGAGGCGACGACGCAACCGCAACCAGAGGCATCCCCACAGCCATCAACGAAGTGAGCGGCCGCGAGCGGCAGGGCTATGGAGAGTAGTAGAGAGCGGAATTGGAGATGACATCGAGGGTGCTCTCCTTGACGAGATAGGCGTCGGCTTTGATGGTGCCTTCGGGACCGTCGTGGACGAAAGTGGCGGCGCCGACAAGGTCCACCGGGAGGTTGATGTCTTTCCCTACGCCGACGAGCTTATAGACGCTGGCGCCGGCGGGGATAGTGAATTTGATGGTGACGGGATGGAGCGATTTACCCGGCAGCGGAGTGACGGTGAGGACGCCGGAGACATCACGGTCGGAAGTGTTGGTGAATTCGTAGGATTCCTTGGGGGCCTGGATATTTTGATTGGTGTCCACGACGAAAATCTTGAAATTCGTGAAGGTGTGGCGGCGGTAATAGCGCCGGCCGAGGCGCTCGGAGTAAACATCGGCAACCTGGGGAAGCCAAAGTTGCTGGCTGTGAGTGCGGAAGCGGACGGGCGCGTATTCGATCGAGATACGATCCTGCGTTAAGCCGATTTCCTTGAGGGGCCTCATCAGTTCGGATTGCAGGTGCAGGACCTGGTAGGTGGCGGCGTCAATCCAGGCGCGGCCCTTCAGCGGAACCGGATAGGAGCTTCCCGCCACGGTGTACTGGCGCATGCGATTGGGGCGATCGTCGCGCTGCTCGAAATGAACCTGCCAGGCCGGATGCTCATTCCATTGGCCGAGTCCCTCGCAAGCAAAGTTGAAATCGCCGGCGAAAAGCGGATGAAAGATGAGGGCCAGGGCCGGCAAGCCATTGGTGGAAATTTTTGCGGGGAACTGCGCCTGGGCAAAAGAGCCGTCGCGATATTCGTAAATCTCGATCATCCCGCCGGGGACTTGCTGAATCACGACCATGTAGTCGAAAACGCGCTCTTCGGGAAAGCGGCGCGTGCCGACCGCATCCACGGGGTAATGCTCGACGTGCTCGGTGGCGCTGAATTTTTCGAGATTGTCGGCGAGCTGCTTCATGCGCTGGCCGGCGCCCTGGAGGACGGTAGGCAAGGAGCAGGAAACATTGGGAGAAACCGGAGGGAGGACTTCATCCACGCCGCGAGGGAGCCAGGCAACGCTGGTGGGGCGGGCTATATCGGGTGACAGGGAGGGCTCCGCGGGGGAGGGGGCGTCGTGCGCGGCGAGCGGCCTCAATATCAGGAAAACCGTGGCGAGGCTGTGGCCGGATTCGACCTCGATGGTCTGCTTCAAGGGCGCAAATCCCGGCGCGTTGACTTCGACAACATAAATGCCGGGCAAAAGATGGGAGAACAAAGTCTCGCCTTCCGAATCGGTGGGGGCGCCGGTAACCACTTCGCCGTGCGTGGTGGCGACGTGGAGGGTGGCTGCGCCGATGAAGGGGGTTTCGTCTTCCAGGCGCATGCGAACCTTTAGGGAAGCGGTTCCGGACTGGGAGGAGAGGATCCCCTTATTGGCTTGCTGAGCCGCACCCGCCTGAGGCAACGAGAAAGGCAGCAAAATAAGCGCCAGAACTGTAACTGAACGCACCCTATACACCTGACCTCCACGCTGGTCATCTCCGCAGGGCGATTCGAAGGCGAGCGCGCGCGAAACCGCCGGTACGGCACAATTTTGAGGAGCGTTAAGAGGAATCCTACTCTTCGCTTACGAGAGATTCAAGAAGAGAGAAAGGGCGGGGCTGATTGAGTGCGGGTGCGCGGCGATGGGAGCGGGGACTAGGCTTTCTGGAGCATGACCTCGGTGGCCTTGATGACGGCGCCGACGGTGTCGCCAACTTTCAGCTTCATTTCCTTGGCGCTGGCGAGGGTGATGACGCTTTCGACGAGGTTATCGCCAACACGAATAGTGACGTGGGCCATGATATCGCCGAATTTTATGTCTGTAATCTTGCCGACGAGGCGATTGCGGGCTGAAATTCTCATGGCGGGGATGATATCGCGGGTCAGGAAGAGTGTCGAGAGGGAAGTCGTGAACTGGGAATTCCGTGCGTCGGAGGCCTTCCATTTCGCTTTTGACGGTGTGCTAGACTCGGAATCTTGCGGGAGGCCATTTGGCGACGACCATTACGCATCTGGAATGCTCGCGGTGCCGGAAGACGCATGCGCACGAAAAGCTGCAAAATCTATGCGAGTGCGGAGGGCCGCTGCTGGCGCGTTACGACCTGAAGGCGGCGGGCAGAGGACTGACGCGGGAGGCGCTGCGTTCGCGGCCGGCGACGATGTGGCGCTACGCCGAGGTGTTGCCCGCGCGAGAAGCCGTGTCGCTTGGCGAGGGCATGACGCCGCTCGTGGCGGCGACTCGGCTGGGGAGGGGGATGGGGCTCGAGGCGCTTTCCATTAAGGATGAAGGATTGAATCCGACCGGGTCGTTCAAAGCGCGGGGGATGTCCGTGGCGGTATCGCGCGCGAAGGAGCTCGGGGCCAAGGCGCTTGCGGCACCGACGGCTGGCAACGCGGGCGGGGCGCTTGCGGCGTATGCGGCGCAGGCGGGAATTCCGTGCGTGATCGTGATGCCGGCGGATACGCCGGCTGCCAACGTGATGGAGTGCCAAGCGTTTGGCGCGGATGTGCGCAAACTCGATGGATTGATCTCCGATTGCGGGAAGTATGTGGGGGAGCACAAGGAAAAGGAAGGGTGGTTCGAGGTTTCGACGCTCAAGGAGCCGTACCGCATCGAGGGAAAAAAGACGATGGGGTATGAACTGTGGGAACAATTCGATGGGAAGTTGCCGGACGCGATTATTTATCCGACGGGCGGCGGGGTAGGGTTGATCGGGATGTGCAAAGCGTTTGAGGAGATGGAAGAGATGGGATGGATTGGTAGGGAGCGGCCGCGGATGGTGGTGGTGCAAGCGGCGGGGTGCGCGCCGATTGTGAGAGCATTTCGGAGCGGTGGAGAAAGCGCGCCATTCTGGGAGAATGCGGCGACGATTGCGTCGGGGCTGCGTGTGCCGAAGGCGCTGGGGGATTTCCTGATTTTGGCGGGGGTGCGCGAGACGAAGGGGACGGCGGTGGAGGCGACGGACGAGGAGATGCTGCGGGCAGGGAGGGAGCTGGCTTCGCAGGAGGGAATTTTCGCCGCGCCTGAGGGGGCGGCAACCGTGGCGGCGGCGCGCAAGCTGGCGGCCAGCGGCTGGATCAAGAGGCACGAGAGCGTGGTGCTTTTCAATACGGGGTGCGGCTATAAATATACGGAAGCCTGGGAGAGGGCTTTGCGGGAGAAATAGCGTGACCGAACGGCTCTACTACCATGATTCTTCGCTGTGCGAATTCGACGCGCAGGTGATTTCCTGCGAGCAGGAAGGCGGGCGGTGGAAGGTTGTGCTGGACCGGACGGCGTTTTATCCGACATCCGGCGGACAGCCTCACGATTTGGGAACGTTGAACGGCGTTCCGGTGATTGAAGTCGCTGATGCCGAAGAAAATAAGGTGGTGCATTACACGACGGCGGAAGTTCCCGCGGGCGCGGTCCACGGAGAGATTGATTGGGCGCGGCGGCGCGACCACATGCAGCAGCACACGGGCCAGCATTTGCTTTCGGCGGCGTTCATCGAGCTTTTCCAGTTTCCGACGGTGTCGTTTCACCTCGGCAAGGAGATTTCAACGATTGATCTCGAGGCGCCGGTGATCGTCCCGCGGCATCTCGAGGAGGCCGAACGCCGCGTGAATGAAATCATTTTCGAGGACCGGCCGGTGGTGATTCGCTTCGGGACCGCCGAGGAATTGGCGGAGGCGGGAATACGGAAAAAGGTGGAACGCGAAGGAATGCTTCGGGCAATTGAAATCGAGGGGATCGACCGGCAGCCTTGCGGCGGGACGCATCTCGAGCGCACAGGACAGGCGGGGCTGCTGCTGATTCGGAAATTGGAGCGGCGGCGCGAATTGTGGCGCGTGGAATTCGTGTGTGGGCTGCGCGCGCTGGGGACGGCTCGCGCCGACTTTGCGACGTTGACGCAGGCCGCTTCACTGCTGAGCTGCGGGCTTCCGGAAGTTCCGGCCGTCCTTGCAAAAATAATCGAGGAACGGCGCATGCAGCACGCCGAGACGAAAAAACTCGAGGAACGGCTCGCGGAGCATGAGGCGCGGGCGCTTATGGCATCCAGCGCGCCGCTGGATGCTTATGGGTCGAGATTAATTGTTGCGTCGGTCGAACGCGCCACGCCGGCATACCTCGGACTTGTCGCCGCGAGGGTCGTGGCCGCGGATGGTGCTGTGGCGCTGCTCGGGAGCCGGGAGACGGGCCACGTGGTGTTCGCGCAATCGAAGGGGCTGGCGCACGACATGGGCGGAGTGCTGCGCGAATCCTTGAAGGAATTCGGCGGCAAGGGCGGCGGGCCGAAGGATTTCGCGCAAGGGAGCGTGCCGGACGCGGCGAAAGTGGACTCCGTTCTGGCGCGCGCGAGAGTGCTGCTTGGCGCGTGAAGATGCGCGGGTGATGCGGAATCGCGTTTGGATGCCCACGGCGCGTTTGCTAGAATTAAAAGAAGTGGGCGTGTAGCTCAGTTGGGAGAGCGCATCGTTCGCAACGATGAGGCCGGGGGTTCGAGCCCCCCCACGTCCACCACTTCTGCAGCTTCCCCTCACCATTTTAGAGAGCTCAGGACAGGAAACTGGGATGGCGCCAGACAGAAAGTGGATTAGCGCGAAATGCGAGCTCTGGTCCTGAGGGTGAAAAAGAAAAGGGGCGATTGCTCGCCCCTTCCCTTTAGTCGCGAAAGGTTTCAGCTGCCGAACATTCTCCCGTTTTACCGGGACAAGCCGACCACGCCGAGTCTCGCCGGGTCGGTCCGTGGTTGGCGCCGCGCTGCCTCGTCAAGCGATGCTTAACGGGACAACGCCTCGCCATCACTGGATCGTACTCAGGATCCCGTCGTGACGCCGTACCAATCCGAACTTCGTCGAAGCCCTTCCGTCCGTCTGTTTCCCGCGCAGCTCGTCAAGCTTTCACTTGGCGTGCCACCCAAGCCTCAGAAGATTGGAAAGCGTTCGCAAAACACTTGTAACTCGGCACGGGGATGTCGTCAATTAGACCGGAGAGAATTTTTGATGTGGAAATCTCGGAAATGTGGAAATTGCTGGTCGAGCTGCGGTCCGATTTTGATGGATGGCTATAGCGGAAGAGTTGATCCTCGGAGCACAGACAGGAGTGTCTGTGCCACGGAGCTACTTTTCGATTTCGAGTTCGGTTTCGCGCATGGGGGCGGATTTCGGAACGGCGCGCGGGAAATCGTCCTCGTCATCGAGAAGATCGGCGAGCTGGAGCCTGAGATTGCCGAGGTTGGTGGAATAAGAGAGGCCGACCTCGACTTCCACCACACCCGCGCGAATCAGTTTTTCAATTTCGCCGTCGAAATGCTGCATTCCTTCAGTTTCGCCGTCGCGCATGGCATCGAGGAGCGATTTGCCTTCCGTCTCGCCGCGCTCAACGTATTCGCGGGTGCGCATGGTGGATTTGAGAATTTCGAAGGCGGCGACGCGGCCCGAGCCGTCACGGCGCGGGATCAGGCGCTGCGAAACGATGAAGCGGAAAGCCTTGGCGAGGCGGTTGCGAATGGTGTTTTGGTCGGCGAGCGGGAAGACGCCGATGATGCGCTCGATGGTTTTGGAAGCGTCGGTGGTATGGAGCGTGGAGAAGACGAGGTGGCCGGTTTCGGCGGCCTCGAGAGCGACTTCGATGGTCTCTTTATCGCGCATCTCACCG
>Ga0187804_10000217_pt1 | contig 13275 bp, 12 predicted proteins | sample NC_wetland_sal_i_3_FD_132961 | JGI IMG/M metagenome (GOLD analysis project Ga0187804, IMG submission 132961) | Wetland sediment microbial communities from Neuse River Estuary, North Carolina, USA - Control_4 | ecosystem: Environmental > Aquatic > Freshwater > Wetlands > Sediment | place: USA...
GCCACCCTTTCGGACAATGGAATGCAGACGACGGCCCTGTCTTTGGAATTCAGTGAAATCGAGAAACTGCGGGAAGAAGAGCTGGAGGAAGCCCGGGCGATCCAAAATGTGATGCTGCCCGCGGAGTCCCTGCGGGCCGGCCCGGTGACGATCTCCCACGAGTTCCAGCCCATTGCCGCGGTGGGCGGCGATTTCCTGGATTATTTTGAACTGACGGACGGCACCATCGGCCTTTACCTCGGCGACGTCTCCGGCAAGGGTCTGCCCGCCGCGATGTACGCGGCCCTGGCCGTGGGAACCCTCCGCGGCGTCCATAAGACGGGACAATCCCCAAACCTGGTCCTCGCGACATTGAACCGCCGGCTCATGATTCGTGGCATGACCCGGCGGCACTCTGCCATCCAATACGCGTTGTTTGACCCGCGAACCCGGGAAATGAAGATCGCCAGCGCCGGCATGCCCGGCCCGTTTCACATCAGTGCGGGCAGGTGCCGTGCCCTGGAACTCTCCGGAATCCCGCCCGGGCTGTTTCAGTCGGCGTGCTATGAAATCGTGACGCTGCAACTGCAGCCGGGCGATTCCGTGTTGTTTTGCACGGACGGCCTTGCGGATGCTTTCGATGTCCAGGGAGAGCAGTTTGGTTTGGAAAGGATCAGGGAACTTTGCGGGACAGAAGGAGGAGCGCTGCCCGTGGAGCTGCTGGGGAAAATCTTCGCCGCGGTGGAGAGTTTCGCCGGCGGGCGCCTGCAGCACGACGACATGGCCGCGGCGTTGTTCCACCTCGCGGCGCAAACGTAAGTGGCTTGTGGTGCGCGCGAAGCATGTAGCGAGTGGACAAGAGTCTTTCCAATTGGCGTTGACAGGTAGGGTGTTCTCCGGTAACTACGATAGTCAAAGCTAGTTAGCTCAGGAGAGCCCCCGATGAAGACGAAGTCCCCGTATGCCCTCGGCCTGGCGATTTTCCTTTCCACCCTGATGGCCTTCCCTGTAGACGTGTGGGCTGAACCGCAAACGGCAGGCCAGCGTGCTGGCGAAGTGTCGCGCGTGATTCCAGCGGTGAGCATCGCGCGGGGCGCTAAGAACATCACGGCTTCCGCGAAGACCGTCGTGGATTGGCAAGACTTGGTGAATACGCAAGTGAATGCGCGCGCGCGGATTGCCCTGGATGACGGGTCGGTTTTGAACGTGGGATCGGAATCTTCCATGAAAGTCGTCAAGCACGACGCGGGCGCCCAGCAGACGGAACTGGAATTGACTTACGGGAAACTGCGCACGCAAGCGCAGAAGATTTCGAAACCCGACGGTAAGTTTGAAGTGCGGACACCTGCCGGAGTCGCGGGAGTCGTCGGCACCGATTTTTTTACCGACTTTGACAAGACCAGCGGCACGATGAACGTGATCGTGTTCGAAGGATTCGTAAAGGTCTGCAATCTGGCCGGAATTTGCGTGGTGGTCAAGGCCGGTCAGATGAGCAGCGTGCGGAGCGGCGACAACTCCGGGCCGACGGCTCCTTTGCAGGCCACGCTAGATACTCTGGTGGCCTCGACCAAAGATACCCAGATCAGCGGGCCCTCGGGCACGGGTATGACGGGAACAGGGTCGCACGCAGTCGTTTGGTGGAGCGTCGGACTTGCCATCGTCGTGCCGGCAGTGGTGCTGCCAGTCGTCCTCAACCGCAAGACGGGTATCCCCACCGCGCCGAACGGGTGCGGGAATCTCGCTGCAGCGTGCTGACAGACCAGGCTCCTGCGCAGAGACTGGAACAAACTTAGAGCTCTGGTTGTGACGGACAACCAAGGCATCCCACTCTCGGCTTTCCAGTTTTGCCTTTCCGTTGTCGATGATCAAAAGTTTTTGAAACTGCGATGAAATGCCGGCCCCTCGCCTTGACACGCCGCTGGAGTCGGCCTACACTACGTAGTTTTTAGATAGCCCCAAATAGCAAACAGGGGGCTGGGACTCTTAATGGACAAGAAAAGACTCGACTATTACAAAAAGAAATTGCTGACGCGGCGCGAAGAACTAATGAAGACCATCGCGCGCACGCAAGAAGAGGGCCGGACCGCGGATGAAGATCCGACGGTAGACCTGGCGGACAAAGCGGCAAACTCCTATACCAAGGAGTTTCTCTTTGGGATGACCAATACGGACCGCACGATCTTGAACATGATCGACGCGGCCCTGAAGCGCATTCAGGCGGACGAGTACGGTGTCTGCGCGAACTGCCAGGAGGAGATGCAACAGAAGCGGCTCGAAGCGGTACCCTGGGCGAAGCATTGCATCGCCTGCCAGGAAAAGATGGAGCAGGGGCTGCTGTAGGACGCCGAAGGTCGCGGGCTTTCTTCTCACGATGTTCCGGGCCAGATATTACTCCAGCGTATATTCCCTCTTTAATTAGAAGCCAGCGAGGAGTAGAGTTCTGCCACCGTGCTAGAGCCGGCTCCATCCCGGCGGCAGATTGAAACCAGTGGCCGGAGTGTGCCAGGCGGGCGCGGACATTTTCGCCGATGGCTCTCGGAAGCCGGGGACGCGCTCGTCAGCGTATTTTTTCCAGCGGGCTGCCGCATCTGTAACCGAATTCTGACCACGGCTAGTCGTATCCCGATTTGCACCGACTGCCTTAATTCCTTTGTGCCGGTTCCGGAGGTCGCTTGCGAGGTTTGCGGGCGGCCTCTGGCGGCGTTTTCCCCGCCCGCTTCCCGAGACCAGGCTTTGCTCTGCCTCGCATGCCGCGACAAAACCTATGCCTTCGACTGTGCCAGGAGCTTCGCCCTGTATGAGGGGGCCCTGGTCAAAGCGATCCTTTTCCTCAAATTTGAGGAGATTCGGCCGCTAGGGATGTGGTTTGCAGAGCGGTTGCAGGAGGTGGTTGAAAAGGAAAAAGAGACCCTGGGCGCGGATGTCGTGGTTCCGGTACCCTTGCACCGTCAGCGGGAGAAGGAGCGGGGCTACAACCAAGCCGGACTCATCTCAAGGCCGCTAGCCCGAAGGCTACGGTTGCCCCATAGGGCCGTTTTACTGATGCGCACCAGACCCCGCCCGGAAAAGCACATCTTAAGCCTGGAAGAGCGCTGGGAGTCGGTTCGTGGCGCTTTTGCCACACGTCCAGGCAGCCAGGTTGACAATCAGCGCGTCTTACTGGTAGATGATGTATTGACGACTGGGGCGACGTTGGATGCTTGCTCCAGGGCGTTGCGTGAGGCGGGGGCCAAGTCCGTGATCGGGCTGACAGTAGCCCGAGCTGTTTTGAACCCGGTCCCTAGCTCCATAGAGTGGTAGAATAACCCGAGGAATGCCCAATGGGCGCAAACCGGCACATACCGGCCGATTTCCGGGGACGCCATACCCCCGAAGCGGCGGGCGCGGCTGCGTCCGGCTCCGAGGGTCCCGCCGGCAGTAGAATCCACAACCCGAGCTTGCCCCGGCGTGCGTCTCTGATGCAGGAGCCGGTGCTGGTACTGAATGCCACGTATGAACCGATCAATGTGACGGCCGTCCGGCGTGCCATGGTGCTGATGCTGAAGGGAGTCGCGCAGGCGGAAGAGATGCACAACGCGGAAGTTCATTCCGCAGCGCACGCGCACAAAGTGCCTTCTGTGATTCGCCTGCTGGCATACCGGCACATTCCTCAGCAAAGTCGCGCACTATCGCGGAAAAACATTTTGTTGCGCGACCGCAATACTTGCCAGTTTTGCGGCCGTGTTTTTTCGAGCTCGGAGCTGACGCTAGACCACGTGGTTCCGCGGTCGCGCGGCGGACGCTCATCGTGGGAAAATCTGGTGGCTTGCTGCTACCGCTGCAACAACAGCAAGGGCGACCGCACACCGGAGGAAGCCGGGCTGAAACTGGCGCGCCGTCCCCGGCCGTTTACTTTGCACACCTCGAGGCAGCTCATGCGCCTCATCGGACACCGCGACGAGCGCTGGCGTAAGTATTTATTTTACTGAGACTTGCGCTAATAAATCGATTTATCAAATTTTTTCACAAACAAAGAAACCTTTTCTGCTCCCATACATCTAACATATCAAAACCACTTCGAGGACACACCCCGGGAGGCGGTTAGGGCAACCCCCTAACCGCTTCTCTCCTTTTCAGGCGAAATTTTCCGATTTACGCGCCCTACGTTTTCTCTTTGCCGCGAATTTCCGGAAAGCTTTCAAGGGCAGCTTCTTCACTGGGGAACTCCGGAAACACTTGGTAGAGCTTCGTCACTTTCAAGATTTCTTCGACTCGCGAAGACAAACCGATGGCCTTCATCTCGCCGCCCTGTTTGACGACCGTGACATAGCTGCGCGCCAGTTCGCCGATTCCCGAGCTGTCCAGGTATTGCAGCGCGCTCAAGTTCAGAATGATGTTTTTGCGCCCCTCTTTTAAGAGGCGGCTGACGATGTCGCGCAATGCTCCGGACTCAAACGAGGTAAGTCTTCCCGAAAGATCCACGAGAGAAACCGCGCCGCTATGGCGAATCGTCGCCGAGAAGTTTGTAGTCATCTTGAACAGTGTCCCGAGGGTAGGGGATGGTATTTTACATTTCAAGGGTGAAATCGCCGAGGAGAATTTGGCGAGCCGAGAAAGCATTGAGGAGCAGACGTGGCAGTTCGATGCTGTTTGGAAAGAAGCCAGCTACTGGCGCATAACGACGCGCAGGCCGCGCCGCCAGCTTTCTCCGACCCCCACGCGCACAACTTCCAGATCGGGCGTGAGATGGCGCAAGAGCTCATCGATTGCCGGATGAAAGCGCAGCGCCGGAGCGACCAGATAAACAAGCGGCGGCGCCTTTTGCAATACAATGTTCGGAAAATAGCCATAGCGCGCGATATCGCCTGCCATGAGATGGCGCCGCACGCGCAGCCAATAGTCCGCAGCTTGCAATGGGAGATGGATGTACTCGCTGGCCTTCAGTTCGATGATCGCGAGCCGTCCGGTCCGTGTCACGCAGAGTAGGTCCAGAATGCCATGTTCGCCGCCCGCGTTTGCGAATACCTGTGCGTACACGAAGCGCGGGTCGAGCGCCGCATCCACGCGCGTGACGTCTTCGCGAACCAGAGATTCGAGCCAGCGCTCTGGCTGCGCGCGATAGAGCGGGTGCCGCGTGTCGGTTGCGAGCGAGTGCCGGTAAGCCTGCAAGTCGCGCAGCAGTCGCTTCAACGCTGGGCTTGAAACCGCGTTGAGTTCTTCGCGGGCTTCGTGCGCTCCAAAAAAAATACGTCCTTCCTGCCACCGCGCAAAAGGAAGACCGCGAAAGTGCAGCCAGACCGTTTTGTCGCGCGTTACGGGTTGAAGAGTAATCGCCTGCGGCGCCATGGCGAGGATTGCCCCGACGGCAGGCCGCGCCTGGCTCAGCAAGGCTTCCGAATCACGATGGGCTACCAGCCAGCTATCCAGATTTGCCGCGATGCGGGGATCAACTCTTTCTACAATCTCCCGCGAAGAATCTCGTTCGTGGAGCTCGATGGGAAGCTTGGGGTCGAGCGCTGCAAGACGGTGCGCGACAACCCGGGATGCGCCTTTGGGCAAAATCAGACGAAGCGCCGTCACCGTGCCCCGCCGGCTCGCATTCCGTGCCCGCGCCAGCCAGAGAAGCGCGAACGTCAGGGTGTTGTCAGCGGTATCCGCGGATTCTCCATCAGGAACGGCCAGGACGGCGATCTCTGCCGAGCCGCGTTTCAGAATCCCTCGCGCGTAATTACCGGAGAGCGAATGCTCCAGATCGGGAGCCACTGTGAGCGATTCCAGCGTTTCATCAGGAAACTGCTCGGCGAGCAGCCTCTTGAGATGTTCGCGAAATTCCTCCCGCGCCACTTCGCGGGCGTTCCGTTCGAAATCGACTCGCAAAAATTCGAGGCGGTCCGGCTTGGGCCGGCCAAAACGCTCGACGGCGAGGGCCAGCCGCTCCGCTGAATGATCGGTGATCGCCAGCACCCGCCGCGTGAGGTTAAATTGCTCGGACCACAGATGGAGCAAGGGTTTCTCCCCGGAGCCCCGCACTTCCCAGCACATTCCGGACAGCGAAGCCACGCGGCCGCCGTTTTCGTGCACCTCGACGGCGCCCGAGGTGACGAATTCCTGGAGGCTTGCCTGCAGTTCGGAGGAGAATTCCACGAGCGGGATTATAAATGACTTATATAACCAGCGAGTATTTATTTCTTTATTTGAACTGTATACCAGTAACTCTCACTAGGGGCTGTTGCATGTTCCAGGAATCCGGCACGTGCTCGAAGGAGACCTCAAATTCGCGGCGTCCGCCAGCTGGAACGGGAGCCCCTCCAAACAAGATGCGTGATTCCCGCAGGACCACCTGGGACATTTCATCCGAAAATTCCACCGTAATCTCCACGGTCTTCAGGGGGCTCTCGCCCTGATTCACTAGCTCTGCGGATAGGCTCGTGATTTCCTGGTGGGCAAAATTCTCGGCGCGGCTCAGGGCGATATTTTCAAATCGAATCTTCGGCGCATAGGCGTGTTCTGTGTCTCCAAAAGGGAGATGCGGTTGCCGGCGGGCAGAAGTCTGCGGCTTAGGAGTTGCGAACCAGAAGTAGGCTCCGATCGCCGCGGCGATCACGATGGCCACGCCGAGGAGCAACTTGGGAAACGAACTCTCTGGCCCTCCCGTGGATTTTGGCGGCGCAAATGGCGCGGTCTCTTGCATGACAGGTGAGCGCAAACTCAGCGGCCAACCACAATCCTCTGCACCAGAGGTTCGGGAAGCTTTGCGGTGCGCATGCGTTCTTGCACGGCGGCGATGTCGTAGGGTACTCGCCAAAACTCGACGATCCGATGGTCCAGATCCGCAATGGCAAAGGCCGCCCGCGGATCGCCGTCGCGCGGCTGGCCAATCGAACCGGGATTCAGCAGATAGCGGCGCGAGGGATCGATTTGCAGCGCCGCAAACGGTTCGCTGGGGCGCGGCCGGATTTGCAGAACCTCGAGTTGCGAATCCTGATAAGAAAACCCGCCTTGATGATGGGTGTGCCCGAAGAACGTGACGGCGGCTGTGGAATCAAGCAAACCTTCGAGAGCCTGCGCGGGCGTAAAAACATATTCGTCCTCGTCTTGAAGCGCGCCGTGAACGAGCACGATGCCGTCGGTCGCCAACGGGCCTTGGGGTAATGCCGCCAGCCACGTCTGGTGTTCCGGCTTGAGCTGCGCGCGCGTCCAATCGACGGCCGCTTTCGCCACCGGATTGAAATCATCAGTGACCATCAGGCCTGTCACCGCTTTGTCATGATTTCCGCGAATGGTCTGCGTGCCCATCTCGCGCAAGCGTGCGGTGACTTCATTGGGATCCGGGCCGTAGCCCACCACGTCGCCGAGACACACGGAAACGTCCCAATGCCCCTTGGCCGCGTTGAGCGCGGCTTCGAGCGCAGTGTCGTTCGAGTGCAAATCACTAAGAACAAGAATTCGCATGAATGAGTCCTGATGAATGTCCTTGAGTATAAATGAACAATCTTGCCGATGCACGGCGGGCGAGAGAAAAGTATAGTGCGGCACCGGACGAGCCGAATTGCAAAAGGTTGCCCGCAACGCGAATTATTTAGAAGAACTTAAGACCAGCGAAACATCCCGCTGCCTCTTTAGGGCAGTTCGCGTGCTTGCTTTACAGAGGTTTCAACACTTCCTGCTGAAAAAAGGTGCACGACCCACGAAACAATTGGAAGGGGCTATTCGTCTATACCAATGCAGCTAGTATGGCAGCTGTTCAAGGCGAGATTCAGAAAACCCCGCGGTGGCAGCCGCGGGGCCTTGACACGCAATCTTTCCGGCCGTTAGTCCAGGAAGAAGAGGTGTCTTCACGGGCGAGATTACTCGTCCGCAGCCTGCGTGTCAACTCCATCTGGCCTGTGGCGGCCTGCTATACGGCAGACTCGATCCTGAGCGAAAGGAAATTGACACGCAATGAAAACCAAGTCGTTTTTCCGCACTATCGCCATGCTGGCCGCCATCGCACTGGCTGTTCCGGCATTCGCTAAGCCGTTCTCCAAGACCATCAACATCGCGCAAGCCGCCAAGGTCGGCAAATCCGAGCTGAAGGCCGGTGAATACCGCCTGCAGATCGAAGGGAACAAGGCCACCGTTCAGAAGGGCAAAGAAGTGGTTGCCGAATCTGAAGGCCGGTGGGAAGACCGCAGCACCAAGGCTGCTTATGATTCCGTCCTCCTGAGCGAAAACGGCCAGGTGCGGGAAGTCCGCTTTGCCGGCCAGACCCGCGTGTTTGTGTTCAACGAGTAGCGGAGGCCTCATTTGACTTTCTTGCAGGATACGAGAAGGAGGCTGCAATTTCTTGCAGCCTCCTTTTTGATCCTTTTGGCCGCGGAATTGTTGCAGTGGCATGATCCGTCCGCCGCTGCGAGTGCCTTACTGCGGCCATTGCTATCGCGATCTCGAAAGTGCCCGATTGTACCCGCGGTTGGTGTTCCCACCAGCTAGCGAATCAGCATGCAATCTCCGTAGCTGTAGAAACGATACCCAGACTGCACGGCGTGTTCGTACGCTTTCAGAACAGCTTCGCGGCCCGCAAACGCGCAGACGAGCGCCAGAAGGGTCGAACGCGGCAAATGAAAGTTTGTCAGCAAAGCGTCTACGGCCCGAAATCGGAATCCTGGAACGATAAAAAGACGAGCGGCGGCTTTCCCTGGAAGCACGAGACTCGAGGACCCGGATTCTGAAGCGCGCAACGCTGCATCTTCCAACGCGCGAACTACGGTCGTGCCCACAGCGACAATGGGCCGGCCCGCGGCCCGCGCCGTTTGGATGCGTTCGGCAGTGTCAGCGGGAATCTCGTAGGACTCCTCATGCATCACGTGGCCCTCAAGCGTTTCGCTGTGAATCGGCTGGAACGTCCCGAGTCCCACGTCCAGTGCGAGCTCAGAGATCTCCACGCCCCGCCCGCGAATTTTCTCCAGAATCTCGTCTGAAAAATGCAATCCCGCAGTAGGTGCGGCAATGGCCCCGGGCCGTTTCGCAAATACCGTCTGATAGCGCTCGCGGTCCGCTTCCTCGTCGGCGCGCTCGATGTAGGGTGGAAGCGGAACGTGACCTAGCCGCTCGAGATGCTCGCCGACGTTTCGGTCGTCGTGCGATACAAACCGTAGCGTCCTCACCCCTAGTTCACCACGAGCAAGAACTTCCCCTTCGAGCTCCCCTTCGCCAAACAGGACCTGCTCTCCTACGTGCATCTTGCGGCCCGGCCGCACGAGCGCTTCCCAGATGTCCGCGTCAGTCTGGCGAGTCAGAAAAACCTCTACTTTTCCGCTTAGATGTTCCGCGCGCGTGGCCCGCGAAGGTGGCTGCGAATGGACCCCGCGACGCGTCCCAAACAATCGCGCCGGGATGACACGCGCGTTATTCAACACCAACAGCTCATTTCCGTGAAGAATGTCGGGAAACTCTTCAAATTGCCGGTCTGCAAACTCCCCAGACACGCGATCGAACAGCAAGAGGCGCGAAGCCTCTCTTCGTTCCAAAGGACGCTGCGCAATCTGGTGGGCTGGAAGTTGATAGTCGAGTTCGTCCAAGCGCATGAATGCCCGAGTTTAGCAGCAAACCCTGAGCAGCCGGCGCGGGAAGATAGGCACCTTGCGGCAAGCTCGAGTCGCACGACAATACTGAGATGGGATTCAACTGCTTTTCGCTTCTGATGCATTGTAAACCGTTCTAATATAAGTGCTTATCTCGATTCTAGATGAAGATGAAAATATGCTTGACAATGCTACACTCATGTTTTATTATGCGCATGCAATCACCTTAGGAGGTGCTTACATCATGAGAACAATTGCTCGTTGGGAACCCTTCCGCGGCGTTTCCACTCTTCAGGATCAAATCAACCGCCTGTTCAACGACACGTTCGAGCGCACCGGCGAAGAATCCAATCTCACCGCCTGGGCGCCGGCCGTTGACATCTACGAGACGGAGCAGGAACTTGTGGTCAAGGCGGATCTCCCGGACGTCGATCCCAAGGATCTGGACATCCGCGTCGAGAACAACATCCTCACCATCCGTGGTGAGCGCAAATTCGAGAAGAAAGTAAACGAGGAGAACTACCTGCGGGTGGAACGCTCCTACGGCTCCTTTGCGCGGAGCTTCACGCTGGCCAACACTGTTAATTCCGAGGCCATCAAGGCCGAGTACCACAATGGCGTGCTGACCCTCAACATCCCGAAGCGCGAGGAAGCCAAACCCAAGCAGATCAAAGTCAATGTCAGCGCACCGGCGATGGCTGCAACTGCTGGAAGCAAGTAATCCCGCGGAAGTCCGTACTTGAAGTTCGTAATTGGGGTTAGAGTAAGGGGCTGGCAAGGGTGCCAGCCCCTTTTTCTAGCAAGTGAGAAGGAACTGAGGCTTGTATGTTGCGATTCGAAAAAATGACCGTGAAGGCGCAGGAAGCGGTACAGGGCGCCCAGGAAGTGGCCGCCGGCCACGAAAACCAGCAGATTGAGCCCGTGCATCTGCTTGCGGCGCTGGTCGCTCAGACGGATGGGGTAGTGCCGCCGCTGCTCGCGCGGCTGGGAATCCACACCGAAGCGTTAACGCAAGAAATTGAGCGAGAGATCGGCAAGCTGCCGAAAGTGCAGGGCTTTGCACAGCAGCACATGGGCCGGGCGTTGAACGACGTGCTGGAGCGCGCGTTCCAAGAGGCAGATAACTTCAAGGACGAATATGTATCGACCGAGCATTTGTTTCTGGCGGTGGCTGGCCACGACCGGGACCCTGCTGGCCAGTTGCTGAAGCGGCAGGGCGCTTCGCATGAAGCGATTCTGCAGGCGTTAGCCAGCGTGCGCGGAACGCAGCGCGTGACGTCGCAAAATCCCGAGGCCACTTACGAGGCTCTCGAGAAGTATGCGCGTGACCTCACGGAGCTCGCGCGCAAGTCCAAGCTGGATCCCGTGATTGGACGCGACGAAGAGATTCGCCGCGTCATGCAGATCCTTGCGCGCCGTACGAAAAATAATCCTGTGTTGATTGGGGAACCTGGCGTAGGCAAGACCGCCATCGTCGAAGGCTTGGCGCAGCGCATCGTTTCCGGCGACGTGCCGGACGTCTTGAAAACCAAGCGCCTTGTCGCATTGGATCTCGCGGCTCTTGTGGCTGGGGCAAAATTCCGCGGCGAATTCGAGGACCGGCTGAAGGCCGTCCTGAAAGAAATCACCCAGGCTGAAGGCCAAATCATTTTGTTCATCGACGAACTGCACACTCTCGTCGGCGCAGGCGCCGCGGAAGGCGCGATGGATGCGTCTAACATGCTCAAGCCGGCGCTGGCACGCGGCGAGCTGCGCGCGATTGGCGCTACCACACTGAACGAATACAAGAAGTACATTGAAAAGGATCCCGCCTTGGAACGGCGCTTTCAGCCCGTGCTGGTGAGCGAGCCGACTGTCGAGGACACTATCGCCATTCTGCGCGGACTTAAGGAGCGTTACGAAGTGCACCACGGCGTGCGCATTAAGGACGCTGCGATTCTTGCGGCGGCAACGCTTTCGCATCGCTATATCTCGGACCGTTTCTTGCCCGACAAGGCCATCGATTTGATCGACGAGGCCGCAGCGAGCCTGCGGATGCAAATTGATTCGCTGCCGGTGGAAATTGACGAGATCGAACGGCGCATCATGCAGCTGGAAATCGAGCGCCAGGCGCTCTTAAAGGAAAAAGACCCGCATTCGAAAGAGCGGCGCGCGCAAATCGAGAAGGAACTCGCCAAGCTCAAGGAGGATTCGAGCGCCAAAAAAACCCGTTGGCAAGCCGAGAAAGAAGCGATCGGGAAAATCCGCAAATTAAAAGAGCAGATCGAGCAGCTGAAAGCAGAGGAACAAAAATTCGAGCGCGCGGGCGAATTGGCCAAGGTCGCGGAGATTCGCTACGGCCGAATTGCAGCCGCCGAGCGCGAACTAAAACAGGCGCAGGAGCGCTTCGCGTCCGTACAAAAAGACGCGCCGATGCTGAAAGAAGAGGTCGATGAAGAAGACATCGCCAAGCTCGTCAGCAAGTGGACGGGAATTCCGACCGGCCGGCTGCTCGAGGGCGAAGCGCAAAAGCTCGTGCACATGGAGGAGCGCCTGCGGCAGCGGGTCATCGGCCAGGATGACGCGCTCGCGCGCGTTTCGAACGCCGTCCGCCGGAGCCGCGCGGGCTTGTCGGACGCGAAACGGCCGATCGGGTCGTTCATCTTCTTGGGGCCGACAGGCGTCGGCAAAACAGAACTGGCGCGCGCACTCGCGGAGTTTTTATTCGACGACGAAAAGCTGATGATTCGTATCGACATGAGCGAATACATGGAAAAGCACACCGTGTCGCGTCTCATCGGCGCGCCCCCGGGCTATGTGGGTTACGAGGAGGGCGGGCAGCTTACGGAACAAGTGCGGAGGCATCCCTATTCGGTGATTCTGTTTGACGAAATCGAGAAGGCGCATCCGGACGTGTTCAACGTGCTGCTGCAGATTCTCGAAGACGGGCGGCTGACCGACGGCAAGGGCCGCACCGTGGACTTCCGCAACACCGTGCTGGTGATGACCAGCAACGTAGGTTCAACGGCGATTTTCGAACTTGCGGGCGAAGATCCCGAGCGCGCCAGGAAAGAAGCCATGGAAGCGTTGCGCGCTTCGTTCCGGCCCGAATTTATCAACCGGATCGACGAAATCGTTATCTTCAATCCCCTTGGAAAAGAACAGTTGGCGGGTATCGTCGGCTTGCTGCTGAAGAGCGTCGAAAAGCTGCTCGCGGAACGGCAGATTACGATCGAACTGACGCCTGCGGCACAGGACCTCCTGTTGCGCGAAGGTTTCGACCCGGCGTACGGGGCGCGGCCACTGCGCAGAACGATTCAGCGGATGATTCAGGATCCGCTGGCGATGCAGATTCTCGAGGGCGCGATTCTCCCTGGGGATCAGGTGCGCGTCGAACGCGACGGGCAGAAGGACGCGCTGCGCTTTGAGCGCGTACCGACGAAACAACCGGCTTCCGCTGCGCGAATCTAAATCGGTGGAGGGGGAAGACGGAACTGCTTGTTCCGTGCGAGGGGTATTCGAAATTCTGGGCGCGTTTTTGCGTCACATAATGCATGAGGCTGGAATGAAGATTCTAAGAACCGGATTCGTCTTGATATTGCTGAGCGTTTTGCTGGTGGTCGCCGGAGGAGCGATCGCCGGCCAGAGGGGGCTGAAGATCGCTCTCGGCATCGCTATCCTGATGAACGGCATCTCTTATTTTTTCTCGGATAGGATCGCATTGGCCTCGAGCGGTGCTCAACGCGTCTCCCGCGAGCAAGTGCCGAGACTCTAC
>Ga0187804_10000219_pt1 | contig 13165 bp, 15 predicted proteins | sample NC_wetland_sal_i_3_FD_132961 | JGI IMG/M metagenome (GOLD analysis project Ga0187804, IMG submission 132961) | Wetland sediment microbial communities from Neuse River Estuary, North Carolina, USA - Control_4 | ecosystem: Environmental > Aquatic > Freshwater > Wetlands > Sediment | place: USA...
ATGCGGGCGCAAGCGTGTTGCCAGGCGTCGCGGGTTCGCGCCAGCACGCTGCTTTCGACCGCACCTTTTTCGGCGAGGATTCGCTCGAGCGTCGCCAGCCAATGCTGGTAGTAAGTCTCGCCCGTGTCGGGATCGCCGGCCGCTTGCGCCTTCTTGATTTCCTCGCCGAGCGTCTTCGCCCATTCCGTCCAGGTAAACAGGCCGCGCTCCTTGAGCGACACGACCAGCGCGAAGGCTTCTGCCTCCCATGGCGCGCGAAAAACCGAGCCGGCGCTGTTACGTGGAACGCTGAGCTCGTCATTCCGGCCGAATGAGCGGAGCGAGTGAGAGCCGGAATCCATAATCACGATCCTCTCAAATCAACGTATGCGCAAGATCGACCCAACCAGGATTTTCTTTTTCGATAAGTTGAACTTTCCATTCGCGGTTCCACTTCTTCAACTGCTTCTCCCGCGTTATTGCCGAGAGAGGATCGTCAAAGATCTCAAAATATGTGAGCTTGTGAACATCATATCGCTTCGTGAAACCGCGCACCGCTTTCAGCTTGTGCTGGTAAGTGCGTCGAATAAGGTCGTTTGTAACTCCAATGTACAGCGTGCCGTGCTTCCGGTTGGCTAGGATGTAAACGAAATATTGTTTGTTCACCCCTTTCATTCGGTGACTATGGATTCCGGCTCTCGCTTCGCTCGGCCGGAATGACCGCGGGCATTGCCGAATCCGCGCTCATGCCGGCTCCAGGTAAGGTTCAAACGCTTCGATCGAAACTTTCAGCGAAGGCTCCGCGCTCGCGCCCCACAATTCGCGGCCGTCGAACAGTACGGTGTAGAGCCATTGCGGGTCCTCGCCTTTGCCGATCGCGACGGTGTCGGGGAAGACGTGACAGCCGCGCAGCGCCTCGACCACGCCGACCTTGTCGCGGGCATAGCGCGGCAGGCGCGTGTGCGTTGTCGGGTGAATGTTCTTGGTGCGCACACGGTCGCCGGGCTTGAACCTCGCCGGCTTCTGCGCCGGACGTGCGAACGAGCCGCGCGTTATGATGGTAGGGACTTCGGCGGCGTTTAGTTTGCGCTTGAGCGGCTTGCCGGGACGCAGCGCGTGCCCGGCGGCAAGCTCGTCGCGGCCCGCAAGCTCAAGCTCGGCAAGCTGTTTTTCCATGCCAAGCTCCCACTTTCTGTAATACGAGCTCGCAAGATAAACGTCCGGCGGCAATTGCTCGCGGGCAAAACGCGCCTGATCAATGCACCAGACGCCCGCGTAGCTCATCGCGCGATAGAGCGCGAAAGTGCGGGCTTCCCAATCGTCATGAAAGACGGGCTCGTCCTGTTCCGGCTCGACTTTGCCGAAGCCGTGCATGCCGCCCATATCGTGGACGCCGTCCATCACGCCGCCTCGCCGGGCTGTTTCGCAAAGCCGGTGCCGATCATGCTGTCGCGGGTGACGAGGCTGGCGAGCTTTTCCTCGCTCCAGCCCTCGGTGCCCTTGGGCCGCATCGGCAAGACGATAAAACGGGTCTCGGCGGTCGAGTCCCAGACCCGAATGGCGGTATCGGCGGGCAGCGTGACGCCAAAATCGGTCAGCACGCCGCGCGGATCGTTCACCGCGCGCGAGCGGTAAGGCGCGGACTTGTACCAGACCGGTGGCAGCCCGAGCACTTCCCATGGATAGCAGGAGCACAGTGTGCACACGATCATGTTGTGCAGTTTCGGCGTGTTCTCGACCGCGATCAGGTGATCGCCGACGCGATTGATGACGCCTAATGCCAGCACCGCCTTGGTCGCATCATCGAGCAGCGCGCGCTTGAACGAAGGATCACTCCAGGCCTTGGCGACGACGCGCGCGCCGATACGGGCCCCGACTTTGGTCTCGTAGGCCTCGATGACGGCGTCCAGCGCCGCCGGATCGACATAGCCTTTTTCGGTGAGCACGGTCTCGAGCGCGCGGACCCGCAATTGCATTTCCGAGAGCTCCGAGCCGTGCTCGTCATGATCATGATGATGCTCGTGTTTTTGCTCGCGTTTTTGCTCCATGGCGCGCCCTATTCCGTTTCCCGAAAGCCATTAGGGCACATTATAGTATGATCGCCAACCATGCGAAACACGACCGCGCGCATCGCCGACGAAATCGATCGCATCACGGCGGCGGTCGGCCGCATTGCGACGTGGTGCTCGCTTTACGTCGTGGCGGCGGAGTTTGCCGTGGTCGTCTTTCGCTACGCGCTCGGCTTGGGCTCGATCCGGCTGCAGGAGTCGGTCCTCTACGGGCATGCCGGTTTGTTCATGTTGGCGGCGGCTTGGACGCTGCAAACCGACGGGCATGTGCGTGTCGACATTTTCTATGCCCGCGGCACTGCGCGGGCGCGCGCCACGGTCAATCTTCTCGGCGCTGTCGTGTTTCTCTTACCCTTTGCCGCTGTCCTGTTCGCCCTGACGCTGCCCTATGTCGAGCGTTCCTGGCGCATCTTCGAAAGTTCGCCGCAGCCGAGCGGGCTGTCTTTCGTCTACCTGCTTAAGACCGTCATTCTGGTGTTCGCCGCCTTGATCGGCCTGCAAGGCGTGGCACAGGCCATCCGCGCTGCGCTGATCTTGAGCGCTCGGCAACAACCGCACTGACCATGGGCGAAACGCTTGCGGTTGCGATGGTGCTCGCGGTCTGCGCCTTGCTGCTTGTCGGCTATCCGGTCGCATTCACGCTCGCCGGCGTATCGCTTGGCTTTGCCGCTCTCGGCGCAGCCTTGGGCATCATGGACTTTGCGCTGCTCGGCGCGCTGCCGGCGCGCATTTTCGGCATCATGACCAACGACGTGCTGCTCGCGATCCCGCTCTTCATTTTCATGGGCGTGATGCTGGAACGTTCGCGCATTGCCGAGGAATTGCTGGAGACCATGGGGCGGCTGTTCGGCGGATTGCCGGGCGGCCTCGGCGTGTCGGTGATCATCGTCGGCGTGCTGTTAGCGGCGGCCAAGGGCGTCGTCGGCGCCACAACCGTCACTATGGGCCTGATCGTGCTGCCAACCATGCTGCGCCACGGTTACGATAAGGCCTTGGCCGCGGGCACAGTTGCGGCCACCGCGACACTCGCCCAGATTTTTCCGCCGGCGACCGTGCTCGTTCTGCTCGGCGATCAGCTGAGCAATTCATATCAGGCGGCGCAATTGGCCAAGGGTAATTTTGCGCCGCGGACGGTCACCGTGGCCGATTTGTTCGCCGGCGCCATCGCTCCGGCCTTGGTTCTGGTCTTGCTTTATCTGCTCTACGTCGTCGCCGTGGCGGTGGTCCGGCCAAAGAAATCTCCCGCCATCGCCGCCGATCCGGCGGCGCCGGTTGGTGCCGCGTTTGGCGCACGGCTCATCTCGGCTCTTGTTGCGCCATTTGCACTGATCCTCGCGGTGCTCGGCTCCATTCTCGCCGGCATCGCCACGCCGACGGAAGCCGCGTCGGTCGGCGCGGTCGGCGCGATTCTGCTTGCCATGCGCAAAGCCGGCGCCAAGGGCCTGTTGCTGCCGGTGATGATCCGCACCACCCAGATCACGAGCATGATCTTCGTCATCTTGGTCGGCGCGACCGTGTTCAGCCTGGTGTTCCGCGGGCTCGGCGGCGATGGCCTGGTTGCGCGCACCCTGACCAATCTGCCCGGCGGCGTGGCCGGCGCGGTTCTCGCGGTCATGGTTGCCGTCTTTCTGCTCGGCTTCGTCATGGACGCATTCGAGATTATTTTCGTCGTTGTGCCGATCGTGGCGCCGGTCCTGCTGCAAATGCCGGGAGTCGATCCGGTCTGGCTTGGCATCATGCTGGCCGTTAATCTACAGACCTCTTACATGCATCCCCCGCTCGGTCCGACATTGTTCTACCTGCGCAGCGTCGCGCCGCCGGAAGTGACGACGCGCGACATCTATCTCGGCATCATCCCCTTCGTGCTCATTCAGCTTGCCATGTTGATTGCGCTGTGGTTTGCGCCGGCGCTTGCCACGTCGCTGCCGCATCGGCTTTATGCGCCGTGATTTTCTGCGCGCCTTGCCATTTAGATCACAAAAGGACAAGTCATGACTGCCACACAGCTTTTCAATCTTGACGGCAAAGTCGCGCTGGTGACCGGTGCGTCCAGCGGGCTTGGCGCGCGTTTCGCCGAGGTTCTGGCCGCGAACGGGGCGTCGGTCGTGCTGGTGGCGCGGCGCGCCGAGCGGCTGACCGCGCTGCAAGCGCAAATCGCCAAATCGGGGGGCAAGGCGATCACCGTGACCGCCGATGTACGCGATCGGCACGCCATGGCCGGCACTTTCGACGCTGCCGAGAAGGCCTTCGGCACGGTGACGATCCTCGTCAATAATGCCGGCGTCGCGCACGCCGCGCGCGCGGTAGAGCTTGCCGAGGAAGAATGGCGGCGCGTGCTCTCGATCGATCTCGATGCGGTGTTCTTTTGTGCGCAGGAAGCGGCGCGCCGCATGCTGGCGGCAAAAAGCGGCGGGGCCATCGTCAACATCGCCTCGGTGCTCGGCTTTGGCGTCGACAAAGGCGTTATCGCTTACGCCACGGCAAAGGCCGGGGTTATTCAAATCACCAAGGCGCTGGCGCTCGAACTCGCGTTCAAGGGCATTCGCGTCAACGCCATCGCGCCGGGATGGATCGTCACCGAGCTCAATCGCGATTATCTGCAGACCGAGCGCGGCATCGCGATCAAGCGCGAGATTCCGATCGGCCGGTTCGGCGAAGAGCGCGATCTCGACGGTCCGCTGTTGCTATTGGCGTCCGATGCCGGCCGCTTCGTCACCGGCGCCACGATCGTGGCGGACGGCGGACAGATGATCGCGCTACGTGGCTGACGAGATCGCTTGTCAGCTTGGCTTCGATGCTTCGCGAACGAAATTGATGATGCCGGAGAAATCGCTCGCGCTGTGGCCCGCCGCCGCGTACCGGTCGTAGATTTCCGCCGCATGAGCGCCGATCGCAGTCTTGACATGCGCGGTCTCTGCGGCTTCGCGGGCGAGCTTGAGATCCTTCAACATCAAGGCTGCCGCGAAGCCCGGCTTGTAACCGTTATTGGCGGGACTCGCCGGAACGGGACCGGGCACCGGGCAGTAGCTCGTCAGCGACCAGCATTGGCCTGAGCTTGCCGAGGCGACGTCGAACAGCGCCTGATGCGACAGCCCAAGCTTTTCACCGAGGACGAAGGCTTCGCTGACCGCGATCATCGAGGCGCCGAGGATCATATTGTTGCAGATTTTCGCGGTCTGGCCGTTGCCGGCATCGCCGCAATGCACGACGCGCTTGCCCATGCGTTCGAGAACAGGCTTGCCGCGCGCGAACGCGTCCGCCGCGCCGCCGACCATGAAGGTGAGCGTCGCCGCCTTGGCGCCGGCCACGCCGCCGGATACCGGCGCGTCGAGCGCGGCAATGCCGCGCTCAGCGGCAAGCGCATGCGCCGCGCGCGCGCTGGTCACGTCAATGGTCGAGCAATCGATGAACAGCGCGCCGCGTTTTGCCGAGGGCAATATCTCGGCCCAGACCGCGCGCACATGTTCGCCCGCCGGCAGCATGGTGATCACGATGTCGGCCGCTTCGACCGACGCCTTGGCGCTGGCCGCGATCTCGAGACCCGATTGCGCGCAGGCCTGCCGCGCCGCCGCGACGACATCGAAGCCGACGACATGGTCGCCTGATTTGACGAGATTGGCGGCCATGGGCGCGCCCATATTGCCAAGCCCGATGAACCCGATATTCGGCATAGAGGCTCCTATTCGAATGTCAGTTCCAGTTCGCCCACGGACCGGAAGTGCCGATCGACGATCTCCGACGTCACCGCTTCGATTGTGTCGGGTCGCCAGCGCGGGTTGCGGTCCTTATCGATGACTGCCGCGCGAATGCCTTCGATGAAGTCGTGGCCGGCAATGCAAGCGAGCGCGATACGGTAATCCTGCGCAAAACTCTGCTCAACCCGGTCGAATGTTGCCGCCGAGCGGATATTGCGCAGCGTCACTTTCAGCGAAGTCGGCGAGGCCTTGCGCATAACATCGAGCGCCGCCTGCGCGCCTTCGGCGCGGCATGCGCGCAGCCGCGCGATAATCTCCTCAAGTACGTCGCCGCCGTAGCAGGCATCGATCCATTCGCGCTCCTTGGGCAATCGCGCGGGAGCGGGCGCGGCGGACAATCGTTCGAGGCCGGCACGGACTTCATCATGGCTGCGGCAACTGGCGAGTGCGGCGGGGAGCTTAATCAGGCGATCCACGGGCACGTGAATATCGGCGAGCTTGCAGTAAAGCGCGTCCGCAGCGCCGAGGCGCTGACCGGTCAAAGCGAGATAGGTGCCTACGCAACCGGGAGCGCGCGCCAGCAGGAAAGCGGCACCGACATCCGGAAAGAAGCCGATGCCGACTTCCGGCATGGCGACGGCCGAGCGCTCCGTAACCACGCGATGCGCGGCATGCGCTGACAGCCCGACGCCGCCGCCCATCACCAAGCCGTCCATCACCGCGATGATCGGCTTGGCATAGCGCGCGATCAGGACATTCAGCTTGTACTCGGTCGCCCAGAACCGCGCCGGCAGCGCATCGGCCGCGCTGGCCGGCTCGCTCTTGGTGGCCTCGTAAAGCGCGCGGATGTCGCCGCCGGCGCAAAAGCCGCGGTCGCCGGCGCCGTCAATGAGCACGGCGCCGACTTTTGGATCAGATTGCCACTCCCGCAGCAGCGCCGTCATAGCGACCGCCATGTCGAGCGTAATCGCGTTCAGCGCTTGCGGCCGGTTCAGCGTGATCCGGCGCAGCGCGCCGTCGCTTCTTACGATCAGGTCATCGTCGCGCAGAAGCGTTTCACTCATCGGCCGACGAGGCTTCGTGCCACGATGAGGCGCATGATTTCGTTGGTGCCTTCGAGAATCTGGTGCACCCGCAAATCCCGCACGATTTTTTCAATGCCGTATTCGGACAAATAACCATAGCCGCCGTGCAATTGCAGTGCCTGATTGGCAACTTCGAAGCAGGCGTCGGTCACAAAACGCTTGGCCATGGCCGTCAGCCGCGTCGCATTGACGTCCTTGCGATCGAGTGCGGCGGCGGCGTGCCACAACAAAGCGCGCGAGGCTTCAAGCTCCGTCGCCATGTCGGCCAGGCGGAATTGCAGCGCCTGAAACGCGTCAAGGCGCCGGCCGAAGGCCTTGCGGTTGCTCATATAGGCGAGCGTCTTGTCCAAGGCAGATTGCGCGCCGCCGAGCGAACAGGCGGCGATATTGAGCCGGCCGCCATCGAGACCGGCCATCGCAATCTTAAAACCCGTCCCTTCCGCGCCAAGTCGGCTCGCCGCCGGCACAGGCGCGTCCTCAAACATCACCGCGCGCGTGGGCTGCGCGTTCCAGCCCATTTTTCGTTCATTGGCGCCAAAGGAAAGTCCTGGCGTATCGGCTGGCACGACAAAAGCGGAAATCCCGGACGGACCTTCGCCGCCGGTGCGCGCCATGACGAGATAAAGGTCGCTCGCGCCCGCGCCCGAAATGAATTGCTTCTGGCCTTTGAGGACATAGTTGTCCCCGTCTCGCACGGCGCGCGTCGCCAAGGCCGCCGCGTCCGACCCCGCGCCTGGCTCGCTGAGGCAGTAGCTTGCCAGCAAGTCCATGGCGCACAATTTCGGTAGCCATCGCCGCCGCTGCTCCTCGGAGCCGAACATGTCGATGAGTCCCGCCACCATGTTGTGGATGGACATGAAAGCCGCTGTCGTCGGGCAACCGGTCGCGAGCGCCTCGAAAATCAGCGTTCCGGTCAGACGCGACAGACCGGAACCGCCGAGATCTTCGGCGACGAAGATTCCGCCCATTCCAAGCGCCGCGGCTTTGCGCATTTCGGCGACCGGAAAATGCTTGGCCTCGTCCCAAGCGATGGCGTTGGGCGCGAATACTTCCGTGGCGAAGGCGCGCACCACCTCGCGCACCGCGATCTGGTCGGCGTCCAGCGTAAATTGCGTCGACGCGGTTGAAATCGAATCCAGCATAACCTCGTGCCTTCCGGCCGGCGGCGAGCCATTGTTGCACCGGCGTTTTGCGGCAGCAAATAGGGTGTTTGGGCCTCAGGACCCGAGACTGGACGCGCGCCGCAGCGTTACCACTCATGCCTATGGCGATGCGTCCGCTTTACGTGCGGCGCACCATAAGGCGGTGCGGGCGAATAATACGGATTTAATTGGCAAAAGCCGCGATTGCCCGCCACCACGTTCGGCGCGCAGGCCGCGACCGAACCATATTCGCAGTCCCACTCGACGTCGCCAGCGCCAATGTTCACGACTGCGCACCAGGGTGCATTGCCGAGATAGGCGGCATGAACGGGTGAAACGGCAAAACTCAGCGCTGCCGCGGCGGCGATCAAAAACAGGACGCGGTTCATTTCAATTCCACCTCGCCACTCCCTTCGCTATAAACTCCTTGCCGCGGCGCTGGTTGCGGTCAGCTACCGGGCAGTTGCCAGATTGCAAGGCCTGATCGAGGGGCTCGTCAACATGGATTTCACGCTTTCACCGGAAATCGAGGATTTGAGGCAGCGCACCCGCGCCTTCATCGAACAAAACGTACTGCCACTCGAAGCCGATCCGCAAAACTTTTCCGAGCATGAAAACATTCCGCTGGCACGGATTGCGCCAGTTCAAGAGAAAGCAAGAAAAGCCGGATTGTGGGCGCCGCAATCTCCGAAACAATTCGGCGGCATGGCGCTGCCGATCGTGGCCTGGGCCGCTATTTACGAAGAGGCGGCGCGCTCGCTATTCGGACCGCTGTCGATCAACTGCTCCGCGCCGGACGATGGCAATATGAATCTGCTGTCGCGCGCGGGCACGCCGGCACAGCAGGAATGGTGGTTGCGGCCGGTGGTCGAGGGCAAAGTAAAATCTGCCTTCGCCATGACCGAGCCGGCGCCGGGCGGCGGCTCCGATCCCGGCATGATCCGGACTCGCGCGGGGAAGAAAAACGGCAAATGGGTCATTCACGGTCGCAAATGGTTCATCACCGGCGCCGGCGAGGCGGCCAATTTCATCGTCATCGCCAGAACGTCCGACGACAAGCGCCGCGGGTTGACCGCGTTCCTCTACCACCGCGATCAGCCGGGCTGGCGCGTGGTGCGGCGTATCCCGATCATGGGACCGGAGGAGCATGGCGGCCATTGCGAGCTCGAATTCGACGGCCTTGAAGTCAGCGATGACAATGTGCTGCTCGGTGTCGGCGATGGACTGAAGGTGACGCAGATCAGGCTTGGTCCGGCGCGGCTGACGCATTGCATGCGCTGGCTCGGTTGGTCCAAACGCTGCCTGGAGATCGCGCAGGATTATGTCGACAAAAGAGAAGGTTTCGGCGTCAAGCTTGCCGATCGTGAAAGTGTTCAGATCAAGCTCGGTCAGGTAGCGCAGCGCATCCAGATCGGGCGGCTACTGACGATGCATGCGGCGTGGAAGCTCGACCGCGGCGATCGCGCCCGCAAGGAAATCTCGATGGCCAAGGTGCACGTCGCCGACACGCTGCACGAAGCCGCCGACACCGCGATCCAGCTCAACGGCGCCCGCGGCTATTCCAAAGACACGATCTTGGAATGGATCTACCGCGCCGCGCGCGCCGCGCGGCTGGTCGACGGCGCTTCCGAAGTGCACAACATGGTGCTGGCGCGTTTTTTGCGCGAGGAAGGCCGCGATTTCTGGAGCTGGAGCGCCGGCAACAGAATTTGATGCGACAAATCGCGCCTTAGAGCGCCAAGATTTGGAGCGCCCAGATTTGGAGCCCCCAGATTTGGAGCGCCCAGATTTCGGGTGCCGGGGGCAAACCTCACGAAATCGGCCTGCCGACGACGCGTGGTAAACGCGCCATAACCGGGCCGTTCACATCATTTTAACGCTTCATCAACCCGGGCCGATAAATCGTGCGCCATGCTAGGCGATCGGGCACGGGTATCGCGGACCAAAAGAGCCGCGATCGTAATTGCGGCTGTTGCGCTTATATTCGGCGCTGCAGGCAGCCTGTTTGGCGCCCCCCAAGCCGGGTTAGCCGCATTGAAGCGGCAATATTGGCGTCCCGCCGCGATTCCCTATCCGCAAGAAAACCCCTATGGCCGCGCCAAAGAAGAGCTCGGCCGCGCGTTGTTCTTTGATCCGATCCTGTCGGGAGCGCGGGTGCGATCCTGCGCCACCTGTCATAACCCCGGCCTGGCATGGGGCGACGGAGAGCCGCGAGCGATCGGTGAAAATGAGGTGCGGCTGCCACTGCGCAGCCCGACGCTGCTCAATATCGCCTGGGTCCCGAAGCTCGGATGGGATGGGCATTTCCACGACCTGGAAAGCGTCGCCATGGGCCCGATCACCGGCCAGACCAATATGAATTTGCCGGAGCAGGAGCTGATTGAGCGACTCTCGGCGCTAGCCGGTTATCACGCCGCTTTCGATGCCGCGTTCGGCAATGGCGGCGTGACGCGAGAGAAAATCGAGCAGTCTTTGGCCACGTTCGAGCGCACGATCGTGTCCGGAGACGCGCCATTCGACCGCTGGATTCACGGCGACGAAACGGCGATCAGTGCCGCTGCCAAGCGTGGATTCGCACTGTTCAACGGCAAGGCCAATTGCGCGGTCTGTCACAGCGGTTGGGCCTTCACCGATGCGGCGTTTCACGACATCGGAGTGGCGAAAGACGACGATCTCGGCCGCGGACGTTTGTTCCCCAGCTCGGTGAAGCTGCAGCACGCGTTCAAGACGCCGACACTGCGCGATGTGGCGCGCCGGGCCCCGTATATGCACGACGGCTCGGTGGCTAGTCTCGCCGATGTCATTGAACTGTACGATCGCGGCGGTATCGACCGGCCGAGCCGCGACAACGACATCCGTCCGCTCAATCTGCAGAGCCGCGAGAAAGCCGATCTGATCGCTTTTCTCAACACGCTCAGCGATACGCCCAAACCCTATCCGCTCCCGAACTTGCCGCGCTAAATTCCTGCGGCTGCGCTGGGTGCGCCCGGATGGAATGGGTTGGTCATAGAATGACCGGCAAGGCGCAGCTTGCCAGGAGCGGTGCATGGTTGGCCGTCACGCTGCCCAAGACATCAAAGCAGGCTCTACCGCTGTTCGCTAAATGTTCCCGACTATAATCAAAATCAAAAGCCGCTTTTGGCAAAATGGCTCCTAAGAAAATTCGGGATTACGTAGCTGACGCCACAACGTACAAGTGCTAGTGTTTAGGCCATTAGGAGCGATTCCGATGGCCAAGAACAACATCGCAAACCCGATTTTCAGCCATGAAACCGCTGCCCGGGGGTGGTTTGAGGCCGCCCGCTGGCCGAATGGGCCGGTCTGCCCGAAATGCGGATCAGCCAAAGCCTACGCGACCAAAAAGGCTGGCGTGTACCGCTGTGCCAGTCCGACATGCCGTAAGGATTTCACGGTCATGACTGGCAGCATCATGGAGCGAAGCCACGCCAAACTTACGCAGTGGGCCGCCGCGTTCCATCTCGCTGCATCTAGCAAGAAACGCTTTTCCGCGCATCAGCTCCACCGCGAATTGGGCTGTCAGTACAACACGGCTTGGTTTCTTGCCCACCGCGTCCGCGAAGCAATGCGCCGAGGCGGACTTGAACCGCCGATGGGCAGAGAAGGTCAGGTCGTAGAGGCTGACGAAACCTATTTCGGCGAGCAGGAAAATCGGCGGCCTTCTCGTCAGCGAAAGGTCGTCCGTACATCAGCAAGCATGGCCGAGGCCCCGGAGGCAAGCGCATGGTAATTGCGCTGGTCGAGCGTGGCGGCAACGTGCGCTCATTCCATCCGGGCAAGGCTGATGGCGAAACGGTCAGTGCAATCGCGCGCGAAAGTCGCCTACACACCGATGAAAGCAAGCTTTACAGCAACGTCGGCAAGGAATTTTCGGCCCACGAAACGACCGTTCATTGGCGCGGCGAATATGTGCGCGGCGACGTTCACACGAATTCGGTTGAGGGGTTCTTTTCGATCTTCAAGCGCGGGATGCGCGGCGTCTATCAGCATTGCAAAGAAAAGCATCTGCATCGGTATCTGACCAAAGTTCGATTTCCGATACAACTCACGCAAAATCACGGATATGGAGCGCACAATAGCGGCGGTGCGCGGTGGTGAGGGTAAGCGCCTCACCTATCATCAACCTCACTAAGCCGGATTGGAGATTTCAGGCAGCGCGGTTCTTGCGCTGGCGACGCAAGCGGCGCTGAGCCTTCTTACGCTTTGATTTGCGCGATCCGCCGTTCCGTTTCGGAATGTCTTTGAGGCGCGTCGGTGGGCCAGCGAATGCGCCACGCAAAATAGCTTGCAATCGTTCACTATTTTCCGCGTCGCTATCCATTGGCTTCTCGTATTTTGACCGAGAATCCCTATCTAGTGCATAAGCGCGAAGCGCGCCACCGGGCCGGTGACGCGCCCCGCTTGAGTGTCATTGTTGCATGACAAAACGCTATGGCAGGACAGAAAGGTCGCAGTGGCAGTGGGGGGAAGCGCAAAGGCGCTGGCCGTCCAAAGGGCGCGGTCGATGCGCGGCCGCGGTTTCGCATTGCCAAATCACAGTCATTGCCGAAGTGGGAATTCGCCAAAAAGGCGCTGCAGTACGCTGATCAAATGCTCGACGTTTTGGTCGAGGTCGCGGAGGATGTTGAAGCGCCGGCGGCAGCACGTGTCTCGGCTGCAGCCAAAGTTTTAGATCGTGCCCTGGGCAAGGCGCCGGAGCATGTCGACGTCACCGCCTTGCATCACACCGACATCGTCTATCAATCGGCGGAAGAGCTGCGCCAAAAATTTCGCAAGGCGCTGGAGGAAGAGGGCGTGCCTGGAGCGACGACGCTTCTGCGTCTCTCTCACGGCGAAAACAGGGGTTCGAGTCCCCTAGGGAGCGCCAGCGAAATCAAGCACTTAACTGAATTAGAGGCCTTAGCGGTGCGGTGCGCTCAACAGGGGAGGTAACTGGCATTGGCATAACGTGCGCCTCGAAGGTGCCCCTCATACCTGCCGCGTTGCGCAGGTCACTGCGTCGAGGAACGGCTCCCAACCGGTACTCGACGCCCGGGCGATTCGGCGAATGGCGCGAGATTTTCAGACAAATAATAAGCCGAGACGACGCGAAATTTAGCGTGAGCTTTAATGCGGAGTGATATTTCACGCCAAGACTGAGTACATACTAGAGGACGAACATAGGCTCAATGGCGGCG
>Ga0187804_10000220_pt1 | contig 13154 bp, 10 predicted proteins | sample NC_wetland_sal_i_3_FD_132961 | JGI IMG/M metagenome (GOLD analysis project Ga0187804, IMG submission 132961) | Wetland sediment microbial communities from Neuse River Estuary, North Carolina, USA - Control_4 | ecosystem: Environmental > Aquatic > Freshwater > Wetlands > Sediment | place: USA...
TGCTTGATGCACGATTTAGGAGTCAGGCGCTTCAAGGCGTGGATGTGTCGCAGTGAGTCATGCGGGTACCGGTCGAATCACTCACGGGCCGTCTCAAAATCCGCGCGTGGTCCTGAACATGGATCACACGGCCCTGAATCAACTCTTTGCCGCCAGTCTGCCCCGGCTTCAGAAGAAAGCCGCTCGGCTGCTTGCCAACCACGAAGACGGTGAAGACGCCTTGCAGGACGCCTTGCTTCTTGGCTACCGAAAGTTGGGCCAATTCAAGGGTCATTCGCAATTCTCCACGTGGATGTACGCGATTCTGGTCAACGCGGCCCGAAGTTTCATGCGAAGGCAAAAATCTCGCCCCAGAGTCTCGCCGCTCAATGGAAATGACGAGCAGGATGTTGAGCGGCGCTTGGAACTCTCGCTCGTGGATCCCCGGCCCAACCCCGAGGAAGAGTTCCGCCAGGACGAAATCTCCCGCTTCGCTTCCGAATTGGTCGGTGCTTTGCCCAAATCCTATCAGCTCGTGGTCTGGCTCTGCGATATCAAGGAGTTGGGAATGAAAGAAACGGCGAGAAGGTTAGGGCGGCCCCTCGGCACCATCAAGGCTCAGCGTCATCGCGCGCATCGGATGATCCGCGAGCAGGCGCGCGTTCATTTCCCCTCGCCGAATCCCAGCAGTTCGCGGTTACAAGCTAGGCTTGCGGAGCACCGCTTGGCTCGATCTTTCGCCGCCACTGTTCACGCCAATAGCGACTTGACGCTGCGGCCCAACCCGATCCCCAAGCCTCTATGGGGCCATAGTGCGTATCAGATGTTGCAACGCGGCTCCCGATGGAAACAAATTCGCCGGGAGATTCTCGCAGCTGCGCGATATCGGTGCGCTGCCTGCGCCGCGAGCGGCGAGTCGCTGAAATGCCAGGGTATTTGGACCTACGATGACAAGAATTCTGTTGCGACTTTGGCGAGCTTCGCAACCTTTTGTCCCGCCTGCTCCGCCGCCATCAACCTGGGCCGGCCAATCCGCTATGAATGCCACGACCTTGCCCTCAGCCAGCTCTGCCGCCTGAATCGGATTTCACTGACCGAAGCAAAAAAGCTCTCCTTGGAAGCGGCGCGGACATGGAAAAAACGCAACGAGAGAAGTTGGCGCATCTCGGTGGCGCCGCTGCTGCTCGCCCGGTATCCTCAGCTTCGCGTGCTTTCGTCGGAAAATATGGAAGAGGACACCACCTGGACGCGCTTTCCTCGCGTTTCCAGTTCTGTTCTGAGTACACTGGTTTCGGAGGCCGAGGACGCTGGGAGCGAAGCCGAAACGAGGCGCATCTAAAAGGCAGACTTTCGAGGTGCGATTAGGCTATAGAGGTGAAGTGCGATGAAAACCTTCGCGTTGACAATCCTATTGCTGCTTCCCGGTTGTATCTTCGCGCAAGAACCCATTCCAGCCGGGACTGCGCTGCCCGTTATTCTGAACAACACACTTTCAACAAAGAACAGCACACCCGGCCACAAAATCAGCGCTCGAGTCATGCAGGATGTCCCCTTGCAAGATGGGAAAGTCATTCACGCGGGCGCTCGCCTCATCGGACATGTGGTGGAAGTAAGTCCTCTGGCTAATGGCGCCGGGTCTCGAATCACTTTCCAATTCGACAGCCTGGTTTTTTCCAAGAAGACGGTTCCGATTCGCGTGAACCTCCGGGCGCTGGCGTCTCCAATAGAGGTGGATAGCGCGCAAATTCCGGATACAGGCCCCGATAGAGGCACCCCGCCCAACGCATGGACCACTGAACAAATTGGCGCTGAGACTGTCTATCGCGGCGGCGGCCATGTGATCAGCGCTGGTCAAGTTGTCGGGGAGCCGGTGGCCAATGGCGTCCTGGCTCGTTTGAGCGCTGGCCCGGGTTCGCCGTGTCGTGGCGAGGTTGACGGGAATGACCGATTCCAGGCGGTGTGGGTATTTTCGTCCGACGCGTGCGGGCTCTACGGCTATTCCCAACTCGCAATCGTTCACGCGGGAAGAACCAATCCCGTCGGTGAAATTACGTTGTCCTCGCACAACCCGGAGCTAAGGGTTTGGAAAAGCAGCGGGATGCTGCTCCGCGTCCTCTGACGGCGAGCGCGCTCGTATTTTTTAGCTCTGGACGGTAAGCACAGGGCACGCGGCTTGCGCCACCACCTTGTGCGCCGTGGCGCGCTCCAGATGCGTCGCAGCCCCTAAGCGCCCCTCGGCGTTCCGCACGCCCAGCACGATCAAGTCCGCGCCGCGTTCCTTGGCCGTTTCGACGATTCGGATGGCGGGCTCGCCATATTCCACGGCCACTTCCGGCGGGCAATCGAGCTTGGTGTCCTCCGGAACGATCGAGTAGAGCTGATGGATGGCTTCCGCAACCGACAGCTCGAACTCCCGTTGTTCCTTGGCTTGCTCACGTTGCCGAATGACGTGTAGCAAAAGGAGGCGGGCCTGGCTTTCCTGCGCCAGCGATACCGCATACTCCGAAGCAGCCAACGATTCCGCTGAGAAATCCGTGGCGAATAGCACCCGATGGAAGCGTGCGCCGCTATGCACGCCGCTGCGGACGTTTGGGCCGATGGTGAGCACCGGCACGGGTGAGCGGCGGAAGATTTCCTCGGCCACGGAGCCAAGCAAGAACTTTTCCGCGCCCGTGCGCCCGTGCGTCCCAAGCACCACAAGGTCAATTTTGTAATCCTTGATCGCCCGCTGCACTACCGGCCAAACCGCGGCTCCTCTTTCCACGATCGTTTCGTGCCGCAGGCCCGCAAGTTGCGATTCGATACGCTGCATTTCCGCCTGGGCATTCTCCTCCGTGGCCGCAATCGCGGCTCCGGTCAGATCGGGTGCCATATAAGAAGTGGGAGTAGGCAACAGGACGTGGAGAGCATGTATGGCAGCGCCATACCCGCGGCCTATCGCCGTTGCAAATGGTAGCGCCGCTTCGGAAGGCTCCGAAAAATCCGTCAGGAAAAGGATATTCTTAAGCGCAATTCCCGCTTTCACCTCGGTTGCTCGCATGTCCCACCTCCGCTCTATATGCTGAGCCAACGGGGCATGGATGCGCCGTGACCCAGGTCACATTCGCTTGTACTCATCATCACAGCAGTCCGGCGCCGGCTGGGCTTTACTGGTTTGTTGCAGGAGGTGGACCATGAAAACCCTCGAGAGCACCGCACGAGTGCGAGTGAAGAATATTCTTTTTCCCACGGATCTTTCCCCGGCCGGGCTCGCCGCATGCCCCTATGCTGCGGAAATCGCAAAGCGCTTCGGCGCCAAGCTCTATACTCTTCACGTCACCACGCCGGTTGTGAACCCCCTTGCCGAACCAGCCACCTGGGCCATTCTCGAGAAATCCGCCGAGGCGGAAGCAGAGAAGGAGAGAAAAATCCTGCTCGACTCATTTCCGGGAATTGAGCCGGAGGTCCTGATTGAGGAAGGAGGCCTCTGGACGATTCTCGAGTCCACCCTGGAGAAGTACAAGATTGATCTGATCGTGCTGGGCACTCGAGGCCGCTCCGGCCTGAAAAAGTTCTTTCTGGGTTCAGTCGCCGAGGAAATCTTCCGGAAAGCGCCTTGCGCGGTATTGACCGTCGGTCCGTCTTCCCCCGAAGAACCGCCCCACAGCGGCGAGATATCGGAAATTGTCTACGCCACCGACTTCGGACCCCAATCGGACGCCGCGGCATCCTACGCCATTTCGCTCGCGGAAGAATTCCAGGCGCATCTGACGCTGCTGCACGTCATCGAGGAGGCCAAGCCCGGCGAGCTCGTGATCGTCGAGCAGCTCGAGGCTTCTTCCGCGCAGCTCTTGCGCAATCTTGTCCCGCCGGAGGCGGAGCTCTGGTGCGACCCTCGGATCACCGTCGAGCGCGGGCCCGTCGCCGAAAGGATCCTGGACGTTGCCGCTCGCCGCAACGCGGACTTGATCGTGCTCGGCGTGCGCCGGCCCGGTGGTTTTCCTGGCGCGGCGACGCACTTGCCGATCGCCACCGCCCACAAAGTTGTGTCGCAGGCGAAGTGCCCGGTCTTGACCGTGCGCAGATAGCGGCGCACGAGCGCCAATTTCCAGTTGGCAGATAGGTGCTGAACAAGCACACTATTCCTCGCCCGGGAATAGGGTGCTCTGCCATGAATCGGCGCAATACCTTCGAATGCATGTTCGCTCCGCAATCGGTCGCTGTTATCGGCGCCACCGACCGCGAAGCGACCGTCGGACGCACGGTCCTGAAAAATCTCCTCGCCGGGCAGTTCAAGGGCCGCGTTTACCCGGTTAATCCAAATCATGACCAAGTCGCGGGCTTGCGCTCTTACAAAAATATCGCCGGCGTGCCCGAGCAGGTGGACCTTGCCGTCATCGTCACGCCCGCGCCGACTGTGCCGGGGGTGGTCCGCGAATGCATTGATGCCGGCACACGTTCGGCGGTAGTGATTTCCGCGGGATTCAAGGAACGCGGCCCCGAAGGCGCAAAGCTCGAACAGGAAATTCAAGAGCAGCTCTGCCGCTCGAAGATGCGGCTTATCGGGCCCAACTGCCTCGGCATCATCAACCCGCCTGCCGGACTGAATGCCACTTTCGCGCACGACATGCCGCGGCCCGGTAACGTGGCGTTCTTGAGCCAGAGTGGCGCGCTCGAAACCGCGATCCTCGATTGGAGCCTCGAGGAGCAAGTCGGCTTCAGCGCCATCGTTTCCACCGGCTCGATGCTGAATGTCGGCTGGGGCGATTTGATCGACTACTTCGGCGAAGATCCCGCCACGCAGAGCATTCTTCTCTATATGGAATCCGTCGGCGATGCCCGCTCCTTCCTTTCGGCCGCGCGCGAAGTCGCCCTTCGCAAGCCCATAATCGTGATCAAGGCAGGCCGCTCCGAAGCCGCGTCCAAAGCCGCCGCTTCGCATACCGGCGCGCTCACCGGCAGCGACGAAGTTTTCGACGCGGCCCTGCGCCGCTGCGGCGTTCTTCGCGTGCAGAGCATCGCTGATCTTTTCAATATGGCCAAGACGCTCGCGCACCAGCCTCGCCCACGCGGACCCCACCTGAGCATCGTCACCAATGCCGGCGGCCCGGGCGTTCTCGCCACCGACGCGCTCCTTGCCCATGGCGGCCAGCTCGCACCCATCTCCGATGCAACGATCCAGGCCCTGAGTCAGTTTCTCTCGCCGTACTGGAGCCACAGCAACCCGATCGATATTCTCGGCGACGCGGGGCCGCAGGAATACGCTCGCGCGCTCGAAATCGCCATCAAGGATCCGCAGAGCGACGGCTTGCTCGTCATTCTTGCACCCCAGGGCATGACCGATCCAGGCGCCGTTGCCGAAGCTTTGAAGCCTTATGCGCGGACCACCGGCAAGCCGGTGCTCGCAAGTTGGATGGGCGGCCAGCTCGTCGCTCCCGGTGTGAAAACACTCAACGAAGCCGGCATTCCCACATTTTTCTATGCCGATACGGCAGCGCGCGTTTTCGATTACATGTGGGGCTATAGCTATAACCTGCGCGGAATTTATGAAACGCCGAGTGTTGCGGAAGAAGTCATCGAGCACGATACCGCACAACAGGATGTCGAAGCGGTCCTCGCGGGCGTGCGCCGCAGCGGGCGAACCCTGCTCACCGAAGTCGAATCGAAACAGGTGCTCTCTCGCTACGGGATTCCCACCGTCGAAACACGCATCGCAAAGTCGGAAGCGGAAGCGGTTGCAGTGGCGCGCGAAATCGGCTTTCCGGTTGTGCTGAAAATTTATTCCGAAACGATCACGCACAAGACGGATGTCGGCGGCGTCAAGCTGAACCTCTTCAACGAAGATGCGGTTGCGCGCGCGTACCGGGAAATCGAGGCGTCCGCGCGCGAAAAAGCCGGCGCGGCGCAATTTCAGGGCGTCACGGTGCAGCCCATGGTCCGCCTCGATGGATATGAGCTGATCCTGGGCAGCAGTCTGGACCCGCAGTTCGGCCCGGTCGTGCTCTTTGGCTTGGGCGGGCAGCTTGTGGAAGTCTTTCGCGACCGCGGTCTCGCTTTGCCGCCCCTCAACGCCACACTCGCGCAACGGCTGATGGAGCAGACCCTTATCTACAAGGCGCTCCAGGGAGTGCGCGGCCGGAAACCTGTCAATCTCGATGAGCTAAAAAGGATTCTCGTCCGCTTTAGCCGGCTGGTCGTCGAGCAGCCCTGGATCAAGGAGATCGATATCAATCCACTGCTCGCCTCACCGGAGCAATTCCTGGCGCTCGACGCGCGCGTGGTTATTCACAACCTCGAGACGAAGCCAGAAAAATTGCCGAAGCCCGCCATCCGCCCTTATCCCATGCAGTACGTTCGTGGCTGGACTTTGCGGGACGGCAGACCCGTCGTCATCCGCCCCATTCGCCCCGAGGATGAGCCGCTCATGGCGAAATTCCACGCCACGCTTTCGGACGAAACCGTGTACCTCCGCTACTTCCACATGGAAAAGCTCAGCACCCGCGTGGCGCACGACCGGGTCATCCAGAAGTGTTTCATTGACTATGACCGCGAAATGGCTCTCGTCGTGGACCATGGAATACCGGAGCCGCCCGGGCACGAGCTCCTCGCCATCGGCCGCCTCACGAGGATGCCCGGCACGGAAGGCGCCGAAGTCGCTGTGCTCGTCAATGACGCCAGCCAGAAGCAGGGCCTCGGCGTCGAATTGCTCAGGCGCCTGATTGATTGGGCGCGCGCGGAAAAATTCGCCTGGATTCTGGCCATCATCCTTCCGGACAACGAAGGCATGAAAGCGCTGGCGCGGCATTTCAATTTCAAGGCGCGCCCGAGCGAGGATCCCAGTTTCGTCGATGCCGTCCTGGAGTTATAGACCTCAGCCGTTCGTTCCCGAAGTTTGCAGGAAGCGTTGGCCCTGTTGAAACCTTCTTGCGCCAAAGCCCCCGCTGCTCCTCTTGCCAACTTCGCCTCTGAAAAGAACAGGTTTCCGCGAATGGGGCACTGACTTAGTATCTCTACACGCCGGAGAGGTCGATTCATGGCCAGAGAACAAAGTGTCGGAACCTGCGAGCACTGCCAACAACAGTTCAGGTACTGGCTTGCACATTGCGGATTCGGAGACTCTGTTTATGCCTACTGCGATTCCTGCGGCAAAACAGCCATGCTTTCTATGTGGGACAAGCGCATGCCGAAGCTCCCGGACTGCCCGGGGCAACAAGAGATGTGTTCTGCAATCGAGCAATTCGTGCAGCCTTGCGAGTGCGGCGGCAATTTCAGGAGAGGTTCAGCACCCCGTTGCCCACACTGCAATGAACCATTATCCGCTGAACTTGCAACCCCCTATATCGAGAGCAACGCACCGGGTACTAAGAAGGGCTGGCATTGGCAAATGAATTGGAGCGGAGTCTACTGCATAGTCGTAGAAGACAAATGGATTGAGAACAATTTCAGGTAGAAGAGCCTACGCCGCCGACGATAAAGCGCATTCAAGGTGCTTCGAATCGAATTTTTCCGCAACGTGTTAGTCTCAGAACCTGATCGGCCCGAACGACTAAACCGCGTTTGCCAGGCCTCCTTTTCTTGCGGACGCGAGCTTCCAGCAATCTTTCGCGATGGCCCAATCTTCCTGCGCGCGCACCACCAGTACTCGCACGGCTGAATCCGCACTTGCAACATCCTGATCCAAATGCGGCCGCCGGTTCTTCTCGGAATCCAGCTTCAGGCCCAGGTAGCCGAAGTTGTCGCAGGCTGCGGCGCGCACTTCGGCCGAATTCTCTCCGATGCCCGCAGTAAAGACGAGCGCGTCGATACCACCCAATGCCGCGATCATCGCGCCAATCGAAGACCGCAGCCGGTGCTCGAAAATATTGAATGCAAGTCTGGCGCGCGAATTGCCTTCTTTCATCGCCGCCACGATCTGCCGCATGTCGCCCGAAGCGCCGGATATTCCCAGCAACCCGGATTTTGTGTTCAGCAATTCATCGAGCTGCTGACCCGTGTAGCCGCCCTGGCGCATCAGGTACGTCAGTATGCCCGGATCGACCGACCCCGACCGCGTGCCCATCATCAAGCCTTCGAGCGGCGTGAATCCCATGGTCGTATCCACGCTGCGGCCGTTCTGGATCGCTGCCAGAGAGCAGCCGTTGCCCAGGTGGCAGGTCACAAGTTTTAGCGAAAATAAATTCTTTCCCAGCAGTTGAGCCGTGCGCTCCGCACAATATTGATGATTGATTCCGTGGAAGCCAAAGCGGCGGATTCCCTGAGCAAGCCACTCGTAAGGGCCGGGATACACAAACGCAGCTTCCGGCAAATGGCTGTGGAATCCCGTGTCGAATACCGCGACCTGGAGAACGCTGCCAAATCGCTTCTCGATGATGTCCATGCCTTGGAGCTCGGCGCGATTGTGCAGCGGCGCGAAAGCCGACATGCGCGATATCGCCGCCATCACCGCTCCGGAGACGGCCGTCGGCTCCTCGAAATCCCGCCCTCCATTCACCACGCGATGGCCAACCACATCAATTTCCGAGGGAAGGGAAGCGACGCGCGTCTTCCCAGCGAATAATGTATCGAGCATCCGCTCGACGCCCTGTCCATGTGAGGGAACTTCGATTTGTTCTTTGAGCTCCGCGCCCTGCGACGTCTGCACCTGTAGTTCAGCCTGGTCGCCGTTCCATTCGACCTTGGCTTGCCAAACCGGTTCCGGCGGATGCTCGGGAAGCGTCTGTTCGATTAAGTAGAGCGAGCTTTTCTGGCTGCTGGATCCGGAATTGAGAACGAGTATTTTCATGGCTCCGGCTCAGCGGAGCCACTTCCAATCGCGGATTTCCGGCAGATCGTCTCCGTGCTCGTCGATATACAGCTTGTGTTCGATGAGACGATCGCGCAGAAATTGCTTGAAATGAGCGCTCACCGCTTGTAGGCGGGGCACCCGGTCCACCACGTCTCCGGCGAGATGAAAGCGGTCGAGCTCATTCAGCACCGTCATATCGAATGGCGTGGTAATCGTTCCCTCTTCCTTGTAGCCGTGCACGTGCAAGTTGACATGGTTGGTGCGCCGGTAGGTGAGCCGATGGATGAGCGAGGGATAACCGTGGTAGGCAAATATCACCGGCCTGTCCAAAGTAAACATGGAATCAAACTCCTTGTTGGGAAGTCCGTGCGGATGTTCTCCCGAGGTCTGGAGTGTCATCAAATCGACCACATTCACCACGCGAATTTTGATGTCCGGAAAATATTGGCGCAGCAAATCCACGGCCGCGAGCGTCTCGAGTGTGGGCACGTCGCCCGCGCAGGCCATCACCACGTCCGGCTCGACACCTTGATCCGTGCAAGCCCACTCCCAGATTCCGATTCCCGTTGTGCAATGCTCGATGGCCGATTTCATATCGAGGTACTGAAGGGCCGGCTGCTTGCCCGCCACAATCAGGTTCACGTAATTGCGGCTGCGCAGACAGTGATCCGCCACGGAAAGCAGCGTATTCGCATCCGGCGGCAGATACACGCGCACGATATCGGCCTTCTTGTTGATCACGTGATCGATGAATCCGGGATCCTGGTGCGTGAACCCGTTGTGATCCTGCCGCCACACGTGCGACGTAAGCAGATAGTTCAGCGAAGCGATCGGGCGCCGCCACGGAATCCCCCGCGTCACTTTCAGCCACTTCGCGTGCTGATTGAACATCGAATCCACAATGTGCGCGAAAGCTTCGTAGCATGAAAAGAAACCGTGGCGGCCGGTCAATAGATACCCTTCCAGCCAGCCCTCGCACATGTGCTCGCTCAGAACCTCCATCACGCGGCCATTCACCGAAAGATTTTCGTCCGTGGCCAGGATCGGTTCCATGAACACCTTGTCGGTTGCTTCATACAGCGCCTCGAGCCGGTTCGAGGCCGTCTCATCCGCTCCCCACACCCGGAAATTTTTCGTTTCGCCGTTCAGTTTCATTACGTCGCGCAAAAAGTTGCCGAGAATACGAGTCGCCTCTCCGATTTCCACCCCCGGCTTTTCCATCGCCACGGCATAATCGCGAAAATCCGGCATTGCCAGATCCCTTAGGAACAATCCCCCATTCGCATGCGGATTGGCGCCCATCCTGCGATTTCCCTTCGGCGCCAGTTCCGCAAGTTCCGGGATCAGCTTGCCGTTCGCGTCGAAGAGCTCTTCCGGCCGGTAACTTTTCATCCAGTCTTCCAGCATTTTCAAATGGCCGGGCCGGCTGAAATCCGTCAGCGGGACCTGGTGCGCTCTCCAGGTATTTTCCACCGGCTTGCCGTCAACGACTTTGGGCCCCGTCCATCCCTTCGGCGTTCGCAGAACGATCATCGGCCATTCGGGCATGCCCGGGGATTTGCCCGCGCGCGCGGCGCTCTGAATCGAATGAATTTCGTGCAGGGCCGTATCGAGCGTGTGCGCCATAAGCTGGTGCATGGCCTCCGGCTCGCGGCCCTCCACGAAATACGGCTTGTAACCATAGCCGGCAAAAAGTTGCTTCAACTGGTCGTCGGTCATCCGCCCCAGCACCGTCGGGTTCGCGATCTTGTAGCCGTTGAGATGCAGGATCGGCAGCACCGCGCCATCGCGCGCCGGATTCAGGAATGCGTTCGAATGCCAACTCGCGGCGAGCGGCCCGGTCTCGGATTCGCCGTCCCCCACGACGCAGCACACCAGCAGATCGGGATTGTCGAAGGCCGCCCCATACGCGTGCGCGATCGAATACCCCAATTCGCCGCCCTCATGAATCGAGCCCGGGGTCTCCGGAGACACGTGGCTCGGAATGCCCCCCGGAAAAGAAAATTGCTTGAAGAGTTTGCGCAAGCCCTCTTCCGTCTGAGGAATATGAGTGTAGAACTCGCTGTAAGTCCCTTCGAGAAACGTATTCGCCACCAGCGCAGGCCCTCCGTGGCCGGGCCCCGCAATATAGATGACGTTCAGGTCGTGCTTCTTGATCAGCCGGTTGAAATGAACGTAGATGAAATTCTGCCCGGGCGTCGTGCCCCAATGTCCCAGGAGACGCGGCTTGATATCTTCGATTTTCAGTGGCTCGCGCAGAAGAGGATTCTTGAGAAGGTAGATCTGCCCGACGGAAAGATAATTTGCCGCGCGCCAGTACGCGTGCATTTTGCGCAGCTCCTCGGAATTTAAGGGCTGAGTGGTTTCTGAAGGAATTGCCGAACCTGTGGACGCTGCGGACGACATTTCTTTATCCTCCCATAATCGGCCCGACCTCGCTCATCGCCGGCGACTCCGGCGTGAGACATTTTACCGCACTCGCCAGGGCCGCGCATGCGAGCTTCGAAATTCGCCGGCGTCGCGCCGCTCGGCCCAAACGAAATTCAGGAGGCTCGCAAAATGGATTCTCCCAACGAAGATTTTGCACAAGCTCAGGAAGGGCGCGAGTCTCGAACGCTTCTTTGCAGTTTGAATTCAATGCAGGCAGGGCAGGCCCGGATGCAACATCCTTATTCGTTCGGCTTCCAGCAAAGCTGCTTCAGATTGGCTGCGTTGCCGGGCGTTTGTTGGGAGTCTCCGTCACCGGCAGTTCCAATCGCAGCAGCTTGAGCACCACCCCGTGTTCTTCCTCGTACACCAGGGTAAAAACCTGCGCGCAGTGCTCGCAAAGCCAAAAATGCTTCACGTCATGCAAATTCTCCGGCGAATTGCTCGCCGCACCACTCGAACCTTCAGCGGCCTCGCTGGGCCGAAACCGAAAAAACTTGCCGCCACCCAGCCAATGAAAGGCCGTCGGACAAGAGGGATTCGCGCATTTCGGGTGCAGATTGTGATGCAGTGGCGTTCCGCTCAGGATGCTGTCGCCCGGCGGCACGTTTTTGCGCTCATCGCCGCGAGCACCTTTCCGCTCCTCTTCCAGCTTCGCGATCGTCGCCCGCAGCCAGTTTTCCACGGTATCCTCGATCTCATGCTGATCGCCCCACCGGTACAGAGAATCCAGCGTCTCTCCATCCGCGTTGAGCGGAATGTGGCGGCAGGGAATCTTCTCGGACTGCAGTTGGGGTGGAACCAAGTGCATCAGCACGCACGCCCCGCAGGGTTCCGGATTCTCCTTGGTATCGTAATTCATGCATGTGGGAGAGTCCTCGAAAATCGCCAGCGGTCTCCAGGGCTCCCTCGGCGAACGCCCATATCCGCCCTTTTCCAGGAATTCGAGTTCAAATTTGAGGACTTCCAGCAGGTCTCTCTCATCCTTGTACATGGCGACTCCTTTCTAAAAGTATCTGTTTTCGAGGGTACCCCCGCTGTGACCAGCGTCACGGCTGGGGGTGACTCCCATCACTTACCCGGCCGCCCAATCGTGCAAAGAATAGCAGCAAGGTCCAAATCGGCGAAACAATGGCGCAGAATAGTTCAAGCGGCTTCAGGATTGTCACACGTGGAAAAGGGAGTACAATGTGGACGAAACCTGAAATGCGCGCTCCCTACGGTCTCGAAATCATCGAAAGTTGCATCACTTGCCCGCATCGCGAGGACCGTTTGTTTTGCAATCTACCGCCGCCCGCCGTGCAACGCCTTGCGGCGATCACCTCGGCCTCCTCTTATCCAAAAGGCGCAACCCTCTTTGTCGAAGGCCAGGCGGCGCGCGGCGTGTTTATCCTCTGTAGCGGGCGCGTGAAGCTTTCCACGTCTTCGGTCGACGGCAAGACGCTCATCGTAAGAATTTCCGATCCGGGAGAAATTCTGGGATTGCCGGCCACGGTGACCGGCACTCCCTACGAGCTCACGGCCGACGTGCTCGAGCCCACTCAGGCCAATTTCATCTCGCGCACGGATTTCCTAGCCTTCCTTCGCGAATTTGGAGAAGCCTCCCTGCGCGTGGCCCAACAATTGGGCGAAACCTATCATGCCGCGATCGCTGAAATGCGCTCCATCGGCCTCTCCCACTCTGCCGGTGAAAAATTGGCTCGTTTCCTTCTTGATTGGTGCAACACCCACGGAAGCGGGCAGGGGGAAATCCACGCGAAATTGACTCTGACCCACGAGGAGATCGCTCAGATGATCGGCGCCTCCCGCGAGACGGTCACGCGGCTGTTCGCCGACTTCAAGAAAAAGCAGCTCCTGGAGGTCAAAGGTTCGACGCTGGTCGTGCGCGACAAATCAAAGCTCCAACACTTGCTTTCCGATTAGGACAGGCCAGTTACTCCATTGAGCAATCACAAAAAAATTGCTTGCACGAATTTCTTTTCAA
>Ga0187804_10000221_pt1 | contig 13145 bp, 6 predicted proteins | sample NC_wetland_sal_i_3_FD_132961 | JGI IMG/M metagenome (GOLD analysis project Ga0187804, IMG submission 132961) | Wetland sediment microbial communities from Neuse River Estuary, North Carolina, USA - Control_4 | ecosystem: Environmental > Aquatic > Freshwater > Wetlands > Sediment | place: USA...
ATAGACAGTTCGATTCGTGAGCAATAGGGCGACAAGCGCCGCACGATCCAGTGTCCCCGCAACTGCACAAACGGATCAGGACAGCGCACCGCCTGGCTGATGATTGCGGAATACATGATTTCTGTCGGACCGTGGTCGTTCGTCGCCCAATGCACCGCCGACGGAAGAAGTGCCTTGGCCTCCCGGGCGATCTTCGCTCCGTGGCATCGCGCGATGGCCACCAGCCGGACGCGCCCTAAACTTCCCAATCCCGCAATCCGCCGCACCACGCGGTATTCCAGATTCTGCTCCGGCATGACGTATTCGAGCGCTTCTTTGGCGCTCGCCGGAATATGGCCCACAACTCTTGGCATGCTTTCCATCTTTTGCCAAAAGTGAACCGGATCGCGCAGTTCACCGGTTGCCATCTGGCGTAGCCAGACGTTTTCTTCCTCCAGCACGAATGGCCGCCCTTGTTCGACGAGAGATTCCTGGTACCCATCCAGGATGGCGGCGCAGGCATCTTTCGGTTTCACCGCCAGATGTCCGTCTTCGATGGCCATGGCCGCACTGGTAGCGAGCCGGACAAGGTCAATGGTGTAGGGCAAGACGGCGGCTTCATCAAAATCGTTGATTCCCCACACCAGGCGGCCCTCAACATCCCGCCAGGTGCCCAAGTTTTCCACATGGAGATCGCCAACCGCCAGCACACGGGGCGCATTGGCTAGGTCGAGACACACTTCCGGCCAAATTTGCATCCAACGATAAAACGTGGCCCGCAGAAACGGAAATGCCGCCTCTGCCATGTGCTCATGCTTCAGGCGAAGGTCAGGTTTTACCAGCACGGTGTGCTGGCCCAGCCACTCTTCGTAACGTTGTGTCGCCTTGACGATGTTCATGTGTTCCGGTTCGCAAAGATATAACCAGTCCATCCCGATGTCAAACGGAGACACCTGGTCCAGTCTGCTCCGCTTCGTGCCGACGCGCGGGGATATCTTGGAATTCTTCCATCTACTTCCGAGACCAACCGAACTGTTCCTGCATCAAACTTATTGAACACGTTCAGATTTGCTTCGCTGCACTCGGAAAGGGCTCTTCCATGATCACGAATTGTGCCAACCCGGGCTGCAAGTCAACGTTGCAAAGCTTTGCCGAAGGTCGCTTTTTTCACTTCGACATTGTGTCTGTCTCGGTTTCTGCCGGCGATGCCAGTAGCGGTGGGTTCGACCAGCAACCCCAGAGGCAGAACATCGATTACTGGCTTTGTGGAGACTGTTCCGCTTCTCTCAGCCTTGTCCTGGAGCCGGTGCGAGGCCTGAAGTTGGTTCCTCTCGGAAATGCGAGCGCCATTTCCAGGTCTGTAACAGCAGATTAGGAGCTCTGAGAGCCGAAGACTTTTCGCCTGCGGAGAAGCCGCCCTGCCCGCGCTGGCCAGAACCAACTTTCTCACTGAAGAAGTGATCGTCAACAACAGTTGTGCCTGCGGCTTTTCAGCCTGATCAATGACAGCGAGCCGTTCCACTTTCCACGAATCCGGCGCAGGCGTCCCGCGGTCTAGGTAATCCAAGGCTTCCAGTCCAGTTGCTCCCAGCTCCGATAGATTCTGCGACAGTAGGACGACTTCCTTCAACAGAAACGCCCGTTCCGCGAGCGGTTGAAGCTTAGCCTGATTATCCCGCCAGCGAGTCAACAGAGTTCTAGTCCTCTCTCGGGTGCTGTTATCGGCACGACCCGAAAGCAAGGCATCCACCATTTCACCAAAGTGCCTTGCCGTCGCGCTTTCGGGGCGAACCGCGTCCACCAGACGATTCAACGGCGTTAAGCTCGTGGCTGGAACTGTGGCAATCTCTTCGCGTGTGTAGTCCTTTACTGGTTCAGCAACGTCGGCCAGCACGCGCAGGGCAGAGCTGTCATCGCCCCCAGCGATGCGGCGCAGCATTGGAGCATAGCTGGCGTTATGCGTGAGTCCCAACCACTCCAGAGCGTGACCGGTTTGATCGAGGCGTTCATGCATCGATTTCACGTCGGTCACGTTCTGCGGCGACCACAGTCGCTCTGCGACGGCTGCCATCCGCGGCCAGATGCGGGAATCGATACTATCCGGCGAGACATACTCAGACCACATGCACGCTTCTCCGCCCAAAATGCGCTGCTTTTCATATTCAGTAAGACTGGCGGCAGCCCGGCTTGCCGCGGCGTCGCTCATGGGATCAACCGCATAGTGCTGTGAGGCCGGCCACATCAAGTCCAGGTAGTAGCCAGCAGAAAGCAGTCCGTGATACCCCTGCTTCGCGGCCTGCGCCAGCGAAGCCTGTCCGCGCCATGACTGCACCACGGTATCCTTGGGCAGATCGGGGCTCAGAACCTCGTCCCACCCAATCATGATCTTTCCATGCTTGCTGACGATCCTGTGGATGCGCGTGTTGAAGTACGTCTGCAAATCCTGATTGGTTTTCAGTCCGTGTGCGTTCATGAATTCCTGTATCTTCGGATTCGCCTCCCACTGCTTGCCGTTTACCTCATCGCCTCCGATGTGAAAATACCTGTCAGGAAACAGCTTCGCGATCTCGCTGATGAACTCGTCGAGAAATTTGTAAGTCCGTTCCTGCGTAGGGTCCATCGCCGGGTTGAAGACGCCCCATCTGCGCTCGATCTGATAAGGACCAGGGCTACTAGCCAGCTCTGGATAGCCAACAAACCAGGCGGTGCTGTGCCCCGGCACGTCGAACTCCGGCACCACTCGAATACCGCGGTCTGCTGCGTAGGTAATCAGATCGTGGACTTCCTCCTGCGTGTAAAACAACCCGTCAGATCCCATTTCCTGCAGCTTGGGGAATTTCTTGCTCTCCACACGAAAGCCTTGGTCGTCCGACAAGTGCCAGTGGAATACATTCAGTTTCACTGCTGCCATGCCATCCAAATTCCGCTTCAGAACTTCGATCGGAATAAAGTGGCGGCTGACGTCAATCATCAGTCCACGCCAGGGAAAACGCGGCTCATCCCTGATGACAACCGACGGGACTGCAAATCCCGTTGGAGTCGTCTGCACCAACAGCAGGAAGGTCTGCAATCCGCGCATCACGCCCAGTGTCGTCCGGGCATTGAGCCGGGCCTGCGAACTTGAGACTTCCAGCGTGTAGGACTCATCTTCTCCCAACTCCTGAACCTCTTTGCTGGCGCGATCAGCATGTACGGCAAGAACCGCCTGGGATGTGTCAACTACCTTCATGCTTTGCGGAGGCATCGCCAGTTGGCGCCGGAGATCCGCCAGAAAGCGCTCTACGCTTCGATGCAGCCGTCCGTCAGAAGAACCGCTAATCCCCACCGAAAACGATGAGTCTATGAGAAGCTGTCCGCTTCCCGTCCGCACAGTTGCCGGCATCGGCATCAAGTTGAGTTGGGCCGAAGGTTCGGCCACACCCAAAGAGGCGAAAAATAGGGACATCAGTAGAACAAGCAGACTGAGGCGCAAATACCCTCCCGTGAGTTTTCAGTTCGGACAGTGCAGAATAGTGGAAGTTAACGACGGCGGGCAAACGGGCAGAGCGACCGGTGTCCTAATTCACCACGAAGGACACTAAGGTGCATGAAGAAACCCTCACATTTCAGACCTTCGTGTCCTTCGTGGTTGATCAGTTTTTCTCAGGGCCGGGAACTGGCTCACCCTTTGCCCACGAACTCACCGCAGGCTGTCAAATTCACATCCCAGATGGATGGCTGTGACGGCAAGCATTCGATTCCTATCTCGCCGTCGCGGCGCAAACCGGTTTTGCCCACCCATACCACGCGGAATTGAGCAGTTTCCTCGCCCGCCTGCACATGCAAAATCTCGCCCGGCTTGACCTGGCGAAGCAATCCTTGCAGCACAGCTCCCCCCGCGCTGATGTTCTTGACTTTGGCCAGTTGCATGAAAGGCTGGGATTTCGCGTCCACGCCCCACACCCGTACCGGCTGAAAGGTGGCGACACGGCGAGTGCGGCGGCGGTCCATGGTGTCCTCGATGTTGTCCTAGGAAGAAGCTACCGGGATGGTATGGCGCACCGCGCCGGAAAGAAAATTACCACGGTCACATCGCCCGGCTATCCGAGGTCACGGACCAAGTTCAGGGAACCGGCCTGGCACTCTGTTGTTTCTGCGTGGTCGTAGCCGTGGAGGGCCTCAACTTCATCAGCGGGTCACCAAACAAGATGTAGGTGTGCCGGGCATCCACGTCAACCGTGCTTGATTTTGTATACGCAATGGCGTCGCCCAGGGTGGGCGCAGGCTGCGTAAACAGAGTCTTCACCAGGGTTTGGTTCATCTGCAATTGCGGACCCGCGGAAAGCAGTCCCGAAGTCGCCCAAACTGCAACAGCCCCACCATTGGTGGACAAGAGCAACGCCTCGGCCAGGCTTTCGTAGTACACATCCTGGAAGAAGCCCGTAAGGCACGCCATGCTTAGAATTAGCGGCAGGCGTGGACTGTTGGTGAGCGTCGAGGCGACAGTATCATCCATTAAATCCTCGCCCGACCACATCTGCTCCGAGCCGTGGCCGTCGTAATTCACCAGCAATTGCCCGCTGTTAATGCCATTCACAATGTCTTGCTGCGCTGTCTCCTGATTCATACCCGTGGCGAATACGTCGGTAATGTTCATGGTCGGCGGCAGCAACGCCTGTATGGACTGCGCTTCCTGCGTAAAGCTGAGCGCAGGATCGTTAACGTCGGCTATCATCAACGCTCCGTTGGTCCACCCGCCCCCGGTCTGGCCTCCTTCATATCCCACAATTTTCGTCACGACATTCGCAGCGTCGCTCTGCGTTCGCACCGGCAGGCGGCCGGTGGGAATCTGGGCGAACCCGGTGTCATCCAAATCGGAGAACCAATCGTCCGACGCCGTTTTCAACTCCGAAGTAATAATGATTCTGGTCGGCACAAAGTCAAAGAACCCCAAGCCCAGATAGTCGCGCGGATCGAGGGAAGCATCGCCAACCAGCAGAAGATATCGGGGTTTGTTCTGCCAGTTCGCAGTTGCGGTTTTCAGAAATTCCCGAATCGCCCACGGACTCCTTTCGCCGAAGTTAAATTCATTGAAAAGATCGTCAACTTGAACCACCTCCGAGGAGATCCCCTGACTCTGGCGCAATTGAACGAGCGGCGCCAACTGCCCAACAAAATCCGCGTTAGAAATCATCACCGCTGCGCCTCCGGGTTGAACCGCATGCCAGCTCGAGGGATGGTTCCGTGCAATCCCGAACGGAGTCGCAAGCCGGTCGTCCGCCACCGCCAGCAGTGTGTGCCTGCCGGAGATGAACCACGGCACCTTGAGCTCCAGCTCATAGGTGCCATTTATCAACTGCTCTTCCGGCTTGAGTTCCAGAGGATTCGAAGGATCAGTGATATCCACCAGGCGTGTGGGCGGCTTAGCAAAACCCGTCACCACCACGTGATCCTCTGCATTTGCCGTGAACATCAAAGCATCGGCCTGCGCAGTGTACGTATGCGGATAAGTGAGCCTGATGTAATTGACCAGGCTGGTGTCGTTCTCCCCGTCTTGCGCAGTCAATGTGACTCTGTTGGCGCCTTCCAGAAGCAGGTTCGTTGGCACCTGGAACGCACTGATGCCCTCGTTCTGACCAGTAAAGATCACGTCTCCCAAGCTCGACCCGTTCAGGCTTACGCTCACCTCGTGCAGGGCTCCATCAATCACTCCCTGTAGCACGACTTGGAGCCTGGCATTGTCCGCGGGTGTTGTTCCAAGATTCGACACGCCCAGCACTTGCTCCACCGGAGTGGTCGAAACCAGCGCCCCAAAGAAATTGTCCGTATCTTTTCTAAGCAGCGCTGCAAAATAGGTTGTGCGTTGCGCCAGGATGACGGTTTCGGGGAAAGCTTGTGGCTGCTGGCCGCCTTCTCCCGAGCCATTCCATTGTCCGATACGCTTGCCCGGCTGATCCTCCGAGACGAGCCAATACACTCGTTTATCAGTGTAGGGCGTATCAATGCCCGTCCCGTAAAACTCGATCGCAGACCCTGGACCAAATCCGCCAGATCCCTGAGTCGCTCCCGTGACTGCGATCGCAATTTCGTTTCCCTCGACGAACAATCCCAGGAATGTGGGATCAACCGACGGATTCAAACCAGCGGCCACGAGCTGCGGTTGCGTGACCCGGTACCAGCCTTCGCGCTCAACCTCAATCCGGACCGCGGGATGCGCTGCGATTTGGAATTGTCTCTCGCGCTGCCTCGCGCCGGCCGCCGGAACCACAGTAGCCTCCGCAACGTGGCTCGCTGATGTGTCTGAAAGCTCGGCTCCAGAGGTGTTCAACTCGCTTATCAGGTTCGAGTCGGCCTCCCCCGCTGGCATCACACCGGCTTGCGGTGAAACCGGACCATGCAGACTTCGCGTGCCGTCAGTCTCTACATCTTCCAGCCAGTATTGTCCGTTGCCTGGGCTCGACGAACGGTCGATCCACGCATAGGTTCTCGCCCTGTGTTTGGGCAATCCGCCCCGCATGATGAGCGCCGAACCGGCAATCAGCGATGGATTCAATCGAACCCGTTGCCCATTTTCCTCGCGATAGATGTTGAACCCCAGATTCTTCAGCTCCCAGCCGGTCTTCCACGACAGCAGAACCTGTCCCCCACTGCTGATGGCCACGAATTTTTCGAGGGCGATCTGAGTCGGATATGTGATCAGCACCGTCACCGATGAGGTATTGTTGGCCAAATTGGGATCAGGCTGGTCGGCGGATACTGTCGCTGTGTTGGTCACATCCGACGGCGTCACCGCAGTTACCGCAATCGTGACGGTTGCCACACTCGCGCTGTTCATGCTGCCCAGCAAACACGTGACAGTCACACCGCTCAGAGAGCAGCTTCCCTGGGAAGGAACTGCGGAGACATAGGAAACTGCGGAAGGCAAGGCATCGACGACCGTCACATTGGTCGCGTTTGTCGGACCATTGTTCGTTACCGTCAATGTGTAAGTAAGAGTGCTGCCCTCCGCGACAGGGTTGGGCAAGCCCGTTTTGACGATCGCCATGTCGGCGCTGGAAACGATGTTGGTCGAGTCGGTCGCGGTGTCATTCAACAGATTGAGCTCACCTCCGCCGCCAACAGTCACGCTATTGACGACCGTGTTGGCCGCGCCTTGCGCCACGGATACGGTGACAGTGATTGCTGGATAGCTGCTGCTCTCGGCCAAGGCATCCGACCGCGTGCAGGTCACGGTGGGAGCGGTTACTATGCAACTCCATCCCGTGCCGGATGCAGCCGTCGGAGTCAATCCGCTGGGCACCGTGTCCGTAGCGGTCACCGTTCCGCTGGTCGCAGCGTCGAGGCTGATATTGCTGACCGTCACGGTGTAACTTCCCGTGCTGCCGCGGGTAAAGCTCCCTACGTGACTTTTTGCCACCGTCAAATCGGGGGTGCACTCCGCTCCGGAGCGAAGGCCCGGCATCTGCGGCAGCGTCGCATTCGTAACGCTAATTCCCGCAACGCCCGGCGTCGCTCCGTAAGAAACACCTGGAGTCAAAGTCGTTCCATTCGATCCTCCGCTTACGTTGAGGCTGGCTGGCGCCGCTGAGATAAAGATTGCCCCGCCGCCACCGCCGCCACCCGGTCCGTGCCGGTTGGCAAGAGTGAAGGGTTGGCTGGCCCAAGCGTCTCCACCGTTTCCGCCCTGGGCTGAAACCGTAAGCCCACTCTCGCCCCCGGCCCCCGAAACAATAACGATGCTGCCCCCGGCGCCGCCGCCACCGCCGGCATCATTGGCTGTGCCGTTATAGGCATTCAGACCGTTCGCGGTAATGGTGGCCGTGCCCGTCATGCTTTCAGCACGCAGAATGACAATCCCCCCGCCAGCCGAGGCGTTGCTGGCCTGGTTGTCCCCATCGCTGTTGTTGCGAGTGCCGGCGCCGCCGCCGGCGCCCATCACCAGCCGGGCTTCGGTCGCATAGAACTGGGCCCCCCCCAATCCTCCAACACTCAGGTTACTGCTCCACCCGTCACCGCCAAATCCGCCAGGGCCACCGTTCGCACCGCCCCCGCCGCCGGCGTTCTGGGTGTTGTTTGAAGGGCTTCCGTCAGTACCACCTCCGCCGGCATTGCCCGGAGCGCCGCGTGCCATGCTGCCGTTGGGATAGCCTTCGACCCCGGTATTCAGGTAGTAGGGTGCCGCTCCCGAATTCACCCAACGCGGAGTTCCTGCAATGGCCTCGCCTTTGGCTGCATCGAATCCCGCCTCCGCAACTCCGGCATACGTGGCGGGAGCAGTTTGACGGTAATCCGTATTGCTGCCGCCCGCTTTGCCGTTCAACTGGAGGCCAGCTCCGCCGCGGAAACCCAAACCGTTCACACTCACTGTAGCGCTGCCCAGATTGAGAGTTCCGGCAACATCCACGGCGAGGATGCCGCCGGTAGAACCATTCCATGCCAGGGCTGTGAGTCCCGAGCTCAGTGTCGCGCTGGAATACTGCGGTACGCGAACCACTTGGTATGTGCGCTGGCCCTGGGTAGCCGTCGCCACTGCGCTGTTATATCCATAAAGCAGTCCGCCTCCGGGGCCCGCCCCGGTGACGCTGACTTTATTAGCGGCGACCGCACCGTTGGCGGTGACGAATTCAAAATTGCCGACGTTGTTGAGATTGGTTGAGCCGGAGCCGCTCGAGCCATCTCCATAGCTAGAGTTGTTGCTGGAATTGATCGCCGCGTCCTGCATCTGGATGACCAGCAGCAAATCGCCCGTCCCGATGGCCGTCGCCGAACCCGTGGAGGCTCCCACCGGTATCGAGGTCACTCCCGCGAGCACGCTGGCGGTACCGGGATAGTAAGTGTTAATGATCGAAGTCAAGGTTCCGCCTGCGCCATTGTTGGAGGGATTGGCGCAGGCATTGCTTTGAACAAAGGCCACGCCGGTGGCATTGTTGTTACCCTGATTAAGATCCGCCGGCGTGCCGGTCACCGAGGCACTGTTGATATATCCGCCTGTAGCGGCGGGCGTTGCTGTAACCGTGACGGTTGCAGTCCCTCCCACGGCCAGCGCTCCCAGCGTGCAAGTTATGGGAGTGGTGCCGCTGCAAGAGCCTTGGCTGGGGGTAACTACTATCGAGGAGAGTCCGCTTGCGACAGTGTCAGTCAGCGTTGCCGATGTTGCCGCCGAAGGGCCGTTGTTGGTCACCGTGATGGTGTAACTGACATTCGTTGGGAAAAAAACCGCGCTGCTGCTGACGAGAACCGCCAAATCGGCTTCCAACGGACGCACTGAAACCGCGCCCTCCGACCAGTTCGAGTTGGCGCTGAATGTTTCAGAAAGCGGTACGCTGGGCGCTCCCGACCGGATGCTGCCCGTTCCGCGCACATCGGTCGTCGCGTTGCCGGTGCCGGCTGAGTCCTGATTCCACTCCGACGTCTGAGTGGGTCCGAATGCGCTGACGGTTTCGTCGCCCTCGATGGCCAGTGTGTCCACTACCATCTCATTCACGGCACTCGTAACATTCAGCGAGGAGTACGCTGCCGCCGCTCCATCTGCGAAGACAAAAGCACGCAGCGGTGAGGTTTGATCTGCTCCCGTGAAGGTTATGGCGCCGGCCACCACTCCCACCGTGGCAGCCCCTAAGGGATTCAGCACTACGCTTACAGTGTCAGTTCCGTTCGCCGGGTTGATCAAATACCACATTTCAACCCGGCGGGTGTTTCCCGCATCGTTATGCGCCCCCCAGAATGTCAATGGCGCGTTTCCGTTATAGGTAACGCTGCTGACCGCTGCGGACGAACTGTTAACAAGGTTAATGGAAACGCCGACCACGAGAACCCGGTTCGCTGTGTTCGAGGTTGTATGGGTAAAGCTCACGGTCGGAGTGGCTCCAGTCACTTCCGCCCCAGTGGAGCTCGCGCTATCTAGTACGACCTGAGCCGATGAAATTGAGGGAACCACAAGAGCGAGCAACAACAAGAGCCAAATGCTCAAAGAAAAGTAGCTAAATCGAGGAAGCAACGCTTTCAGCATCTCTGCAGCTCGATCGCCCAAGACGCCGCGCGCCATGCGGCGCGATCTCTGACCAGCTCTGCTCGCCAGAAATCTTGCCCGCCCTCTCATTCCGTCAAGGCGTACGGTGCGCATCGACTGTTGGCAGTGCTGTTTCGCGACCACTTTCCCCAGCACCTGCTTTCCGCACAAAGCTTCATCTCTCTCGAGGCCTGCGTCGCCGCGAGTAATAAAGATGTCGCGCTCGGCGTCCGCAACCATCAACCGATGCGCCCTGAAATTCGCCCCTTCGGCGAACAGCACGATATCGCCCTTGCGCAGCCCGCGCGGCGAGCACGGCTCTACCCAAAGAATTTCTCCATCGCGAATCGCCGGTTCCATGCTTCTTCCCCGGGCCTGAAAACGAAATCCCAGCCCGGTGGAGAGCAAGCCCCTGCTGAGCGCTCCAAAAAGGCTGGAATGTGCTTTGTCTTCCCCCACGAGATCAGCCATGAAATCAGCCATGAAAGTTGAAAACTGTTTCTATCGCGTCTGCTTCAGGACGAAATCGGAACAAATAACATGGGATCGAGTCTGCGATCTCGTGCAAATAGGACACGGTTGTGCTCAAAGGTCCGCTCCCATGAAACGGCACAAAGCAGCGTGCAAACAACTCTGCGACCGCTCGGCTCTTGGAAAGCTGACGAATCTCATTGTTTTCCCCGTGCTCAATCACGAATATTCGACTGATTGTTGCCTTATCGGGAGAGGCAAACCCCGCCTCGCCGTGCCAGGGAGTGCCGTGCATCCAAACCTCGCCGGCCTCGCGCCGCAAAATAATGCGATCGTCGCTTAGCACCTGAGCCACCCGCAAAGATCTCCAGAGACGAGCGGTCGTGCTCTTCCCCGCACCCGAATGGCCGAGAAATAAATGGCCTCCCGCTTTCTCATCCACCAGGCCGCAGCCATGCACCTCGACCCCTCGGCCCAAAGCCAGCCAGTTCGTAACCAGCAATTCGTCCAGCGGATATTCCAGCGTGCAACATCCCTGCAGCTCACTGGAATATTCGCGGTTCAAGAACAATTGCGCTTGGGAAAAACTGCGGTCCACACAAAGCCGCTTGTAAGGTCTGTCGCCTAGAATCGGCGTGGCAAAATCGAATGTGAATCCCTGATCGCTCCGGTAGAGCTTCCATAGTGCGCCTGAATCAAATAGTGGGCGCTCCTCCGAGGCTCGCAATTGTTCAGCCCAGCGAATATCCATTTCGATATCGCATTCCTGCCCTTCTGTCTGGAATGCCCGAAGTTCCGGTCCCGTGTGAATCTCGACATCCAAGTCTGCAGTGAGACCGAGAGAAACTCCCCCGATACCAAGACAGCATCGCCACAATCTGAGGGGGCTCACACCACGCAACTGTGGCCAGGCATTTGCAACCGGCATGGTTTCGCCAAGCATCATCGGCAAGAGTTCCCGGACGGCTATGATCCAATCGTCCGGCAGCCACCCAGCGACGCACACGTAGTGGATACCGGTCCTCCTGAAGTCATGGTTTTGCAGTTTCCCAGCACAGCCTCCTCGGGACGCAGGCTGATGGCCGTGAGTTTCGGCGGCTCGTACGCCTTCTTCTTCCCCGAACTCTTAGGTTGCTCCGCCATCAGCCGCCTGCCTCCATCCCTTCAGTCTCTTCAACGAAGCGAAGTGCCGCACCCGCCACAAGCTCCGGCCGAAGCCAGGTTCTGATTGTTCAGAATCGGGAGAAGCATCTCGGGGCTGGTCCACTCACCGGCATCAATTCGTCGGGAAATAATTCTCTCCGCCGACGTCACCACCGAATCGTGCTTGTGGCCTCCTGCACAGAAGTCGCACGCTCCGTGGGCCGGCACTTCAAACCCCAGCGCCACTGCCCGCAAGTGCGCAACCTCGCAAAGAAATTCCACCGGCGACTCGGGATCTCCGTTCTCCAGTTCCCCATTCGCCGGACACATGCTGCACAAAGACTGCAGTCGGCACTTCACACACTTGGAAATCTTCGTCCGTTTGCGGTTTCGAACCTCCTGTAAGAAACGTTCCCAACCTTCTTTCACACTGCCTGAGCGAATGTCATAGGTCTCACGGTGCGACAACACGCAGATGCTCATGCGTCCGTACGGGTCAATCGCAAAAGCGCTGACCCCTCCGCCACAGCCATACACGGTCGAGCCATCTTCGGGTTGACCCGGCTCAGGTTCCACCGGACGGCCGATCTCGCGTTCCGCCATTTGCCGGTATTCCGTAGCCACCCGCGGAGAATGCAGATCCAGAGCCACGACTTCCTCGGGCGAAAGTCTCACCCCCAGCGGACTCTGTGAGCAGTCAATGCGCGGACTGATCAGAGAATCGTGCTTGAACTCAAGCTGCAATTCTTCTTCCGCGAACTGCTTCATCCCGAGGACTTCATGCTTGTTCACCGTTGTGGCCACGGTTTTCAGCTTCAGCGGCAGACCGCGATCCCGCAGCAGGCGAATTCCCCGAAGGCAGCGCTCGTAACTTCCCGGGATTGCTGTTAGCTTTTCGTAAGTCTCCTTCGTCCGTCCGTACAACGTGATCTCAATCGCGAAGGGCGGCCACTCCCGCAGGTAGTCCGCGGTTTTCTCGGTAATCACAGTCCCGTTGGTAAACAGGGTGATGAGAAAACCCTTTCTCTTGGCGTGGGTGTATATCTCCAGAAAATCTTTGCGGGCGAAGATCTCGCCCCCGGTAAACAGCAGCCAGACACATCCCATCTCCGCAATTTCATCCAGCAGCTTGTAATGCTCTTTCTTGCTCAGTTCCTGGCTGCGAGCCTGCTGATCGGACATGGGCAGGTTGTTATAGCAATGCAGGCATTCCAGCGGACAGCGGCGAGTCACTTCAATGGAAACTTCCAGCGGAACGCGCCGGCCAGCGTGGAAGCGATGGATGGAGCGGCTAAAATCCGCATATGAAGCAACGTTCATAATAGGATCGCATTCAACCGGGGATCTCTCACGCCGGCCTGCATTCTATGTCGCCACCCCCGCCTGCCCCGGCTGGCCAGGGCCAATCTCGCCAGAATCCGCAGCGCCCTCCGCCCAGGTCACTAATCCCGCCGCGCACATCTCTGATAGAAAACGCTCCACATCCGCCTTCGCCACCTGCGGATTGATTTCGTACTCGTGTTTAATTCGGCAAGTCAAGTCCCGCACGCTGGCCGCTTCAGCC
>Ga0187804_10000222_pt1 | contig 13126 bp, 11 predicted proteins | sample NC_wetland_sal_i_3_FD_132961 | JGI IMG/M metagenome (GOLD analysis project Ga0187804, IMG submission 132961) | Wetland sediment microbial communities from Neuse River Estuary, North Carolina, USA - Control_4 | ecosystem: Environmental > Aquatic > Freshwater > Wetlands > Sediment | place: USA...
CTCTCGCCCGCGGGCCTCGCCCGCGCCGGTCTCGACCTGATCGTGCCCGCTCGCGCGCCGACACACGACGTCTCGATCGGATCGCTCGTGCGTCGCCGCCTCGGCGATGAGGTGCTCGAGCGGCTGATCGACCCGCTGCTCGGCGGCATCCACGCCGGGAGCTGCGATGAGCTCAGCGCGCGCGCAGCCGCGCCCCAGCTCGTGGCCGCCCTGCGCGCGCGGCGGAGCCTCGTGCGCGGACTGCGCGCGCTCTCCGGCGGGTCGCTGCCGGCTCCGGCGGGGCCGACCTTCCTGAGCCTCAGCGACGGCCTCGGGGAGCTGGTGCGGACGCTGCGCGAGCGCCTGAGCGCCGTCGAGTTCCGGACACGCACCGCGCTCCAGAGCCTCGAGCCCCTGCCGGGCGGCCGCGCGCGCCTGATTCTGGCCGGTGGCGAGACACTCAGCGCCGATCATGTGATCATGGCCGTGCCCGCCTTCGCCGCCGCGACCATCCTCGCCGAGGCCTGCCCGCCGGCGGCCGTGGAGCTCGGGGGGATCCCCTACGCGTCGGTCGCGACGATCGCGCTCTCCTATCCGGTCGAGGCGTTCGACCGCCGGCTCGCCGGAAGCGGATTCCTCGCGCAGCGCGCCCGCGGGCGCACGATCACCGCCTGCACCTGGTCCTCGGCGAAGTGGCCGCACCTGGCCGGCGACACGGTGCTGCTGAAGTGCTCCGCGGGCCACGCCGCCGACCACGGCGCGCTCGACCTCGACGACGAGCAGCTGGTCGGATCCGTACGCGCGGATCTCGCCCAGGCCATGAACCTCCGCGTGGCGCCGCTGCAGGCGCGGGTGTTCCGCTTCGAGCGGGCGCTGCCGCAGTACACCGTCGGCCATCTCGAGCGCATCGCTCGCATCGACGCCGCGCTGCGCGCGCTTCCAGCGGTGAGCCTGTGCGGCGCTGCATACCGAGGCGTAGGCGTGGCGTCCTGCATCTGCGACGGCCAGGCCGCGTCCGACGGCGTCCTCGCCACGCTGCGGGACACGTCCGAAAGCGTCGAGCAGCAGGCCGCGCCGGGTCCCGCCCTGATCTCCAGCGACCCCTGAGCAGCGACGCCGTCCCCGAGGCAGACGACAGCAGGCGGGCAAGCTCGGGACCGGCCGGTGCTCGGCTCCGCACTTGCAGCGGAGAGGTTGGCGCTCTAGCATGCCTCTGTGACAGGCGTGCTGCGGACCTTTCGCTTGCACCCGCGCTCAGGTACGACCGTTGTCGTGGTCTGCTTCGCGATGCTCGCGCTGGCCGGCCCCGTGACGCCGGAGTCGGAGGCGAAGGCGCCCGTCGAGTTCGAGGTGCTCGCCGCGGCGGGCTCTTCGACGACGACGACCACCGCCAACCAGCCGGCCGCGACCGGGCAGCAGCAGTACACCGGGGAGGCGCAGGCCTCGTGGAGGCTGTCCAGCCGCTCGAGAGGGACAGTGGTGGCCCTGGGCGGCGGCGCTCCCTTCGATCTCGTTTTCAAAGGCGAAGAACACGGGAGCTGGATGGAGTGCGAACTGGGGATGTGTTCGCCGATGAGCTGCACCATGGCTCAGGGGCCGAGGGCTGTCGCCGGCCTGAGCCTGGCGCAGTCCCATGGCGACGTGGTGGCGACGCTGACGATCCCGATCCCTGTGGGCTGCGGTGTGCCCAGCGACGAGGGCTTGGTGCTCGCAGATCTGAACCGGACCGGCCTTGTGCAGCGCTACCATGCCGGCCATTTCAAGGCCAGCCCTCGCCACCGTGTGATCGTCGATTTCAAAACGCGCAGCGACGACGTCCCGGCCACGAGCGGGGAGACCGTTGGCGTGACGCACTACACCGCCGGGGGATACGTCGAACTGCGGCGCTGCGCTTCAGTCTGCGCCTAGTCGAAGGTCGCTTCGGCCGTCTGCAGGCGCTCGATCCGGCCAGCTCGATCCGGCCAGGAGACCGCTCGGTGGCTGACGCCGGGCAGGCGGACATCACGGCTCGGGTGCGGTGCGTTGACCGATACGTTTGTCGGTTGTGAGGCGCACATGGCAGGCGGCGAAGCGCTCGGTGGTGTCCTTCTACAACGACCAGGGCACGCACCACGCAGCCGCGCTCACGTACTACGCGCTCATGTCGCTGTTCCCGACGCTGCTCCTGGCCGTGTCGCTCTTGGGTGTGTTGGGGGAGTTTCCGGCCACCTACAACGCGATCATCGGGCACCTGCGCGGCGTCGTGCCCGCTGCCACCTTGGCGCCCCTCAACGCCGCCGTGCGGGCTGCGCTGAAGAGCAAAGGCACCGCTGCGGTCGCGCTCGTCATCGCGATCCTGACGGCGCTCTATGGAGCTACCGGCTATCTCGAGGCCGCGCGGCGCGCGCTCAATGTCGTCTTCGACGCGTCGCGCGGGCGCAGCTTCGTGCGACGCAAGCTGATCGACACCGCTTCGACGTTCGTGCTGCTGGCGCTGGTGCTCATGACGCTGGTGCTGATGTTCGCGGGCGAGGGCGTAGCCGATGAAGCACTCGGCCCCGCGGCGGCCTCGGTCTGGCGGATCGTGCGCTGGCCGGGGGCGTTCGCGAGCGCGCTGCTCGTGTTCTCCTTCATCTACTACGTCACGCCCGACGTGCAACAGCGCGGGTTCCGATGGATCACTCCTGGCGCCCTCGTAGCGGTGGCGATGTGGCTCGCTGCGTCAGCGGCATTCTCGACCTACCTCGCCAACTTCAAGAGCTTCAACGTGACTTATGGCTCGTTCGCGGCGGCGATCATCCTGCTCGTCTGGCTGTGGCTCACCAACGTCGCACTGATCTTCGGCGCGGAGGTCAACGTGGAGATCGAGCGCGCGAAGGAGATCTCCGAAGGGGTGCCGGAGCAGGAGACGCTCAGGCTCTCAAGGCAACGATGACGCAGGTGCTTCGACACCGGCCGGTGGCACCCAGCCACATTCGAGCGTTCATCCATTTCATGCTGCGCCAGTCCGAGTTGGCCGGACCTCCGGGGGCCCCAGCTTCCGTCCAGGTCGCGCGTCTGGTCCGCCGAGCCGCGCACCGGCTCCGCGTTTGAGCCCGGGTCTAGACTGGGTGATTGCCAGCCCACGCAGGGAGACGAGGAGGCTTCGACGATGACCGAGCAGCAGCAAGACGCCGAGTGGAACGTCACCGAGTGGCACGGCAAGATGCTGGTCGATCGCGACGGCAAGAGGATCGGCAAGCTGCAGGACGTCTACGTCGACGTCGAGAACGACGAGCCGCAGTTCGCCACAGTCAAGGAAGGCTTCATCGCCCGCCACCTGACGTTTGTGCCGCTCGGCGGGATCAAGGTTGGCCCCGATGAACTGCAGGTAGCGGTCACCAAGGAGCAGATCGAGTCCGCGCCCAACATTAAGCAGCACGGCGAGGAGCTCTCCCAGGCAGACGAGTCGGCCCTCTACCACCACTACGAGCTGAACTACACCCCGCCCAACACCGAGAGCGGACGCCGACTCGCCCGCCGCTGACCGGTCACCGAGACCACAGGCACCCAGCGTCGCCACCTCAGCACTCAGCCTGATATGTCCGTCGAACATCTGGACGATCTGCGAGCGAAAGCTCAGTATGCCCGCGAGCGTTATCAGCTGTACAAAGCGAAGGCCTACGGACAACGACCCACCAGCCCGGCACGCTTGCGTGAGCTTCAACGGGCCTATGAGCAGGCAGAAGCACGTCTTCGCGCCGCCGAAGCCGAGGAGCAGCGCACTCCCGCCGCGGGTGACCGGCTGCAAGATCCCGGCTGACGCCACAGCCGCTCTGTTCGCCTCGCGGCAAGCGCGGGGTGCCCGGCCGCACATACGCACGCATCGGACGACCATTGAATCCTGTCGCGCGGCTATGTCGACTTCACCGCGCCGCTGTTCGGCGACTACGTCAGACGGCAGCACCCGCTCGAGTCGCTGCGATAGGTAGCCCAATCGTGTCGACCGGGGCCAGGGAGTCCAGCCAATGCGCTTGGTAGGACAGCTCTCAAACCCCTCGGCAGCCCTGGCGGCGGTGTTCGAGGCCCTGTCAGATGAGCCGATCAAGGCGACTGCGCGTCCCCAGCCGCAACTCGAAGTAGGACGGCGGCTCGGCAATGGCGTGGTCCAGCGAGCGGTCATCAAGGTTCTAGCGGCGGCTGGCCTGCCGATGCGTCCTGCGGAAGTCCATGCATCGGTCGAGCGCTTGCTGGGGCATCGCGTCTCCAAGAACTCGGTGAGCTGGTGCCTGGCAGCCGGGGCGCGCTCTGAAAAGCATCGCTTTGTGCGTACAGCACCCGGTCGGTATCAGCTCCGGGACGCGACTCCATGATGCGCCCGAACGCACCTGCTGTCAACGTCATGGGTTGGGGTCATTGAGCAGGCCCCGAAGGTCGGCGAGCGATACGCCGTTCACGACATAGCCCTTCTCCGCACACTCAGGGCATGGCTTATCGGTGCTGCCGATCACAAAGCCACCTGTCGGAGCCCCAGCCCACGGGACGCGACCCGTTCCCTTGCACTGCTGGCAGGGTACCTGCATGAGAACCTTGGCTCCAGGGGCACCGAGCAACCGTACCACGCGGATTGCCGTTATGAACCCAAGCGATTGGCTAGAGTCGGTGGCATAGATTCAAGCAACTTGACTTTGACGCCGATAACTGGTCCACATATCAGGCCGAGGCTGGGAGCCTATCCGATGGCGAGTTATTGGATCAATGTCGCCTGCCCCAAGTGTGGCGGAGCAAGAGAAGTGCAGCACGCACTGTGCAATGGCAACGGGTACAAGGGATGGGGCGGACCACGATGTTCGGGGTGTGGTGGGACCGGGCTCATTACGTGCAGACGATGTAAAGGTTTCGGCGAAGTACGTAAGCGTGTATCGGGCTAGTCGCACAAGCGGGCATTCGGCGACAAGCGCTGTTCGCGGCCGTAAGATCGACAGGAACGAGACGCGATTCCCAAAGATCGAGGACATCTGACATGAGCACTACACAGAACGCCATCTGCACAATCGTTGTTCTTACCGTCGCGCTTGTGGCTCCGAGCGTAGCTGGCGCTGCGGTTCACAGTGGTCGCGTAGTTTTTCCAGAACCGAGAAACCCGCCTAGCATTGGCGTACCGCCTCCTCCGGCTGACCAGACTCGCGAGTATGACCGGGAAGTGGTGATCCGGTACAACGCGAGTCTCGGCAGTGTCACGTTGTCCGCTGAAGTCTGGGACGCGAGCTACTGGGGTGAAAAGTACTTTGAAGGCTTCTCCATCGGCTCCAAATGCAAAGAAGGCGTCTTGGGCCTTGGCCCTACCGATTTCGCAGCGAGCGTAAAAGCCCAGCCGAAAGAACAGGGATTAGACGGAACGGAACGGGGCGGGGTCGCGGGCGAAGCCACCCTGCGCGGCTACACCGGCCATGTCGAAAGCACGGGCACGTTCAACGGCAAACGGTTTGAAATCACGTTTCAGAGCAACCGATTCCGCAACCGCAACTGGCGCTGCGTCCAGGTTCACGAACCCGTACTCAAGCCAACAACGTTTCATCTCGATAACTGGCCCAAGCCGAGACCGAAGGCACGACACGCAGGAAGCCTCATTACGCAGGTTCTCGCGCCATAGTCCGGTAGGCGGCGTCGCACAATCGGCGTTGGCGCCGCACTATGACTTCATCTGTGCTGGTCCGTGCTCGCGCAAATCGGTTCAATGGACGAGCCTCACGTCAGATCTCAAGTTGGCCCCGCGCCATGCCGATACCGCGATCATGGGCGAGGTTGATCGGCTCAAACCTGGTGGCGGACTGATGGAAGCCGACAGACCAAAGGGGCTGATCATAGTCGGGTACATGACGGCGGTATTGATGCCGCCCATCGGCTTCATCCTCGGCATCGTTGCTGTCACGAGACCCAACAGATGGGCGGCTAAACATGGTGTTGGGGTGATTGTAACCTCTATTGTGGTCCCCGTGCTTTGGGTAGTCTTGATAGCGGCCGGCATCCACAGCGCAGTCAAGAAGACTGATCAAGAAATCAATCACAGCTTCCAGACGAGCCAGGAAGAACTCAGACGGCAAGAGCGGCGGTCAGAAGCCAAGCTGAAGGAACAAGTCTCTGTGCCGATTCGGTGAGCGGGGGCTGCCGGCTGGCTGCACCGATCCGACCGCCCGCTATCTATAGCTGGAAGCTATGCCGATCTCTTAGCCAACGTCGGGGAGTGGGCTGCGCGCGACAGCATCGGCCGAGCGGTGCGTCGCACAACCGGGTATTGGGCAATACACGCAGCGACTGCTGCTCGTCGCGAGGTCGCCGCAGTGCCGCGAGTAGTCAATCGTTAGCCTCGTCGATTGCGTCTTGCGAGTCGGCGGCGAGAGGTTCGCCAAGAAGTTCCGACGACATGCGTGACGTTAGGATCAGCGGTGGCTTTGCCCTGTGCCATTCGCGTATCGCACGGTCCTCGGCGGCGCCCAACGTTATTAGAGGCGGGAGATAGCGTGGCTTGCCGAGAACTCTCGCAACCGTACTTGAGTCCGGGACTGGCACACGGGTCGCAACCTCAAGCGGACGGCTGCCAAGCTCCAGTCCGTCTTTCACCCCTTGTCGCGCGAAAAGGTCGGCGGCCAAGCGCCTGAGTCGGATAAAGGCATGTGTCATCCGTGTAGGCACACCAAGGAGTCCGGCCTGTTGTGCCATGCTGCGATAAGTCTCATCCTCAACGAGTCTCGTGAACTGCTCGATGTAACCTTCGCGTGCGTTTGATCTAAAACTCAACGACGGCGTGTCAAATGTAGAGTAAGTGCGACGACGGTGCGTCTGCTATCTATGCCGAGCCTGAACATGCCGCCTCCTTGGAATCTGTGGCGAGGGAATCCTATCACCCGCGCGAATGAGGTTGCCGTGTCAGGCATCGGCGTGTCGCACAAGTGCTCATTGGGCGTAGCAGTGTCTCCGTGTATTCCCAGCGGCAAGCCCTGTACAGAGTCAGCTCCCATTGTTTCTGACTCACAAGGAGCAGTCCCCGGCCGCGAGGGCGGCCTTGACCTCGCGTACCTCACGCGCCCGATGGCATCGAGGCGGGCCTGCACGGTCTCGTCGAAGGTCTTGCCGGTGGCATCGCGCCCCGCGACCTGTAGTAGTTCGCGCTCTCGACCGCAATCCCGTGGGGGCTACCCCAGCCTGCGCCGGACTACGGTCTATCCAGCTCCGGTTCCGCAGGGCGTCGTTGGAGAGGGTTTGAATGGGCCGCTCGGTGCCCGGACGTCCTACGAAGTTCTACGAGCTACGGGACATCCTCGGCGAGAGCTCCCGGTTCGGCCTCTCGCCTAGACGCGCTACACCGGGCGAGGCACGCACGCAAATCTGATGGCGTCTCCGCGTCATAAGCGTGGAAAAATGATATAAGGCATCGAGTCCGGTCTTCTGAACGGTCTGGCATTCAACGCGAGACGGGGGTAGCGCCTAGCCTTGGTCACGAGGAAGGCGAAGCTCGCCTTGGTTGAGACCCAGCGCAACAGGAGTAAAGGAGCGAACACATGACACAGACCACACCCTCGACGGTCCTTGCGCGCTACCAGAACTACGTAGGAAGTTCCGACGACCTGATTGCCCACTGTCTGATCCGCCAAGCCGGTGACTGCGTACAGCTGACCGAAGGCAAAGTGCCGGTGACCGTAGACATCCACCACGTGCACGAGGACCTTCACAAAGAGTTGGTCAGGCTGCTCGAGGAAGAACTGCCAGTCGCCGATTGGCCGGGTGCGAGCTATGACGCCAAAGGCTACCGCTTCATTGTCGAGCTCACCGAAGAAGATTTCGGCCGGGTCGCGGTCTACGGCGAGAAACCTGCCGGCTCAACACCACAGTATTACTCCGCACCGAGTGAATCCTCTCTCGGCAGTCTGGTCAAAAAGATCGCAAATATCGACGAACCACCAGCCGGCTGAACGCTTAGAGAGGCTTCTAACATGAGACACATACCAGCGCAAAGGCAGCTTGAAATCTCCGAATGGGTCAATGGCCAGTTTGAGACCGGCGAACCACCGGAACTCAAGCAGCGGCCGCACGACGTCGACGACTATCGGCACTGGAAATCGAACCCTGAATCAGGTATCACCGGAACCGTCTATCTCGCCCGTCACACCGTGTACTACTACGCAGCCGACGCTGACAAACCCCCGAACACGGGCTGGTGGGATATGGGGCCGCTGCCTGAAAACCTCCGCGAACACGACGACGACTAGCCGCAACGGCCCCCGTCTCCCAATGAGGGAGGCCGGGGGCTTTCTATCACGGGCGCGGTAAGGGCTTGCCAGCCACGATACCGATGGCGACTCTTGTGGCGCCGTGCCGCAAAAGCGGCTTGGGCGACACTCCCCACGATCGCACCACGCAGCGACGCTCAGCAGTCCGCCTCAAGCTCCCTACCCGTGGCGATGTGTTCAGCCGCGGGGCGTATTCGGGAGTCCGAGTGGACCGAGCCGTTATCGAAGGCTTCCTGCGCCGAGCCCGTGCAGCCGACCGCTCGAAGCCGTTGCGCTGACGGCGGTGTGCGTCCCGTCTCCCGAAATCACACGCCTAATGCGGGCTTTATCGCGACGAGGTAGCTTGACGTAATAGTGCGCCGGAATGTACGCGGTGGCGACGAGGAATACCAGCGCGAGCGTGGTTGGCCAGACGATGCGAGTGTGGGCCAAGACCGCGCGGTACGTGGCTTGGCTGCTGAGCGACTGCGAGCTCGCGGCCTGCAGGAGGAAGACGACCAACGCCACACCGAAGCCGATCAATGTGGCGCTCACGAGCCAAGCGGTGCCAAGCCACGTCGGAACTTCCTCGCCCCCTCTCTGCCAAGCAGACCCCACACGAACGGCACGTGAATGAGCAGCGCTATTCCGAGCGGAGGCCACCAGTCGAGACGACGCAGCCTGGCGCTGGTGCTTTGGCGCAACGCAGCCCAAGTACCGACCGTGCGTCGGTCGCTGAGCGCATGCTGAGCCGTGCGCCGAAGGGAACGCTTCCTCGATAGACGCCACAGTCGCATGGAGCGAGACTAATCGGCGTGGAGGGCAGGTGACTAGGCGAGCTTGAGCCGATCCTCTCCATCTTGCCGGCCGCCAGTCGGCGAGCGCGGTTGTCCGCGTATCGGGCGACGCCGGGGGACGCTCCGGGCGGGCGGCGAGTGGCGCGTGTTGCCTTCGGGGCTCGCGAGGCGGCGCTCGAGGTCGCTGAACGCGTCGATCATCTCGGGGGCTTCGAAGGCGCGGTTTCGTCTGCCGATCGTCGTCTGCGTGAGGATCTGCGCGTCGAGCAGTCGCGGGATCGCGGCGTTGATGGCCTGCTCGCTGCGGCCTGTCAGCGCCGCGGCGCTCTGCACGGTCACGATCGGCGCGCCGGGAAGGGCGTCCAGCAGCAGGGTGGCCGCTGAGTCGCGGCGGATACGGCCAAGGCGCGCTCGCCACTGAGCCTTTATCTCGGCGACGGTCTGCTCGTAGGTCTCGGCGTCGGCGACGGCTCGGCTTGTCGCCGCGGCGAACAGCGCGATCCAGCCGTCGAGGCCCTCCTGTGCGGCCGGTGTGCCGGTGGGGTCGTGGTCACGGGTCGCGGTCAGCCCGTGGACGTAGTCGCGCGACCAGGTGGCGAGCACCAGCGAGATCGGAGGGGTGACGTTGACCGTCAGGCCGCGCCGGCGCAGGACCAGCTGGGTGAGAGTTCGCCCGACGCGGCCGTTACCGTCGATGAAGGGGTGGATCGTCTCGAACTGAGCGTGCGCGAGCGCCGCCTGCACAAGCGCCGGCAACTCGTCCTGGCTTGCGAAGTCGCAGAGGTCGGCCATCAGGTCGGGCACGCGGTCCTGGGGTGGGGGGACGAACTCGGCGCTGCAGGGGTTGTATGAGCTGCCGCCGATCCAGTTCTGCTCCTCTCGCAGCCGGCCTGCCTGGTCCTCCAGGCTGGTCGCATGAAGCAGTCCCGCGTGGGTGTCGAGCAGCCGCGCCAGCGTGATCGGCTCCCCGGGCCCCTGCTCGGCTAGCGCGGCGGCCATCGCCTCGATGTTGTTGAGGATCTCCTGGGCGCTGACGTCGTTTGCTCCTCGCCCGAGCGCTCGCGCGAGCTGCGCCTTCAGCAGGCGCCGGCCGCCGATCTGCAGGCCCTCGATCTTCGACGATGCGACGGCCTCCGCCCGCAGCAGCAGGCGCGCGATCGCCTCCGAGTCGGCGAGGCCGTGCGCGCCCACCTCGAGGCGGCCCACGGCGCGTTCGGCGTCGGCGACGTCGGCGGCGCTCGCGCCGTCCAGCGTGATCGCCTGGCCCACGAGCGGGTCGGGTACGTACGCTTCGTAGTCGCAGCCCTGGCGGTCTTTGCGGGGGAGGCCCTCGGCGGCCGTGGGCGTCCATGTAAGCTTGATCAGCTCCGGCATGTGCTAAAGGTTAGCAGCTAACCTTGATTATGAGCGATCCATGATCACGCTTAGCCACCGGCCATCGCCGAGACCGGCTGCCTTGCCGATCCCCACGAGATTTCCGCTCCGCTGTCGTCTCGCCGTCCGCGCCCCGAGTACTCTCCCCGAACGGTTCGTAACCTGGAAGGGTATTGCGGGAGCGAACCGGTTCTCCGCGAAGGGCACCAAGGCTCGGGTAATGCTCGGTTGACTGGCCGCGCGGCGCACGTCGTGGTCATCAACCGCATGCGAGCGAAATATCCTCGACGACCTAGCAGGTCTTCGGCGGCGTTGCAACTGGTTCGTCCTCGGCGACTCTGCGTGTGTGCCTCGACGGGCGGATGCCATGGACCCGTTGCTCGACGTTGCCAAACCGTTGCCACGGACCGCCCGCTCGAATGCGCGAGGCGCCAACCGACGACTCATAAACCGACAATTTACAGCTACTCCGAATGCAGGCGAACGGAAGCAAATCGAACCAAGATTCTGGCTCGATCGGCAAGGTTGTGTCGAAGCTTCTGGCGGCGCTGGCGGCGGAAGAGACCCGGTCAGGGTTGAGTCGCCTGGCCAAGAAGCTGGCCGGCCTCAGGGCCTGTGATGCCCGGCCACGGGCCATCACGAGCCGACGGCTGCGGCCTCGTCGTCCAGGCTGGGTGTTGGATGTTGTGCGTGCAGTGATGGCCGACCAAGTTGGGCCGATGCGGGTGGCGCATGTCCATGCAGCGGTCGAAGCGTCGCTCGGCGAGTCGGTTTCGGCGAACTCGGTCAGTTGGGTGCTCGCGTCCCATTCCGCGGGTCCGTCGCCGCTGTTTGTCCGGGTAGCGAGGGGCCGATACGTCCTGGCGAGTGCTGTGTGACCAATCGAGACTGCGGCCGATGATTGACTGGCCGGGAGGCGTGTGGTCGAGGAGATCAACGGCGCGGACTGTTGATTGTCCTGCGGCTACTCAGAGGCCTCGCTGTCATGAGCGGTCGATGGCGATGTATCGGCTGTTGGTGCATCCCGGGTGGCCTCCTCGGGTGCGATCACGCGGACTCCGAGGGGCTCGAGGGTGTCCTGCATGCGCTTGTCGTAGGTTGCCACGCCTGCAAGCTGCTTGCCGAGGCTGAGCGCGCTGGCGATGTGGATTGCGTCAAGCGCGCCGACATGTACTGGCTTCACCTTGCGTGCTGCGGCGACGACGCCCTCGCTGAGCGGAATGATCGCTGCCGAGGAAAGGACTCCTTGCAGCACCAGGCTGCCATCGATCACCGCGTCAGCTCGCTCCTCACGGGCGCGCGCCACGGCACGCGGCAACTCGACTTCCGCGATGATGCTGGTCGCGAGTCCCCTCCACGTCAGAAGCTCGCGCTCGACAGCAGCGGACTCTGCCTCGCGTACGAGCAGCTTGAGCAGCGCGGAGGTGTCGACGTAAAGGATGGCCGGGGGCGGCGCGGGCGGTTCAGTGGCTGCCATGCCCGCCGTCGGGCCGCTCGCCGCGCACTGCGAGAAGCGCCTGTGTGCCGGCGTCAGTGATGGGGCCAGTCAGAGGGCCTCGTTCGGCGAGCACGTCGCTTAGGCTCCGCGTGGCAGGCCGAAGCGTCCCCGCACGGTCGGTGGCGGTCTGCGTCCGCGCGACTCTTTCGAGCGAGGGATCTGAGCCCATCTGAGTATGCCGTGGCTTGGCCATGCTCAATAGGCTACCGCTTGCCCGGACGCTTCGTCCCGGCTACCGAGTCCGCGCCTGCGTGGCACGGAGCTCGTGAAGAAGCGCGTCGCGACGGCCGCGCCTGCGCTCCGCCTTCTTCAACGACGGCAACTTCTGTGGCTTGCAGAGCAGACAGCCGGCACGGCGTTGCTTGGGGCGCTCTCGCTTGTGGTGAGCCATGACCTCAAACTATCAGCAGACCGCCGTTCCGCAAGCTCGCCGGGCGTGGTTCGATCAGCGACGTTCAGCTCCCCGAAAATGCGCCCGAGTGGACTCGAACCACCACGGGGAAACCTCCCCACAAGGCCCTCAACCTTGCGCGTCTACCCATTCCGCCACGGGCGCAGAGGGGGGCGAGTATAGCCGCGCCCCTGCAGCCCGACGTCGGTTGAGCCGATGAAGAGCCGCCGCGGCGTTTGGTGGGCCCGGCCGAAGGGGGTTGGCCCTTGCGTCGGTCCACAGCGCGCGCTAGGCTACGAACACATGTTCGTCGAAGTCCCCAGTCCACCCGAGCACGGAGCAGAGCAGACATGGATCTGACCAAGCGGCAGCAGGAGATATTCGACTTCATCCGCAAGCATTCGGCCAAGTACGGCTACCCGCCGACGGTGCGCGACATCGGCAAGGCTGTCGGCCTGGCGTCGTCCTCCACGGTGCATGCACATCTGGCGAACCTGGAGAAGATCGGCATCCTGCGACGCGACCCGTCCAAGCCGCGCGCGATCGAGCTGCTCGACCGCGCGGTCGGCAGCGCTGTCGAGAGCGTGCGCGGGATCGTGCGCCCCGGCAGCCTGCCCCTGCTGGGCTCGGTCGCCGCGGGAACACCGGTGCTCGCTGAGGAGAACATCGAGGAGTACGTATCCGTGCCCGAGCTTGCGGGCGGCGGGGACGGCCAGTATCTGCTGCAGGTGCGCGGGGAATCGATGAAGGACGCCGGCATCCTCGGGGGCGACTACGTGGTGGTGCGCTCGCAGGACACGGCGCGCGACGGTGACATTGTCGTGGCGCTGATCGGGGACGAGGCGACGGTCAAGCGCTTCTA
>Ga0187804_10000224_pt1 | contig 13087 bp, 12 predicted proteins | sample NC_wetland_sal_i_3_FD_132961 | JGI IMG/M metagenome (GOLD analysis project Ga0187804, IMG submission 132961) | Wetland sediment microbial communities from Neuse River Estuary, North Carolina, USA - Control_4 | ecosystem: Environmental > Aquatic > Freshwater > Wetlands > Sediment | place: USA...
AGAGTCCTTTCGCGTCCGTCTGAAGCAGCGCAAGCTGGTGCCGCTCTATGGAGAGCCGCTGCCGTTCGATTTGGTCGGCGGCCGCATCACCTCGAGCGAAGTGCTGGCGGAGCTCACCACGCTGCTTCGGCTGTCGTTAGTAACCGACTTGCGATACGCGCGGCGGCTAGCCTTCTGGAAGCGTGTCTTCAACAAAATGATTGCTCTGGCTGAGTTGGCCGAGCTTCCGCAAATGGCAACCGAGGCGCGAGGCTATCCGGAACTGAGATTCCTCAATGAAAGCGACACGCGGCTGTTTTTTCGCACCGCGCGTCCCGAACAGCTCTACTCTCTGCAACTCACGATAGCTCGGCAGATGTGCGACGCGCTGCAGGCCCGCCAACCCGAGGTGCGAATTCAATTCGCCATCCCCACCGCGCGTGAATCGCATGGCGCGCCGGCTCCGGACGTGAGGCCAGTCCTGTCGTCAGCGCTTGCCGAACTGGAGCGCAGCGGATGGCTGAGCGTAAGGACCATCGCTTCGGCGCCGATCGGACTTCTCCCGCGCCTGCTGTACTTCTCAATCGATGAGCGGATTCCCGTTCTGGAGTTGCGTGAAAGCGCGTACCGCGGGCTCCATCGCCTTAGGCGACCGATTCTTCGCCAGCCGCGGGCTGACGAGAACGCGCTGGTTGCGGTGGAGGGCTTCCTGTTCGTCGCGACGCGGCAGCCGGCTTTCGTCGACTTCGTACCGCTTGACCCGTTACAGTTTGCCAACGTGTACGCTGCCGTATTCGGAGACACGTTGTCATTCAAGATGTCGGAACCGGTCCTGGCCGAGCAGGAAGCGACGGCGGACACGATGTTTCGAGGGCTCGCTCTTTTGTATCACGCCCACGAGGCTCATATAACCAAGCTGTCGTATCCGTGCATCTATCGGGAGAACGACGCCGACGTCATCGAGAATGCGCTCCGCATTCTGCGCGTTCGTGTCGCAAGCACGGGTGAGCGGATCCTGATTCAGAAGTCCAGCGACTTGTTCGAGTACCTCGGTCAGCGACATCCCGAGTGCCGGGATTTCCTCGTCGAGCTGCAGCGGTACAGGCAGTATCTCTACGGCGATTTGACCTCCGCGCAGGTTGCGAACAATGTTTATCGCTGCCTGCACCAGTTCATGTGGCAGTTTCTGCTGGGTGCCGACAGGATCGCGCTCGATCCGTTGCAGAAGCATTTGGACATCACCGTGGGAGTGATCACGCGCAATCGCGCCGGGGATCTCGCCAACCTGCTTGATTCATTGACGCGTCAGCGACGCCCGCCGGACGAGGTCCTGGTGGTCGACAACGGATCGACCGATCACACGCAAGCGGTGCTCGAAGAGTTCCGCGATCGCCTGCCGATTCAGGCCCGATTTCTGGCGGAAGCCAGTATCCCTAACGCGCGCAACCTGGTGATCGATGACGCCGCGCACGATATCGTTTCGTTCATCGACGACGACTGTATCAGCGAACCAGAATGGCTGGCCGCTATCGAGCGTGGCTTTCTGCGCGCGGACAACATCGGGATAGTCGGTGGGCGGGTGCAACATGAGCCGGCCGCCCGGCGATCGAGCGTCGATAACTACTATCGCGTTTTCCATCACACCAAGTCCTGAAGGTCGAAAGTCAGGCTCTTATGATTATCGACTTGCCCTTTGGCGCCGCCGGTCGGGCGGCTAAGGCGGCTCGGGGCCGACCCGTGCGCATGGGATTCTTTCACTTCTCTAACAACAACTTATCGATCCGCCGCCAATGCGCCCGGGAAGTCGGTATGTACGATGTGCGGGCGACCAAGTCGGAGGATGTAGACCTCTGTTTTCGCGTGGCACGGAGTCCTCAATGGGTGGCCTATCGCGAAGACGCCGCGGCGGTTCGCCACAAGGGGCGACGCACGTTGTGGGCATTAATCCTTCAGATGTGGGGATGGGGATTCTACGTCGGCTATCCCTACGCCAAGACCGGTATACAGGGCGTGTACCTTTACTGGCTGAACACGCGCAAGCACAAGTTTCGGCGCTCCGAAATAGAGCGCTTCCCGATCCTCGTCTGCCTGTTTGCCACTGAGTTTCATCTGGCCAATGTGCTCGCTGTTTTGATGGTAGCGGCGGCACTCAACGGACGCCTGGCGCTGGCCGGCGTTGCGCTCGGTGGGCTGGCGTGGGCGTTGCGCGGTTATTTCCATGACGTGGTGCACGCAGGTTTCCGGCCCTGGGACACCCTCAAGCTCGCAATGGTGCACTACCTCACCGACACGGTATTCACTCTGGCCACGTTCGTCGGCGCGTTGCGCCATCGCATCATCTTACTGCCATCGCCTGTCTTCCCGCCCGAGAGCCCCCCGCTCGCGCCGACTGATCCATCGAGAAGGCCCCCTCGAAACGGCCTTGCGCAATGACTTGGTGGAGACTCTATGGCGACGCAGGGCGGGCTTCGGCCGGGACGGAAGCTCTGCCACCTTTCCCGGTCGATTGGAGCAGGGCGGAGCGACTGAGGGTGCTTGGACTATGCTGCGCGGCCGTCATCGTCGGGGTGGTTGTTCTGCTCCTGACGATCGATGTCCCTGGGGACGGCCCGACCCATGCCATCCAGGCGTACGAGTGGTCGAGGCATCCTTACTGGGCGAGGTCCGGCGTTTGGCCCCCGGGCTTCGTGTACTTGGCCGGCATTTGCTTGCTACTGATCCACAATCCGTTGATTGAGCCTCGTATATTCAACCTCGCACTGAGCACGCTTGCGATTCCGGTGTTCTATGCGTTGGTTCGTAGGCTCTACGGTCCGCCGGCGGCAACAATTGGCACCGCGATGCTCGTCTTTCTGCCGTTGCACGTGGGACTGAGCGTCAGCTCGCTGACCGAGCCGAGTTTTCTGTTCTTCACGATCGCGGCGCTGTTGTGCCTGGAGCGGGCCGTCGAGGGACGCAAGATACAGCCCCTGCCCTTTGGGCGGTTCCTGCTGTTCTTCAGCTTGGCGGAATTGACCCGCTACGAAGTGTGGCCAATGATCCCGCTGGTGCTGGTTTACCTGTACGGGAGGAGCCGGGCGGTTCCGGCTACCGCTATCGCCGGGGCCACTCTGATGGCCTTTCCGATCTTCTGGTTGGCAGAAAGCTATAGGGATTTCGGCGACCCTCTCTTCGGGTTCATCCAGGCCAGCATCAGGCCTCTCGAAGGCGGCGCCGCGGTCAGCAGCGCAACCGCGATCGCGAATCTCGCGCGTCTGGCGCGCAGTCATCTGGGTTGGCTGTTATCGATAGGAGCGATCGCGGGACTGGCGGGCGAGATATCTCGCTCGATCCGGGGACAAATGAGCTCCGAGCGGACGGCGTATGCCGTGCTCGTCAGCATAATCTGGGCGCTTATCTTCGTGGCGGCGCGATCTCGCGGTCCGGCGCTGTACGACAGGAACCTGTTGTTCGGATTCGTCCTCGCGCTCCCAGTGGCGACTCTGCCATACCTTAGGGTATGTGACAGCTACCGCCACGGCATTCTGGTCGCGGTTCTCGCCGGAATTTGTTCGATGGCGATCGCGTACGTTGCAAATCGTCCGAGGGTTTTTGTGACTGGCAGAAAGCCAACGGAAATCGTCGAGCTGGCGCGCTGGCTGGCGACCACTCCATATCGGAACGATGCCGTCTTGGAGACCAAGATGGATTGGGACTCGACCTACCTGCCGCTCTACGCGCCGCAGTTAAGCGGACGTTTCCTGATAGTGTCGCTCTGGGTCGACGACGACGCGCTCCGCCGATTCATCAGGGATCTGCAACCCTCTCTTCTTCTTACCCGGGAGGAAGATGCGGCGTACCGCCACCGCGTCGAGCACGTTCTCGGACACACCATATCGGCGCAAAGACGGATTTACCGCGAGGAGCACGCTGAGGTATACGACCTTTCGGACCTGATGCCTCCGCGCGCAGATAGGTAGTGTCGACTTGGACGCCGCGCTCCCTTTGTGACGCAGCGCCGATCGATCCGCGTTCTGTGTGAACGAGGCAGACTAATCACTGGCTTTGGCGATACCCGTTAAGATGAGTCGTCGTGATGGGATCATGGGTCGAATCGCGGCCTTATTCGTCGCCTTGTCTGAGCGTCTCCGGCGCGCCGGCGACTCGGGTGCGCGGGTGCGGCTTGGCCGCCGGGGCGAACGGATCGCCGAGCGCCACCTCAGGCGCAACGGCTATCGGATTGTTGCGCGGAATTTCCGCGCGGCGGGCGCCGAAATCGATCTGGTCGCGATGGATGGCGAGACGCTGGTGTTCGTCGAGGTGAAAACGCGCTTCGGCGATGAGGCCGGAACGCCCCAGGAGGCGATCGATAGCCGCAAGGAGGAGCACATGCGGCGCGCGGCGGAGGCATTTGCGGCGCGATATCGCGCGGGTGATCGCGCGATGCGATTCGACGTGGTCGCGATTAGCGGCGAAGGTCGGAGCAGGCGCCTGGAACTGTTGAGAGACGCATTCTGATGCTCGATATCAGGCTCATCCGGGAGCAGACGGACTTCGTCAAGGCGGAACTCGCCAAGGTTGGCGTGGATCCGGCGGAAATCGAGCGCGTGATCGAGGCGGACGCGCGCCGGCGCCGCCTCCAGCACGATCTCGACGACCTGCGCGCCGGGCGCACTCGCGAATCGAAGGAATTGGGGAAGGCATCCCCCGCCGAGCGCGAGAAAAAGCGCGGCGAAATGCGCGAACTCGGCGAGCGAATCGCCGCCGACGAGCGCGAACTCACCGAATTCGAACGGCAGTGTGAAGGGTTGATGCTCGCGTTGCCGAACATCCCGCGGCCCTATGTCCCCGCCGGCGCAAACGAGAGCGAAAACAAGTTCGTTCGCAGCGAGGGCACGCCGCAGCAGTTCAGCTCCTTCAAACCGCTGCCACATTGGGAGCTCGGCGAGCGCCTCGGGATCATCGACTTCGAGCGCGGGGTCAAGCTCGCGGGCACTCGCTTCCAATTCCTGGTCGGCTCCGGCGCGCGTCTCGAGCGGGCGCTCATCGCGTGGATGCTCGACATCAAGACCCGGGAGCAGGGCTACCTCGAGGTCGCGCCGCCTTTGATGGTTAACACCGCGGCGGTGATCGGGAGCGCGCATCTGCCGAAATTCGCCGACACCATGTACAAAGACCACGAGGAGGACTTCTGGTTCATCCCGACCGCCGAGGTCCCGCTGACGAACATGTACGCGGGCGAAATCCTCGACCCCAGCCGCCTGCCGATTTACCTGACGGCATACACGCCGTGCTTTCGGCGCGAGAAGATGTCGGCGGGACGCGATGTTCGCGGCATCAAGCGCGGCCATCAATTCGACAAGGTCGAGATGGTCAAGGTGGTCCATCCCGACACCTCCGACGACGAACTGCAGAAGCTGGTCGAGGATGCGTGCGAGGTGTGCCGGCGGCTCAATATCCCGTTCCGGGTGATCCAGATGTGCACCGGGGATTTGGGATTCACCGCCGCGGCCAAGTACGACGTCGAGATGTGGGCGCCCGGTTGCGGCGAGTGGCTCGAGGTCAGCTCGTGCTCCAGCTGCACCGACTTTCAGGCGCGCCGAGCGCAGATCAGGTTCCGGCCGGCGAAGGGCGGCCGCCCCGAATTGGTCCACACCCTCAACGGCTCCGGGCTGGGTCTGCCGCGCACGCTGATCGCCGTTCTCGAGAACTATCAAAACGAGGACGGCAGCGTGACGATACCGGAAGTCCTGCGCCCCTACATGGACGGGATCGATCGGATTTCTCATTTCTAAAGCCAGGAGGGCTTCCATCGTGGTCGCGGGTGATTCGCGTCAAGCGCGCCAAGTATGCGGGGTCACTACGATTTTTCGGCGGCGTAACACGCCCTTAACATTCGCCGACTAACATCATCAGGGTTTCCAGGGCGCTCGTTTGCCTTGGAGAGAGCAAGCAATCGTGTGAAGGACGAGTCTGCCTTGTCAGATATGGAAACCTCGGTGTCGGAGCAGGTGCCGGTGCTGGGCCGCGAGGCACGGCGTTCCCACGCCCGCGAGCGCCTTTCCGGCGACCGGATTTTCAGCCTCGTCACGCTCGGTCTTGCCGCGGTGATCGTTCCGCTGCTGGCCGGTCTTGCGGTTGCGTTGACGACCGCCTCGATGCCGTCGATTCGCAAGTTCGGGTTTTCATTTCTCATCAGTTCTCAATGGGATCCGGTCACCGACTTATATGGCGCACTGCCTTTCATCTGGGGCACGGCAGCCTCCTCGGCGATTGCGCTCGTGATCGCGATACCGCTCAGCCTCGGCGTCGCGCTCTGCCTGAGCGAGATGGCGCCGGTGTGGCTCAGCCGCCGCCTGGGCTTCCTGGTGGATCTCCTCGCCGCGATTCCCAGCGTCGTGTACGGGTTGTGGGCGATCTTCGTTCTCGGCCCGTGGATCCGCGATCATGTCGAGCCGCTGCTGGCGACCTACCTCGGCTTCCTGCCGCTGTTCAAAGGCCCGAAGGTGGCGGTCGGTTTGCTCACCGCGGGCGTGATTCTTTCAATCATGGTCATCCCGTACATCTCATCGGTTTGCACCGACGTCTTCCGCGCAGTTCCGCAGACCCAGCGCGAGGCGGCGTTCGCGCTCGGCGCGACAAAGTGGGAGATGGTGCGGGTGGCGGTGCTCCCGTACGGTCTGACGGGCGTGACCGCGGCGATAATATTGGGACTCGGGCGCGCGCTGGGTGAGACGATTGCAGTTGCGATGGTGATTGGGAACTCGCCACAGATTTCGGCATCGCTATTTCGGCCGGCGGCGACGCTCGCGAGCGTGATCGCCAACGAGTTCGCGGAGGCGACCACCGACATGTACGTATCGGCGCTGATTGAGCTGGCGCTCGTACTGCTGGCGGTGGGCGTGGCTCTCAACGTGATTGGGCGGCTCCTGGTCGCGGGTGTGGTGCAGCGACGCTTCGATACGAGAGTGGGATGATGGCGAGCACACCGCATCGCGAGCGCCCGTACATCTTTCGAAAGGTGAAGAGCGACTTCATTATGGCGGTCACCGTCGCGGCGACCCTGGTGACGCTAACCCCGCTCTTCCTCGTGCTCGGCTACCTCCTCACCAAGGGAGCCGCGAGCGTCAATTGGGCGTTTTTCACGAGCCTGCCCAAGCCGGTGGGTGAGACGGGCGGCGGGATGGCGAACGCGATCGTCGGCACCTTCGAGGTCGTCGGGCTCGCGTGTCTGATCGGCGTGCCGATCGGGGTCGGCGCCGGACTTTACCTTGCAGAGCATCGCGGCGGGCAGTTCGCGCAGGCGGTTCGATTCGCCGCGGATGTGATGATGGGCATACCGTCGATCGTTATCGGCATCTTCGCCTACGCCCTCGTGGTGCGCCCGATGGGCGGCTTCTCGACGATGGCAGGCGCAATTGCACTGGCTGCGCTCATGCTTCCGCTCGTCACCCGCACGACCGAGGAGATGGTGGAACTGGTCCCGCACGAGTTGCGAGAGGCGGCGCTCGCGCTGGGTGTGCCCCAATGGAGGACCACGCTATCCGTGATCGTGCGCACCGCGCTCTCCGGCATTGCAACCGGGGTGATCCTGGCGGTCGCGAGGATTTCGGGCGAGACCGCGCCGCTCTTGTTCACGTCCTTCGGAAACCGGTTCTGGTCGACCTCGCTCTCGCAGCCGATCGCGACCCTCACGGTGCAGGTCTACACCTATGCGATATCGCCGTTTCAAGACTGGCAGCGCCAGGCCTGGGCCGGCGCGCTGGTGCTGACCGCAATCGTGCTTGCGCTCGAACTTGGAGTCAGATGGATAACCGGCGGAACAGCGAAAACGGCAAGATAGTCATGGCCGACAAGATGCTCGTGCGCCACCTGAGCGCCTACTTCAGCAAGGTGCCCGCGCTCAAGGACATCAACGTTAACATCGCCGACAACCAGATCACCGCGATCATCGGGCCGTCGGGGTGCGGGAAATCGACCCTGGTCCGATGCCTCAACAGAATGCATGAGGTCGTGCCGGGCGCGCACGCCGAAGGCGACGTGATGCTCGACGGCGAGAATATCTACGCTCCTGGCGTCGATCCGGTCCAGGTCCGGCGGCGAATCGGGATGGTCTTCCAGAAGCCGACGCCGTTTCCAACCATGTCGATTGAGGACAACGTCGCCGCAGGGCTCACGCTCAGCGGCGTTGCCCTCTCGCGAGCCGAGCGCGGCCGCATCGTCGAGAAGAGTCTGCGCCAGGCGGCCTTGTGGGACGAGGTGAAGGATCGCTTGCGCAGGGCGGGCGCGAGCCTGTCGGGCGGGCAGCAGCAGCGGCTATGCGTCGCGAGGGCGCTCGCAGTAGAGCCCGAGGTGCTGCTGATGGACGAGCCGTGCTCGGCGCTCGACCCGATCTCGACCGCGCGAATCGAGGAGCTATTGCACGAACTCAAGGCGAGCTACACTATCGTGATAGTGACCCACAATATGCAGCAGGCGGCGCGGACTTCTGATTACACCGCATTCCTGTACCAGGGCGACCTGATCGAGTTCGGCGAGACCAAGCAGATTTTCACCAACCCCGCCCGGCGCGAGACCGAAGACTACATCACCGGCCGGTTCGGTTGAGTTTGTCGGAGACCCAAATGGACACCACCCAACTGCAACATACCAACCGCCAGTACGAAGAGGATTTGCACGCCCTGCGCGCGGGGTTGCTCAAGATGGGCGGGCTCGCCGAGCGGCAGATCGCCGAGGCGGTCGAGGCGCTGGTGAATCGCGACGTCGAGCATGCGCGCGAGGTGATCGGGCGCGACGTCGAAGTCAATACTTTGGACGTCGAAAACGACGAACGGTCCATCCGCCTCCTCGCGCTCCATCAGCCGACCGCCAGCGACCTCCGCTTCATCACCACCGGCCTCAAGATCACGACCGACCTCGAACGGATCGGCGATAATGCGGTCAATATCTGCGAGCGCGCGGTCGAACTGAACCAGTACCCGCAGCTCAAGCCGTACATCGATATCCCGCGGATGGCGGAAATCGCGCAGACGATGGTCAAGGACTCGATCGACGCCTTCATGCGCGGTGACGACGAACTCGCCCAGCGCGTGATCGACCGCGATGACGAGGTCGATGGGCTCAACTACCAGATCTACCGCGAGCTCCTGAGTTACATGGCCGAGGATCCGCGCGCCATCGGACCGGCTACGCGCCTGCTCTTCGTGTCGAAGTATCTCGAACGAATCGCCGACCATGCGACCAATATCGCCCAGATGGTGATATTCATGGTCAAAGGGAAGCTCGTCCGCCACATGGACAACAAGAAGAGCCAATGAATCAGCCGCAGGCAGTCCAGCCAGCCCAGCGCGGCATTCGATACCGCGTGCTCATCGTCGAAGACGAGGCCGACATCCGCGAGCTGATGCGCTACAACCTCGAGCGCGAGGGCTTCGCGGTCGAGGAAGCAGCCGACGGCGCGCAGGCGCTCGAGCGGATCCGCCGCCGCTTGCCCGACCTGATGGTGCTCGACCTGATGCTGCCCGGGGTCCCCGGGCTTGAGATTTGCCGCCAGATCAGGGCCAGCCACGACACTGCCCATCTGCCGATCCTCATCGTCACCGCCAAAGGCACCGAGGTGGACAAGGTCCTGGGCCTCGAGATGGGCGCGGACGATTACGTGGTGAAGCCGTTCAGCCCGCGCGAACTCGTCGCCCGCATCAGGGCGCTGCTCAGGCGCGCGAATCCCGCGAGCGAGCCCGAGCCGGGCGGCACCTTCGAGCGCGGGCGGCTCAGGATCGACTTCGGCACCTACCAGGTATTCGTCGACGGCGAACGCAGGGAGCTGGCGCTGCGCGAATTTGAGCTGCTCAAGTTCTTCGTGCTGCATCCGATGCGCGTGTACACGCGCGAGCAGTTGCTCGACATGGTGTGGGGCCGCGACACTTTCGTCGAGCCGCGCACGGTCGACGTTCACGTGCGCCGCCTGCGCCAGCACATCGAGCGCGACGACGCCAATCCCGATTTGATCCTCACCGTCCGAAGCGTGGGCTATCGCTTTAACCCCGAGGCGCTTGGCTAGGTCTCCGAAGCGACGCATTGTTTTCGCGTTGATCGCCGCGCTCGCACCGGCGGCGGCGTTGCTTGTGGTGCTCGGCGTGACCGGGGCCGTACCGCCGCTGCTCGCCGCGGGCGTTATCGCCGCCGGCCTGATGCTGGGAATTTCCTGGGCGATTGCGATCGGTCGCGCGATCGAGAGCCGCGCGGAGAGGCTCGATGCGGTCGCGGCGGCGCTTCAGTCGCGCCTCCCGCCTCCGCATCTCCTGCCCGAGGACATGGACGCGATGGACCGCGCGGAGCATCGCCTGCTCGACGCCGCCGATGCGGTCGAGGCCGAGATCGACTCGCTGGCCGAACAGCGCGATGAATTCGAGGCGATGCTGCGTAACATGAACGAGGCGGTCGTGGTGACCGGCGCGCGCGGCGAGGTCGTGCTGCTCAACGGCTCTGCGCGGCGCCTGTTCGCGCTTGATGCGGACGCGGAGTACCGCGGACGCAACTTCGTCGAGTTGTGCCGCGACTCGCGCCTGCAGGAGTTCGTGACCCGCGCGATGCGCTCGGAGGGCGGCACCCTTTCCGCGGCGGAATTGATGATCCAGAACCCGGCGCTCCGCTATCTCGCGGTCAATGCCGCGCCGCTGCGCACCTCGCACGGTCCATCGTGGGTGATGGTCTTTCACGACATCACCCAGCTCAAGTCTTACGAAACCGTCCGCTCCGATTTTATCGCGAACCTCACCCACGAATTGCGCACGCCGTTGAGCGCCCTCTATGGTTACGCCGAGACGCTCATCCGGGGCGTCGATGACGCCGAGACCCGCCGCCGCTTCCTCAGCATAATCGACCGCCAGGCGCACCGGCTCGCCCGCCTGCTCGATGACCTCATTTCACTGTCGGACCTCGAGCGCGGTGTCACGCCGCTCAAGTTCGAAAACCTCGATCCCGCGCACGTCGTCGATGAGGCGGTCGAGCTGATGCGCGATCAGGCCCGGCGCAAGGGCGTGAACATCGAGACCAAGTGCGAGAGCGGCCTGCCGAGGCTGGTCGGCGATCGCGACCGGCTCCACCAGGTGCTGCTCAACCTTATCGACAATGCCATCAAGTACACGCCGCGCGATGGGCGCGTGACGGCATCGGCGTCTCCGGCGACACTCAGCCTCAACGGCGCGGAGCCGAAGGCGGCGGTCTCACTCGTGGTCGCCGACACGGGGGAGGGTATCCCCGCCGCCGACATCCCGCGGCTCACCGAGCGCTTCTACCGCGTCGATCGCGCGCGGTCGCGCGAGCTCGGCGGCACCGGGCTCGGCCTCGCGATCGTCAAGCACATCGTTCAGCTTCATCACGGAACGCTGCGGATCGACAGCCGGGTTCGCGAGGGAACCACGGTGACGGTGACCGTCCCCGCGGCGAGCAGCTAGCGGCTTCCGCTCCTTCTTTTTGTCATTCTGCGCCCGCGCGCGAGCGACGCGAGCACGGGCAAAGAATCGCGCGATTCCCTTCCCGACCGGTTTCCGCCCGCACGCCGGCGCCGTCTTGCGGGGCGGCGCGCGATGTGAAAATTTCTTTGATTCCGGCGCGCCCTTAGCTCAGCGGATTAGAGCAGCAGACTACGGATCTGCGGGTCGGGGGTTCAAATCCCTCAGGGCGCGCCAAATTCCCATTGATTGCAAGGGTTTCTCGCGCGATGGATCACCAATCTGGTGACTTTTTATGATTGTTCTATGATCGAAAAATCCGATCCGAGAAAAGCCCGCGCCTGCGCGAGCGGATTCGAGGGCGGTCGGGCGGTCAGCGAAGCTTACTGCGTGTGCTCGTCGCCGATAAACGCCGCTGCGGAAACGCCGAAGCGCTCGGCGAGCGCGCGAATCTGACGGACGTTGAGATCGCGCCGTCCGCGAAGAATTTCCGAAACGACGCCCTGGCTGCCGACCTCCGGCAAGTCGCCTTGTGAAAGGCCATGCTCCTCCATCAGGTAGCGGAGCACATCGGCGCCGGCAGCTGCAGGCAACGCGTGATGGTCGGCGTCGAACGCCTCGATCAGCACACTTAGGGTTTCGATCAGCCGATAGCGCGGGTTTTCAGGATGGTCGCCAATTTCATCGACCAGCCTGTCGAGTTCCGCCACGGCCGTATCGTACTCGCGATCGTTGCGGATGGCGACGAACGGGCCAAGGTGCTTCGGATGCTTGATGGTTCGGATGATCGTGCGCGACTTCATTTCTTCCAATCTCCTGTATCGTAATCGGTGTGGGTCAATATGGTTCGGACAAAAAGCTTCTGCCGGTCGAAGTGAATCGCCGATATGAGCCGAAATTTATTGCCGCCGATGTTGAACACGTAGAGGCTGTTGCCCTTCACATTCACCATGTCCACGCTTGCGAACGTGCGCTTGAGTTCCACGAAGTTCTGAAAGTGGCCAGACTTAATCAGCTTAGACCACGCAGCCAGCGACGTGACGGCGGTCGAATATTTTTTTCCGAACTCCTTGAGCGCCTTCTGCGAGATCACGTGCACGGCTGGAAGCTATCTCACATTGAGATAGTCGTCAAGCCGCGGGATTTCAGCCCCTGATGTGGCCTTTTTCTATCGGTCGCGCTATCACGCCGATCGTGCTCGGCGGCGAGGCGGCGCGCAACCGCGCCCGGCCAGCAGCCGTTGAGCAGCCATTTGTCCGTCGTGCGGCAGTCTGCTAACTGAATGTCGATGAATCTCCGCCACGCCGCCGCGCTCGACGGGGTGCCGAGACACGAACACTGGCGAATGTCTCAGCTCTCTGGGAACGTCGCCAGCGGGCCGATTCAACTCGGGGTTACGTTTCCATCAAGCAACCGTCGGCGTCTGCGCAGAATGGCAAGAGCACCCGCAATGCCCTGACAACTCGTTGATACAGCGATCGCCAGTATGAATAAACGACTCTGGGAAGGCGCACTATCCGCTTCGGAACTATCGTTGTTAGCCGGAACGATCTTGGTGGTGATTGGTCTTGTACTCGAATCAGATTGGGTAGCGGGCCTACGGGGGTTCGGTGAAGTTGCCGTTATTGTCGGCGTGGCTATCGAGGGGCTTGCGGATGGCGGGATTTTTCTTGCCT
>Ga0187804_10000225_pt1 | contig 13080 bp, 13 predicted proteins | sample NC_wetland_sal_i_3_FD_132961 | JGI IMG/M metagenome (GOLD analysis project Ga0187804, IMG submission 132961) | Wetland sediment microbial communities from Neuse River Estuary, North Carolina, USA - Control_4 | ecosystem: Environmental > Aquatic > Freshwater > Wetlands > Sediment | place: USA...
GAAAATTCGTCACGCCGTAGACCAAGGTGATCAGGAAAGGCAGCTTCCAGCCGGTGGCGATCAAGTGTCCAAGCGATTGCGGAACAGGCGGGGCGAACCACCAGACAATTACGCTGGTCAGCGCGTAAACGGGAAGCATCACGAGGCATAGCACGGCCAGGAATATCAGCCAGTCATAGGGAGACGGTTTTTCGTACAGGACGTGCAGCCATTGCACTGGAGGCGAAAGGAAATTGCCGATGCACAGCGAGTACAAGATGACGGTGAAAGGATTTATGGGCTGGCCTATGGCCCAGAAAATCGCGCCGACCACGAGAGCAATGAACAGGTAAATGCCCTGACTACGGAAGAAAACGCTCAACGACTTGGAGTCAATGGTCATGTGGAGGGGAATTTCCGATTTGGACCTCTGGCTTGTGCAGAGTACGCTTCCCCTGCCCTCGACAAAACGAATTGGCCACCAAAGCAGGCCCCAGCGAGATCAGCGCGGTTTCCGACGGCTCGCTTTTGCCCGTCTGATCGCATCCCAACACATTTTATGCTCCTTAACTTAGCGATTAATCCCGAGTAGTCGGCTAACCTTCCTTTACAGGATTAGGCAAGAGTAGCCCGTTAATGCGGAAACTCAGCCGATCTTCGCACCCACAGCACTTCCTTCAGGCCAATTAATAGCCAACATGGATCTTTCATGCACTCCCCTTTTGTGACCGCCAGGATTCGATTTGGTTATCAGTCTGGCGCAAACAGCTTCCTGATTGCAGGGACGGAAAGGCCGGATTTTTCCACCAACGCCATCAGTTCAATGCCAAGCTGGCGCATTTCATCAGGCGCCTGGGAACAGTGCCAGCCAGCACCGACTTCTGCAAATTTGGTAGAAAGCAAGGGACGCAATGCGGCGACCAAAAGAAAACGCGGAATGATTCTGACTATGTTCGTGCCTGACGGGATTATTTTGAACCCAGTTGCGCGAAGCACATCGAGTGTCTCGCGCAGGGCATCGACAAGCAGCCTGAGATCGGCTGTGGATCGGGCCAGGGCATAGGTACTGCAGCCCTGTTTAATCAGAAGACGTGCGAAGGGAGCGACCAGCGCTGCATGGGTTGCAAGGTAGTCAGAAATATCGGTTGATGTTTTAGATTTCAAACCTGCTTGGCATAAAATGCCAACCAGCCGCGTCAACCGCGGCGTTATCCTGCCGTCGATTTCCCCAAAGGGCGTGGCAATCCCTGCAAGCCCGCTGATCGCGCGGATCACGCTTCCATCTCGCTTTCCCGCACCGAACACAAAGCCCAGCATGACCCGCCCCTTGCCGAGCACCTCGGTGAATTCATCGGGACCGGATGGATTGTTGACCATGAAGACGACATTGGGAGACCGGTTGAGGGCCAAGACCGTAAGATGTCTCGTACCTGATTTTTTCGAATGACAACGAGGATGTAATCGTAGAAATCTTCCGGGTCGAGGCGGTTGATGACCGGAACCTCCGTATGGCTGCGCGTATTCTTGAAGGGATCCTCGATGACGACCCCTCCATCTCGTATTTGTTCATAACGCTTGCCGCGGGCGAGGATCGTCACATCGAACCCCGCGGCATAGAGACTTACGGCACAAATCGACCCGTTCACGCCGGCACCTATCACAAGTAGTCTTGTGTTATCCGTAACCATCTCGATCTGCTTGAATAATAACTCTAGAAGAATGTGAAGAGGGCAGGTCGAAACGACCGGACGGGTTCTGGCGCGAACCGGTCGAACCCAAAGCCCTGCCTCACGACTGGGTAGGCGGGCCGATCGCTCCCGGATGGTCGGCAAATCGGAAACTGACCCACGACCAGGGGTCCCTTTCCCGACATTGAAGTTTTCGGATTCCCTTTAGAGTTCCCTCCAGATTTCGCGGAACTCGAAGAAGCCTTTCTTGCCGGCCAGCCACTCGGCGGCCCGCACCGCGCCCTCAGCGAATCCGCGCCGGGACTTGGCATCGTGGCACAGGTAAATGCGGTCGTTGGGAGAATCCAGGACGACCTCGTGCATGCCGACCACATCGCCTTCGCGGAAAGAGACGATTTCGAGTTCTTTTTCCTTGCCGCCGGCTTCGCGCAGAATTTTCTGCAGCGTGATTGCGGTTCCCGAGGGGGCGTCTTTTTTCTGGGCGTGGTGGCGCTCGAAGATCTGGCCAGAATACTCGTGCTCGAGAGCGGCGCCCGCCGCCCGCGCCACCTCAAAAAAAAGGTTCACGCCGATGGAGAAGTTCGGCCCAAACAGAAACCCGGTCTGCGCCGCGAGAACCAGTTCCCGCAGCCGGGGCAGATGGTCATACCATCCGGTGGTGCCGACGACCATGTTCTTTCCCGCCCGGATACAGGCTTCGGCGTTGGAAACAACCGCCGAGGGCGTGGTGAAGTCGATGACGACGTCGGTTGAGGCGAGGAAGTCGGGGGTGAGGCCGGCGGCGTTCGCGTTTTCGTTTTCGTCGAGCGTGCACACGTGGTGGCGGCGTTCGCGGGCGACTTCGGCGACCAGCGATCCGGTCTTGCCGCGGCCGAGAATCAGGAGATTCATATCAAAACCTTGACCCGCAGAGGACGCAGAGGTCGCGGAGAGAATCCTCGTCGGTTGCACAAAAATTCATGTTTTGTATCAGGGCATCGCAGAATGCGGAATACCGCAATGCTTCGACTCCCCGGCGTCTCGGCGGTGCGATTCTACGCGAAAACCTCGGGGTCCGCCTCCGCGAAGAATTCCCGATGCAGGCGCCGCACGACCTCGGCGGCATCATCTTCGTCGATCACGAACGTGAGGTTAATCTCGGAAGCGCCATGCGAGATCATGCGGATCTTCACATCGTCCAGAATGCCGAAGACCTTGGCGGCGATGCCCGGTGTGTCGCGCAAATTCTCGCCCACCAGGCAGACAATCGCCTTCCTGCCCTCGTACTTCACGTCGGCGAGTTTTGCCAGATCGGCGGCCAGCGCCGGGATCGCCTCGTTGGTCTCCGCCGTCACCGAGACGCTGACCAAGGAAGTGGAAACCACATCGACCGCGACATTGTGGCGATCAAACACCTCGAAAATCGATTTCAGATAGCCATGAACCAGCAGCCGGCGCGGGGCAGCGACATCCACCAGCGTAATCTTTTTCTTTAGGGCAATGGCCTTGAGGATATTGGAGCAACGCGGGGCGCGCGCCGTAATCTTCGTCCCTTCGCAGGCCGGATTCTGCGAATTCAAAACATAGACCGGAATGTTTTTCTGGATGGCCGGCAGCACGGTGGCGGGGTGCAGCACCTTGGCCCCGAAAAAGGCGAGTTCGGCCGCCTCGTCGAAGCTGATGACTTTGATGCGGCGGGCCTCAGGGCACAGCCGGGGGTCGGTGGTCATCATGCCGTCCACGTCGGTCCAGATCTCAATGCGCTCGGCGTCGAGTCCGGCGCCAAAGATGGCAGCCGAAAAGTCGGAGCCGCCACGGCCGATGGTGGTGGTCACGCCGGCGCGGTTGGAGCCGATGAAGCCGCCCATCACCGGGACTTTTCCCGCGTCCACCAGCGGCTTCACCTTCCGGCGCAGGCGTTCGTTGGTTTCCTCGAACTGGGGGACGGCGCGGGTATAGGTCGAGTCCGTGATCAGGCACTGGCGCGAATCGACATGGGCCCCCGGCAAACCGCACGCGGCAAAAGCGGAAGCGACGATCTTGCTGGAGAGTATTTCACCGAAGGCGGCCACGCAATCGTAGGTGCGCGGCGTGATTTCCCCGACCGCGCCGATGCCGCGCAACAATTCATCCAGGTCCTCGAAGTGGCCGCCCAGTTCACTGTGAAATTCCGTGAAGAGCGCCGTGCCCAGCAATTCACCGGCAGTTTCATAGTGGCGTTCGCGGAGGGCCCGGGCCATTTTGAGAGCGGTCTTGCGATCGCCGTTGCCCGCGGCTTTTCCCATGGCCAGCAGGGAATCGGTGACCTTGGCCATGGCGCTCACGACCACCACCGGGTGATCCGCCAGCCGGCCCCGCACGATGCCGGCAACTCGCGTCATCGCGGTGGCGTCCTGCACCGAGGTCCCGCCGAACTTCATCACGATCATGGGCGGCGGTGCTCCTGAAGACCGAAGATGAATTCACCCCAGAGATAAATCCAACGTAGAGACGCAGCTTGCTGCGTCTCATTTCGTAGCGGAGACGCGGCAAGCCGCGTCTCTACGGCTAGATGTGTCTCTGTGGTGAACGGTTCTTTCACCCCAGATACCCTTTCGCCTTCAGCAGTTCGGCATTCAGCAAAGCCGCTCCGGCGGCGCCGCGAATGGTGTTGTGCGAAAGCGCAGTGAATTTCCAGTCGAGCACGCCGCAGGGACGCAGGCGGCCGACCGTGGTCGTCATTCCGGCGCCCAGGTCGCAGTCAAACCGCGGCTGCGGCCGGTCGGCGGCGTTCATGTACAGCACGGGCTGCTCGGGCGCGCTGGGCAGGCGCAACTGCTGCGGTTCGGCGCGAAAATCATTCCAGGCGGCGATGATCTCTTCCGGTTGCGCCTTTTGTCGCAACCGGACTGCCACCGACTCGGTGTGGCCATCCTCGACGGGCACGCGGTTGCACTGGGCGCTCATGGCGAAGGTAGCCAGGTCCACGCGCGTCCCGTTCAGCGTTCCCAGCAGTTTCCGCGTCTCCTCTTCCATCTTTTCTTCTTCTTTTGCGATGTAGGGGATGACGTTACCGAGGATGTCGAGCGAGGCCACGCCGGGGTATCCGGCGCCACTGACGGCCTGCATGGTGACCACCATCACCGTCTCCAGCCCGAAACGGCGGTGCAATGGAGCCAACGCCAGTACCAGACCGATCGCCGAGCAGTTGGGGTTCGTGACCACAAATCCTCCGCTGTCCCGGCGCCAGGATTGGCTGTCGATCAGGCGGATGTGGCCGCCGTTCACCTCCGGGATGACCAGAGGCACGTCGGCCTGCATGCGCAGGGCGCTCGAGTTGGAGACGACGGCGCAGCCGGCCGCGGCAAATTTCGGCTCCAGTTCGCGGGCAATGGCCGCGTCCAGGGCGGCGAAGATGATTTTCGGCGCGCCCTCAGGCTTGGCTGGCGAGACCGGCATCGCCGCCACCTGGGCCGGGATTGCGGTTTTCAGACGCCAACGGGCCGCTTCCGCATAGGCCCTGCCCTCCGAGCGATCGGAGGCGGCGAGCCAGGATACTTCAAACCACGGATGGTGCTCGAGCATCTGGATAAAGCGCTGTCCCACGATGCCCGTCGCACCCAGGATTCCTACGGAAAGTTTGTCTGGCATGGTAAACAGAGATTCTATACCAGGGAAATTTGCCGCCGATTTACCACTGGACTACCCACGCCGGGGCGGGGCACGACCCTTGGTGTGTTTCGATCCGATAGCATGTGATGTAGCCTTGGCTTGGGAGCGTGTATGCCAGAACTACGCCAGAATTTTGCTACCAAGGAATGGGTTGTGATTGCCACAGAGCGGGCCCGGCGTCCGGAACAAATGGCCCAGCACCGTGAGCATAAGGAGCTGGCTGCGTTTATCGCGACCTGCCCTTTTTGTCCCGGGAATGAGAGCTTGACTCCGCCCGAGATCCTGCGGGTGCCGGCGTCGGCCGGTCCTTGGCATGTACGGGTTATACCCAACAAATTTGCCGCCCTGGACCGCACCACGAATCCGGTGCGCACGGTGCACCGCTCGCGCCGCTCGGTGAATGGGTTCGGCATCCATGACGTGATCGTCGAGACCCCCGACCATTCGCAGATCCTGGCGCTCATGCCGGATTCCTATGTGGCGGAAATCCTACGCGTCTACAAAACCCGCTACGACGAGATCAGCCTCGACCCCCGCATCGCCCATATCACCATTTTCAAGAACCACGGGATCGATGCCGGTACCAGCCTGGAACATCCGCACTCGCAGCTGGTCGCCACCCCCGTGATTTCGCATCAGGTGCGCGAACGTTTTCAGCACGCCATGCGCCATTACGACGACTACGGGGAGTGCATGTTCTGCCAGATGATGGCGGAAGAGCTCGAGGAAGGCCACCGTATCGTGATGGTCTCGGAGCATTTTGTGGCGCTTGAGCTGTATGCCTCGCCCGTGCCCTTTTGCACCCACATCTACCCGCGGCGGCACACCGCCAGCTTCGGCGACGTCAGTGCCGCCGAGATCAACGAGTTGGCTCGCGTACTGCGGACCATTCTGGCCAAGCTCTACCACGGGCTGGGGAATCCCGATTTCAACTTCTCCATTCGCAGCGCTCCGGCCGAGAGTGTGGGGGTGAAGTATTTCCACTGGTACGTGAGCGTCATTCCGCGGCTCACCCGGGTGGCGGGGTTCGAGCTGGGATCGGGGATGTTCATCAATACGGTGATCCCGGAAGTGGCCGCCGATTTCCTGCGCAAGGTGGACGCAGAATGCGTTGAGGTGGCAGCGACCGGGAAGTGAAGGCAAGGTCGCGCGAAGCCCCGGGTTTCAAACTCTCCCGCGGCCCAGCTCGTGGGGGAAAGCGGCCTCGTTAAGCGGCCCGAACCGGCGCTTTTCGGTGTAGATGCGCCAGCGCCGCCACACGATGCGCAGGCTAGCCATCACCGGGATGGAAAGATAGACTCCGAGGACGCCGGCGATCTCTCCGCCGGCGAGAACGCCAAACAAAGCCGCGAGCGGATGGAGCTGCACGCTCCCCCCCATCACGCGGGGTGAAATCACGTAATCCTGAACCATCCGCCAGACCAGCAGGAAAAGGAGCAGCCAGGGCCAGTGCGCATAACCGGCGAGCACGGTGACGACCATCATGGCGATTCCCGCGACCAGCGGACCGACCACCGGAACGAACTCCATCACGCCGCCGGCCGTCCCCAGCATCAACGCATAGGGCGCGCGCATGGCTCCCAGGAACGAGGTGTAGGCGACCAGGGAGAATGCCGCCAGGGTCAATTGTGAGCGGATGAACTGCGCCAGCATCGCGTTCAGATCGCTGAGCACATCCTGCACGAATTCCCGTTGGGCGCGGGACTGCACCAGCGAGACCAGCACCTCATTGAAACTGCCGGCATCGCGCAGGAAAAAAATCGCCAGAATGGGTACCAGAAACAGCACCCAGATCTCCTGGATGGATTCCGCCACCCGGATCCCGATGCGCTGCGCCAGTCCCGAAATGTCCTCCTTGTGTCGCTTCAGGAAATCCTGTATCTGATCCTGGGTGGCGCGGCTCCAGCCGTGCTGCTGGCCGAGCTGGTTCACGATGGAGCCGGGGTTCGCCTGATCGATCAGACCGGGCAGCGATTGGCCCAGCCGGGCGCCCTGGCGCGTAATCCGAGGTCCAACCAAGATCCCGAACAGTCCCAGGCCGACCAGCAGGAGGAAGTAGATGAGCAGGATGGCACGCCCCCGGCCGCGGACCAACTTTTCCAAGCGCAGCACCGCGGGGTTGATCAGGTAAGCGAAAAAAATGGCGAACAGAAACAGGATCAACGTCCGTCGCGCCACATACAAGAAGCCCAGGCCCACGGCGAACATCAGGGCCGTGAACAAAACCCGCGACGTCCGTGAATCAAAGATAGAGACCACGTGTTCCCACCAATCGCCGACCACGACCAGGACGGTTCTTCAAGCCTGGTTCTTAATCGTAGCCCCCAGGCGGGATTACCACCCAAATACCGAAAGGGGTGGAACCTTCAGTCGCCGCTGGCGCGAAAGTCGCTGCCGTCTCAGTCGCGCACCACTTCGGTGTTCTCGCCGCCGATGGCGATGCGCACGACCTTGAATTGGTCATCCAGCCAAAGTTCCCAGTTTCCCGCCTCGCTCTTGAGTTCCAGCTTGTTCAGTTCGCGCTCCGAACCGTGCACCGCCACCTTTTCCCGGCCGAGAAATTCCATGCTGATCGGCGCCGAGGCTCGCTGGCGCGGGTTCAGGGTGCCAAACTGCACTCGCTGTTTCAGCGGACATTGCACCTGCCCCTTGTCCTGCTTGCAGGCGGTCGCCAGAAATCGCCAGGCCAGAACCTCGCGGTGGACGAAGAAGTAGTCGTCCAGAATGCTGGTCGCGAGGGGAAGCAGGAACGCTTGTTCGCGGGGCTTGTCGTCCGGATTCGCGGTCCACCTTTCAGTCAGGAATTGATCGCTGGGGAGAACAGTCGTCTCCGCCTTCCCCGGACTCAATTCCTTCCATTCGTACTGTCTGATTTCCCCCGACGCCGTCAAGCGCATCTCAGACTTCTGCACCGCGGGAGGGTTTGAGCCCTCGGTCTTGAACTCGGACTGGATCACGCTGCCGTTCGGGTTCTGATAAATGGAGAAGGTTTCCGTACCCACGCGACGGCCGCCCATCAGCACGCCAAAAGAACCGGAGTCCACCTTCTGCCCCTCGGGTTCCTTCTCTTTCTCCTTGTCCTTGGAACCGGCCCGCAGGGCCTGGGGTGAGCTGAGGACGAGCAAACTGAGGACCAGCAAACTGAGGGCGAGGGTCAGAGCCAGCAGCCAGCGCGAAACCTTCACGTTGATTCTCCTGTTCCGGAATTGGAGGATGAGATTGGCGAGGAACCGGGGCCGCCAGGCTTCTCCGTCGCCTCGAGGTGCAACGCGTCTTCAATTTCGGCGCAGATGGAGGCCAAGCCCTTACCCGCGGTTTCGACCGTTAGGGTTGCCTGGCGATAGAAGGGAAGCCGGTACGCGTAGAGATCGGCGAACTCGGCGGGACTTTTTCGCAAAGGCCGTTTGGTGTCGTCCTCCAGACTTCGCCGCCAGAGTTCTTCCATCGGAGCCTCTAGGAAAACGGTGGGCCAACGCTGCAGCAACTTCCGGTTCTTTGGTTGCGCGAAGGTTCCGCCCCCAAGGGCGACCACGGTGTCGGTAGCAAGCATTGCAAGAAAATCGCTCAGGGCGGCAGCTTCGGCCTGCCGGAACCCGCGCTCGTTTCCCGGAAAAAACTCCGCAATACTCCGTTGCTCGCGGGATTCGATGCGATTATCCAGGTCCACGAAGTCCCAGCGCAGGCGCCGCGCGAGTTCCTGGCCCACGCTGCTCTTGCCTGAAGCCATGAATCCTACAAGAAACACAGCGCGCACTCCCATGGCGCTCCAGGACGCGAAAATCCATGCCCGGCACGGGTCCCGCGCCAATTTGCTCCCGTTGATTTGTGTGGTTCAGCGTTGCTTGAGACGGATTTTACCACTCAAAGAGCTCAGCACGACCTTCGATGCGGCCTTGCCCACCGTACCTACGAAGGAACTCCCGGCGGCCCAGGACAGCCGGTTGTGTTCCCTGGGCTGGAGCGGAAAATCGTTGTGGACCTTCCCCAATAAAGAACGGGCGCTGAAATCGGCGGAAGTCGCAGCCGGCACCAGGGCTTCGATATCACCGGTGTGGGTCGTAAAGTGGTAATCCCCGCCCGACCCGAAATCGCCGTCGTAGCTGATCTTGCCGCTGCCGGAATTGACTTGCACCAGCGGTCCCGTCACCGCATTCAGGTTGACCTCTCCGCTGATGGATGTAATCTCTACGTGCCCGCCGTGAATGTCTGTCAGGGTGACTACTCCGCTCATGGTTTTGATATGAACGTGACATCCGCTGACGCGGCGAACATCCACCGGCGCGGTGGCGCCTTCGAACGTCAGGTCTCCGTGCAAGTTCTCGGCCGACATTGGTCCGGAGGAGGAGCGCAAGTTGACCGCCGCATCCGGCGGAACCGTCAGTTCGTAATCCACCCGTCCGCTCTGCTGGTCGGCGCCTGGCAGGAGGCGGGATTCGATGGCAATACGGTTGCCCTTCTGGGAGCTGTCCACATCCGCCTTGTCAGACTTCAGCAGGGCGACGACCACAACCTGGTTGAGACTCCCCGGCTTGACCGTGATCGCACCGTACTCGGTATCTACCGAAATATTGGCCTTGGAGCCTACCGTGAACCGGTATTCCTTCCGGGTCTCGGCAACCGCTGTCGCCAGGCAGGTCGCTACCACCAAACCTATGATCGCGGTGCGCTGCGTGCTCTCCATAATAAGAAGCCCTTCCTTAGACTAAGAATCTTGTTCAACCTCGGTTACTGAACGTGATCCAACGCCATCTGGTACAGCATCGCTTTTTGTTCGTAGGCGTGCATCAGATGCCGCCGGGCATCTTCGTCCGCCGGATTCCGCTTGATGTAGGCCTCCGCATCCCGGATGTAGGAATTCACCGATCGCAGCTGGCTTTCGTACGTGGCCTTCATCGTCGCCGAGTGCCCCGACACCTGGTCGAGGAACTGCTGGTCCTCGGTGCTCACAGTTGCCATGGGGGCAGAAGAATCCTGTTCTTCGAGAGCAGGGGCAGACTCGCCGGAAAGCTTCCGCTTCGCCGCCACCTCCGCCGGTTCTTGGTTCTTAACGTTCTTAACGGCGACGGAGGAATCGGGCGCGTTCTTGGCACTGGGGGTGGTCAGGGGAGGTTGCGGATTCGCTAACTGCTGGTTCGCCACTTGTGGGGCAGGCCTGTGGTTGACCATGTAGGTGGTGGCCGCCACCAGTGCCGCCGCTACCGGCACCAGCCACCGCGCGTCCCAGCGCCGCTTTCCAGGCACGAGAACCGGACCGGCCGCCTGGGATTCCGGCTCCCGTATCAACCCCTCGCTGCGTAATTCCGCGGCAATCCGCACCCAGACGCGCGGCGCCGGCTCTTCCGATTCCGCCAACTGCGCCGCCGCGGCAGAAATCATTTTCAAGTCTGAAACCAGTTCGGCGCACGCCGGGCAGGACTCCACGTGAGCCAGGAGCTCACCGTTCTGCCCACCTTCGAGCATCTCCGGCAGGACCCGCTGAACCTCGACGCACTTCATACTGCCTCTCTCCCCAATACCGCCACTGCGAACATCACACGTTCTTGGCCTTTTCGGCTCTCATTGACTTCAGGTAATCCCGCAGCTTCAATCGTGCCTTATGGAGCTGCGACTTGCTGTTGCCGATCGAGCATCCCACCAAGCCGGCAATCTCGTTGTGCTCGAAACCTTCAACATCGTGCAACACAAAAACCGTTTTGTAACCCGGCGGCAGCCGGTCGATCGCCCGCTGCAACTGCAAGCGGTCAAGCGACCCGGTCAACCTCAGATCGTCACCGCCCAAATCCTTCCTCTGCGTCTCCTCGTCGCTTTCGACCGTCTCATCCAGCGAGACCAGCGGCAAGCCTTTCTTGCGCAGATGCATCAGAACCACGTTCACCGTCATCCGGTGCAGCCAGGTGGAAAAGGCGGATTCTCCGCGAAACGTCCCCACCTTGCGAAACAACTGCATGAATGCTTCTTGCGCCAGATCCTCGGCCTGGGTCGGGTTGGAGACCATGCGCAAACATAGCGAGTACACTCGGCGCTTGTGCAGGTGATACAGAACCTCGAAAGCTGATTCGTCTCCCTGCTTGGCGCGTTCGATTGCCTCCGCCTCGGTGAGGTTCGGTTGTATCGGGTCGGTCAAGTCGCCTTTTCCGGCCGCTACTCCGTCAGATGCGGCTTCAAAGTCTTTTCGTTGTACGCCTTGCGGACGGAGACGCCAGTCAGCACCCTGCACCCCACCACCCGTCAGAATACCAAAAACCGTAGTCCGGGGAAGCTCCGGAAGGCCGGAAATCCGAGAGTAACGGTCCCTCCGATCACTTTCGTAACCTTGGGAATCGGCGCTGGCCTTCAACTAAGCTTTGCCAATCGTAATCGTCTCCAGCCCGTGTCCGTGGGGCCCAGTTTCGCGGACTCGCAACAGGATGGCGAAGGTCATACCCACAAATCCCAGGATGGAGAAGATCCACATCCCTAACCCGTATCCTCGCGGATTGTCTAACCCGGCGTGGGCGTAGTCGTTGGCATTGCCAATCAGCAGGTTCAGCAGAAAGAAGCCGATCTGCTGAATTAGGGTCATCAATGCGTAGGCGGTACCCAGCCGATTCTGCTCGACGATATAGGCGACCGACGGCCACATGACGGCAGGAATCAGCGAAAAGGCCACCCCCATCATGCAGACCGGAACATACAGTGAAACGTTCGTGTATCCCATCATCAAATAGACCGGCATCAGCAGGATCGATCCGAACATCATCAGAAGGGCGCGCTTGCCCAGCTTATCGGCCAGTAGGCCGAACAGGGGCGTGGCGATCATGGCGGAAAGTGGTAGCAGGCTATTGAAGAACCCCGCACGCTCGTGGGAAAGCACCCGCATCGCCTCCGAAGCGCTTACGCCACCATGGGTTGCCAGTATTTTGTTGGTGAAGAAGTCGATGGCGAAGGTCCGGAAGGGAAAGATCGCCGAATAGAAGGTGAAGCACAGGCCGACGACAAACCAGTAGGAAGGGTTGAAGCGGAGGGTCTTCCCAAACTCCAGCTTGTCAATCGAACCGGCTTGTCCGAGTTCGTACCGCCCCTCCGCCCGGCTCTCAAAGCCCCAATAGATCAAGGAACAGGCCACGGCCAGGACCCCGGCGCCGACGGCGATCAACAACGGTCCTTGCCAGCTCGGTTCGCCAGCCGGTCCATTGGGATAAAAGGCCTTGTTTGCCCAGGTGGGCGAGTTGTCGGCCGCCACCGAAGCCAGGCGAGCGATCGTCAAGTTGATGCCGAAAGCGAAGCTGAGTTCTTTTCCCTTGAACCACTTCGCCAGCGCGGTGGTGACGGCGACGATCATCGATTCGGCGCCCAGGCCGAGGATGGTCCGTCCGGCAATCATGACCGCGACCTGGCCGCGTGCGGCGGTCAGCGCGGCGCCCAGCAGGCAAAGGACAGCAAAGAAAGTGATCGCCTTTTTCGTGCCGATGCGGTCGATGATGATCCCGCCGATCAAAAGCGTGGCCACCGCCGCCACGCTGTACGACGAGTTCAACCAGCCAAAGGCGGTGGCGGAGTAGCCGAGTTTGTTGATGAAAATCCGTTCCAGCGGATTAATGCTGTCGTAAATGTAGTAATTGCCGCCCATCGCCAGACTGACAAAAAGCAGCACGGCCCAGCGGTAAAGGCGAGAAGGTTCCGGGCGAGCCGTGTCCACCATTAAGCCACTCATCCTCGGCGCAGCAGCGCCTGCATTTCATTTAGTGAAGAAGGGCAACCGCAAGAAGATAGCAGATTGGGGAAGGGAATGGCTGAGCAATGC
>Ga0187804_10000226_pt1 | contig 13067 bp, 10 predicted proteins | sample NC_wetland_sal_i_3_FD_132961 | JGI IMG/M metagenome (GOLD analysis project Ga0187804, IMG submission 132961) | Wetland sediment microbial communities from Neuse River Estuary, North Carolina, USA - Control_4 | ecosystem: Environmental > Aquatic > Freshwater > Wetlands > Sediment | place: USA...
CGAGCAGGGTGAAGAAAATTCCCGCGATGCGAACAAGCGTCAGGTGATCGCCGGAAAACCAGGAAAGCAACAGGGTGAGCGCGGGATAGCTGGCGGAAATGGGTGCCACGACCGACAATTTGCCGATTTCGAACGAACGGTAAAGCGCCAGCGTTCCACAGCCGTTGAAAGCTCCGGCGAGGATTCCCCAGCCCCAGGGCTGCCATCCCGATCCGTCCGCGAGATGCCCCCATCCCCCCAGCGACGGCAAGAAAATAGAGAGGAGAAGGAATCCGATCAACTGCATGTAAAACATGGTGCGGAGAGCGCCGATGCGGTGAGCCGCGAACCGCGCCAGGAAATCGGCGCCGCCCCAACTGAGCGCGGTGAGAAGCCCCAGCAAAATTCCCATGACGATTCAGGCGGACTTGCCTTTTTTCACTTCGAGGCCGAGGACGGCCATCACTTTTTGCAGGTCTTTCCAGACTTCGCCTTTAGCGTTGGGATTGCGTAAGAGATACGCAGGGTGATAAGTAGCAAGGAGTTTTCTTCCAAGAAAATCGAGCCATTGGCCGCGAAATTGAGAGATGCCGCGATTCGTTTGTAGAAGAGTTTTTGCGGCGACAGCGCCGAGGCAGACGATCACCTTCGGATTGATGACCTCGAGTTGGCGCAATAAGAATGGCGAGCAGACGCTCACCTCATCTTCTTCGGGCTGGCGGTTCTCCGGAGGGCGGCATTTCACGACGTTGCAGATGTAAACGTCCCTTCGCTGCAAGCCCATCGCCTCGATCATTTGCGTGAGCAATTTTCCAGCGCGGCCCACGAACGGCAAACCCTGCGCGTCTTCATCGGCGCCGGGACCTTCGCCGACGAAAACCAGCTCGGCCTTGGGATTGCCATCGCCGAAAACAATGGTGTGGCGCGTGCTATGCAATTTGCAGCGCGTGCATTCGCCAAGATCTTCACGAACGCGCAGCAGCGTGTCACCGGCGATTTTTTCTGTGGCCTCGAAGAGTGAGGGTCCTGCAACTACCGGTAACTCAAAGGGAACATGCTTCGCTGCCATCGCGGGCGTCGTTTTTTGCGGCACTACGGGTCGCACTGGTTTCGGCAAGGCGGGTTCCTTTGAGACGGCCTTTGAGACAGAAGGAACAGGAACGCCAGCCATCGGGGACGCGGCATCGCGGAGCGCGGAGTGGCGGTCCCGGTAAAACAAGTGAATGCCCAGGTCTCCGTAGAAGGCAAGGCGGCCGGCTATTTTTTTCTGGAGTGGCTCGGGGAGGCGTTCGATCATAACGAGATTATACGGCGGAGCGCTGCGTCGGTGCCTGACCGTGCAGAACCGTCCGCAGACGGACGATCTCGTCCAGAATTCGCTGGGCAACTTCGCTCTTGCTCATTTTCGGCAGTGCGAGGTCGCGGCCGTCGCGGGAAAAGAGTGTGACGATATTTGTGTCGAGATCGAAGCCCGCGCCCTCCGCGGTGACGTCGTTGGCCACGATAAGATCGGCGTTCTTGGCTAGAAGTTTTTTCCGGGCGTTCTCGGCAACGCGCGCCGTTTCCGCGGCAAAGCCCACGATGATTCTCCCGTCTTTGTTCTTCGCGACGTCTGCCAGGATATCCGGCGTAGGTTCGAGAGAAATGGTGAGCGCCGCGTGCTCTTTTTTGATCTTTTCCGGATGTAGCTTGGCGGGCTGGTAATCCGCAACGGCGGCGGCAAAAATAGCGATCGAGGCGCCGGCAATGCGGTCCAGCACTGCTTGATGCATCTGCTTGGCACTTCGAGTGTCGATACGCTCAACACCCGCAGGCGTCTCTAGATGCGTTGGCCCGCTCACAAGTACGACCTTCGCGCCACGGTGCGCCGCTGCCTCGGCGACAGCATAGCCCATTTTTCCAGAGGAACGATTGGTGAGATAGCGAACGGGATCGAGGTCTTCGCAGGTCGGCCCGGCGGTGATCAAGACGGTTACGCCATCCAGATCGCGCTGCATCTTTAGCGCATTGCGCACGGCGGCGACGATTTCTTCCTGTCCCGCCAGGCGCCCGGCCCCGGTCATGCCGCAAGCCAAATAGCCTTCGCCGGGCTCGACGACCATCACCCCGCGCGCGCGCAACATCTCGACGTTCTCCTGAGTTGCGGCATGGTTCCACATATTCACGTTCATGGCGGGGGCGATGACAACCGGCGCGGTTGAAGCGAGATAGAGCGTAGTCAAAAAATCATCGGCGATGCCGCGTGCAAACTTGGCGATGACGTCGGCGGTCGCGGGCGCGACGAGCAGCAAATCCGTGCGCTGGGCCACGGCGATGTGCTCGATGGCGCTTTCGAGATTGGCTTCGCCGCCGGAGGAATCTCGGAAGAGATCGGTGATGACCTTCTGGCCGCTCAGCGAAGCAAACGTCAGCGGGGTGACGAATTCGCGCGCCGCGCGGGTCATCACCACTTGTACGCTGAAGCCATCCTGCTGGAGGCGGCGCACGAGTTCCGCCGCTTTGTAAGCCGCTACACCGCCGGTTACACCAAGGGTAATTCGCATCCGTGCCCCTGCGGCGCGCTACTTCCGCCGCTTGTTGCCGTCTTTGTCCTCGTCGATGGAAGCCGGCTCGGTGAAGTCGTATTCGAGCAGGCTGTGCTCGAGTTCTTCACAGGCAATGCGCGTCGGCTTCTGCGTTCTCGGATTTTCGAGGAGCGGCGGGGCGCCGGCCATGATCTGCCGCGCGCGCCTTGCCGCCAGCACAACGTAAGCAAACTGGCTCTCCGGAGCTTTGGTCTGCACAGTCATCTCAGTCTTTCCCCCCAAACGATGCCAGAAGTCTTTCCACCCGGGCCCGGCGCTGCGCGGTCGAACAGCGAAGAGCGGTCACGATGGCCTGCACTTCGCGCCCCGCGATTTCCATGTTTTCATTCACAACGCAAAAATCGTAAAACTTGTCGAACGTGGCGATCTCATCCCGCGCTTTCGCGAGCCGCCGGGCGATCTCCTCGTCGGAATCCTGCCCGCGGTTGCGCAGCCTGCGCTCGAGCTCCTCGCGCGAAGGCGGCAAGATGAAGATAGCCGCGGACTCCGGCAGCTTTTCTTTTACCTGCGCGGCCCCCTGCACGTCAATTTCTAGAACCAGGTCAAGGCCGCGCCTGCGAGATTCCTCGAGCCACTTCTTCGGAGTGCCGTAAGAATGTTTTCCGAAGACGCGCGCGTATTCGAGGAATTCGCCGCGGGCGACCATGGCGTCGAACTCCGCTTCGGTAACAAAATCATAGCATTTCCCGGCGGCCTCGGTCGCGCGGCGCGCCCGCGTAGTACATGAGACGGAAGGGAGCGTGCCGGGCATCTCCAGAATTTTCTGCACCAGTGTGGATTTCCCCGAGCCCGACGGGCCGGAGACAATCAACACCAGCGGCGCGCCCACCGTGCTCATTCGATGTTCTGCACCTGTTCGCGTAGCTTCTCAATCTCGGCCTTGATTTCGAGCGCGAGGCCGGTGATCGCCAGGGCTTCGCTCTCGACGCCGGGAGTTTTTGAAAGCAGAGTGTTGGCTTCGCGATGCATCTCCTGCAAAAGGAAATCCAGCTTCTTGCCAAGCTCGCCGGCGCCGTCGAGCAACTTGGCAAATTGCTGCAAATGACTGCGCAGGCGGTCCAATTCTTCGCTGATGTCGCTGCGTTCGGCAAGCAGCGCGGCCTCCTGAGCGATGCGCGCGGGATCGATCGCGGCGGCGCCGAGGAGTTCCTTGAGGCGAGCATCGAGGCGGCGGGCAAACGAGGGGCGCAGAGTTGTGGCCAGGCCGCGGACCTGGTCGACCTGCCCGGAAATGCGCGCGAGACGCTCGCGTAACTCCGCGACAAGATGCTTGCCTTCGGCGCGCCGCATTTCATCCAGCTTGTTGAGCGCTTCGCGGAGGCACCCTTCAAGAGCCTGGCCCAGGATTTCCTGGTCCTCTTCGGAATCCGGGACCGCTCCATTGACACCGGCGATGACCCCGGGCAGGCGCAGAAGCGAAACCACATCCACGTCCGCCGCGGCACTTGTCTGCTTCAGAAACGATTCCGCGGCGCGCAAATAGGCCTGTGCGAGTTCTTTGTTGACTTGCACGGGCACGGCCGTTCCGGGCTCGGCGCTGACGTGAATTTCCAGGTGGCCGCGATGAATATGTTCGCGGGCCACCTGGCGCAACCGCAATTCGTAAAGATCAAATCCTTCAGGCATGCGCAGCTTCAGATCGAGAAACCGGTGATTGACGCTCTTGACGCTGACGCGCACGGCCCATCCGCCGTGCTCACTGCGAGCCTGCGCGTAGCCGGTCATGGAGAGGCACTCGGGGACCTTTGCGGGTGATTGTTTTTGTTCAGTCATGAGGGATCGGCCGTTGCATGCAGACCACGCGAAGCGTGGGCGGGAGCGAGCATATCATCGTCGGCGAATTGCAGATCGTGGAGCCGGGCGTAGGTGCCGGCGCGAGCCATCAATTCGGAGTGCGTGCCGCTCTCGCGGATTTTCCCGTCTTCGAGGACGAGAATCTTGTCGGCGCGGCGGATGGTGGCCAAACGATGGGCGATCACGAACGTGGTGCGGCCCACCATCAGGTTCGCCAGAGCTTTCTGCACGTTCAATTCGGACTCCGCATCAAGCTCGGAAGTGGCTTCATCGAGGATTAGAATGGGCGAATCCTTGGGAATTGCGCGAGCGATGGCGATGCGCTGGCGCTGGCCGCCGCTCAGGCGCGTGCCGCGTTCGCCGATGACCGTCTCGTATCCGTCAGCCATTTGCTGGATAAAATCATCGGCGAGCGCGGCTTTGGCCGCGGCAATGACTTTGTCCCGGGGCACGTTGGCGAGCCCGTAGCAAATGTTATTGGAGACGGTATCGTGGAAGAGGATGTTTTCCTGCGTGACCATGGCGATCTGCTCGCGCAGCGATTTGATGGTCACGCCGCGAATATCCACGCCGTCGATGCGGATCGCGCCGGAAGTGGCTTCGTGGAAGCGAGGCAGGAGATTGACAAGCGTGGTCTTGCCGGCGCCGCTCGAGCCTACCAGCGCGATGACCTCGCCGCGACGCGCGCGGAAATGAATATTTTCGAGGACGCATCCCGAACCGTCGTCGTACATGAAGCCCACATTGTCAAAGACGATTTCCTGGGAAAACACGGGCAAGGAGATTCCACCGGGCTGTTCGCTTTGTTCTTCGGCGCGATCGAGATACGCAAACACCTGGGCGCTGATGCCGCTGACGGCCTGGAGTTGCTGGTAAATGTAGCCGGTGCGCTTGAGAGGCATGTAGGCGTTGAACATGGCATAGAGAAAGGCGAAGAACTGGCCTTCAGTCATGAGATGCGAGCGAATCTGGCCACGGGCATACAAAAGCAGGAGCGGAATGGCAATGGCCCCGAGGAGATCCATCAGCGGACCGGTAATGACCGCCGCACGGACCCAGCGCATGTTTTCGCGGAGCAGCCGTTTGGCGGCCTCGCGGAACTTGCGAATTTCAAAAGCTTCCATCCCAAACGCCTTGACGACGCGATTGCCGCTGACGGTCTCCTGAAGGATCTGGCTCAGGTCGCCGAGGCGAGTCTGGCTGTTCTCCGCGGAGCGGCGAATCTTGCGGCCAAATTTATTGATCGGCCAAGCCACGAGAGGAAGCAAGAGGGCGCAGCCGAGCGCCATTTTCCAATTGATGGCCAGGAGGATGGCCAGGAACACGATGAGGGTGAACGATTTTTGAAACAGATCCGCAAGCCATTCGCTAAGAGCAAAGCGAGCGCGTTCGACATCGTTGATGGTCGTGGAGATCAGGCGCCCGGTGGGGTTGTGCTGAAAAAAGCCGATGGGCTGGCGGATGATGCGGGCATAGACCTGGTTGCGCAAATCGGTGACGGCCGAGAGACCGGAATATTGAATCGAAGTCGTGCCGAGGTACTCGGCAAGGGCTTTTGTGAAAAAGAGAATGATCAGAGTGAAGGTAAAAATAGGCCAGACGTTGTGAATGCGCGCGGGAAAATAATCGTTGAGGTAGAGAACGCGGCCGTTCCACGGAAGAGTCCCGATGGGCAAGCGTGAGCTGGTGGCGGCTGGATTGAGGACAAAGTCCACAGCCAGCTTGATCATGAGGGCTACTGCACCTTCGGCAAGAGCGACAAAAGCGACAAGAGTTATGCCAATCGCGAACCGGAACGCGTAAGGCCGCAAGTATCCGAGCAAGCGCTTCAATTGTGGTGACAAAAGCCCGGCCACGCTGACGGCCCCCTGACTCCCCCAGTTGGTACGCTAAGCGCGGGGCAGCGGCGTGTCAAGTTTTGCAGGGTCAGGTAGTTCGAGGAAAGAGCCGGGCCTACTTTTCGAAGTCCCGGTGAACGACCTTGGCGGAGTAGCCGCGCTTGGTGAGCGTTTTCTTGACGGCTTCGGCAAGCATCACGGAGCGATGTCTTCCACCGGTGCAGCCAAAGGCAATGGTCAGATAGCTTTTTCCTTCGCGGATGTAGTGGGGGATGAGGTAGGTCAACAATCCTTCGATGCGGCGAAGAAATTCTCCCGTTTGCGGGAACGAACGGATGTAGCGGCGGACTTTGGGATCCTTGCCGGAATACGGACGCAGGCGCGGCACAAAGTGCGGATTGGGAAGAAAGCGAACATCAAAGACGAGGTCCGCGTCGGTAGGAACTCCGTAGCGGTAGCCAAAACTGACGATGGAGACCAGCATGGGACGCTTATCCGGACTCTTGAACCGGGCGTTAACGAAATGGCGGAGTTCGTGAACGTTGAATTGCGTGGTGTCGATGACCACGTCGGCAAGCTTGCGGATGGGGGCCATGAGCGCGCGTTCGTGGGACAAGCTTTCGCGCACGGAGTAATTCTTGCCGAGGGGATGTGGTCGGCGAGTCTCGCTATAGCGCCGGAGCAAGGCGTCTTCATTCGCCTCGATAAAGACCAGGGTGATGGGATGATCTTTCTTGAGATGACGAAGAAGCGGGGGCAGTTTCTCCAACTGCAAGCCTTCGCGTGCGTCGACCAATAGCGCGGCGCGAGTGAAATCACCTTCTCCGGCGGCATGGAGCTCAGCAAAGATGGGGATGAGCTCGACCGGGAGATTGTCCACGCAATAGAAGCCCATGTCCTCAAAGGCCTTTAGGACGGTACTTTTGCCGGAACCGGAAAGGCCAGTGAGGATGACGAGGTGACGCGCGTCGTGTCTCGTCTGCGGTTTCACGGGTGGCGAGAACTCAACTTTTTTCCCGGCGCTGGTGAGTGCTGGGAATGCGCATGTCTTCGCGGTATTTAGCGACGGTGCGGCGGGTGACGTGGATTCCAGCGTCGTCCAGCTTCTTGGCGATCTGCTCGTCAGTCAAAGGGTGCGTGGCATCTTCTTCATCGATCATTTTCTTGACCAGGCGCTTCAGCGTGAGGAGGGACATCCCGCTGCCTTCGGGGCCGTTGACGGACTCGCTGAAGAAAGAGCGCAATTCGATGACACCCTGCGGAGTGTGGGCGTATTTGCTGGCCACGGCCCGGCTGACAGTAGAAGGATGCACGCCGACTTCTTCCGCGACTTCCTTGATCATCATGGGCTTGAGCGCGTCCGGTCCGTGATCGAGGAATTCGCCCTGCCGGGCGATGATGGACTGGCACACGCGAAGAATGGTGTGCTTGCGCTGCTCGATATTTTTCATCAGTTGGACAGCGGCCGTAAAGCGTTCCTTGACGTAGTTGCGGACATCGCGGTCCGCGGCGTCTTTGACCAGCAAACGGCGGTAGGTGGGGCTCAGCCGGAGCTGCGGCATATCATCTTCGTTCAGGAAGGCCTGCCACTGATCGTCCACTTTGCGGAAGTAGACGTCGGGCTCGACGAGGCGCGGTTCGGTCTTGTTGTAGCGAAGGCCGGGGCGCGGATCGAGCTTCTTGATCACTTCGAGGGCGTGCTTGACGACTTCGAGCGGCCGGTTGAGCGCGCGAGCTACTTCTTTCAGCTGGTTCGATTGCACTTGCTTCAGGTGCTCGGAAACGATTTGCTGCGCGAGAGTGTTCTGGGGATCGAAGGCCTTCAATTGGAGGAGCAGGCACTCCCGGAGATCGCGCGCGCCCACTCCAATGGGATCGAAGTCCTGGACCACGGCCAAAGCATCCTCGAGATCGTCCTGCGAATACTTGCCGTTTTGTGCTAGCTCTTCGACGGAAGCGGTCAGATAGCCGTTCTCATCCAGATTGCCGATGATGCTTTCGGCGATTTCCTTGACGGAATCGGAGCAGATGGTGACGCTCAACTGCCACATGAGGTGATCGGTGAGGCCGCTGGGAGAGGAGAGGAATTTCTCGAAAGAGGGCCGCTCGGAAACTTCGCGTTCCTGGGACTGCCCGCCGTCACCTCCGGTATCGAGATACTGGTTGAAGAAGCTGCCAACATCAAATTCGTCGAAAGGATTGGCTTCCGGCTTTTCGGGGACTTTTTCGGTTTCGGCTTTTAGGAAGGTCTCGTCGCTGTAGTTGTCGGTCTGGGTTGGTTCTTCGCTCAGTTCCTCGAGAACCGGATTGGCGATCATCTCCTGATTAATCATTTCGCGAAGCTCGAGGCGATTCAGGGCCAGGACACTGACCATCTGAACAAGGCCGGGCGTCAAAATCTGCTTCTGCGAGACTTTGAGGTTGAGTTTGAGTCCCTGCCAGGCCATGGGTCTTTCCGTTTTGCCTTGTGCTGCCCTTAGTTTAGGCGGAAATGATCGCCGAGGTACACGCGCCGGACTTCCGGATCGCCGCTCAACTCATCCGGGCGGCCCTTGCGGAATATCTTGCCACTTTTCACGATGTAGGCGCGATCGGTGACGCTCAGAGTTTCCCGGACGTTATGATCAGTGATCAACACGCCAATTCCCGATTTCGCCAGATCGCGAATGATTTCCTGCAAATCCTTTACGGTGAGAGGGTCGATACCCGAAAAAGGTTCGTCGAGGAGGATAAAGGAAGGCTGCAACGTGAGAGAGCGCGCAATCTCGAGGCGGCGGCGCTCCCCGCCGGATAGAGTGTAAGCCCGGCTGGTCCGAACGGTTTCGAGACCCATCTCCACCAATAACTCCTCAAGGCGGTCGCGCTGCTGTTCCGGGGTGAGGGGCAACGTCTCCAGAACGGCTAACAGATTCTCTTCGCTGGTAAGTTGGCGAAAAACCGAGGGTTCCTGTGGAAGGTAGCTGATGCCGCTGCGGGCCCGCAAGTACATGGGCAGGTCCGTGATTTCTTCGCCGTTGAGAAGGACGCGGCCGGAGTCCGGCCGGGTGAGCCCCACGATGATGTAGAAGGTCGTCGTCTTTCCGGCACCATTTGGACCCAGTAGCCCGACGACTTCACCCTGACCGATCTCCAGTTCCACGTCGTCAACGACCTTACGGCCCCGGTAGGACTTGCTCAAATCGACGGCCTGGAGCTTTAGCATACCTCGTCACGTGCGACCCGTGAGCGGTCGCTCATTTCTCGACTCGGTGCTTCGTCAACGTGCGCGAACCATTTTCAGAGTCGACGATGATCGTATCATCCGCTAAAAAGAAGGTCAATTGACGGCCCTTGGTGGTGCCCTCGGAGACGTCATAAATCGTCGGATCGCCACCGGTCATCACGAACTTTCCGTCCAAGGCGCTGTAATCTCCGCGCTCAGCCGTGGCTCTGCGCGTTCCCTGTTCGACGATGACGCCGCCAGTTCCGACTGCGCGGCTGATTTGCTGAGCGCCGGAAGCCGCAGTTGAGGTGTTCGGTGGGGTGGGCGGAGTTCCGGAGCGCGTGAAATAGAGATCGGCGAGGGGGCCGCGCATGGTCTGGTCAACGGATTGCGCGACGACGTTTTTCTCGAGGTGCGCGCGGCTTTCCGAATCGAAATAGGTCAGCGTTCCCGAGGTAACATGCCACACGGTGGTTTTGGCGGGAGCCGGCGGCGTTGCGGGGTTTTGCGCGGAAGATTGGTTCTGCACCTGGGGAAAAACAGCGCGCACGTTGCCCACTGCATGAAGGACTTTTGTCTCCCGGAATAGTTCGATGGAATCCGCCTCCATGACGGAATCGCCCTGCCATAGACGCGCGTGTCCGGTGTATAGGGCCCGGCCACTTTTCGAATTGCCCTGCATGCTATCGGAAGTGATGTTCGCCGGTACGGGGGCGAACTGCGCAGCGCCGCCTCTCGAGGAAAAATCGGTGGAACGCACGTGGCCATCTGCGTGCATGTCTCCGGTGGCCTGAGAAAAGGTGAGGCGCGGCGCGTGCGTCTCCGTGGTGGTATCGCGGGCAACGGCCTTTCCGGTAAGGAGAGCCGATTGTGTGGCCTGGAAAAAGACCGCGTGCTCGGCTTGCGCGTTGCGGTCGGCCTCCTGGAGGTTCACGTTGCCTTGCAGCTCGATCTGCGACCAGCCGCCGGTAGGGAGCAGATGCGCGAGTCCCGATTGCGCGGTCGCCGTTTGCGTGGGACTACCTGTCAGCTCTTTTTGCGTGTGAACATTGCCGGTAGCGGTCAACTCCTTGGCCTTGCCTTGGTCGTCGAAGGCCATTTCCAATTTGTCAGCCTGGAGCGTCGTGTGCGACGGCGCGCTGCTTGCGGCGGATGCGGTTGCCGAGGTTGCCGGTCTGGTGGCAGGTGCGACGGGCGTCCCGCCGGGGTCAATCCATTGGATGCTGCCGGCACTGAGCGTTTCGGCATGTTTGAGTCGGGCCGGTTCGCCCTTGATGCGTTGGGCAAACTCGAGCAGAAGTTCGCTGGTTTGCAGGATTCGTTGCTGCCCGGAGATAGCCGCGCGGGTTTTGACGGTGACGTTCCCGGTCAGCCGTGCCAGTTTCGGATCGTTGACCTTCGGCAGCAATTCCAGGGAGGCGTTGTCCGAAGAGAACTCCTCCGTTTCGGTTCCGTTGCTGCGTGAACCCTGAGTGGTTCCCGCACCTTCGATCGTGGTGATCCATCCCTCGGGAGCAATATGCGCGGTGAGAATTTCCGCGCCCAAAATCAGCGGGCCATCTTTTTCTTGAGAGATCAGTTCGGGATTTTTTCCGGTTGCGCCAGCAGTAGCCACAAGTTTTTCGGCGCGAAACGCCGCGTCCAGGTCTAGCGTAAGTTCTCCAGCCAGCAGTTGGGCCTGGGAGTTCTCCGCCTTTACAGGACCATGAAGAAGAAGGATGCGGGAGTCGCGGGCAAAATCGAGGCTCGTTCCCGTCACGCGGACAGGTTCGCGAGCGGAAGCCCCCGGTGTCACGGCCGTCGCAGCGGCAGTCTGGCCCGGCAAGAGCAGCAGATGCACATCCTTCAGAAGCCTCATCTTGCCCGCTTCCGAATAGTACTCGACGCCAACTCCATCGCCACTGCCATTGGGAAAGACAAACTTGATGCGCTGGCTGGTCGAGGCGAGCCCAGTAGAGCGATCAAACTTGACCTCGCGAGTTTCGGCGTGGACCTTCTGCTTGATGGAGCTTCCGGGGTGCTGGGCTTCGCGGTCGGCGTCGGCAGCGCTTTGCAAATCGAATTGGACTTCGCCGCTGCAGAGGATGCCTCCTCCGCCTTGTTCGTACTGACAACTCTTGGAACGGATGACGTCGTGGCGCGCACCGCTCATTCCGAAGATGGTGATTTTGACGTCTTCGAGAAGGCTGACATTGCGATCCTTGAAGTCCGTGGACTTGGAAGCGTCCACGATGAAAATCTTGCGGTCGCCATTCATTTTGGAAAAGGAAATCCCGTTGAGCAGCCGGGTAACGTTTATGGGTGCGGGAGGCGGGGCTTTTTGCTTTTCACGGTGGGCTGTCCAACGGCGCTCAGCATACAAACCAGCCGTTAGACCGGCGAGCAGCAAAGCTGCGGCGGCGGACCAGCGAGCGTACTTTGCGGCCTCGCTTCTCTTCATAACTTCAGTTAATCAGAAATCTCGCGGGCTGTCAGCAAGGAGCCGGAGTTGGGAGAAGGAGACAGAGGCCGTTTCGAAGAAAGGAAGAGCTTGCGAATACCTTGAGGTTATCCCGCGGTGGCGGCGGTATCAGGAAGAATGCCGATATTCGCGGCAGCGACGCTGTCGCGGTGCGTGTTCTTCACGAGATACATGGCCTCATCGGCGAGGTGCAGCAGGCCTTCTTTGGTGCGCGAATCCACCGGATACGAGGCCACGCCGACGCTGGGTGTCAGGTGGATGTTCAAATTTTCCGGTCCCAGCCAGACAGTCTGGCGAATCAATTTGTGCAAGCGGCGCGCGACGTTGAGGGCATTCTCCTTGGAGGTTTGCGGCAGCAATATCACGAACTCGTCGCCGCCGTAGCGGAAAGCGAAATCGATCAGGCGGCAATGTTCTTTGAGGGCGTTACCAATCTCCGCGAGCAGGCGCGAGCCGACGAGGTGGCCGTGGGTATCGTTAACCTGCTTAAAATGGTCGAGATCGATGAACACGATGGAGAACTCGTAGTTATAGCGCTGCGAACGGTAGATTTCCGTTTCCAGAATGAAGCCCATGTGGCGCGCATTGTAGAGCGAAGTGCAATCGTCGGTGATCGTCAGCTCGTGGATGCGCTTGACGTGGCGGGCGTTCTCGAGAGCAATGGCGGCAAAGTCGGAGAGGGCTTCGAGCAGCTTGAGGTCGCGAGGATCAAAGCCATCCGGCCCCACGCAGTTGATGAGTTCAATGACGCCGAGGCAGGTGTCGCGAAACCGTACGGGCACGGCCACGATGGACTGCGTCTCCGTTTTTGTTTTCTCGTCCACCTTGGCGAAGAAGCGCGTGTCTTTCGCGGTGTCCGGGACGACCACCGTCTCGCCGTGCTGTGCCACCCACCCGGCGATACCCTGGCCAAGCTTGATGCGCACGTCTTTCAAGGCCTGTGAGGCTTTGCCGACCGCCAGTTCAAAATAGAGTTCCTGGGTGGCTTCATCGAGAAGCAAGAGAGACCAGTTGTCCGGGCGCAGGAACTCGTCAATTTTCTCCATGATCGTACGGAGGACTTGATCAAGTTGAAGGGAAGACGTGAGCGCCTTGCCCAGTTCCTGGAACACGGCCACTTCGCCTTTTTCGCGTTGTTCGGAAGGCAACGCGGGAGTGCGGCGGCGTTCGACAGCCGGAAATTGTTTTACTTCCTCCACGTTCGATGA
>Ga0187804_10000227_pt1 | contig 13028 bp, 11 predicted proteins | sample NC_wetland_sal_i_3_FD_132961 | JGI IMG/M metagenome (GOLD analysis project Ga0187804, IMG submission 132961) | Wetland sediment microbial communities from Neuse River Estuary, North Carolina, USA - Control_4 | ecosystem: Environmental > Aquatic > Freshwater > Wetlands > Sediment | place: USA...
AACCACTCCCCAAGCCGTCAAGGATTGGATCGAAAAACAAACCCGCTCTTCGGACAAGTTTCGGCGTATTGCCGAAGCTTCAGACAAGCACCGAGGCCGCCATGGCTGCGACGTCTATCCTTCCCCGGATGGTCCCCTGCTTGGCGCGCTTGCCGCATCCACAGGCGCCCGGCGAATCCTGGAAGTAGGTTGCGGCTTGGGTTACAGCGCCCTTTCGCTCGCTGGCGGGGCGGGTGACAAGGTCTCCGTCGAAACTGTGGAGCACGACTCCGAGCACGCGGAGCTCGCGCGCCGCCACATCGAAGCCGAGAAGATGGGGGGACGCGTGCGGGTGCTTGTAGGCTGGGGGAGAACTATTCTGCCCGACCTGCGGGGTCCTTACGACCTCATCTTCTTCGACGGAGACCCTGCCGAATCTGTGTTCGACTTGGGGCACTTCGAACGGCTCCTTCGATCCGGCGGTCTCCTGATTTCCGCGAATTTGTTCCTCGGTCAGTATGCTCCCGCTCTGCCAGGCCTCGACAAAACAGCTACGTATAGAAAGCAGATCATGCGCAGCGAGCGGTGGCTCACTGCCTATTTGCCCAATGGGAAGGCGCTCAGCGTCAGGCGCTAACCTGCATCTCAGCCCGTGCGGAGCACGGACGGGACATGCAGTCGTCGCTATTTCGGTGCCATTGCTCATCCTGGAGGCGCTTTGCGGATTAGACCGAGATTGGCGGCCTTTGCCGATTCTGTTCGGCAGCCTAATTGTAGTTCGGGGTGCACAGGAGGTCATCTGTGATAACCCATAGGAAACTGCTCCGGGGAGAAATCGAGCAAGTCTGGAATATCGACCGGAGTGAAGTGATAGACAATATCTATCGCTTTGAGAACGGGACTTTGGTGCTCAGACCACAACATCACGATGTCCCCGGATTGCCACTTGGCGAAGCAGAGAAATACATGCCGATCCTGCTTGACTGCTTCGACCGGGGAGGATGGTTCTATGGCGCATTCGATAACGCAGAACTAATTGGAATAGTCGTCCTGGAAAGCAAGTTTATCGGCAAGCACAAAGATCAACTCCAACTCAAGTCCCTTCACGTGAGCAGATCATACCGAAATAGAGGCTTGGGCACGCGGCTATTTGAACTAGCCAAGGCTACTGCACGCGAGCGGGGCGCCAAGCGGCTGTACATATCGGCAACGCCTTCCGAGAACACCGTTAACTTCTACGTGCGGTTAGGCTGCGCAGTGGTCGGAGAGCCTGACCCAGATCTGTTCGAGCTTGAACCTGAAGATATTCACCTTGAGTGTGATGTGTGATGTGTAAGGCACCATGTGGCAACTGCGCCCAACCAGGCGGCACTGTGCCGGCCGGAAAAATCGCACTCCGCGCCGCGTAACGTCGCAAGCGGCCGTTTCAACGCTCTCGCGGCAGGGACGGGAACAGCATTGAGACGCGGTCGCGATATTGCGTGTAGGTATCTCCAAAGGCGGCCGTGAGTTCCCGTTCCTCGGGCTGGATGGCGAACAAGATATAGCCGGTGAGCGCCGCCGCGAATAAAAGGTGTCCCAAGGTCATTGCGGGAGTCGCCCAGAAAGCGACTATGAGGCCCAGCATCATAGGGTGGCGCACGTAGCGGTAGAGCCACGGCGTCGTGAACCGCGGAGGACTGTACTCCTGCCCGCGAGAATTAACGTACGCCTGCTTCAACCCGAACAGGTCGAAATGGTCGATCAGGTAAGTTGAAAGCAACACCAGCAGCCAGCCCGAGCAGAACAGCGTCCAGAGAAGCCCCACTGCGACAGGATTTCCGACATCCCAAATCACCTGCGTCACCGGACGCCATTGCCAGAACATCAGCGACAGGACGAGGCTCGTGATCAGAACGAAGGTGCTCCGTTCGAGGGGCTTTGGAACGATGCGTGTCCACCGTCGCTTGAACCACGATCTAGCCATCACGCTGTGCTGAACCGCGAACAAGGCGACCAGTAACAGGTCGATAACGATGGCCGAGCCCAATGAGTCCGATGCCCCGGAATCGATGGATTTCGGGACGGCGAGATTGCCGACAAAGCCGATCATGTAGAGGAAGGCGAACAGGAAAATCAGGTACGCGGCGAGACCATAGACGAGCCCAAGCAGTTTTGCCATTCCTCCCCCTCCAATCGCCGGAAAATCCCCCGGATAGCTATTATCAGATCGCTTGCTTCTTAACTAGAATTTCTCTTTTGACTATCGGGAGACTCGATTCGTCCATGCGCCGCCTGCTCGGCCAGATCGCCTCGGGCAATGAGACCGTCGGGGATACCTCGACGTTGGAGGATCTGCCCGTGCTCGCCCGTCTCCGCGAAGAGGAAAAGTAACCGCGCAGTCACCCGAGCGGGATCAGCGGAACGCCGAAGATCATCACGACCGTGGCGCCCGTTCGCTCTAAGTCGATATTTCGCCTTTGGCCGAGTCAGTTCGCTTAGCGCTTGGGTTCGTCGGAAGATTGATTGGTGTTTTCCGGCGGCGTTGTTCTGCGATCTTCCGACAGACCAACATACTTATGCAGTACATATACCAGCGTCGGCTGAAACACTCGCGTCAGCAGCGCGATCGAAATCGCCCCGCCAATCACGACGATGGCGAGCGGCCGCTGTGTTTGAGCGCCGATTCGGGTTGAAAGCGCCGCCGGCAGTAAACCCAAGCCGTCGACCAGCGCCGTCATCATGAGTGCACGGAAACGGCGGTCCGCCCCCATTACGATCGAATCGACCAGCGAATGACCCTCGTCCCACAGCTGGTGGATGTAAAAGTTCAGCAGAATGCCGTCCATGATCGCAATCGCGAAAATTGAAATGAATCCGACCGCGGCAGAGACACTGAATGGCGTGCCGGTGACTACTAAGGCCAAGACTCCTCCTAGACACGCAACCGGAACCTGCGCCATCAATATAAGGGTATTAACCACCGAAAGCGTGGCGGCATAGAGGACTCCCATTATCAGCAGGAGTGCAAGCGGAACTACGATCGCGAGCCGCTGGTTGGCGGCGCGCAACTCTCCATACTCTCCCACCCATTCGAGATGCGTTCCCTCAGGCATCTGGACTTCGCGGGCGACGCGCGCCTTGGCGTCGGCGACTGCGCCCTCGAGGTCACGGCCTCTTACCGAAAAGCGTACCGGTACGTAGCGCTGGAGATCTCCACGATAAATGAATGAAGCACCCTCGGATGCCTCGACGCGCGCAATTTGTCCCAGCGGCACATAGCCGCCGGTAGGAACGGTGACCCGAATGTCGCGCATCGCCTCGATGGTCTGCCGATACTGGGGCTTCCATCGCACCACCAGCGGGAAGCTGCGGTCGCCCTCGAGCACCTGGGTTGCCGGCAATCCACCGATTGCCGCCTGCACGACAGTGGACACGTCACCGGAGTTCAGTCCGTATCGCGCGGCGGCATCGCGGTCCGGCTCGACGACGATATTCGGCTGCCCGAGCGACTTGTACATGAAAACGTCGGTTACCCCGGGGACCTGTTTCAATATCTCTTCAAGCCGGGTAGCTATTGACTGATCAGTATCCAGGTCATAGCCGAATACCTTCACCGCGTTCTCGCCGGCTTTTACACCCGAAAGCGCCTCGTCAATGTTGTCTTCGATATTTTGTGAATACGAGAAGCTGACTCCGCGGAATCGCTTGCGGAGCCTCTCGTCCATCTCGGAAACCAGGCGCTCCTTGGTCATCCCTTCCGGCCACGTAGCCTGGGGCTTCAGGTCGACAGCAAACTCGACGTTGAAGAAACTCGTGGTCTCAGTGCCATCGTCAGGCCTGCCGAGCTGCGATACAGCGCTCGATACCTCTGGAAACGACAAGAATATCGCGCGCATCTGGCTCACCAGCTTTGCGCCTTGCGGCAGGTTGATCGTCGTCGGCATTATAGCGTGCGCCCAGATATTGCCCTCTTCCAGTTTGGGTAGAAACTCGCCTCCCAAACGCGGGAAAAGCGACAGCCCGGCGGCCATGACCAGGCAGATGATCGCCAGCGTGAGCCGCGGCCACCGCAAAATTCGCACGAATAAGTTGTGGTAGAAGTTGTGAAACGCCTCCCATACAAAATTGTGCGTTTCCTTCATTCCCTTGTGGAGAAAGATCGAACTTAGAACGGGCGAGAGCATCACCGCCAGCAAAATCGCGATTGTCAACGCGTATGCGTAGGTGTGCGACATCGGGGAGAAGATCGCGCCTTCCACCCCCCGCATCGTAAAGAGCGGAAGGAACGCGATTAAAAAGATCAGGGTCGAGTAGAACATCGGTCCGCCGACTTCCCTGGAAGCGTTCAGGATGGAATGAGAAGTACTTTCGGCCCGGGAAGAATCGGTAGTTAGATGTCGATAGATATTCTCGACGACGATTATTGTCGAATCGATGATGATTCCAAAGTCCACCGCGCCCAGCGAAAGCAGGTTCGCCGGCGTGCCGGTCAAATACAGCAGGATGAAGGCCCCCAGCATGGCCAGCGGAATGTTTATTGCCGCGATAATTGCGGTGCGCAAGCTGCCCAGGAAGAAAATGAGCACCAGGAACACAAGCACCATCCCGAGCGTCAGATTCTCGAGAACGGTTTCAAGCGTCGTATAGACCAGACCTCTTCGATCGTAAAACGGCACTACCTTGTAGCCTTTGGGCAGCATACCTGTGGTATTTAGCTGAACGGCCTTTTGCTCTACACGCGCCAGTGTCTCAAGGGTGTTGCCGAATTTCCGCATCAGGACGATTCCTTCGACGACCTCGTCCTCGTAATCCATTCCAACGATGCCCAGCCGCGGTGCCCATCCCACCGACACGTCGGCCACATTCTTTAACCTAATCGGCGTCGACTTGTTCGACGTTAGCACCACGTTGCCGATGTCACCCACCCCGCGGATCAACCCAAGGCCCCGCACATCGAATGCCTGTTCGCCTGCGTTGAGATAGCTTCCCCCCGAATTGGTGTTCGAGTTCTGAATCGAGCTGATTACCTGGGAAAGCGGTATCGAGTAGTGATCGAGTTTCTGCGGGTCAACTTCGACGTGGTACTCTTTCGTGAGACCGCCAAAGCCTGAGACGTCGAGCACGCCGGGCACGGTCTTAAACTGTTTCTGACAAATCCAGTCCTCGATCTCCTTCTCCTTGACCAGGTCATGGCCCGGGCCCCTGACGGTATATCGATAGATCTCGCCGATGGGGTTCTCCGGCGACAGACCGGGCGCGATGCCCCGGGGAAGAGTAACGAATTGCAACTGGTTTATCGTCTGAGTGCGGTCAAATTCGTAATCACTGTCCCAGTCGAAGTACAGGCGGATGTCGGACAGTCCGTATAGCGATATGGATTCCATCGCCTTCAGATGAAGCATACCGCTCATCCCGTACTCAGTTGGGACCGTGACGAGTCTCTCGACCTCTTCGGCGCTGAGACCGTTGGGCAGCGTCAGAACCTCGGTCATGGGTTGCACGGGATCGGGATAAGCTTCGATGTCAAGTTGTGAGAATGAATATAGCCCCGCCAGCAACAACAACGCGGCTGCGGCTATCACGACCGCGCGCTCGCGGAGCGCCAGCGTCATCAACGCTTGAATCATCGCTAAAACCCTTGAAGGCGAAAGACCGCTCGGCTATGAGCTCTCCCCGTGTGCCTGGTGCCAAACCGCGTTGACCTGGATTGTTTGGCCCGTGACGACGCGATCGCCCGCGCTTAGTCCTGAGATCACCCGTGCGTAACCCTCCTCATTCCACGCGCCGATGGTGACCGCGCGCCGTTCGAGCAGGTCGTTACCGCTATCGACGTAAGCGAAGTACTTGTCTGTCTCAAACACGAGCGCGTCCAGCGGCACTACCAGCGCTTGGCCCGGCTGCACCACGATCGTGACGCGCGCGAGCATTTGGGGCTTCAGCTTGAAACCCGGATTCCTGACTTCGCATCGAATCTGGGCCGTGTGCGTGGCCGGATCGACGTTGGGGCTGATCCGCGCAAGCGTTCCATGGAAAATCTCGTCGGGATAAGCGGTGGTGACCGCGGAAAGTTCCTGCCCGGGTTTGACCCGAGCAAGATCACCTTCGTAGATGTCGGCGGTAATCCAGACGTCTTCGAGCGTGCCGAGCGAATACAGTACGTCGCCGGGATTAACCGCCGAACCGCGCAGCGCCTGATTCTGAACTATATTTCCGCTTATCGGTGCGTGCATCACGAAGGTTGGAGCCGCTACCGTGATCTCCGCTATCTGCGCAGGCTCGATGCCCAGTAGGTCGAGCTTTCGTTTCGACGCTTCGAGCATCGATCGTCCGAACTCATCGTCATTGGTGCCTGACAGCTTGGAGACCATCGCTTTTGCTTGGAGATATTCCGCCTCAGCAGTCATGATGTCGGGGCTATAGAGCGTGGCGATCGCCTGGCCGCGCTGAACATAATCCCACTGCGAGACGCGCACTTCCTCAATCCGGCCCGACACCCGCGAAATGATGGAGGCCACTCGCCGGTCGTCAAACGTAACCTGTCCCGAGGTTTGCAATGTCCCCGGCAGTTCGACGGATTGGACGGCGGTCAGAGTCATGCCCGCCAAATCAGCCGGAGCAAGCCGCATCAACTCGGGACCTTGTCCTTGATGCACAAACTTCGGCAGTTGCGGATCCGGCTGGTCGTTCGGCGCCGTTGCGGCTGGAGAACCGCCGCAACCAATCGTCGCGCTCGCAATCACCAAGAGTAGTGAGGTGACCGCTAGCTGCAGCCAGGAAAGCCTGATCAAAGTCATTGGAGATTTCCTAGGGCGGCCTGCTCAATGGCCACTTTTCCCGCCAATAGCTGATTAACGGCCGGTAGCCGGAATATCCACTTTTAATCGTGATTTCGTCTAGCACCGGAACCAGACGAGCCGCAATTGGGAAAATTCAAGCCCGGTTTTGAGTGCAAGGCGCTTCCCCGCGGCGCCAGAAGGGGCCGATTTCGCATCTGGCGGGCATCCAATTCCGGGGAATGCCATTTTTCCAACCGACTCCGCAGAAACTTCTTCCTGCGCCACAGCGTCGTCATCGAAATCTGCGCCGCTTTGCGCCCCGCTTATCCTACCGGGGACAGCATCGCCGAGGCTATCGCGCGCGGTCACCCGAGCGGGATCGGCGGAACGCCAAGGATCATCACGACCGCGGCGCCGGCCGCGAACATGATCGCGAATCCGGCCGCGATCCGGACAAAGAACGCCGCTTGGCCGCTCGTGTAGGCGAGCCCCGACTTGAACAGCGCATTGACGGCCGCCGCCAAAATCATCCCGAGTATCGCGTTGCGGATGTTCGATGCGCCCGCGGCCTGGAACTGCGCGAGGGAGACGGTGACCGCGTCGGTGTCGATAAGCCCGCCGATCGCCGAGGACACCAACTCTCCTCCGCCGCCGAAGTAGTAAGTTCCCGCGCGAGTGAGGAACAGCACCGCAGCGAACACCACGCCGAATCTCAGAGCCGGATACAATGAAAATGGATTCCGGAAGGCCGACTTGATCGGCGCGGCGGCCGAGCCGCCGGCGCCGCCGGCCAGCATCATCGACGCCGCCAGCCCCGCCACCGTCATCGCGCCCATCGCCGGGATTCCCGCCGCCGCCACCGCAGGGCTGAATGCCGCGGCGAGGATCAGCATGCGCGGAAACATGATCGAGTTGGCGACCAGCGTCGCACGCGCCATCGACACCGCCGACTCGGGCACTTGCCGGACCGCCTCGGAGGCTCCGCCGGTGTACGCGGTGGTCGAGGCGAGCCCTCCGACTACCGCGCTGAGCAGCACGCCGCGTGCCGGATCGAGAAACTTGGTCAGGAAGTAACCGATATACGAAACGCCGCAGACCAGGATCACGAACATCCAGATTTTCCGCGGCTCGAAGAAACCGAATGGGCCGTAAACACCGCTCGGCAAAATCGGCAGAATCAAAAAAATCAGCGCGAGGAAGCCGAGCGTGTCGAGGTACTCGACATCCGAAATGACCTCGCGCGCGAAGCTGCGCAACTCTCCCTTGGTCGCGAGAATTACCCCCAGGATGATCCCCAGCCCGGCCGCAAGCGACCGCTCGGGCGTCAGCGCCATGTAGCCGACCGCGAATGTCGCCAGGGCGGCGAGTTCGGTCGTGATGCCGGTCCGCTCCGGCCGCTGCACGCGCATCACGACGACCATGGTCGTCGTGCCGGCAAACGCGGCGGCGGTCAGAGCGATCTGGCCGATGAGCGCGCAGGCGGCGCCGAGCGCCGAGATGATCAGGAAATCGCGAATGCCGGGACGCGGAGGATTGCCCGGCTCGGGCTCACGGGTTCTTCCGATGAGAAATCCGAGCGCGAGCGCGAGAGCAAGTCCGCCGGTTGCCGAGGATAGCGGCGCCCACAGGTCATCCATCGCTTCGCCCACGCGAGTGTATCGCGAATTTCATGCGATATGAGAGCGAGCCGCCCCGAACCGGCACTCCCCGCCGGCCGGCGGCTATTGCGCCGGCGTGGCCATCAAGGCTGCTCAGCCGCGGGAGCGGATAACTCGAGCTCAACTCCGCCGAGCCTCGCCGCAACCAGGTTGTAGACCCAGCACATGACCGCGGTCACCAGAAAGCTTCCCACGCCGTACAAAATCGGCACCACGAAAATCACGAAGAGCGCCCGTCCGGCATGACCCCTGAACAACATGGCGACTCCGACGATGAAACCCACCGATGCTGCCACCACGAGGTACAGGGAGCCTATCACCTTCGCGGTCTGTAATACGCCGATAGCTTTGATCTCATGCATTGCGATTTCCTCCTCCTCTCGCGGCGTAGGCGGTTCAGTTAGTGTCTCCGTCCGGTAGCGCTATTACAACTTGTTGCCCCGCCCGGTTCCAACTTGCCGGCCGCCCCGAACCTGTTGGAACGGGGCCGGCCCGAACCAGTTGGATTGGCGCTCGCGGCAGATTAAGGCCGGCGGTTTCGCGCGGTCCATCGCGCTCCATTTGAACCGAAAGAATCAGCGGGATTGTCATAATGAACCATCGAACATCCGTTTGGCGATCGTGGCGGCGCAATTCCGCCGGCGGCCGGACACTCTTCATGTAGACCGCTCGCTTGCCGCGACATCCGGGGGCTTGCTTTTTCCTACTAAAAGACTAGAAATACGACACTTGGGCGGCTGAGGATGTGCGGATGGGATCGATCGAGGGAGGAACACTTCCATGCACACCGCACGAAAAACTGCGTACGCCGCGCGAAAGACTGCGTCCACCGCGCGAAAAGCCGCGTGCACGGTTCGAAGAACTGCGGAACTTGACGACGCGAAGCATCTGCTGGAAAAGCTCGTCCGCCATCTCCAGGCCAACCGCATCGAGTATTCCCGCGCAAGGCTCCTGCGCGTGCAGAGCGACCTCTCGGCGCTGACCTCGCGGGCCAGCGATGCCCAGCGGATTATTTCCATCTACATGATGGAGCGCGAGCGAACCGGCGTGCCTTTCGGCTCCGCGTCATCACCCTTGCCGGTCGAGGATGAAACCCGAGCGCCCGATGCGCTCGACGCCCGCGCTGCCGCGGCTGCGGACGGGCTCACCGGGTTCGCGATTTCGGATGCGCGCTCCCCCTCCAGCGCATGGAATGCCACGAATGAGGGGATCGAAATCCGGGTCAACGGTTCGAAGCGATTGCTGAGGCGTTCGGAAGGCAACTGGCGCGGCGCCAGAACGATTCTGGGCTCCCTGTTCGGCTCGCGCCTGCGTTGGGAAGCCGGCCTGCCGTTGGTCCTGAGGGCATCGGAGAATCGGCCGGACTCGGGTCCTTCGGCTTTCCCGCGCCAGTAGCTACAACCCCGCGAGGCCGCACGCCTCGCCGGTCGGAAGAGACCGGGCAACCTCTCCGTCGAGGACTTCGACCTCGACCGCGGCGCCTTGGGGCCGAGGCCGCGCGCGCGCCTTGCTCGCCCGTCCACCGCGATGATATTCTGTAGACCGTGAGTGGGCGTGTGCCCACTTTTTTGTTCGTGTCAGTTATCGGCCCCCGGGAACATAACGGACGCGCCCGAGGGCCCGCAGTCGGCGGGCGAGGGCAGTGGCGATGATGGTGCTGGCGCTTCATGCGGTCGCCGCGAAGGTGGCCGAGCTGCTCGAACCGCATATCGAGCGCCAGGGCTATGAACTGGTCTCGGTGGAGTACCATAAGGGATTGCGGAGTTCGATGCTGCGCCTGCTGGTCGATAGACCGGGCGGAGGAATCGGGTTGAACGATCTCGAAAAACTGAGTCCGGTGCTCAGCGACATGCTCGATGTGTACGACCCGATCGAGGGGCGGTACACCCTGGAGGTGGCATCGCCGGGGATCAATCGGCCGCTCCGCAAGCTCGCGCATTTCGAGGCGGTCTGCGGGCAGCGCGTGAAGATAAGGACGTTGCACCCGCGCGAGGGGCAGAAATCGTTCGTCGGGCGCCTGGTTTCGGTCGCGCCCGACGGAGTCGAGCTCGACGACGAGCCGAGCGGCAAGCGGCTCGCGATTGAGTTCGCGGACATGTCGGACGCGAATTTCGAGTACGACTTTGGCAATTGACTCGATGATAACCGATCACTTCTATCTTGCGAGGGAAGTGAAATTCGCCGTGCCCGCCGGCGGCCGTGCGCGCGATGCCTGCGCGCGGCGGCCGATGACGTCAGGCGCGCCGGAATTTCCGCGCCCCGGGGAGGCGGTATGGCCGTCGATCTGAACCGGGTTATCGAACAGGTATCCAAGGAGAAAGGCATCGACAAGTCGATCGTGGTCAACGCGGTCGAGGAGATGATGCATTCCGCGGCGCGGCGCACCTTTGGCCCCGACCGCAAGATCGAGTCGCGCTTCAACGTGGATATCGGCGAGATCGAGCTGTTCGAGATCAAGACCGTCGTGGAGCAGGTGAGCAACCCGACTCTCGAAGTGGGTCTCGAGGAGGCGCACGCCAAGTACGATCCCGAGGCGGAGGTCGGCGACGAGATCTTGATCAAACTCGACACCGCGACGATGGGGCGGATCGCGGCGCAGGCGGCCAAGCAAAACCTCATCCAGCACATCCGCGACGCCGAGCGCAAGCAAATCTTCAACGAGTTCAAGGACCGCAAATCCGAGATCGTTTCGGGCATCGTCCAGCGCTTCGAGCGCAAAAACATGATCGTAAACCTCGGGCGCACCGAGGCGATTCTGCCCGAGAAAGACCAGATTCCCCACGAACGCTACCGCCAGGGCGACCGTATCCGCGCGCTCATCACCGACGTGGACCTGTCCGAGAAAGGCCTTTCGATCGTGCTGTCGCGCACCTCGAACGATTTCCTGATCCAGCTTTTTGCGCAGGAAGTGCCGGAAATCTACGAGGGGATCGTCGAGATTCGCCAGTGCGCTCGCGAGCCCGGCGGCCGCGCCAAGGTCGCGGTCTACTCCAAGGACTCCGATGTGGACCCGGTGGGTGCGTGCGTCGGCATGAAAGGAACCCGCGTGCAATCGGTGGTCCAGGAGCTGCGCGGCGAGAAGATCGACATCGTGCCGTGGACCGACGACCAGGCGGAATTGGTGTGCCGCGCGCTTGCGCCGGCCAAGGTCTCCAAGGTGATCATCGACGAGGATGAGCACGAAATGGAAGTGATCGTGCCCGACGATCAGCTCTCGCTGGCGATCGGAAAGCGCGGACAAAATGTGCGCCTCGCGCATCGCCTGACCAACTGGAAGCTCAATGTCCGCAGCGAGCAGGAAGCCGAGGACGAAGCTCGTTCCGCGCGCGCATCGCTCAATGCGATTCCCGGCATCGGCGATATCAATGCGGAGCTGCTCTTCCAGTGGGGCTTCCGTTCCGCCGAGCAGCTCTCCGAGTCCGATGAGAACCACTTCGAGGTTGAAGGCATCAGCCCCGAACGCGCGCGTCAGATAGTTCAGGCGGCGCGCGAGCACGTCGCCAACAAGCGGCGGATCGAAGAGGAACGGCTCGCCGCGGAGGCAGAGGCCGAAAAGGCTCGCGCGGCGGCGCAGGCGGAAGCGGCGGTCGAGGCCGCCGCGCAGTCCGCCGACGTCCCGGATGCGAGCGCGGCTCCCGCGGGCGATGCGCCGCCGGCCCCAGATGCGCAAGGAAAGTCATAAGCCGGTACGCACCTGCCTGGGGTGCATGAAACAGGATTCGAAGGCGATGCTGGTGCGTGTCGCGGCGCGCGGCGATAAGGTTGTGCCGGACCCGGAGGCGAGGATTGCGGGGCGCGGGGGTTATTTGCATCCGCGCGCCGAGTGTCTGGAGGCGTTCGTCCGGTCGAAGGCCCGAGAGTTTCGATCGCTTGGACGCAAGATCGAGCGCGAGGCGCGCCGCGAACTCGTCCGAGCGATCGAGCGTCGGCTGGATAGAGAAGGTCCCGTCGAATATAATTGTTAAATTAATAGGATGGCGCGAAAACGGATCAAAACGCTTGCGACCGATTGGGGCGTCTCCATCGAGGAGGTGATGCAGAGCTGCGTCCGCCTCAAGCTCGGCCACGCCCAGTCCGAGTCCAGTCTGCTGGCGCCTGACGAAGCCGAACGGGTCAAGGCGGATCTCGATGAGCAGGCGCATCGCGCCGCGGTGATGCGCCGCGAGACGGTAGTCGAAACCAGCGGCGGCAAGGTCCTGGAGAAGCGGCTCACCGCAACCGTGATGCGCCGGCGGCACACCGAACCCGCTCCGGGATCGCCGGGATCGGGAGAGCCGTTCCATTTCGAGCTCGAGCAGAAGCGCGACGAGGCCTTCGCGGCACCGTTCCTCGAAGAACCGGCGGCTCGGGAAGCTGTTTCACCGGTCCTGTTCGAGGCCGCGCCTGCCGCCGAGGCGAGGGTTGTCTCACCCGAAATCCAGATTGAAACCAAGCCCGAGGGCGCTCGGCCCGTTACGGCCGGGGAGCCCGCGCAATTTGAAGCGTCGCGCCCGGCCGCCGTCGAGCAGCTTGCCCCGGTTCAGGCCGGGGGCGTGTTGCAGCCGGCGCCAGGAGAGGCCGAAGCGGCTCGCATCGGCGGGACCGCCGCCGCGACGCGGCCGGGGCAGGTGCGCGCCGAGCGCGCTGAAATCAC
>Ga0187804_10000228_pt1 | contig 13013 bp, 9 predicted proteins | sample NC_wetland_sal_i_3_FD_132961 | JGI IMG/M metagenome (GOLD analysis project Ga0187804, IMG submission 132961) | Wetland sediment microbial communities from Neuse River Estuary, North Carolina, USA - Control_4 | ecosystem: Environmental > Aquatic > Freshwater > Wetlands > Sediment | place: USA...
CGGTCATCCTTGAAATCGAAAAACCCACCGGCGGATGGAAAGAGCTCAGCCGCGGCGCCACCGATGGCGATGGCCGCCTCCGCCATCTTCTCGCCCCCGGCTCCCTCGTCGAAGGAACCTATCGCCTCACATTCGAAACGCATTCCTATTTTCATTCGCGCAAAATGGAGGCTCTTTACCCGATTGTGATCGTTGTGTTTCAAGTCCGGGACGCGAAGCAGCCTCACCATATCCCGCTGCTCCTCAGCCCCTTCGGATACTCCACCTATCGCGGGAGCTGACTGACCAATGCCCATCAAGCTCGCCGAAAATAATTACGGCAAATCGCGCGTCCGCCTCCTCCGCGTTCTCCGCCAGGAAGGCCGCCACGACGTCAAGGAATTCTCGATCGACATTCGCTTCGAAGGCGATTTCGAGGCCGCGCACACCAAAGGCGACAACCGCAAAATCCTCCCCACCGACACCATGAAAAACACCGTGTATGCCCTGGCGCGCCAATATCCCGTCGAAGCCCTCGAGGATTTCTGCCTCCACCTCATCGAGCATTTCCTCACCTATAACCCGCAAGTCTCCTGCGTGGGAATCGAAGCAGAAGAAAATCTCTGGACGCGTTTGCAATTCGGCGGCAAACCCCACGCCAGCGCTTTCACCCGCGCGGGCCGGGAAAAACGCACCGCCAATTTGGAAGGCACCCGGGAGGGAAACACCATCGGCGCCGGCATCGAAGACTTGACTGTGATGAAGACCACCAAGTCCGCCTTCGACGGTTTCCTGCGCGACCCCTACACGACTCTAAAAGAAGACCGCAATCGCATCCTGGCGACAATCATCCGCGCCCACTGGCTCTACGAAGGCACGGAATCTGAATTCAGCCCCATCTGGCACGGCGTCCGCCAGGCCCTGCTCGAAACTTTCGCCGAACATGATAGCCGCTCGCTTCAGCACACTCTCTATGCCATGGGCGAAGCCGTCCTCTCGAGCTTCGACCGCGTTCGTGAAATTCACCTCTCGCTTCCGAACAAGCATTTCACCGCGGTCGATCTCTCCCCCTTCGGCATGGACAATCCCGCCGAGGTTTTCCTCCCCACGGATGAGCCGCACGGCCTGATCGAAGCCACCCTGCGCAAGGAATGATGGTTATCGTCATTTCCAGCGCCGCTTCAGACTTCGATTCGGGGTTGTCCGAAAATACCGGACAGGATACATTTGTAAAGTGGCAGTGCGAAGTCCGTCGGGCAAGCCTCTCCGCCCGATAGAATCAGCAACCCATTGGCAGCATCCGGCAATTGGCGAATCGGTTGCGCCTATAGCACGCTTGAGCGAATTGAATGACCGGAAAAATTCTAATCGTGGACGACGAATCGGCGGCCCGTGCCGCTCTCGAAACCTTGCTGCGCCGCGAGGGCTTTGAAGTCCGCGACGCCAGCGATGGCGCATCCGCGCTCGTCGAGTGCGCGAATTTCCGTCCTGACCTGATTCTTCTCGATATCCTCATGCCCGGCATGAACGGCTTTGAGGTCTGCCGCCGCATCAAGGCCACGCCCGAGACGCGCCTTACTCCCGTCGTTCTCATCACCGGCCTTTCAGCCACCGAGGACCGCATCGAGGGCATCAACGCGGGCGCCGAAGATTTCCTGAGCAAGCCGATCGACTTCAACGAACTCCTCGCCCGCGCGCGCTCCCTGCTCAAGCTGAAACAATTCACGGACGAGCTCGAAAACGCCGAAACGGTGCTCTTCACCCTCGCGCAGAGCATCGAAGCGCGCGATCCCTGCACCAGCGGCCATTGCGAACGCCTCGCGGCGATGTCCTCGCGCCTCGGTGCGCGCCTCGCGATTCCTGAAGAGCACATCAAGGCCTTGCGCTGGGCCGGCACCGTCCACGACATCGGAAAAGTCGTGGTTCCCGATGCCATTCTCCTGAAGCCGGGCCCCTTGACGCCGGAAGAAATGGCCGTGATGCGCAAGCATTCCGTGGTCGGCGAACGCATCTGCGCGCCCCTCCGCACCTTCCGCCTCGTCACTCCCATCATTCGCCACCATCATGAAAAGCGCGACGGCTCCGGCTACCCCGATCGTTTGCGCGGCGAGGAAATTCCCCTCACCGCGCGCATCCTTCAGCTTGCGGATGTTTACGACGCGCTCACAACCGACCGCCCCTACCGCACGGCAATTCCTTCCGAACAGGCCCTGCAAATCATGGACGACGAAGCCAAACTCGGATGGTGGGACCAGGAATTGTTCGATCGCTTCCGCGAGATGATCCGGGAGACCCGCCCGGCAGCCGCCCCCGCGCCGATCCATAGAACCGCCAACAAATAAATCCGCCGGCTTCCCTACGCCTTTGCAAGGCGTTCTTCTCCCGCATACACCACGAAGCGCCGCCCGCGCAGGAATCCCACGAGTGTCTGCCGCAATTCGCGCGCGAGCTGCACCGCCAGGCTCGATGGCGCGGATACCGAGGCCACCACGGGCACTCCCGCAACAATCGCTTTCTGCACAATCTCAAATCCGCCGCGACCGCTCACCAGCAACACCGAATCCCCGAGCGGCACCCGCCCCTCCCGCAGCGCCCACCCTATCACTTTGTCCACTGCGTTGTGCCGCCCGATGTCCTCGCGCAGAACCAGCAACGACCCTCGCGCATCGAAGAGCGCCGCCGCGTGCAGTCCTCCCGTGCGCCGGAAGACGTCCTGCGACGATTTAAGCTCCTCCGGCAGCCGCACCAGCAGTTCCGGATCGAGCCGGAAATCTGGATTTGGCGGTTGCAGCAATCGAGACCGCACCGCCTCTATTGACGCCTTGCCGCAAATCCCGCAGCTCGATGCCGCAAAGAAATGCCGCCGCATCTTTTCGAAATCCGGCGCTGCGTCAGCGGAAAGCTCCGCCTGCACCACGTTCCCGCGATTCGCCCCGCCGCTCCGCTCAACGCTCTCGAGCGCGATAATCTGTTCGCGCCGCTGCACCAGCCCCTCCGTAAATAGAAACCCGGCCGCCAGCTCCAGATCGTGCCCCGGCGTCCGCATCGTCACGCTCAGTGGATGTTCGCCCACGCGAATTTCCAGCGGCTCTTCTGCGGCCAGAAAATCGTCCTTCCGGCGCACCTTCCCGTCGTCCCATTCGGATACTTGCGTCAAATCAACATTGCGAGATTTATTTGGCAAGCGCGCGGCTCCGGTTTCTCGAGATCATGCCCCTTGGGCAGCGCGTCAAGGGTACCGCTGAAATCGAAAATATGGCTCCAAAAACGGGGCTGGCTCGCCCTGACGGGGGTCAGGGCGAGCCAGGGGGCTATACGTGGTGTGAGGTATTACGGAGCTCTTGTTTTGTTTAGTTACGTCCACGATCGGACGCGACTGTGCACATGAGTTTTACTCGCCCAGAATTTTTCCGGTTGTGGGATCGAGAATGAGTTTCGACGTGCGCCGGTTGAAGTCCAACATTCCGAAGATCGAACCGGCGATTGCGTCGGCGGACCCGTTGCCAATCCTGCCCAGGTTCCAGTTGTCCTCGATGAAGCGAATGCTGGACGACTGGTCGGTCACGCGGTTGTCAACGAAATTCTCCTTCGCGAAGGGCGAAATCACGATATAGGGAATCCGCGGACCATATCCGCAGCGGCCGTTCTGAACCGCCGTCAACCCGGCAATGGTTTGCGCCACGCCGCAGCTGCCCGGTCCCTCGAGGTTGTCGTCGCCCGTGCTGTTCGACTGGTTTACGATCGGGCCCAACTGGTGGTCGTACCAGCCGTCGGAATCGTCGTAATTGATGATGATCAGCGTGCTATCCCACTCTTTGGTTTGCATGATCGAGTTGATGAGGTTGACGACGAAAAACTGTTCGTCGATCGGATCCGAATATCCCGGATGGCCGTCCTGATACGCGGGCGCCTTGATAAAGCTGACGGCGGGCAATTTCCCTTCGTCCAAAGCGGTCATGAAATCACTGGTGTCATAGTTGTGATTCGCTCCGTCAAGCGATGTCCCGATCAATCGGGCGTCGCTGGGCCGGGTGTGATGCGGATTGACGGTTGAAGGGTAGTATTGGAAAGGCGAGTGGTGAGGGATATAGTCGCCGTCGCTCGATTGTGTGAGCGCGTCGTCGCCGGCGAGTCCCACATGGTGCTGCCCGCAAATGGCCAACCCGCCTGCGGTCACGCCCGTGGGGGCAAAGCCGCCCTGGAACCAGCCCCAGGTGATGCCCTTGGCGTTGAGCAAGTCGCCGATGTTCTTGCCGGTCATCGTGACTTGGGCGGAATTAGCAAGTCCCGGGGTAGTCTGCGTGCAATCATCCAAGTGTGGCCGGGCATCGCCGATCAAAGCGCCCATCGTGGCTGGCGGGGTTTCGTTGCCACCGGCAATATTTCCCCCTGGTTTTAGAGCGCCTTTCGTCGTTGGAAACAGCACGGCCTCAAAGGTGTTCCCGGAAATCAAGTTGATCGCTCCAGGTGCCGAGGGCCCGAAGGTGGTACCAAAAGAGTTGTCGTCCATGGCGAAGTGCTGGGCGTAATTCCACATGGCCGTTACTGTGTTTCCGTCGTAGTAGCCCATCGCGGCGTTCGGCCCGAGGACCGGATCGGAGCAGCTCACCGTGCCCGTCTCGCCCAATGACGTCAGCGGCGTCAGCCATTGGTCCATCAAGCCGCCGTGAAACGCAAACTGCTCGTCGTTGTAGTCATGATCGTTGTCGCAGGTCACCGGAACGCTTGGCGGAATGCGGAAGGGGTTGATGCGCGTCCCGCCGCTTTCCGTGTTGTAATTGTTCGTCAGCAGCCCGGCGCTTTCGAGATTGTTCACGCGCGGCGTATCGTCCTTCGCGTGAAATGAAATTTCCCCGGGATTGTTCTGCGCCTGTGGGTAGGTCCCGAAATAGTGGTCGAACGAGACGTTCTCCTGGAAAATTACGACCACATGCTTGATCGGCGTTGTCGTTTGCGAATCCGGTGACGGCTTCGATTCATTCTGGCCGGCTAGAAGGCTATTCGGCGTGAAGATCGCCATGTTCGTGGCGAGCAGCGTAGCCAGCGCCCAACGGAAATGCTTGGAAATCATGAGCTCTCCTAAATTGTGATTTGTCAGGTCCGAATCCGCGGCCACTCACACCATCACGAACTGCCGCACAACGAGGTCATTTGAGTTTCTTCGGAACCAGACGCTGGAGAGAGACCCTACGTGGCGATTATTATTGCCGCGTGACAGCTCAGTGAAAAGTAGCTCTCAACCCAATTCGGTGACGCCCGTCACAAATCGCACTCTTGCGGTCACTTCCGTTTCAACGCGACCGCCCCGGATGCCTTCTCCGGCAAATTTTCCACAGGCGCTCCCGCTTGCGGTTCCACCCGAACCAAACCCATCATCCCGCCGTCTTCGTGCTCCAGCAGATGGCAATGATATGGAAAGAGCCCAACGGTATTCGAGTCCCGGAAATCCATCCGCAGTTTCACGCTGGGGTACCGGCTGGTCTTGCCATCCCAGAAAGGCACGTTGATCGTGTCGCGCAAAAACGGCTCATTCACCGCGCTTCCGAATCGTTCCAGCAATAGAAAGTGTAGCTGATGGATGTGAAAGGCATGCAGTTCCAGCGAGCGATTTTCGATGATCCAGTCTTCCACGTCTCCCTGTCGCGCCACTATATTCGGCACGTTCGAAGCCGGATCGAACGCCTTCGGCGGCTGCCCGTCCACGGTGATAAAAAAAGTCGTCGGGCTGTTCGGATCTTTCGGGTCCTGCAAAATCTCGGAAAAATATAGCTTGCGCGTGCGCACCGGAGCCACATCCCCCAGCCACGGCAGCGCCGGCCGCGGCAGTGCCTCCGGCGAACTTGCCAGCTTCGCGCGCGGTTCCGGCGCATCCCCGGAAACCACTATTCTCGCAAGCGGCCGCACCGGGTCGTTTTCCCCGCCTGACCCTGTATCTACGCTCAGCGTCTCAAGCGTCGCCACGCCCTCCGCCGGTGCCGCAAAGACGAATTCCGCCCGGCCGCCCGGCGCAATGCCCACATGCGTCTGCCACGCCACCCCTCCTCCCCCGCGCCCGATATAATTCAGCGGCACGCCGTCGAGCCCGACCACCGCCATCCACTGCGGCACGGCGTTCCACAACATCTGCAAGTTCAGATAGGTAATCGCGGAAGCGTTCAAAACGCGCCAGAGCTGCCGTTCTCGCGGCTTCATCTTAATCGTCGCAGGCTCGTAATTCGGGTACGGCACGGGGACAAAATTCACCGAGAGGTCCTTCGCGGGCTTTCCCGTCCCGGTCCCCGTATTCATCACGTCGCCGTCGCTATCGAGCACCACCGGCGGAGCTTCCGCTCCCGGATTCGGCGCCGCATTCGGGTTGAGCAAGTCCTGATCGCGAATCACCAGCACGCGCTCCGGCATCCCGCTCAGCTCCTTGTTCGCCCGCTCGACGCCCTCAATAATCAGCGCCCCCGACGCCCCCCCGAGCACCTGCACCTTTGTAAACCCGTGCATATGCGGGTGGTACCAATAGAGCCCCGGAGGCTGGCCCGCCGGAATCCGCACCTTGTACTCAAACGGCGGATCCCCCGGCTGGATCGAAGTCTTCAGCACGTCGTCCTCATGGCATATCGGCGGAATATTCAGCCCGTGAAGGTGCAGGTTCGTCGAAGCCGCCGTCATCTTCCCGCCTGAGCAGGGGTCCTCGCCAGCCCCCCCATGCCCGCCCATCGGCATGGCTATGGACATCCCCCCCGGCGCCACCGTCAGCTCATTCTTCAATTCCAGTATCAACAGGTCCCCCGGGTGCACCCTCAAATTAGGAGATTCGCTGCCATCCCCAAACACGTAGCAATACCGCATGTGCCCGCCCACATCCAATTCGTTGCGATACGCCACGTCCACCCGCAGCACCCCGCCCACGCTGCGCAAGTCCTCCGGCTCCTCAATCACGCTCCCCGTCGCCGGCCGCGGACACGCCTCCCCGCCCGCCGCCTGCGCCCTCGCGCAGCCCGCTCCCGTCGCCGCGCAAACCACGCCCAGCATCACCTTATGAAATGTCCCCATTTTCACGTTTAGCGTCACCGCCGGCGAGCATCCCCTGCCATCGCGCGGGAGGTCAGCCGCCCCCAGACTTTCAGCAGCCCCTCCAAGCCCCAAAGCTCACACTCCCCGCCTAGGAATTTAGGGAAACCAGGTTTCTCCCAGATGAATGGACCGTGAACGCCTCCGCGCCCGAGTTTTCCACAGATTTGAGTGCCCCCGAGTGGAATTTTCATTCACACAGGCGTAACATACGGTCTCCCTCCCTGTTCCGGACAGGTTGGATATTCCATGGCACATTCAGTCCCTCTCGCTACTGCTATTGCCACAAAACGCATCGGCCTCGCCGTCTGGATGGACCGCGTCCTCGAGACCTCCGAAGAGGCCCGCCGCAGTTGGAATCCCGACGCCGTCCACGACCTCCGCGTCGCCATCCGCCGCTGCCGCACCATGGCCGAAGCCCTCACCGAGGTCAATCCCGCCCCCGGCTGGCGCAAAATCAAAAAATCCACGCGCGCGCTCTTTCACACGCTGGGCGTGCTGCGCGATACCCAGGTCGAACGCGACTGGGTGAAAAAACTCGGTGCGCCCGGCGACCCCGTCCGCCGCCACCTCCTGCGCCACCTCACCCACCAGGAAAAAAAGCATCGCGCCGAAGCTGCCCGCGCGCTCGACCGCTTCGACCGCAAGGACTGGCGCAAGTGGTCGCGCAAGCTCCCCGCCAAGGCCCAGTTTTTCCCGCTCGAGAGCGTCGTCTTCCAGCGCCTGGCCCTCGCGAGCCTGAATGCCTCGACCGACCTCTACCACAAGGCCCGCAAAGGCCGCAGCCGCATCGCCTGGCACCGTCTGCGCATCGCCCTCAAGCGCTTCCGGTATCTCGTCGAAAATTTCCTCCCCAAGCGCTACGAAGCTTGGGGCGAAGATCTAAAACGCATGCAGGACCTCCTCGGCGACGTCCACGACCTCGACGTCCTCCGCATCGAAGTCCGCCGCCGCTGCGCCCAACTCGACCCGGCCGCCACCGCCGCTTGGCTCGAAAAAATCGAAGCCGAGCGCAAAACCCGCCTCGACGAATTTCGTTCCCTCACGAACGATAAGGAGTTTCTTTGGCTTGCCTGGCGCTCCAGCCTTCAGGGAGGAAATTCTCTCCATCCCGTCACTCTCGTTGACGCCCAGAACGCCTCCTCCGCCAGTTGATTCCCCCTCCGCCGCCTCCTGAGAACCTCCTTTCTCCTCTCCCCATGTATTTGGCTTACGGACTGATAGACTTCCGCTGGACGGGGCAACTGTTAGGAGGGACGCATGTCGTCAAGTGCCGTGGGGGCACGGAATTCGACCGGGAACCGGAGCCCCTTGGGAACCTTGTGGATTCTTTACGGGATCATTCGTCCGGTGGCTGCGCTTCTGCTCTTCCTATATAGCGGCACAGCGACGGTGATGTTTGGCGCTCTCCTCGCGCGCACCCCCAAATCCTTTCACGCTCATGAGCATTTTCCACCTCATCTATCTGGTGACCATAATTCTCGCGGTCCTCGGCGGGCTCTTCGGAATATTTGCGGGATTGGCGCTGCTCGGCGGAAGAGCCTCGGCGCGCACCCTTTCTCTCGTCGCGGCTTTCCTGTCACTCTGTGACATCCCTCTCGGCACAACTCTGGGAATTTATACGCTGGTCATTTTCCTCCCCTGAATTTTGGTCGGGCGGCCATGCCTTCGCACTCATCGAGGGGCACCTTCAAATTCGAGACAATGCAATTCAGTGACGTGGAAGCGTTCGCCACCCTCTAGCGTGCAGGCCTGCATACGTCCATTTGCGCAGTGTCGAAGATGAACCGCCCGCCGATGGTCGCGTCAAGGTTATAATCTCGCCGACTATGATGCTGGCTGCGGGGACGGAGCTGGGGCCCTACAAGATCCTCGCCCCGATTGGCGCGGGCGGAATGGGCGAGGTGTACCGGGCGCGGGATGCCCGCCTGGGTCGCAGCGTGGCGATCAAGATTCTGCCCGCCGCACTCTCCGCAGACAGTGACCGGTTGCGCCGGTTCGAACGCGAAGCGCGCTCGGCGTCTGCGCTCAATCACCCCAACATCGTTACGATCTACGAACTCGGGCGGGACGGCTCGACACAGTACATTGCCATGGAGCTGATCGAGGGAAAGACGCTGCGCGAGCTGATGGCCGGCGGCTTGCTCCCGATACGAAAAGCCATCGAGATTGCGGTGCAGGTGGCCGAGGGGTTGGCCACGGCGCACGAAGCGGGGATCGCGCACCGGGACTTGAAGCCCGAGAACCTGATGGTCACTCGCGATGGATTGGTGAAAATCCTCGACTTTGGCCTGGCGAAACACGCAGCACGCAGCGGAGAGCTGTCGGAAACGAGCACGAATTCCGCCTGGCAGACGCAACCCGGAGCGGTGCAGGGAACGGTGCGATACATGTCACCGGAGCAGGCAAGCGGGGAAGACCTGGATTTCCGGTCGGACCAGTTCTCGTTTGGCCTGGTGCTGTACGAGATGGTGGCCGGCAAGCACCCTTTTCCCAGAAGCACGACAGCGGAGACGCTCGTGGCCATCCTCCGCGAGCCGGCTGAACCGCTCGGAGCGCGAAACCCCGAGGCCCCGGCGCCCCTGTGCTGGGCCATCGAGAGGTGCCTCGAGAAAGAGCCCGACAAGAGATACGTCTCCACACGAGAACTGACGCGCGAGCTTGCAGCGATCCGCGAGCGCTTCTCGGAAAAGCCGGTGAACCGGGCGCAAGCGCGCCCGAGCAATATTCCCGTGCAGCGCACCCGCTTTGTGGGGCGCGAGAAGGAAGTAACGGCCGCGAATGAACTGCTGCTGCGCGAGGATGTGCGGCTGGTGACGGTGACGGGTCCGGGCGGGATCGGCAAAACGCGGCTGGCGGTGCAGGTGGCCAGCGGGCTTGACGAGCGGTTTCCGGGTGGGATTCATTTTGTGCCACTCTCGCCGGTGAGCGATCCAGGGATGATCACTTCGGTGATCGTGCAGACCATGGGAATCCGGGAGGTCGGAGGCGAGTCGCCGCTCGAGATACTGAAGAAGAATTTGCAGGATTCCTCGCGGGCGGCGGTGTTGATTCTGCTGGACAATTTCGAGCACTTGATTCAGGCGGCGCCTGCCGTGGCGGAGCTGCTGACCCTGGCTCCCCAGCTAAAATTTCTGGTCACGAGCCGGGCGGCTCTCCACGTCTACGGAGAACATGAATTTCCGGTGCCGCCGATGGCGCTGCCGGATTCGCGGTCCATGCCGGCGCTGGAAGAGCTGGCGCGGTGCCCGGCCGTGGATCTGTTCGTGCAACGGGCGGTAGCGGCCAAGCCGGATTTTGAGCTGAACCAGGAAAATGCGCGGACGGTGGCGGAGATTTGCGCGCGGTTGGATGGGCTGCCGCTGGCGATCGAGCTGGCGGCCGCGCGCGTGAAAGTGCTTTCGCCGTCATCCATGCGCACACGGCTGGAGAGCCGGTTGCAGTTATTGACAGGCGGCGCACGGGACCTGCCGGAGCGGCAGCAGACGCTGCGCGCAACCATTGATTGGAGCTACGAATTGCTGAGCGCGGCGGAGCAGAAGCTTTTTCGAAGATTATCGGTGTTCGCGGGGGGATGCACGCTCGAGGGCGTGGAAGCCGTGTGCGACACCAAAGGCGATCTCGATTTGGACTTGCTCGACGGCATGGCGTCAATTGTGGACAAGAGCCTAATGCAGCAGGTGGACCAAGCGAACGGTGAATCGCGGTTTGTGATGCTGGAAACGATTCGCGAGTACGCTCGGGAAAAACTGGAGGCGAGCGGGGAGGAGGCTTTGACCAGGCGCGCCCATGCCGCGTACTGCCTGGTGCTGGCAGAGGAAGCTCCAGAGCACGGCGGCGCGGAAGCAGGGGAGTGGCTGGAACGCTTCACGTTGGAGCATGACAATTTTCGAGCGAGCCTGGAGTGGCTGACCAAGACGGGAGATGCGGACTGGGGACTGCGTCTCGGGGCGGCGCTATTTCGCTACTGGGAGACGCGCGAGTACCTCGCCGAAGGCCGCGACAGGCTGGGGAAATTGCTGAAAATTCCGGGAGCGGGGGCGCCGACGAGGTTGCGCGCGCGCGTGGTTTTTGCGGCAGGGGTGTTGGCCAGCGAGCAGCGAGATTATGTCCAGGCAAATGCGCTGTTGAGGGACAGTCTGGAGATCGAGCGCGAGTTGGGCGACCAGCAGGGCGTGGCCGTCTCGCTAAACGCCCTGGCGGTGATTGCGCGGGAGCAGGGAAACGCCGCGATTGCTCATGATTTGTTCCAGGAGAGCCTGGCGCTGTGGAGGGAATTGGGGGACCAGAGGGCAGTGGCGCGTGCGCTGAGTAATCTGGCGAGTGTGGTGACGCTGGAGGGAGATCCTGCCGGAGCGCGGGCGCTCTACGCCGAGTGTCTTTCGATTTTTCAGGGGCTGGGAGATCGCACGGGAGTTGCGTGGTCGCTGAACTCACAAGGGGATATGGCACGAGATCAAGGGGACTCCACCGGCGCGCGAGAATTATATGAACAGGGCCTGGAAATATTTCGGGAACTCGGGGACCGCTGGGGCATTGCCGGCACCCTGGCGGATTTGGGAAGCCTGGCAAGGGAGCAGCGGGATTTTCGCACTGCGCATTCCCTGTACCGGGAGAGCCTGAAAATTTTCCAAGAACTGGAGCATAAACGCGGAGTCGCGCGGCTGCTGGAGTGTTTCGCGTGCTCGGCGGCGGTTCAACTGCAAGCAGAGCGTTCGCTGCGGCTGGCTGGCGCGGCCGCTGCGCTGCGCCAAAATATTGGCGCGCCGCTGACGTCGGCGGAACAAGGCAGACTGGAGGCAGTCTTGCAGGCGGCCAGGGAGGCATTGACGCACACGGCGGGAGCGACGGCCTGGCTGGAGGGTTGGGCGATGCCGGTCGAGAAAGCGATCGAAGAGGCGTTGGGGGGCGAGGCGGAATTCCCGTCGAGTTAGCGCGCGGGCGCGGTGGCGCGGGATGGCCTGATGGTGAAGGAAATTCGGATTGGCTTTGCCAGCGGCTATTCCGCGGTTGAAGGGTCGATGAGCCGGCGAACCGCGGAGACTCGATTGGCTGGGAGGCCTGTGCGCTTGGCGTGTTCGCGGATGGCGGCTTCGTCCGGAGCCAGGTACACACAGTAAATCTTGTCCCCGGTAACGTAGCTGTGAAGCCACTGAATCTGAGGGCCCATTTCCCTCAGCACGCCGAGTGACTTTTGGGCCGCTGCCCGCAGCTGAGCGTCGGTCATATTTCCGGCGCCGGGGATTTCGCGTTCGATGATGAATTTGGGCATGAGCCTCTCCCTGATGCGTTGGCATGCTAGCATGCGGATGGAACGGCCTCAAGGCGCGCCGGGCGATGCTGACGCGCTGGTTGAGAACGAGATTAAGAATAAGAATCAAGGATGAGGTAGCCATGGATCTTCGATCGCTTCAGAAGCCGCTGAAAGAGCAATACCGCGCCGACCCGAGCGCATCGCGAATCACGCTTCGCGCGAAGGGCGCGCAGACGGATGTTCCCGTGTCATGCTCGGTGGACCTCGGGCGCGCCATTTATCACGCCGAAGCTCACAAAGGTGTCGGAGGCGCGGGCGCCGGCGCCTGTTCCGGCGACCTATTGCTTGGCGCGCTCGCGGCTTGCGCGCAAATCACCTGTCAAATGGTGGCCGCGGCCATGGGAATACCAACGGAGCGTATCGAGGTGACGGTCGAGGGCGACCTGGACCTTCGCGGCACCCTCGGCATATCCAAGGACGTGCCCGTCGGATTCGAAACCATTCGCCTGAATTTTGACGTCGCCGCTCCCGAGGCCACCGCGGAACAATTAAGCGCCTTGCGCGAAAAGACCGAGCAGTTTTGCGTGGTCATGCAGACCCTGACGCGCCCGCCAAGCCTGCAAACCGAGTGGGTTCGTCACGATTGAACGCACCGCTGGTTTTGCTCTCGCCTTTGCCATTCGTACCGCTGGCATCCTGCCGGCTCCTTTTTCTGTTC